>Ga0210113_1000341_pt1 | contig 11343 bp, 7 predicted proteins | sample MayberryNW_Catta_5_FD_185523 | JGI IMG/M metagenome (GOLD analysis project Ga0210113, IMG submission 185523) | Wetland microbial communities from San Francisco Bay, California, USA, that impact long-term carbon sequestration -... | ecosystem: Environmental > Aquatic > Marine > Wetlands ...
GGTGACGATTGCCGGGCTGCCGATCACCCTTACCGCCAGCGGCGGCGCTCTCATCATGGGGCTGGTGTTCGGTTGGCTGCGCTCGGTATTTCCGGCGTTCGGCCGGATTCCCGAAGCCGCCATGTGGGTTTTTGACATGGTCGGTTTGAGCGTTTTTATTGGCGTGGTTGGCTTGACTGCCGGGCCAAGTTTTATTGCCGGTCTGCAAAAATCCGGCATCAGCCTAGTGTTCGTCGGTTTTATCGCGGCTCTGTTGCCCCATTTGGTGGCGATTCTCTTCGGTCGATATGTCTTGAAGATGCATCCACTGATCCTGTTGGGTGCCTGCTCTGGGGCGGGCACGATGACTGCCGCGCTGCGCGCTATCCAGGACGAGGCACAGAGCAAGCTCCCCGCCCTGGGATACACAGTGCCTTACGCGGTCGGCAATATCGTGCTTACCGCCTGGGGACCGGTGATCGTCGCATTGATGTCGCTGTGACGGAGGACTACTTACGGTTTGAGGTCCAATGAGCAAATCTCATCGACCGTTTGTCCGACGGGCTGTGCATGCTTGCTAGGAAAACTGTCGTGTTAACCGGTGAATTTCAATTGCCTGTGGGGTTCGACTTAACCGCGACATTCTTATTTGCGATCACCGGCACGCTGGCCGGCATGCGGCGCCACTACGACATCATTGGTGTTTTTGTCTTGGCGTTTGCAACCGCCCTCGGCGGCGGTCTTATTCGAGACGGAGTGTTTATCTCCGAGGGGCCACCGGTTGCGCTCACAAATATTTACTATCTTCCGGTCGTCACGGCGGCGGTGATAGCAACAATCATGGTCGGCCGGTTCGTGGCGCCGGTGCGGCGGATTCTCAACGCCGTGCCGACGAATAGCGATGAAGTGGTAACGCCTCTGGTCAAACCACGACGCGCCGCGCTGATCGAAGGACGAGAAAGCAGGCGCCAAAGCGTGCTCGAGCGGATCGATCTTGAAAACCGCTTGGCAAAGACATATGTGACCGTGTTGTCGCTCGTGGATGCACTTGGTCTGGGCATTTACGCCGTTGTCGGCGCGCAGAAATCTCTCAATGGTGGATTGCCGATCGTTGCGGCCATTCTTGTCGGGGCCGTCAACGCAGCCGGAGGCGGTCTGCTCCGCGATGTGCTGACAAGGGAAGTCCCGTTGCTCTTCAAGCCCGGCCAATTCTACGCGTTGACAGCGGTGCTTGGCGCCGCGGTGTTTGTCACGCTCGCTCTGTCGGAGCGAATGGACGTTCAACAGGCCGCATTTGTGGCGATTGGGTCCACGTTCCTACTGCGGCTTCTTGCCATCCGCTTCGATTGGCGAACCCCGCCGGTGGTCTGGGAAGAAAGGTGAATTTCGACGTCATTTGATGGAGGTGAATCTATGAGAGAATATCGAGGAGCACGGATGCTATGGCGTGGCGGGTGTTTGTCATGTACGCTCCCGTCTTTTTGGCTCAGAACAATACCTCTGCTCTTGTTGCTGCTGTTCGGTGCAGTTTCACAGAGTTGGGCACAGGATGTGATCTCGCAAGAGGAGCCGACGCCTTCGTCAGTCGATGAAATCACCACGCCGATCGAGCGTTCCTTCATCGAAAGAATTCCCCGGCCGGGATTTTTCCCTTGGCTCAAGGAACAACTCAAAGATACGCCGCCTTTCTTCCGCGATACCACGCTCGATCTTAATTTGCGCAGTTTCTACTTCAGGCGCGACCAGTTTGATGACAGCGTCAGCTCCGCCTGGGCGCTGGGCGGCGCGCTCGGCTACAAATCCGGCTGGTTACTCGATCGCCTTCAAGTCGGGACAACATTCTATTGGTCCGAAGAACTCTACGGTCCCAGGGACAAAGACGGAACGCTGCTGCTCAAGCCGGGCCAGCAAAGCTACAGCGTCTTGGGCCAGCTCTTCGGGCGAGTGAAACTCTTTGAGGACCATATCGTCAATCTCTATCGCTACGAATACAACACGCCCTTTATCGGCAAGAACGATAGCCGGATGACGCCGAACACGTTTGAAGGTTACACGCTTACAGGATCGTTCGGCGGGAAAGACGGCGCGCCGGGGTTCCGCTACGGCGGCGGCTATATCACCAAGATCAAAGAGCGCAACGACGACGACTTTGTCTGGATGTCGCGCGACGCCGGCGCAGACGTGAAGCGCGGCGTCGTTGTGTTTGGCGGGACATTCAGCTACGACAAGTTCTCGCTCGGCGCCATCAACTACTATTCCGATGACATCATCAACATTTTCTATACCGAAACCAAGTACAGCTTTGCGATTACCAAAGATCTCGGCGCCCTACTGGCGTTCCAATTCGCCGACCAACGGAGCGTCGGAAGAGAGCTCTTGAATAACCGTTCGTTCGCCACCAATCAGGTGGGTGTCAAGGGGGACGTGAGTTATGGCGGCGCGGTTTTCACGCTCGGCTATACCAACACCCTGCGCAGAGACAATATGCAAAACCCCTGGAGCGGTTATCCGGGTTATACCAGCGTCCAGGTACAGGACTTCAACCGGGCGGAAGAGCAAGCGTTGATCACCAAGTTGTCATATGACTTCTCCCGACTGGGTCTGGAAGGCGTGTCCGCCTCCGTTCTGTTTGTGCATGGCTGGGGGAGAGTCGATCCGACGACCAAGGCCGGCGTACCCGACGAAAACGAATTCAACACCGATATTCAATGGCGACCCAAATGGAGCTTTCTCAACGGGTTCTCGGCGCGATTCCGCTACAGCAGGGTGAAGCAGTATCAGGGGCCCGAAGACCATATAGACGATTTCCGCGTGATTATTAACTACGATCTTCCGCTGCTCTAAGGACATGTGGCAGTTTGCTGAAAAACCCGGGCTGGAGGCTGCTCAAAAAGGATCTCAGAGCCGAGGCGCGAGCACAAAATGGAGTATTGGAATATTGGAGTATTGGGTCTTGAACCCATCACTCCATCACTCCATCACACTCCACTCCCAATGAGACGATCGAGCGCACAAACCCTATGATTTTGAAGTGATGGGAGAACGAATTGATGACACTCCAAAGAAGCTTAACGATAGTGATCGCTATCGCTGCTGTTCATCTCATGGTTGCTTGCAGCTCTACGCCTCCGAAGGAAGCACGCCAGTGGCAGCCGACGGCTGTCACCGATATTAAAAACATTGCTGGCAAATGGGAGGGACTTTTGATTCGAAAACCCAGAGTGCGAGACGACGATTGGGTGACTCTCGTCATTGGCGATACGGGGGCATACGAATTCGTAAGCTATCGGACAATCGGTGAGTTCGCTGGGAAAGGAAAGTTAGTTTTGACTGACGGCAAGCTCAGTGCAAAATCCGACAAGGGTGGCCAAATGACACTGCAGCTTTATGTGGACCCGCCAACTGGCGAGCGCATGCTTAAAGCTGACGCTAAAGACCGCGAAGGGTTCTCCTATTCCGCCGATCTTAAACGCACCGGCTGAGGAAGGCGGCTGATCGCGGCTCAATCACACTTTAATTCCAATTCTCCGCAACGGGGCGAAGCAAGCGAATAAGCAGGAGACGGCCATTCTATTGCTTCTCCGGCATTGGACCAAGGTCCAATAGGAACATCTGTCGAATGTCGCTAAAAATCGTCCCGTGCTGATCGTTGTTGTGCCAGGCACGCTGGCTATGTCACATGTCTACATACCAACGAACTCATTAATAACCTGAGAGATGCGGAGCGAGCACGCTGATATTCGGTTCATCAAACTCCAACCTTACCACCACTCTGAGCGCTTGGAGAGTTTGGGGGGATCATGGCGTTAGATATTACTGCCAGCGACGGGCCCATCGTCAGGGCCAAGATCAGTGGCGAGCTTAGCCGCTCGGAAGTCAAGCAGATCCAAGCAGCGGCCCTCGCGGCGATCCGGCGCTACGGCAAGATCAGCGCGCTCTTCATTCTAGAGGAGTTTAACGGATGGAAGCGCGAGGATGACTGGGGCGATATTAGCTTTTTGACCGCGCACGATAAAGACATCGTCAAAATCGCCGTGGTGGGAGACGAGCAATGGCGAGATTACGTATATGCGTTTCTGGCCAAGGGCTTTCGCCAAGCGGCTGTCGAATATTTCTCTCCTGCCGATCTCGCCAAAGCACGCGCCTGGCTTGAGGCCGGGAGTCCATAGCACGTACGATGACACCAAAGCTAAGCGGGAGATTACGGAAAAGATTCCTAACCTGGATCCCGGTAAGTTTGTGCTTGTTTCTTGCCTCGTGCTCGATAACGCTGGAGATTCCCAGCGTGTTAGATCATCGAGCCGAGGATATAGTCCGAAGTGAAGCGGCGCACATCATCAGGGTCAGCGAGGACCGGGAGAATCTTTTGAAGTATCGGTTCTTTCTCTCCGAGTTTCCGCGGCAGGATATTCTCGGCATGAGCATTGGCAACCGGCGGATCTATATCCGTCACAGTCTCGCGACTCGTGCATTAACTGATTCCAATCACCGGTGGCTGCTCCGGCAAACCATCGCTCATGAGATCGCGCACGAGACGGCGGGTCATGGGCGATTAGAAGGGCTGACATGGTTTAATCGTCGTACTTTCACGCTCGGCGCATCGGGCGGCGAAGTCGGGTTACCGTGGTACGTAAGACTTTATAACTACTCGACGGATAAAGAACTCGAGGCGGATCTCAAAGGGTTGGATTACTGGAATAAACTCGATTGGGATTGCCGGATTTGGGTCCAAATTCTGGAAGACTTTCAAGAACGAGGCTATAGCGGTGATACCTTCCACCCTACCTCTACGCGCTTGCAACAGGCTCGGCACGTCTGCGATTCTCAACGTGGCGACAAGCCGCCCGTGCACCATGCACCACCGGCGAAACCAAAGATCTCGTTGGTTAACTGACGATGTAAATCACAGAAGAGCATCTTCGTTCGTTTGGTTAAGCTCATGATCTCACGCTCCATGAGTTCTTCGACCAAGATCCTCATCGGACTCTTGGCGGGGGTCTTCGTTGGACTCTTCTTCGGTGAGCACGCGAGCGTGCTCAAGGTGGTGGCGGACGGCTTCGTCAAGCTGTTGCAGATGACCGTGCTCCCTTATATCACGCTCTCGATTATCACCAGTCTGGGCGGGCTGAGTTACGATCAGGTAAAAACACTTGGGATCCGAGCTGGAACGGTTCTCATCGGCTTGTGGTGTCTCGCTCTGGTTTTTACCTTCCTTATTCCTTTGGCGTTTCCCGCCATCGAAACAGCGTCGTTTTTCAGCGCTACGCTAGTCGAACGGCGCCCGCCTTTTAACTTTGTCGATCTATTTATTCCGTCCAATCCCTTCTATGCGCTGAGCAATAACGTCGTGCCGGCAGTAGTGCTGTTCTCCGTTTTTGTCGGCGTTGCCCTTATCGGCGTGGAGCGCAAGCACACCGCGCTCGACGTTTTCGGCGTCGCCAAGGAAGCATTATCAAAAGCCACGAAGTTCGTCGTGGGTTTGACGCCCTACGGCATCTTCGCCATCGCCGCCCATACCGCCGGGACGCTGAACCTCGAGCAGATCGCCAGGATCCAGGTCTATCTGATCACCTACGTGATCGTCGCATCGCTCGTCGCCCTGTGGGTCTTGCCGGGATTGGTCTCGGCGCTTACACCGTTTAGCTACCGAGAGGTGCTCGGCCCGACGCGCGACGCGCTGATCACTGCGTTCATGGCAGCCGATCTCTTCATCGTGCTGCCGATTCTCATCCAGGCATGCAAGGAGCTGCTCGAGCGGCGCCAGCTTGTCGATGAAACCACGAGAACACTCCCCGACGTGATCGTGCCCACGTCCTTTAATTTCCCCCATACCGGAAAACTCTTGTCGATCAGTTTCATCCTGTTCGCGGGTTGGTTTGCCGACGCGGCGGTGCCGGTGACGGAGTACCCTCGACTTGCCTTGACGGGGCTTTTGACGTTCTTCGGCAGCCTGTCGGCAGCCGTGCCATTTCTCTTGGACCTGTTTCGCATCCCTGCCGACACTTTCCAGTTATTCGTCGCAACCGGCGTCGTCAACTCGCGCTTCGGCGCTCTCCTAGCGGCGGTTCACACGGTGACCGTGGCGCTCCTCGGCAGCGCCGCCATTGTTGGTTCGCTTCGCTTCAACGCGGCGCGCATCGCTCGTTACCTCATGATCACGTTAGTCCTGTCAGGGGTAACCATCGGCGGGCTGAGAGCCCTGTTTGCTACCGTGATGAAGTCGACCTTTGCGGGTGAAGAATTGGTCTACAGCATGCGTCCGCTTATGAGCGATCGCGACGCGCCCCTTGTCAAACAGGCGGATCTCGGCGACGCTCTAGAAAAGCCGGCGGGGCCGTTGATCGACGCGATCAAAAAGCGCGGCATGCTCCGCGTGGGCGTTTTCACCGATCGGCTCCCCTTTGTGTTCCTAAACCGAGAGCGCCGACTCGTGGGCTTCGACGTAGAGATGGCCCACCTCCTCGCCCGCGACCTTGGCGCCAAGGTCGAATTCGTCCAGTTGGAAGAATCGAGGGCGTTGCCGCACTTGCTGGCGACGGGCCGCATCGACCTTGCGATGACCGGCTTTCCCATAACGCCGGAGCGCGCCGCCGGGATGCTCTTCTCCGATCCGTATCTCGACGAAACGTTCGCCTTTGTAGTGAAAGATCACCTGCGCGAGGAGTTTTCCGGCTGGGCGAACATTCGCGACCTCGCCGCCTTTCCCGTGGCGCTTCCTGATTTGCCGTACTTCATCGACCGACTAAAAGCGCGCGCGCCAGGCCTGAAGCTCCAGGTGGTGGATTCGTTCAACAAGATCGAGGAGGGATTGCAGAAGGGAACTTTCGACGCCGTAGCTCTACCGGCTGAGCGCGGCTCGGTGCTGACCTTACTCTACCCGAAATACACGGTTGTTGTGCCTGAACCGGGGGTCGTCAAAATTCCGCTGGCCTATCCCCTGGCCGGTGGTGATCCAAACTGGGCATACTTCCTCAACACGTGGATTGAGCTCAAGCGTAGAGACGGTACCATCGACGCGCTTTACGGTCACTGGATTCTCGGTAAGCAGGCCGGCAAGCGGCAGCCGCGCTGGTCGATCATGCGGGACGTGCTCGGCTGGGTCGACTGATTCTTAGTCGAATGGCGAATCCGAAACCCCCTCGCCGCGGCCATTGGACCAAGGTCCAATATCCAGAACCGACGCGTTTCGATATCTAACTGCTGAAGTCCGAAGGTGGTCTTTATGGAAATCGCGCACGATCGTGACCTTAGAACAGTTCGATTAGGAACGCGCTTATGCTGGGGGATCCCGTGAAACTGAACCGTCTTACATCGCATAAAGCACGACTGCTGACCATAGTGAGCTCCATATCTGCCTGCTGTGCGCTGGCACTCGCCGTTGCATGTTCCAAACCGGAGCCTCCGCCTCCGCCTCCGCCGGAAGTCGAAGTTGCGGCGGCCATTCAGCAGGACGTGCCGATCTACATCGAGCTTGTCGGCGCCACGCTGGGCTCCGAAGACGTCGAAATCCGCGCTCGTGTGGAAGGTTATCTTGCTTCGATGAACTTCACTGAAGGCTCATTCGTCAAGAAAGGCCAGGTACTCTACAAGATAGACCCCCAACCCTTCCAGGCGGCGTTAGCGCAAGCCGAGGCAAATCTGTCGACGGCGAAAGCTCGCCTCGAAAAGACCAACAACGACGTGGCGCGCTACAAACCGCTGGCGGAACAGAAGGCGGTCAGCCAACAGGAACTCGATAATGCGTTGTCCGCTCAAGAGGCCGCCCGGTTTCAGGTGACGGCTTACGATGCAGTGGTGGCCAAGGCAAAACTCGACCTTGCCTATACGACGATCACATCGCCCGTCGACGGGCTCATCGGCACCACTCAGCTGAAAGTCGGGAGTTTGGTGGGACGCGGGGAAAACACCCTGCTGAACACGATCTCGCAAATCAATCCGATCCTGTTCCGCTGCGCCATCGCGGAGGCCGAGTATCTCAGGATCGCGCGCAGTGGCTCGGGTCGAAGTGTGGGGAAACAGTACGGAGTCGAGCTGATTCTTGCCGACGGAAGTGTACATCCGCACAAGGGAAACCTCGTGGCCGTGGAGCGCGCGGTGGATCCGACCACCGGAACATTGACCGGACAATTCAGCTTTCCCAACCCGGAGCGGATTCTGCGCCCCAGCCAGTATGGGCGGGCACGCTTTGTCGTCGACTTGAAGCAAGACGCGGTTCTGATACCCCAACGCGCGGTGCAGGAGATTCAAGGCCTGTACAGCGTCATGCTCGTCAAGTCGGATTCGACGGTCGAGCAGCGCATGGTGAAAGCCGGCGAACGCGTCGGCAATTTGTGGGTCATCGAGTCGGGGATCAAACCCGGAGAAAAGGTCATCGTCGAGGGCATTCAACGAGTGCGGCCGGGGGTGCAGGTGAACGCGAAACCGGAAAAGCCTCAAGGGACCACCGCCGCCGAAGCGAAGGCGTCGGCGCCTCAAGGCAGTGCCAAGGAAGCGAAGGGGAACTAGGCTGTGGCAAATTTTTTCATACGCAGACCGATCGTCGCCATCGTCATTTCGATCATCATGGTCCTGATGGGCCTGTTTAGCCTCAAGGGGCTTAGCATCGAGCAGTATCCGTTCCTGGCGCCGCCCACGATTCGCGTCACGGCGACGTATCCTGGCGCGTCCGCCGTGGCGGTCGAGCAATCGGTAGCGACGCCCATCGAGCAGGAGGTCAACGGTGTCGACAAGATGATCTATATGAAGTCGTCGAACACCAGCGACGGCCGCATGCAGCTCGATGTCAACTTCGAGGTCGGCGTCGACCAGGACACTGCCAACGTCTTGACCCAAAACCGGGTGTCTTCGGCGCAGGCGCGGCTGCCGCAGGAAGTCGTGCAGCAGGGAGTGACCGTCAAGAAGCAAAGCCCAAGCATCCTGATGCTCATCTCCCTCTATTCACCCAAGGAAAGCTACGATGCCAACTTCCTGATCAATTACTCCGGCATCAATCTGCGCGACCAGATCCTGCGCATTCCCGGCATCGCTCAAGTCGATCTCTTCGGCGGCGCCGATTACGGCATGCGGATTTGGCTGCGGCCGGACAGGCTCGCCAATCTCGGTCTCACGCCCTCCGACGTAATTTCCGCAATCAAAGAGCAAAACCTGCAGGCGCCGGCCGGGCGCGTCGGCATGGCGCCCTCCCCCAAAGACCAGGAGTTCACCTGGACCGTGAGCGTCCCCGGTCGGCTCGTCAATCCGGATGAATTTGAAAATATCATCATCCGCCAAACCCAAACCGGGGCGCAAATCCGCGTAAAAGACGTGGGCCGGGCGGAGCTCGGCTCGCAGGACTACAACTCCTTCGGCCGCCTCGACGGTAAAGCAGCGGGCACTATGGCTGTCTACCTGCTGCCCGGCGCAAATCAGCTCCAGGCATCCGAAGCGATCTATCAAACCATGCAGAATGCCAAGGCGCTTTTCCCTCCGGACATGGACTACAAGATCGTCTATGACACTACGCCGGCGGTCAAGGCCTCCATCGAAGGGATCGTCCATACATTTCTGGAGGCGGTGGTTCTGGTGACCCTGGTTGTGTTCATCTTTTTGCAAAATATGCGCGCGACGATCATCCCGCTTCTTACGGTCCCCGTATCGTTGATCGGCACGTTCATCTTTTTTCCGATGCTGGGCTTCTCGGTAAATACCCTTTCGATGTTCGGTCTCGTGCTCGCTATCGGCATCGTCGTCGACGACGCGATCGTCGTGGTTGAGGCGGTGATGCACCATCTTGAGCATGGGATGAGTCCGAGGGACGCCACGATCCAGGCGATGAAGGAAGTGTCGGCGCCGGTTATCGGCATCGCGCTCATCCTCTCCGCTGTGTTTATTCCAGTGGCTTTCCTGGGCGGTCTGACGGGACGCATGTACCAGCAGTTCGCGCTGACCATAGCCATTTCGGTTTTGCTCTCGGCGTTTAACGCGCTGTCGCTCTCTCCGGCGCTCTGCGCCATGTTCCTGCGCCCGCCGAAACCGGCGCGCGGCCCGCTGGGAAAGTTCTTCCGCGGTTTTAACTGGGTGTTCGAGCGCTCGACCACAGGTTATGTCAACACGACGCGGCTGCTGGTGCGGCGGTCGATTCTCACGATCCTGATCATTGCAGCAGTAGCCGTGGGAGCGGGTCTGTTCGGCAGTGCGCTGCCGGCTGGCTTTATTCCGGAAGAGGACCAGGGAATCATCGGCGTCAATGTCACGCTTCCGCCCGCCGCTTCGCTCGAGCGGACAGGGAAAGTGCTCTCGCAAGTCGAGCAGATCCTGGCGAAGACCGACGGAGTCGATTCGTTCACGACCATCGGCGGGTACGGCGTCGTGACGAGCACCTACCAGCCAAACTTCGGCACGATCTTCGTTCGACTCAAGCCGTGGGACGAGCGTCATGGCGAAACTCTCCACGCGCGCAGTATCATGGCCGGCTTACAGCGGCAGCTGGCGAGTATTCCGGAGGCGATCATCTTTCCGTTCAACATCCCGACGATTTCCGGGTTCGGCGCATCGGCGGGATTCAACTTTCTGTTGCAGGACCGCAGCGGCTCGCTGAGCGTGCAGCAGCTCGGTGACTTATCCCGAGAATTTCTCGAAGCGGCGCGCAAACGCCCGGAGCTGGCCAATCTGTTCACTTCTTTCGACCCGCGCTATCCGCAAATCAAAGTCGATCTCGACCGCGAGAAGGCGCGCAAGCTCGGAGTGCCTGTGGACGAAGTTTTCCAGGCCCTCTCGGCAGTCATGGGCGGCAGCTACGTGAACGACTTCAACCGCTTCGGCCGGCTGTTCCGCGTCTACGTTCAGGCGGACGCCGACTATCGGCGCAAACCCAAAGACATCGGCGACATCTACGTGCGCAGCGAAACCACGAAAGGCATGATTCCGCTTTCCACTCTGGTCACCATTACGTCCGAAAGCGGCACGGAAGTCACCAACCGTTTCAATCTGTTTCGCTCGGTCGAGATCAACGGCGTTCCCGGCCGTGGTTTTACCTCCGGACAGGCGCTGGTGGCGCTGGAGGACGTGTTCAAGCAGACGATGCCGAAGGAAATGGGTTTCGCCTATTCCAGCCTCTCCTATCAGGAGAAGGTGGCCCCGCCCGCGGGGCCGACATTCGTCCTCGCGATCGTCTTCGTCTTCCTGCTGCTCGCTGCCATGTACGAGAGCTGGCGCTTGCCCTGGGCGGTGTTGCTAGGCTCGCCGCTGGTCGCGCTGGGCGCATTCTTCGGCGTTTGGCTGATGGGTTACGACAACAACGTTTACGTGCAGATCGGCAATATCATGCTTATCGGCCTGGCGGCGAAAAACGCGATCCTGATCGTCGAGTTCGCCAAGGCGAAACAT
>Ga0210113_1000343_pt1 | contig 11322 bp, 12 predicted proteins | sample MayberryNW_Catta_5_FD_185523 | JGI IMG/M metagenome (GOLD analysis project Ga0210113, IMG submission 185523) | Wetland microbial communities from San Francisco Bay, California, USA, that impact long-term carbon sequestration -... | ecosystem: Environmental > Aquatic > Marine > Wetlands ...
CTCGCTCTTCGAGCTCGGCCTCGAAGCGCCCGGGGATCGACGCGCGGAACGCAAGCGTGACGGTGCCTCCGGCCGCGACGTCGCGGGAGACGTCGTACCCGTGCAGGTGGATCTCGTCCGCGACGTCCGAGGTGACCACGAGCCGGACGCGGTCGCCCTGGTCGACGGTCGCCCGGACGATGCCACCCTTCGGAGCCCCGTCGACGACGGTCACGCGCACGACGGTCGGCTTCTCGACCTCGGGCTCGGTCGTCGTCTCCGTGGTCGTCGTCTCGGTCGTCGTGGTGGTTTCCGACGTGGTCTGTGTCGTGGTCTCCGTCGTCGTGCCCGAAGCCTCGTCATCCCCGCCGCAGGAGGCGAGGGCGAACGACCCCGTGAGCAGCGCGGCCGCCACGAGGAGCACCGTCGTGCGCCGCGTCGCTTGCACGTGCGCAGCCTAGCCGCGGGGCCGGAGCGTCCCCGGTTCGACCGTCGCCCCGCGCACGGGCACGGCGCGGGCGACGGGCGCCCACCGCACCGAGAACTCCGGGTCGAGTGCGAGCGCATGCCGATATGAGTCGCGCATCGCGGCGCGGTCGCCCGCGCAGCCCTGGGCGTAGCCGAGATGGAAGTGCAGCAGCGGGTCCTCGGTGCCCAGGCGCAGCGCACGTCGCGCGAGCGGCAACGCCTTCTCGCAGCGACCGGCGCGCGCGAGCGCCCAGGCGAGTGCGTCGTCGCCGTAGATCGAGGGCCTCGCCGCGCGCGCGCGCCGGGCGAGCTCGACCGTCTCCCGCAAGTGGATCAGGTTGTCGGCCCGGAAGACGGCCGACTCGAGGTCGACCCGGACACCGCTCGCCGCGAGGAGCCGGTCGACGACGCCGACGGTTGCCCGCTGACGGTCGGCCTGCGCGTGCCGGCCCGAACGGTCGAGCAGGTCCGCGAGGAGCGAGAGCGCCTGGGAGGTCGGCAGCGCATCTGCGGCTCGCCGCGCCTGCTCGACCGCGCTCTCGATGCGACCGTCGGCGGCCTCGATCCGGGCCAGCTCGACGCGGGCGCCAGGGTAGCCCGGGACGGCGCGCAGCGCCGCTCGAGCGTGCCGGCCGGCAGCCCGCCGGCGACCGAGCGCGCGCTCGAGCTTCGCGACCTCGACCAGCGCCCACGCGGTCGGCTCCGGCTGGCCTCCGGCTGCGTCGAGCGCGAGCCGCATCGCCGCGAGCGCGCCCTCCCGGTCGCCCACCAGCTCTCGCGCGTAGGCGACGCGTGCGTAGGACGCGAGGCTGGGCCGGAGCGAGACCATCCGCTCGAACGCGGCGAAGGCGTCGGGGTAGCGCCCGAGCTCGACGAGTGCGTCGCCGATCACGCCGAAGGGGCGCGCGGAGCCGGGCAGTAGGCGACGAGCGCGCCGCCCCTCGACGAGCGCTGCCCGGAACTCGTGCCGGATCAGCGCGAGCGAGCCGAGGCCGAGGACGGCGTTTGCCTCCTGCGGCCGCGCGCGGAGCGCTCGACGGAGCGCGCCCTCGGAGCGGGTGAGGAACCCCGCGTCCCCGGTCTCCCGCCAGCGGAGCTGGTACGCGAACCCCAGCTGCACGAGGAGCCCGGGATCGGTCGGAAGGACCCGCACCCCGTCCTCCAGTGAGGCGACCATCGCGGCAGAGACGCCACCTGCCGTCCCCGCGAGCACCCGCTCGGGCAGCGCCGTAGGGACGGGAGATGACGAGCCGGCCGAGGGAGAATCGGCGAGGACGCCTCCGACGAGCCCGCCGAGGGCGAGCGCGACCGCGATCGCGCCGCCCACGACGAGTGCCGTCCTGCGTCCCATGCCGAGCGCGTCCCTCTCCTACCGGTGCCCGGTGCGCTCGTAGCCGCGGTTCGGCGCGGCGAGGTACGGGAACGCGGACAGGAAGGCGTTCTCGTTCGCGTCGACGCCGTCGCCGATCGTGTTGTTCGGCGACAGGTTGCAGAGGCCGAGCGCGCCGGCGAGGATCGGCCCGTAGCCGCACGCGACCGCGCGGACCTCGATGTCGGTCACGTCGTCGGCGAGCCGCCTCCCGTTCGGGAAGCCCTGGAAGTCGCCCGCGAGCGCGCCCAGCGGGTTCGGGCTCGCCGCCGGCGGGATCGCCGTGTTCAGCCGCAGCAGGTCGGCCTGCACGCCACCGGTGAAGTTCAGACCCGGCACGCCGGTCAGGAGCACGGCGACGAGGTCGTCGCGCGCCATCGTCTGCGCGTCCGGCAGCACCGGGTACAGCAGGTTCACGAGGCCGGCGAGCTCGGGCGTCGTGTAGTGCTGGAGGAACTGCGCGTCGTCCTTCGGGTCGGACGCGTTCCAGCGGTCCTTCTTCCCGAGCGGGATGAGCACCTCGTTGACGAGGGGGTTGCCGAGTCGCGAGACCTGCACCAGCGGCCCCTGAGCGTCGAACGTGCCGTCCCCGCGCAGGATCCTGATCTTCGGCCGGCTGGCGCTCGCGTAGATCCCGATCGTCCCGTCCGCCGCGGGAGCGCGGAGCAGGTCCGTCTTCGGGACCTGGATCGCGATCGTGTGCGTGTTGTAGTTCTTCACACCGTCTTTGCCCGCCTCGGTCGCGAGCGGGATCAGGTGCGCGGCGTTGGACGGCCGCAGGCCGCCCAGGTCGAAGATCGACCCGAGGTCGACGAAGAACGGGTCGTCGCGCGGCCCGGCGAACGCCTTCCGGCCCGAGCCGAGGTCGACGACGCCCTGGAAGGGGTCGTAGGTCGGGTTCGACCGCGGCCCGATGTTCGCCGGCGGGACCGGGAGGCCGGAGCCGAGCACGGCCGAGCCCGACGACGTGACACGCGTGACCGAGTAGGTCTGACGGACGTTGAGGTCCGGGTCCGCGAAGGACGTGACCGGGCCGGTGTTGTAGAGGAACGTGCTCGGGTTCGAGACCGATGTCTTGAACCGGAACTGGTAGACGACGTCCTCACGCGCGTCACCGTCGTTGTCGACGCTGAGCTCGTAGAGGACGGTCGGGTCGAAGCGGTTGTAGTTCGGCCCGCCCGCAGGGTCCTCGAACGGGATGTAGTTCGCGATGAGCGTGACCGTGTCCGGCCGGTCGGGGCTCACGAACGCGTAGACGTCGGTGTTGTCCGCGGCCGGGTCGTCCGAGATGAGCGGCGCCTCGCGATGGCTGGACGCCTGCGCCCCGGACGGGCCCGCCGCTCCGACGAACGCCGCAGCGGCGACCGCGGCCGTGACGAGGCCGGTGAGCACGAGCAGTCCCCTCTTCATGCCTCTCTCCTTTTCCGAGGTTGGGATCGAGGCTTGTTCGACCGAGACCGATGTCCGGTTCGGTTACGGTCCGTGCGAACCGAGCGAGCGAGGAGCGGCGATGGACAGCGAGCAGTACGTCGTCTGGATCACGACGAGGCGCATCCGGGAGGGCAGCTACGAGGACTTCCGCAAGGCGTGGCGCCCGACGGAGTTCCCCGAGGGGATGCTCCGTGCCTACGAGTGCTTCTCCGAGGATTCGAACGAGGTCGTCGGGATCTCGACCTGGGACTCGCTGGAGTCGCGCGAGCGCTATCGCACCTCCGAGGTCGAGGCGGCGCGCCGCGAGGCGATGGCGCCGTTCGTCGAGGCCGAGAGCTCGGGGCTCTACCTCGGCCGCGAGCTGAAGATCCCGAAGGACTGAACGGCGCTTCGCCCGCGCGGCGGTTCAGCTGCGCAGCGCCGCGAACGCTTCCTTCGCGCGCTCGGCGACCTGCTCCGGCGTCACGTCCTCGACGTGCGTGGCGAGCGACCAGTTGTGGCCGTACGGGTCGGTGACCGAGCCCATGCGGTCGCCCCAGAACTGGTCGGCGGGCTCCATCGTGATCGTCGCCCCTGCGCTGACCGCCTTCTCGACGACGGCATCGACGTCCTCGACGTACATGAAGACGCTCGCGCTCGTCCCGCCCAGTTCCTTCGGCGAACGGGTCGCGAACTGCGGGAGCGCATCCGACAGCATCACGAGCGAGCCGCCGAGCTCGAGCTCGGCGTGCCCGATCTTCCCTCCGGGCGCATCCATGCGGACGCGCTCCTTCGCGCCGAACGCCTGCTCGTAGAACTCGATGGCGCTGGCGGCGTCGTCGACGGCCAGGTACGGGACCGCCTTCTCGTACCCCTCCGGGATCGCTTTCGTCATGTCCCCTCCGATCCGGTCGTGAACGAGGTCGCGGACCATGCTACGGACCGACGGGTGGGCCATGTCAGGCCTCCCGCCTACGCCAGCCCGCGCTCGAGGTTCTCGATCGTCGCGTGGAGCGCGCGGGCGACACCGCGGCGGACGAGCAGGCGGTCGTACACCCCGCGGAGCCCGGTGCGCGGCTCGTACTCGACGACGAGCCGGTAGTCGAACTCATCCCCGTCGCCGTGGAAATGGCGCTCGTGGCGAGCGTCCGGCAGGCCCGCCTGGACGCTCGTGTACTCGACCAGCCGGTCCTGGTCGATCGCCGTCAACGTCATGCGAAGCTCGACCTCCCGGCCGAGGAGCTTGACGACGAGCCGCGTCTCGTCGCCCGGCGCGCTCCAGCGCGAGCCCGGCTCGACGCGCACGAGGCCCGGCCAGTACAGGGGCCACTTCGCCTGGTCGGTGATGTACGCGAACCCCTGCGCGACCGGGACGCCGAAGCGGTGTGCAGCCTCGACGCGGACCGGGTTCATGCGGAGAGTTTCGCCCTGACGAGGTCGGAGACCACGCGTGCGTTCGCCTTGCCCTGCGTCTCCTTCATCACCTGGCCCACGAAGAAGCCGAGCAGCCCCTCCTTGCCGCCGCGATACGCCTCCACGTGGCCGGGGTTCGCCTCGAGGATGCGAGCGACGATCGGCTCCAGCTCGTCGGTATCCGAGACCGCCTCCTGGGCGAGGTACGGGTCGGCCGAGAACCCCGGCGCGCCCAGCTTCGCGATCGCCTCGTCGAACGCGGCCCGAGGGAGCTGTTCCCGCGCCTCGACGAGGCGAGCGAGCTCGCGCGGGGGCACGGCGCCGGGCTCGACGCCCGCGCCAACGACGTTGTTCGCGATCACGTTCGCCGCTGCGACCCGATCGGCGCCCAGGGCCACCGTCTGCTCCCACAGGGCGTCGAGCCCGCCGGTCACGAGCACCGTGGCGCGCTCGAGGTCGAGCTCGCCCTCGATCCGACGGATCCGTGCGGCCGGCAGCTCGGGCAGCTCCGTGCGCAGCCGCTCGACGAGCTCGGCCGGTGGCTCGACCGGGACGAGGTCGGGCTCGGGGAAGTAGCGGTAGTCGTCCGCCTCCTCCTTCGCGCGCCGCGGTGTCAGCGTCCCGGTCGCGGCGTCGAAGTCGTAGGTTTCCTGCCTCACCTCGTCGCCCGATTCCCAGACGGCGACCTGCCGCTCCGCCTCGGCCTCGATCCCGCGCGCGACGAAGGTGAACGAGTTCATGTTCTTGAGCTCGGTGCGCGTGCGGAGCTCGTCCGAGCCCTCGGGGCGGACGGAGACGTTCGCGTCGACGCGGAGCGTCCCCTTCTCCATCTCTGCGTCCGAGATGCCGAGCTCGACGATCGTCTGGCGCAGCAGCTGGAGGAAGCGCTTCGCCTCCTCCGCCGAGCGGACGTCGGGAGCGGTCACGATCTCGACGAGCGGCGTCCCGCCGCGGTTGTAGTCGACGAGCGAGTAGTCGGCGCCGCCGATGCGGCCCGTGCGCCCGCCCACGTGGACCGTCTTCGCGGCGTCCTCCTCGAGGTGCGCACGCACGATCCCGATCACACGATCGCCTTCGCTGGTTGGTAGTATCATTTGACCATTAGTGCAAGAAGGTAGATCGTATTGCGATATCTGATAGCCCTTCGGCAGGTCGGGGTAGAAGTAGTTCTTGCGCGAGAACACCGCGCGCTCGGCGATCTCGCAGCCGAGCGCGAGGCCGAGCCGGATCGTCCACTCGACGGCGGTGCGGTTCGCGACGGGCAGCGCACCCGGGAAGCCGAGGCACACCGGGCACGTCTGGGTGTTCTCTCCCGCCCCGAAGCCGGCGGCGCAGCGGCAGAACATCTTCGTGCGCGTCTTCAGCTGTACGTGGATCTCGAGTCCGATGACGGGCTCCCAGGTCATCGCCAGCGCTCCGGCACGGTGTCGAACGCGAGCGCCTTCTCGAGCGCATGCCCGGCGCGGAAGAGGAGGTTCTCGCCGAACTGCGGCCCGATGAGTTGCAGCCCGACGGGCAGCCCCTCCGAGAGGCCGCACGGGATCGAGAGCCCGGGCAGCCCCGCGAGGCAGGACGGGATCGTGAGCAAGTCGCTGGCGTACATCGCGAGCGGGTCCCCCGCGCGCTCGCCGACCCGGAACGCGACCGTGGGCGAGGTCGGCGACGCCAGCACGTCGAAACGCGAGAGCGCCTCGCGATGCTCCTCGATGATCAGAGTGCGCACCTTCTGCGCCTGGCCGTAGAACGCGTCGTAGTAGCCGGCCGAGAGCGCGTAGGTGCCGAGCATGATCCGGCGCTTCGGCTCGTCGCCGAAGCCCGCGTCGCGCGTGCGGTCGACCAGCTCCTGGTAGCTCGTCGCGTCCGCCCGCGGCCCGTAGCGGACACCGTCGTAGCGCGCGAGGTTCGACGATGCCTCGGCCGGCGCGATCAGGTAGTAGCAGGGAAGCCCGTAGCGGACGGAGCGCGGCAGCGAGCACTCCTCGACCTCCGCCCCGAGCTCCGTCGCGAGCTCGAGGGCGCGGCGCACCGCCTCCCCGACGCCAGGCTCGATGCCCTCGGCCTCGTTCAGCTCCGTCGGAACGCCGATGCGGAGCCCCGCCAGCGACTCGTCCTCGGGCAACCGCACGGGCTCCGGCAGCTCCGCGGTCGTCGAGTCCAGTGGGTCGCGGCCGGAGACGATCGAGTAGAGCAACGCGACGTCCCGCACCGTCTTCGCGACCGGGCCGATCTGGTCGAGGCTCGACGCGAAGGCGACGACGCCGTAGCGCGAGACCGAGCCGTACGTCGGTCGCAGGCCGACGTTCCCGCACAGCGCCGAGGGCTGCTTGATCGAGCCGCCCGTGTCGGAGCCGAGCGCCCAGGGCGCGAGGCCCGCGGTCACGGCCGCCGCCGAGCCGCCGCCCGAGCCGCCGGGCACGCGCTCCGGGTCCCACGGGTTGCGGGACGGCCCCCACGCCGAGTTCTCGGTCGACGAGCCCATCGCGAACTCGTCGGTGTTCGTCTTGCCGAGGAGGGAGAGCCCCGAGGACTTGGCCCGCGCCGCCACCGTCGCGTCGAAGACGGGGACGTAGCCGGAGAGGACGCGCGAGCCCGCCGTCGTCTCGACGCCCTTCGTCGAGATGACGTCCTTCAGCGCGATCGGGACACCGTCCCCGTCGGCCTCGTCGACCGTGCGTAGGAAGCAGTGGAGCTCGCCGTCCCGGTCGGCGATCGCGTCGAGGTAGGCGCCGCGCAGCTCGGTGGCGGAGAGCTCACCGCGCTCGAGCAGGCCGCTCGCCTCCTCCGCGGTCAGACGGAGCGTGTCGATTACTGGCGCCATGCCGGCACGCGGAAGAGCCCGTCCTCCGCCTCGGGGGCGTTCGCGAGCACGTCCTCGAGCGGCAGGGACGGGCGCGGCTCGTCGTCGGCCCAGACGTTGACGAGGTCGAGGGGATGCGAGGTCGGCTCGATCTCGGCCAGATCGAGCTCGGAGACGATGCCGACGGCCTCGAGAATCGCGTCCAGCTCGCCCGTGAGGCGCTCGACCTCCTCGTCCGTCAGCGCAAGGCGCGCCAGGCGGGCGACGTGGAGCACTTCGTCTCGTGATATCGCCATCGTCGAAAATCCTCCCAGAAACGGCGCGGGCTCCCTCTCGGGAGCCCGCGGCACGTCGATCCGGTCTCGTGTCAGCCCGCGGCTGCCACGACGTTCGCGGCCTGGGCACCCTTGGGACCCTGGACGACCTCGAACTCCACCCGCTGGCCTTCGGTCAGGGTCTTGAAGCCTTCCATCGCGATCGCGGAGAAGTGGACGAAGACGTCGTCACCACCCTCGCGCTCGATGAAGCCGAAGCCCTTCTCGTTCGAAAACCACTTGACGGTGCCCTGCTCCACGTACTTCCTCCTACGACGAAGACGTCGTCCCCGGCAAGGGCCGACGCCGATGACTGAACGCGGGAACGGTAGCGCCTATGGGCCGGACGCCGCAACTCGGGAGCGGCGATGTTGCGCAGCCGTCAACGTGTTGCGCAGAAGCATCGCGATCGTCATCGGGCCGACGCCGCCGGGCACCGGGGTCATGAGGCCGGCCACCTCGGACACCGCCGGATCGACATCGCCGACGAGCTTCCCGGCCGCGTTCCGGTTCATCGCGACGTCGATGACCACCGCCCCCGGCTTCACCATGTCCGCGGTCACGAGGCCCTCCCGGCCGACGGCGGCCACGAGGACGTCGGCGCGCCGGGCATGCTCCTTCAGGTCGGCCGTCCGGGAGTGGCAGATCGTCACCGTCGCATGTTCGGCGAGGAGCATCATCGCCATCGGCTTCCCCACGATCTCGCTCCGTCCGATGACGACGGCCTCCTTCCCCTTCAGCTCGACGCGGTGCTCCGCGAGCATCACCATCACCCCCGAGGGCGTCGCCGGCGTCAGGAAGGGCTCGCCGAGGTAGAGCAGCCCGGCATTCAGCGGGTGGAACCCGTCGACGTCCTTCGCCGGATCGACAGCTCGGAGGACGGTCGGCTCGTCCATGTGCTCCGGGAGCGGCAGCTGCACGAGGATCCCGTCGACGCCCTCGTCGGCGTTCAGCTCCGCAAGGAGGTCGAGGATCTCCGACTCGGGCGTGTCGGCGGGGTAGCGATGGTCGCGCGAGTCGATCCCTGCCTCGTTCGAGGCCTTGTGCTTCGAGCCGACGTACACGTGCGAGGCCGGGTCGTCGCCGACGAGGACCGTCGCCAGGCACACGGGCGCGCCGAAGGCGGCGACGTCCGCCGCCACCTCTGCACGCACCTCGAGCGCGAGCGCCTTGCCATCGATCATCGTGGCCGGCATCGCCGGGAACCCTACTGCGCGAGGTCTCGAGGTCATGCGACTTGCGAATACAACTGATTGTTTGTATAGTTGTGTGTCATGGCCGGCAGCACTTCTCTCCCGCGCCCGCTCCCGGCGGAGCTCGTCGAGCACATCGCTCGGCGCTTCCGCGTGATCGGCGAGCCGATGCGCATCCGGCTTCTCGACCGGCTGCGCGACGGCGAGGCGAGCGTGCAGGAGCTGACCGACGCGCTCGGCACCACCCAGCAGAACGCGTCCAAGCACCTCGCCGTGCTGCACGCCAACGGCATCGTCGCCCGGCGGCGCGAGGGCAATCGCGTCCTCTACGCCGTCGCGGACGAGACAGTCCTCGCACTGTGCGAGCAGGTCTGCGGCGGGCTGCGCCGCCAGCTCGCCGAGCTCGACGGGCTCCTCGCCGGAGCCGGACGGTGACCTGCACGCCGATTCGGCTGGAGCGCGTCCTCTTCGCGCTGGCAGGGACGATGACGCTTGCCTCCGTCGCCCTCGCCGTGTCCGTGAGCACGTGGTACCTCGCGCTCGCCGGGTTCGTGGGTCTGAACCAGTGGCTCTTCGTGATCGCTGGGTGGTGCCCGGCCTCGCTCGTGCTCTCCCGGGCTCCGTGCGTCCGGGACGACGTGGCGCGATGACGGCGGTCGGGCCGGTCGGCCGGCTCGGCGCCTGGACCGCGGATCACCGACGGCTCGTCGTCGTCGCCTGGGTGGTCGTCGCGGTCGGGCTCGGGATGTTCGCGCCCCGCGCCGAGCACGCGCTCTCCGGTGCGGGCTGGGAGGCCTCGGGCTCGGAGTCCGTCGCGGCGCGCGAGCGGATCGACAGTGCGTTCGGCGGGCAGGGCGCATACGCGCTCATGGTCGTCGTGCACGGAAACGGCGATCTCGCCCCCACGCTGCAGCAGGTCGCCGCCGTCCTCGACGCTGACACGCGCGTCGCCTCCGTCTCCGAACCGCAGATCTCGCGCGACGGCCGCACCGCCGTCGTCCAGGGCGGCGCGGCGGCCAGCCCGGCCGAGATGGTGAAGTCGGCGGACGAGCTGAAGGGCGACCTTGCCGACCTGGGGGACGAGTCGGTGACCGTGAGCCTCACGGGTGCCCCGGGGATGTGGTCCGACTTCAACGAGGCGAACAAGACCGCGATGCTGAAGTCCGAGCTCATCTCGTGGCCCGTGACGCTCGCGATCCTCGTGCTCGCATTCGGATCGCTCGTCGCCGCCGGGCTCCCCCTGCTCCTCACCATCCTCGGCCTCGCAGCCTCGGCCGGGAGCCTGTTTCTCGTATCGCAGGCGTTCGATGTCTCGATCTGGGCGATGAACTTCGCCTTGATGTTCGCCCTCGCGCTTGGGATCGACTACGCGCTCTTCATCGTCGCGCGCTTCCGGGGTGCGCACTTCGGGTCCGCCCTGACGACGCGCGAGGCCGTCGCCGTGACGATGGACACGGCGGGCAAGGCCGTGCTGTTCTCGGGCGTCACCGTGCTCATCTCGCTCTCGGCCGTCATGCTCGTGCCCAGCCCGGCGTTCCGCTCCATGAGCCTCGGGATCATGCTCTCCGTCGCTTTCGTGCTGCTGGCGGCGCTGACGCTGCTTCCGGCCGTGCTCGCGTGGCTCGGCGACCGCGTCGACAAGCTCGCCCTCCCGTGGGTGCATGCCGGCGAGCACCGCTCGCCCGCGTTCGCCCGCTGGGCGGAGCGGCTCTGGCGGCGTCCGTGGGCGTTCGGTCTCGCCGCGGTGGCCATCCTCGTCGTCCTCGCCCTCCCCGCGCTCGGGCTCGAGACCGGCATGCCGTCGATCAAGGTCGTTCCCGAGGAGGACGGCTCGCGCACGGGCTACACGCAGGTGCAGGAGGCGTTCGGGCCGGGCGCGCCGGGCACGCTCCAGATCGTCGCCCCCGAGAACCGCGCCGAAGCGGTCACCACCGCGCTCGAGGCCGATCCGGGCGTCGCCGCCGTCGCGCCCGCGACGGTGGCGGGCGGAACGGCACTCGTTCTCGCCACCCCGGTCGCGGATCCCTCCGATCCGGCAGTCGGGGAGACGATCGACCGGCTGCGCTCCTCCCTTCCCACCGGCGCCCTCGTCGGCGGTGCGGCCGCCGAGAACCACGATCTCGAGGAGGCGCTCGCGAGCCGCACCCTGCTCGTCTTCGGCGTCGTCCTCGTGCTTGGCTTCGCGCTCCTGCTGCTCGCGCTGCAGGCCCCGGTGATCGCCGCCGTCGGTGTGGTAACGAACCTGCTCGCGACCGCAGCGGCCTTCGGCGTCGCGAGGCTGATCTTCCAGGACGGACGGCTCGAGTCGGTCCTCGGGTTCGAATCCCAGGGGTTCCTGAACGCCTGGGGGCCCGTGTTCTTCTTCGCGATGATCTTCGC
>Ga0210113_1000344_pt1 | contig 11313 bp, 10 predicted proteins | sample MayberryNW_Catta_5_FD_185523 | JGI IMG/M metagenome (GOLD analysis project Ga0210113, IMG submission 185523) | Wetland microbial communities from San Francisco Bay, California, USA, that impact long-term carbon sequestration -... | ecosystem: Environmental > Aquatic > Marine > Wetlands ...
TGAGTCGGAGCGGGTCCTGTCGGAGGCCTTTCGCGTATTGCGCTCAAACGGCTGGCTTGCCGTATTCGACGGCGATTACGAGACAATCACGGTCACAAAACACGCGCATGATCCCCTCGGCCCCTGCGTCGAGAGTTTCAAAGAGTCATTTATCAACGACATTTAGCTCATGCGAAAGCTACCCTCCCTTGCCGCCTCCGCCGGATTTCGCGTAGCGCGCTTCGACAGCCATGGCTATATTGAGGCAGCGGAACCGAGTTATCTGCTTACGGTCATCGACCGGGGCGCCGATGCTCTCGTGGCATCTGGAGTCATCGGGCAGGAGCTCGGGGCCGCGCTCAAAGCTGAGGCAAGACGTCGAGCTGCAAAGGGAGAGTTCTACGGACACATCGGCTATGTAAGCCTTCTTGCACGTAAGTCGGCCTAACCGTGCGATTGACAGCGACGCACGAAAGCGTTGCGCGCGCGTCATCGCGGGCGTTAGACCTGAGATTGAACTGAATTCTCCTTCAATCAGATCAAGGGAGCAGAAATTCTTTGAGGAGTGTGGGATGGCAGTGACACCTGCACTGTTCTGAGCGGTTCCCGATGCTGAGTTGAATTACTACCCGATGGCGCGAGTAGGTTTCCCTTCGGTTCTCTCGCTGCGGCCGCGAAAATCGTTCTGTTGCAAAGCCTGATAGCTTTCGAGCAACTGCTTTTTCTCAAGATCGGAGATGCCGAGCTGCGGCCGACGCACCGCGGCGCTCTTGATCAGGCCTTCGTGTTGCAGCACGGCTTTGATGCGCGCGACGGCTTCGACGATCGGTTCGCCGAAGACGAGTTCTTTCACGGATGCCAATTCGCTTTGGATGGCGGCGGCTTTTTCGAAGTTTCCGGAGCGGCCGGCCAAATCCAACGCGCCCCATTTTTCCGTCGCGACGTTGGCGACGCCGATCAGCGCGCCGTCGGCGCCCATTGTGTAACTCTCGGCAACGAACCGATCGTTGCCTGTCAAAACTCGCATTTCGGCTTTCTCGCGCTCGAGGGCCTGAACTGTGTCACGGAAAAGGTCGATCTCGAAGGACGCTTCTTTGAAGGCCGCGACGTTATCGAGCCGGGCGATGCGGCAGATGGTTGCCGGATCGTAGTAGTAGCTTCTGACGGGGATTTGAAAAAGCACGACGGGCAGCTTGGTTTCTCGCGCCAAGTCTTCGAAGAAGCGGACTTTGAGGTTGGGGTCGACCTTGCCCCAAGAAAACAGCAAAGGCGGAAAAATCATCACCCCGTCAACCGGAACATTTTCCAAATCGCTCATGAGAGCGACCGCTTCATCAGTCGATTGCGGAGCGATAGTGGCGATATGGACTTTGCCGCCCTCGCGTGCGGCTTTGCCGGAGACTTCGTAAACGCGGCGTTTTTCGTCGATACTTAGAACCGGACTTTCCCCGATGCGCGCGCAGGAAACCAAACCGGCGACGCCGGGAAGCGAAGCAAAATAGTTCGTCAAGCGCGTCAGGCTCTCGATATCGAGTGCGCCGGCATGATCAAAAGGCGTGACATGAGGGATAAAGAGTCCGCGGAACCGATCATGAAGCGTTGACATGAAAGCCTCCCATATTGCATGTAGTGACAGGCATAAGTAGAACAGTTTACGAGGGCAGGTCAAGGCAAGCAAATCCAAGAAGATTTTTTCGCCTATTCCAAATAACGGGCTGCTGTTTTCTGCGAGTCGGGGGACATGCAATGAGCGTGGTTATATCATGTGAAGATCTCGGGACTTTGATGGCGTCGGAGCAGCTCTACGCGGTGTTCGATATCCGCGAGCGGGGAGAATTTAACGAACGCCAGATTCCGCATGCGACGTCCTTGCCGCGCAGCCAAATTGAATTTCGTATCGCCGCATTGGTGCCGGATCGCAATATCCCGATGGTCGTCTACGACGAAGGCGGAGCGCGGGCGCCGTTGGCGGCGGCGACGCTACTCGGGCTCGGATACGACCAGGTTTCGATTCTTGATGGCGGCTTGAGCGCCTGGCAAACGGAAGGCCGGCCGGTGGCCAGCGGTGTAAATGTGCCGAGCAAAGCCTTCGGCGAGAAAGTTTATCACGAACAAAACGTTCCCGATTTGGCGCCGCAGGAGCTTAAGGCCCTGCAGGAGGGTTCGGCGGAGTTGGTGATTCTAGACATGCGCACTCCCGAAGAGTTCGGCAGATTTTGCATCCCCGGCGGCATCAACGTTCCGGGCGGCGATCTGATTCTTTGGGCGGACGAGTTGAAGCGGCGAAAAGACACCGCGGTGGTAGTCAACTGCGCCGGCCGCACCCGGAGCATCATTGGCGCGGCGGCGCTGCGCCGCCTCGGTTTAACCCACGTGCGGGCGTTGCGAAACGGCACCATGGGCTGGGTTCTCGCCGGTTTCGAGCTGGAAAATAAACCGCGGCGGAGCGCGCCGCAACCGCCGCAGAACAGCCGTGAAAATGCCACCGCGCTGGCCCGGCAGGTTGCGGAAGAGGAACAGATTCCCTTGATCTCCGCTCCAGAGCTGACTCGCCTGATCGGCTTGAAAGACTATATGCACTATCTAATTGACGTGCGCTCGGAAGCCGAGTACGGCGCAAGCCATGTGAGGGGCTCGTTTAACGTCCCCGGCGGCCAAGCCGTGCAGCGCGCCGATGATTTCATCGCCGTGCGCAACGCGCCGATCATTTTCATCAGCAATGAATCGGCACGAGCTGTCATGGCCGCTTATTGGTATCGCCAGATGGGATTTGCCAATGTGAGCGTGTTAGAAGGCGGGCTGAGCGCATGGTCGAAAAGCATTGGAGATCTCGAAACAGGAGAGCTGAGAGACGAACCTCTTGGCTATCAAGCGGCAAAACAGGCGGCGCGCCTTATAGAAGCGCCGGCGCTTGAGCGCAGGCGGCGAGATTTAACGACTTTGATTCTCGATGTTGGCACCAGCGCCGAGTTTGAAGCGGCCCATGTGCCCGGCGCCCGCTGGATTTCACGCGGCTGGATTGAGGGTAAATTGCCGGAGCGATTTGCTGATCGCCAGCAGGCAATTGTCTTGACTTGTCCGGACGGCCGGCAATCGGTGTTTGGAGCGCGGACGCTTGTCAAAATGGGTTACACCGACGTTGCGGTCCTCGGCGGCGGCGTGCGCGCGTGGACGGCGGCGGGATTGCCCACCGAGCTCGGCTCCAATGAGTGTCTGGCGCCGACCAACGACGTGGTTCTATCGCCTTCGATTCGTGGCACGAAAGAAGATATGCAACGCTATTTGGACTGGGAATTGAAACTCAACCGCTAAGCTGAAACGACGGTTTCAGCAGTTGTCGTATTTCGGGCTGGCGAAAGTCTTGACGGTCTTGGTCGAAACATCGAATCGCAGGCGCGGCATGTCCGTCAAATCCTTGCCGTAGACGTGAATTTCCACCGTGTCGCGATCGGTGACGTTATTCATTTCGTGGATGTCGTCGTTTGGCGCGATCAGACAAGAAACCATTCCGGATTGGTTGTTCAATACTGCCGTGACTTCGAGGTCCGCGTAATCGGCTCGCGTCCCCGCATCTTTGCGGCGAAAGCGCGTTTCCTGGATTTCATTTTCGACCACTCCGACCATGCCCCAGGTATCGTGGTTATGGGCCTTGGCGTTATCTCCCGGGCCCCAGACCACCGAGGATAGGTTGAACAACGGCGCGCGATGCAGCATGTAGCGGCCGTAGGCGTTGGCGCCGCGCTTTCTGTGGTGAGCCTCTAAGCAATCCGGCTGCTGCACGAGGCGCGCGAGCAGCGGCTTCGCCGCGGAGACAATACTTTCCTGCGAATCTGCCGAGCGCGTGATACGATCGAGATCTTGAATGAAGTCGTTGAGCGAGTAGCGATCGGACATTTGCAATTATCTTCCGCGGACGGTCATGACCGGGCAAGTCGCCAGCGAAACAACTTTGCCGGCGACGCTGCCCAGGAAAAGTTTCGACAATCCGGTGCGGCCATGCGTTCCGATGACGATCATGTCGGCCTTTTTGCTCTTGGCGGCTTTAACGATTTGCTCGTGAGCTGCGCCACGAAGCAATAAGCTTTCAGCCTTGATCTTCAATTTTTTAAGCCGCTGCATGAGCCTGCTCATCGACGACTGGGCATTGCGTTTCGTGGCGTCCTCCAGCTTCATGTAAATCTCGGCCCCGCCAAATTCTCCGCCGGCGACGTAAGGCGTCGGCTCGATGACATGAACGACTAGAAGTCGCGCGCTGTTCTCTCTGGCCAGCTTGACCGCTTCTTGCAGCGCCCGAGCCGACGCTTTGGAAAAGTCGGTTGCGTGAAGAATTCTCTTGATGCCCGCCAAGGTTCCGCTCCTAAGGATCTCAAAGGCATTTTGATTCAGACAGATTACGCGGCTTTTTTCTCGATGCGCGGCAATTTCGACGCGTCGATTTCGTAAAGCCGGCAGACATTGTCGCACACAACTTTACGCTGCGTTTCCGGCGGCAGATGGCCGAGATCGCGTTCGATAATTTTGATTGAATTCGGCCAGGTCGAATTGGGATGCGGAAAGTCATTCGACCACATGATGTTGTCCTGGCCCCAATGTTTCAAATTTTCGCCGCAAACGTGATCGTTGAAGAAGCAGGCAAAGATCTGATCCTTAACGAAGCTGCTCGGATTACGGGTGATCGGGGGCGGATTCTGTTTCTTGAAACGATTGTAATAATAGTCCCACTGCTGAAACATCCACGGCATCCAACCGCTTTCGTTTTCCACCGAGACGATCTTGAGCTTGGGATTTCTTTCGAGCACTCCGTAATGGATGATTTCGAAGAGCGCGTTGGCGATGTCCATTAGCTTCAAATTGACGCTGCCGCGGTAGCGCTCGACGCCTTTGCGATTTTTGTCCTTGTTGTAGCTGTGGCCGGTCAGAATATGCAGGCTCACCGGCGCATCGAGATCCTGGCATGCCGCCCATAATTTATCGTAGTGGCTCGACTTAAAGGGCAAATCCGGATGTGGCGCTTGCCAAATAAGGCAGCCTTTCAGTCCCGCCTTACGACAGCGCTCGAGTTCTTTGACGCCGTTGTCGATGTTGTAAACGGGAATTGCCGGTATGCCGATTAAACGATCGGTATCGGCACTGCAATAATCGATGAGCCAGTCGTTGTAGACGCGGAAGCAGGCTTCCTGCAGGCCGGCATCGTCGAGCGCGAAGAGATCCAGCATTAACGTCGGATAGAGCACTTCGGCGCTCAAGCCGTCCTGCTCCATTTCTTTGATACGGGCGCGCGGATCCCAACCGCCGGCATGATGCTGAAAGCCCTCGCCGACTTGATGCGGCGGAAAGAGCGGCGCCGTTTCCCGATATTTTTCAGGCACGCCTTTTTTCCACAAATCTACTGGTTCCATGACATGGGAATCTGACGAAATGATGAGATCGCTCGCTATCGCCATGGTTAGGCCTCCTATTTTCAATCGTTTGTCATCTCGGCTTGGCTCACCTTAGTAAAATTTCAGCGTTTCTGTCAAATCGAGAACGCGTTCCTGGGGCTCTCGAAAAACATTCGTTTAGCTCGAACCGGCGGTATGACCCGTCGCTGCGGAACGGATCAGCCGATTTTGCGCCAAACCGAGGCGAGCCAGGGCTGCTGTTGGCGCGGCACTCCGGGCGGGCGGTAATAGTGAGTGATTTCCTCGAACCCGGCCGCTGTCACGAGCTCGCGCCAACGTTGCAGATTGTAATAGCAGCCATAGCGCTCGCCGTTCCAACCCTCTTCGTTGTCGCCGCGCGGGTTGGAGCTAAAGAGCACGCCGTCGGCTTTCAAGGTTGCCCAAAGCTCGCGCAACACGCGCGGCGCTTCCTGGCTGGGAACGTGAAAGAGCGAAGCGTTAGCGAAGATACCGTCGAAAAATTTCGGCGGCAATTCAAGTTTCAGAAAATCTTGCTGCCAGACTTCGCAGCCGCTGAAATTGCGCGCCAGCTCGACGAACCTTTCCGCGCCTTCCAAGCCGATGGCCTCATGGCCCAGCTCGCGAAAGATTTTGAGATCGCGGCCGGGACCGCAGCCCAAATCGAGTATGCGAAAGGGGCCCTGGCCGGAAAGGTTTTGCAACAGCGCGTCGCGATTTTGGCTGACATCGTGATCGCGGGTGCCTTGCCAAAAACTTTCGGCGTGGGCGTTGTAGTGGTCGAGAGTGATAGTGGAAGTTTCCTGGAGATCGCTCGGCAAGCGTGGTTTCGACACTGAGGTTCGTGCTCCTGCGCCATCATGGCAAGAGCCACGCCACGATTCAACGAGACCATCCGGTGAATCCGGCAGGTCGCTAAAACGCTCCGTAGAGAACCTCAGGACAGACGGCGGCGATTCCCTCTCAAGCTCACCCCGTTCCAGCATTCCGGTAGAATGACGGAGCGAACGTGCTATAAACGATACGCCGTGAAAATCTCATGCGAGGGAGAAAACAATCGACTGGGAGAATGATCCGAGCGGTCGAAATTCTGTGAAACTGCCGGTTACGCGATGGCGTAACCGGCAAGCTGCTCGTCGTTGAAACGGTCGTGCCCCAGGTAATGCGCGCCGCCGGACAAAATCCTCGATTTGAGATGCTGCTGCTTTTACGCAGCTATGAACGCAAATTCGGAGCGGAGGTCAAACATGAGCTACAAGGATGTTCGCGAGTGGATTCATCAGGTCGATGAAATGGGCGAGCTCAAAATCATTCACGGCGCAGATTGGAATCTCGAGATTGGCGCGCTCTCCGTGCTTGCATCGAAGCACAAAGAAAACAGTCCGGCGTTGCTCTTTGACCGGATCAAAGATTATCCGGCGGGATATCGCATTCTCGTCGGCTTCTTCGAGAGTCTTACGCGCTCGGCGCTGACGACCAATTTGCCGCTCGACATCACGCGCGAAGGCTTTATTCGCGCATGGCGTGATCGCCTGGCGACGCCCACGCATATTCCACCCGTAACGGTTTCGAACGGCCCAGTGATGGAAAACGTTTATCATGGCGACGACATTGATCTGCTTAAGTTTCCCGTGCCGCGTTGGCACGAACGCGACGGCGGGCGCTACATCGGCACGGGCCACGTGGTCATCACGCGTGATCCCGACGAGGACTGGGTCAACGTAGGCTGTTACCGGGTCATGGTGCACGGCCCAAACACGATGGGCATGAATATCTCGCCCGGCAAGCATGGGAGATTGCACCGGCAGAAATATTTCGATCAGGGCAAGTCCTGCCCGGTGGTCTGCTGCTTCGGTGTTGACCCATTGCTGCACATGATCGCCACTCGTCCCGAACCCTATGGACGGAGCGAATTCGATGCCGTCGGCGGCATAAAAGGCGAGGCGGTGGAAGTCATTCGCGGCGAGGTTACCGGCTTGCCGATTCCTGCCTATGCAGAAATCGCAATCGAGGGCAAGTTCTTGCCGGACCAAGGCAAGGAAGAGGGACCTTTCAGTGAGTGGACCGGTTACTACGCCAGCGGTGAGAAATTCGAACCGCTGATCAAGGTCGAAGCGCTCTACCACCGCAACGAGCCGATCATCACCGCGTCGCCGGAATATCGCCCGACCGCGCGTGCCGAACATTGCTACGAGCTATTGCGCGCGGCCTATATTCGCGATCAAGTCGAAAAAGCCGGAGTGCCGGATGTCAAAGCCGTGGCCAGCTATTATCGACGATTTTTGACTGTGATTTCGATTCGCCAGCGCTATCCCGGCCACGCGCGCCAAGCCGGTTTGATGGCCAGTCAGTGCCAGGGTGCGGCCTACCTGGGTCGGTACGTGGTTGTGGTCGACGACGATATCGACGCTTACGACATCAATGACGTGCTATGGGCTATGTGCAGCCGCGCAGATCCGCTCGACTCCGCCGAGATTCTCCGGCGCTGCTGGAGCGGCCCACTCGATCCGATCATTCCACCGGAGCGGAAGGGTTTTAGCTCGCGCATGATCATCGATGCCTGTCGCCCGTTTGAGTGGCGCGACAAATTTCCGCCCGCTGCCGAAATCAGCGCCGAGCGCCAACAGGCTGTCATGAACAAGTGGAAAGAGGAGCTGTTTAGTTGATGCAAACCGAGCGAGGTTGTTCCGGCCAATGGAGTGAGCGTATGCAACGTGAGAAACAATCCATACGTCGATAGCGCGAGGCCCGAGCTGTTAACTCGGGCCTCGCTACCTTCCGAAGATGTGTTGACCCGTTGTCGCGAAGGATCCGTAGGATTCTAAAAGGAAGCCAGACTCTTGCGAGTCTGGCCTCCTGCCACTGAACGTGACGGGGGGTTCAGTGGCAGCCGCTGTCCCGTGGGAGCTGTGCTGAAGGAGGCAGCGCGGGACGCGGCTTGCTAATTCAGCTTGGAGTTTTCTGCTAGCTGGAAGTATTTGCTCCGTTGCAAGCGGCGTTGCAGGTAGGTGTCTTTCGGCCAGTCCCAATTGCGCCCCGGCAATTCCTCGCCGTTGTAAGCCGCGCCGTTTACTTTGCTCTGTAAAAATATCAGCTGCCAATAACTCGGTTTCGCTGTTTGGGTTTCCATCGCTTTCATCTCCGTCCCTCCTTCGGTCACGTTTTTTAGACGATTGAAATATTCGACTAGCATACGATTTTGCTCCCCTAACAAATTTTTCCTTTCCTACAGAACTGTCTTGCTTTGATCGCAAATAATTTTTGCTCCCGTGTTGTCCGTGGTAGAGCAGAACCCGTGCCGGTCTGTAACATCTGCCGGTTAAACGGCTTGTCACCTGTTGTCCGGGAAAGTTCGATGATAGGGCGGGGCAGTGCAGACCGGCACTGCAGCCGCGCCAATCATTCGGTCAGAAATGCCGGGTAGAGGCTCGCATCGAGAGCTGCGCCCCTGGAGCGATGATTCCCGCCCGCTCTCAAAAGTGGGTAAAAAGTTCACCAGATGCTTGAACGACCAAGGCGGTCGCACCCCGATAAGCACTGCAATGGAGAGAATCGCTGGGGCCGTAGCTGGGCCCGAGTAATGGAGTCATAAAGTATTGGGCTTTCGGAACCCGACACTCCAACATCCACTATTTCGATTTGCTCCCAAATTGCGAAATAGCAGCTCCATCAATTGAATCGCCACCGGTCTGATGATTTCTTTCATTACGGAATCTACGAACACTTGGCTTTCCATCTCAAAATCGTAGAATCCGTCCGGGATTATCTTCTTTCCCTGATCACTTGATCGACCCAGGTATAATCCATCACCTTGGGCACGGGCACGGCGCTGGGAATCAATTTCGCGGCGAGGGCTTCGTCGTAAATTTGCTGCAGATCGTTGAGTGGGATCTTGCCGTCCGCCGTAAAACCGTTTAGCCAAACCCGGTACGAATCTTCCGCGACCTTGGGCGTGAGCTTCCACTTGTTTTGAATATAGTTGACCATCCAGGATTTTTCTTTGCGGTTGAACTCCATTGCCTCGAAGGTCGCGCGGATCACGGCTCTGACTTGCTCCGGCTCCTGCTTCAATTTGGCTTCGCGGGTTGCAATGCCGCCGGACGCCGACCGCTGGTTGAATTCCAGGGCCGAGGCGAGCTCACGATAACCTTTTTGCGTCATCACGAAGTTATGCGGCAAAGAGAGCAGGGCGGCGGCCACGTTTCGCTGGCTGAGCGACTGAACGCTGTTCGATACCGAACCAGTCTGTATAAATGTCAGCTGCTCGGGATTGACGCCTTTCCGCTTAACCAGATCGCGGGCAACGATGTCCTGCAGCGTTGCCAAACGATCGACCGCGACGGTTTTTCCGATCAGATCTTCCATGCGGCGGATTTCAGGATTGGCGATAATCCAGAAGAGCGTCTTTTCGTGAGTGATCATGATGCCTTTGAACGGGAGGCCGCGCGCAGCTGCGACCAGCGGGCTGGTGATGCCCGTCAGGTAGTCGATCTCGCCGGCCACCAGAGCCGATGTTTGCACCGCGCCGGCCATCTGGACCATTTCAACGTCCAAGCCATGCTTCTTATAGATTCCCGCGTCCTTGGCGACGAAAAAAGTCAGAAAGGTGAGACTAAAAGCCGGATAGCCGACGCGAATCTTTTTGAGCTCCTGGGCATCGACGGGCGAGCCCAGGATCCATTGGACCAACAGCGCCAATATGAGCAGATTGATTGCCGCCATCTTTGAGTTGTTCGTGATCCTCTCCATGGTTCCCCCTGACGAACTTCGATCGAAGTCTTCTTTTTCTATCTCTCGCACAATGCGGCCGTCTCCGACACGTTTCTCCTCCCTTGCACGCAGTAGAGCCTGGAGATCGCTCCCGATTCGACAATCTTAAGGAGCGGCTCAGGCGCTAATCCACGAAAAGATCTGCCCTGCCGTTCGATGTGAGTTGGCTCTGGAGCTAAAGGAGGCGCTCGGCCACTCATAGGAGAGTTACTTTAGCGGTGATTTGCTGAATGCCTGATCGATGAAGCCGTTGTTCGCCAGCCTATCGACCAGGCTGTTGTCGATGGATTTGGTCGTAAGGGATTCCGCATAGACGCCCTTGACCGGCTCGAATTCGAGCACCGTGGCCACCGTGCGTGGATCGACGCGCGGCACCCGGTCGGTGAACTGCACCGCGATCTTGTACATTTCGTCAATAAAGGCGGGCTCGTTGCGTTTGAGATATTTGGCAAGGATCTTTCGGGCGGTTTCGCGGTCGTGATTCATCGCCGCTACGCCCTCGATGTAGGCGCGGAGCACACGGTCGGCGGTCTGCGGATTTTTTTGCAAAAACTCCTGGGTGGCGGCGAACACGTTCATGGCGAAAGGGATTTCCAGATCCGCAGCATTGAGCAGGGCGTTCGCTGCGCTGCGCGGTCGCACGCTGGTGACCATGCCGCCGATCTGTTTCTGGTTAAATGCCGCTTGCACTTCGGGATTGCCGCCTAAAGGCCGCAACGTGACGTTCTGCGTCATCCCGAGCTTCCGTAAAATGAGCGTGGTCACCGTGTGGGCCGTGGAGTTGAAGCGTGTGATACCGAGAACTTGCCCTTTAATTTGCTCCGGGCGGGTGAACTCCGGTTGGACGTAGAGAGTCATGGGCGGGCGATTCATGGTCGCGCCAAAGGCGACCACCGGCGCGCCGCGTGCGGCGCCGAGGATGACGCCGCTGCTACCCGACACGGCGATATCCAAACTATTGCCGAGCAAAGCCTGGATGTTGGTTACGCTCGACGGAATATAAACCAGTTGCACATCCAAGCCGTGCCGTTTGAAGGCGCCGGTTTCGTGTGCCATCCAGACGGCGGCGACCGGTGGGCCGACAATCGAATAGGATAACCGCAACGGTGCCGCCGAGATCAGTCCGGCGCTCGAAAGCCACAGAGCGACAAAAAACCCAGCCAGT
>Ga0210113_1000345_pt1 | contig 11289 bp, 10 predicted proteins | sample MayberryNW_Catta_5_FD_185523 | JGI IMG/M metagenome (GOLD analysis project Ga0210113, IMG submission 185523) | Wetland microbial communities from San Francisco Bay, California, USA, that impact long-term carbon sequestration -... | ecosystem: Environmental > Aquatic > Marine > Wetlands ...
GGGACGTCGACGACGTCGCCGCCGAGCACCTGAGGTGGGCGCACGGCGAGCTGTACTGCCACGCGCTCAGCGGGATCGCACGAGCCGAGCTGCTCCGATTCGGTGTCACGGTCTACGGCCCGGAGCCGGCCGCCGCACTCCCAACGGTCACCGCCGCCGCTCTGGCGGCCGCGGTGCGCGACGAGCTCACCGGCTACTGGACCGACGCGTTGCGCAAGCCGCACCTCTGGCTGCAGGACGTGTACGTCGACGTCGGGCTCTTCACGCTTGCCCGCGCCGACATGACCCTGCGGGACGGACGGCTGGTCACCAAGCAGGAGGCCCTGCCCAGGCTTGCCGCGTTGGGCGTCGAACCGGCAGTCGTGGCCGGGATGACCGACCGCCGGGACGGGCGACCGGTGCAGCTGTCCGCACGGCAACGACTTGCTCGCGCACGGCACGTGCGACGAGTCATGGCGCGAGGCATCGCCGAGCTCACCGCGGGCTCGGGCGCCGTACCGCGTGGAACGGCACGATGATGTACCCGGCGATCGCCAGGTAGCCCACAACCGCCAGCGCCGGCGCGAAGAGCCCGAGCGCGGTCATCACGACGTAGAGCGCGAGGCCGGGCGCGATACCGGCGGTCACCGCCGCCAGCCCGGTGTCGGAGACGTCTGGTCGGTCAAGGGCCGAGCAGGTCGTCACCGGAGCCCTCGGTCACCGCGATGTCCCGGACCAGCAGCGTGATGGCGATCGCGAACACGCCGTCGCTGAACGCCTCCATCCGGACGGTTCGCAACCCGGCCCGTCGCACCTCACCGGGGTGCCCGTCGGTCATGGTCACCGTCCTTGCTCGCCGCACGCCGGAGCCCGAGATCCTCATCATGCGCCCCGTCTCGACGACTCAAGTGAGCGGCGGCAGGTCCTGGTCGAAGTCCAGCACCGGCCGGAACAGGTCGCCGCGCTCCAGCAGCCGGTCGATCACGGTCTGCAGCGGGAAGCCGTCCGGGCGCAGCGCCGGGTCGTCCAGCTCGTCCCACGAGATCGGCATCGACACCGGCGCACCCGGTGACGGCCGCGGGCTGTAGGGCGCGACCAGGGTCTTGTTGACGGCGTTCTGCGTGTAGTCGAGCCGCGCGAGGCCGCCCCGGTCGCCCTTGCCCCACTTCCAGCTCACCAGCTCTGGCACGACGGCGCCGACCGACTTCGACAGCCGATCGACCCAGGCGCGGGTGGCGGCGAAGTCCGGTGCGCCGGGACCGGTGTGCCGCACCGGGACCCAGATCTGGATGCCGCGACGCCCGGTCACCTTGGGCTGGCCCCGGACACCGAGGTGCTCGAGGGCGGTGCGATGCAGCCGGGCGAGCACGAGCAGGTCCTCCCAGGATGTCCGCTCACCCGGGTCCAGGTCGACCATGGCGTAGGTCGGGCGCCGCGGCGCGTCGGTGAGCGAGGTCCACGCGTGCCACTCCAGCGCGCCGAAGTTCGCCGCCCACACCAGCGCGGCCGGCTCGTCGACCACCAGGTAGGTGCGCGACTCGCCCTTGTCGGCGTCGGGGTTGTCCCACCGCGGCACCCAGTCCGGCGCGTGCTTCGGCAGCTCCTTGTGCCAGAAGCCGGGCCGGCCGGCGCCGTTGGGGTAGCGGTGCATGTTGAGCGCCCGGCCCCGCAGGTAGGGCAGCACGACCGGAGCGACCGCCGCGGCGTACCGGACCAGCTCGCGTTTGGTCACCGGCGGCCCGTCGCGGCCAGGGAAGAGCGGCTTGTCGAGGTTGGTCAGCCGCAGCTCACGTCCGTGCACCTCCCAGGTGCCGGCGGTGCCCAGCTCGTCGAGCGAGGCGAGTGCGGCACCGCCGAGCGGCGCTGGCGGCCGCAGGTCGACCGAGGCCTCAGTGGGCGGGGCGTTCGACCGCCACATCCGGTCCGGGTCGGCCTTCACCTCCTCGTTCGTACGTCCGGACAGCACCGATCGCGGATGCTCCTCGCTTTCCCACCCGTCGACGGCGTGCTCGTCGTGCTTGTGCAGCAGCAGCCACTGCTCCTTCTCGCCACGCTGCTGGCGGCCGCGACGCACGAGCACCAGCCGGCCGCGCAGCTTCTCGCCGAAGACGTCGGCATGCAGCTCGCCCGACTCCACGGCAGTCGCCGGGTCGTCGGTCGCGTGCGGCTCCCACGTGCCGATGTCCCACACGATCACGTCGCCGCCGCCGTACTCGCCGGCCGGGATCACGCCCTCGAAGTCGAGGTACTCGATCGGGTGGTCCTCGACGTGCACCGCCATCCGCCGCACCGAAGGATCCAGGGTCGGCCCGCGCGGCACCGCCCACGACACGAGTACACCGTCGATCTCGAAGCGCAGGTCGTAGTGCAGCCGCCGGGCCCGGTGCCGCTGCACGACGAAGCGCGGCCGGTCACCGGCCGGCGGGACGTCGACGACGGGCGCGCCGGACGGCTCGGGGGTCCGCGCGAAGTCGCGCATCCCGCGGTAGCGGGTCAGGCGGTCCTTCGGCACGTACCGACTGTGCCCGGGCCGGCACCGGCGACACCAGCGGGTGCCGCGACGCTCAGGTGATCTCGAGCAGCTTCTCGCGCACCGCGTAGACGACAGCCTCCATCCGGGAGTGCAGCTGCAGCTTCTCCAGGATGTTGCGGATGTGGTTCTTCACGGTGTTCTCGGAGATGAAGAGCTCCTTGGCGATGTCGCGGTTGTTGAGCCCGCGGGCCACCAGCTTGAGCACCTCGAGCTCGCGGTCGGTGAGCCGCGGCGCCGGCACCTGCTGGCGTTCGTCGCCCTTCTTGATCATCGTCGCGAACTCGGTGAGCAGCTTGGACGCCATCGACGGGCTGATCAGCGACTGGCCGCCGGCCACCGACCGGATCGCCGCCGCCACCTCGTCGATCGAGATCTCCTTGAGCAGGTAGCCGCTCGCTCCGGCCTTGATGGCGTCGTAGAGGTCGGCCTCGTCGTCACTGATGGTCAGCATCACGATCTTGGCGCTCGGGACGACCTCCTTGATCGCGGTGCAGGCCTCGATGCCGCTGCGCCGCGGCATCCGGACGTCCATGAGGACGATGTCGGGAAGCAGCTGTGACGCGAGGTCGACGGCCTCGGCGCCGTCACCGGCCTCGCCGACCACCTCGATGTCCGGCTCCTGGCCCAGCACCATCTCGAGCCCGCGACGGAAGAGGGCGTGGTCGTCGACGACCAGGACGCGGATCGGCTCGCCGCCCGCGGTGGCCCGGCCAGGGCGTACCGCTCCGGTCGACACCTCGCTCACCCGCACCCCTCTCGTCCCCGTTTCCCGACCCCTGTACCGATCCGCACGGCCCGTGCACTATGGCACGTCTGCGCTGGTCAGGCAGCCGGACGGAGAACTCGCCGGCCGGTTTCAAGCGCCCAGCCGGATCACCCCGTACTGGTAGCCGCGGCGCCGGTAGACCACGCTCGGACGCGCGGTGTCGGCGTCGACGAAGAGGAAGAAGTCGTGCCCGACGAGCTCCATCTCGTACAGCGCCTGGTCGAGGTCCATCGGCACGGCCTCGTGGATCTTCTCGCGCACATACATCGGGCCCTCGTCGGGGATCCCGGTCCAGTCCGACGGTGCCTCCTCGACCAGGTCGGACGGTGCGGACGGCGCGGACGGGCCGGAACCGTTGACCGAGTCCAGACCGGCAGTGGCGACCGCGACCGACACCGGCGTCTTCGCCCCGTGATGCACCTTGCGCCGGTCACGGGCCCGGCGCAGCCGGCTCTCCAGCTTGGTGACGGCGAGGTCGAGGGCGGCGTAGCAGTCCTGGGCGGCGGCCTCCGCCCGCACCACCGGCCCGCGGGAGCGGATCGTCAGCTCGATGACCTCGCGCTGGTCGGACAACCGTGGGTTGCGCTCCTGCGAGCACTCGACATCGATGCTGATCACCTTGGCGTCGAACCGCTCGATCCTGGCCAGCTTCTCTGTCGCGTGCTGGCGGAAACGGTCGGCGACCTCGGTGTTGCGTCCCTTGACGACGATGTCCACGAACTGGTCCTCCACGTCATGCGGCGTCATGCGCCCTGGATCTGCTGTGCGGACGAGCACCCGCCCGGCCGACCTGGTCTTCGTCCCCACATCCGCCTGCTGAGGGTCTCGCGGCGTCGACCGCCACTACCCCCCTTCTCCCGGGGCGGAGGCCATCTGGACCTCCGTCGGGGCAGGACTTACTCCTAAGCCGCACCGTGATCGGACGACGAGAAGTCGCCTTACGTGGGCCGTTTCGCCTGCGGCTGGCATCGGCTTGCCGGACCTGCGCCCCGCGAGGAGCGAACGGTCCGACGCAACCACGGACCCGGGCGGGTGCCATGACGAAACGCTAGTCCCATGTCACGACGGGCGACACCCCGGGGACCGTACGCCGGGAGGTCGCCGCCACGGTGGCCGCGCCGACCACGACCGCCCCGGCCGCGCGGAGCGCGCGGGCGCACTCGGCCAAGGTCGCGCCGGTGGTCACCACGTCGTCGACCACCACCACCGCCCGCCCGGCCACCAGCCGCTCACCGCCGGGCACGACTCGCAGCGCCCCCGCCAGGTTGGCGGCGCGGCTGCCCGCGTCCAGCCCGGCCTGGTCGGCCAGCCCCCGGCCACCCCGCAGCGCCGGCACCACGCGCACCGGCACCCCCGCGCGTCGCAGCGCCGCCGCGGCGAGGCGGGCCAGCCGCCGGGTCGGGTCGTCGCCACGGGCCCGCACCGCCGCCGGCCGCGACGGGGCCGGCACCAGCAGGACCGGCGCGACGGGGGTCGCCGCGGTGCCGACGGCGGCCCCGGCCGCGGTGCCGATGGCGGCCCCGGCCGCGGTGGCCAGCGCCGCGCCCAGCGGGACGCCGAGGGCGCGGCGGCCCTCCTCCTTGTGCGCCAGGACGGCGGCACGGGTCGCCCCCGCGTAGTCGGCGACCGCCCACGGTGGTGGCAGCCCGTCCGGCACCGGCGTCGGCCAGGCCGGGTGGGCCGGGCCGGTCAGCTCCGACCCGCAGCCTCGGCACAGGGCGCGCCCAGGCGCGGCGCACCCCGCGCAGCTGTCGGGCAGCGCCAGGTCGGCCAGGTCGAGCAGCCACCCGCCCACCGCCCGCACCGGGGACGGCAACGTCGGCGGCACCGGGCCATCCTCGCGTCCCCGGCCGGTCCCGCGGGTGGCCGGCGCCGGGTCTGTGGACGGCCCGGCAGGGAAGCCGGGCTGGGGACACCGGGCTGGGACGCCGGGCTGGGGACCGCCCGGGTCAGCCGGGGTAGGCCGGGTCGGCGCCGGGACCGAGCGGCACCCAGCCACGCCCGGAGCTGAACTGCACGAGCTGCCCGTCCGAGGTGCCGGCGACCAGGGGGCCGGACTCGGCGGACGGCGGGGCGGCCGCCACCGTGGCGAGATCGGTCTCGGGCTCGACCGTGACGACCTCGTAGCCGTCGGTGCTCGTGGTGAACGGAGCCACCGGAGCCCCCTCGAGGCTGCCGAGCACCGTGAGCGTGGTCGCGTTGGACCACGCCACGTCGCGGACCGCCCGGACACCCGGCAGCACCTCGCGCACCGCCTCGATGGCGACCTGCGGCGTCCCGGTGGCGTCGGGCTCCAGGCCCTCGAGCCCGGTGACCGCGCCGAGCACCAGCCGGGCTCCCCTGCCGCGGCCGGCCACCAGCGCCGCCCTCGCCCCGTCGCGCGACACCGCGATCGCCGTCGGCCGGCCACCGGGCAGCGACGGCGTCAGGACCTGGACCGCCGGGCCCGACCCGCCGGGCAGCAGCAGCACCCGGTCGGTCGAGCGGTCGACGACCCAGAGGTTCCCGAGCGGGTCCCACGACGGCTGGCTCAGGTCGCCGCCGGTGAGGACGACCTCCAGGTCACCGTCGGCGGCCAACCGGCCGACCCGCAGGGTCCGCCCGTCGGGCGACAGCGCAGCCACCTCGGTGGTGTCCAGGGACACCGCCGGTGAGCGCAGCGGCGGGTCACCGGTGCCGGCCGGCCCGACCACAGGCTGGAAGGCGCCCTCGATGATCCGCCCCACGACCCCGGCGCGCACCGCGTACACCGAGGCGCTGTCGCCGAGGCCGTCCGGGTCGTAGGTCAGCCACGAGTTGCGGTCCTGGTCCTGGCGCACGCCGGCCACGACCAGGTCGTCGCCACCGGCTGTGATCCGCACCCGCTCGATGTCCGAGCCGATCTGCTTGAGGGTCCACACGATCTGCGCCGACATCTGCTCGCGGGCGTCCTGGTCGGCGCGCAGCGCCTCCTCGGTGAGCGGCACCGTCGCCAGCCCGTCGCGGACCGGGACCGACTGCACCTCGAGGCTCGTGCCCTGGGGGAAGCCGGTGAGCACCGCGCCACGCAGCGCCGTGGTCGGCCCGCGGAGCAGCCGCGCGACCACCTTGGTCGGCAGGCCGGCCAGCTCCGGCACCAGGACCGTGTCGGGCACCAACGAGTTGCGGGTCGGCGACAGGAAGTACAGCGAGACCTGGCGGTAGGCCTGGCTGACGTCGAGCTGGGACAGCAGCAGCCCGTCGTCGAGCTCGGCGATGCGCCACTCGCCGTCCTGCTTCTCGACGCGGAAGCTCCGCGAGATCTCCGGCGCCCCGGCGGTGCGCTGGTAGTTGCCCTCGGCGTCGATCCGGGCGACCTCGGTCGCCTGCGCGACGACCGACCCGTCACCCTGGTCCTCCACGACGGGGGGTGCGCCACCGTCGTGCACCACGGTCTCGGCGGCGGGCCGCCAGGACTGCGCGGCCCGCTCGGTGAGGTACTCGCGGGCCACCTCGTGGTCGTTGCGGAAGTCCGCGCCGGCCGCCAGGAAGCCCTGCACCACCTCGGCGGCGGTCGCCCCGTCGACCGGCCCGTCGGCGATGAACGCGACGGCGGCGTCCTGACGCTCCACGCGCAGGTCGCTGCCCTGCCGGACGGCGCCCGACGTGGGGATCGAGGCGCAGCCGGCGAGGGCGGCGCACAGCAGCAGGAGCCCGAGAGACCTGTGGGACCTACGCACCGACGTCCTCCGGGGAGCCGACCCGTTGGTACGGGGCCCCGGCCCGCAGCGCCGGGCGCCGGCGCCGGGACGAGTCGGCCGGCTCGAGCGGGATCGGCGAGCCGTCCAGCTCCGTCCCCTGACGGCGCGGGAGGGTCAGCCGGAACTGGCAGCCGTCCCCCGGCTCCCCCCACGCCTGCAGCCAGCCCCCGTGCAGGTGGGCGTCCTCCATGGCGATCGAGAGCCCGAGCCCGGTGCCGCCGGTGGTGCGGGCGCGTGCCGGGTCGGCCCGCCAGAACCGGTTGAAGACCATCGTCACGTCGGACGCCGCCAGCCCCATGCCGCGGTCACGCACCGCCACCGCGACCGCCTCGTCGTCGGCGGCGACGAGGACCGTGACCGGCCGCCCCTCGCCGTGCTCGATCGCGTTGACGACCAGGTTGCGCAGCACCCGCTCGATGCGCCGGGAGTCGACCTCGGCGACCGCTCCCTCGGGCGGGCTGACGAGGGCAAGCAGGCTGCCCCTGCGGTCGGCGAGCGGCTCCATCGCCTCGACGACCTGCCGGGCGACCGACGCGATGTCGGTCGGCTCGGCCTCGAGCAGCGCTGCCCCCGCGTCGTACCTGCTGATCTCGAGCAGGTCGGCGAGCAGCGACTCGAAGCGGTCGAGCTGGGCCTGCAGGATCTCGGCGCTGCGCTCCACCGACGGGTCGAACCCGGCGCGGGCCTCGTGCAGCACGTCGGCCGCCATCCGGACCGTCGTCAGCGGGGTACGCAGCTCGTGCGACACGTCGGAGACGAAGCGACGCTGCACCCGTGACAGGTCCTCGAGCTGACGGATCTGGCGCTGCAGGCTGGTCGCCATCCGGTTGAACGACGCCGCCAGCCGGGCCAGGTCGTCCTCGCCCCGCACCCGCATCCGCTCCTCCAGCCGGCCGGCCGAGAGCCGCTCGGCGATGCGGGCCGCCATCCGCACCGGCGTGACGACCTGCCGGGTGACCAGCCACGCGATGCCACCGACCAGCACGACCAGGCCGAGCGCCCCGAGCAGCAGGGCGCGGCGGACCAGGGCCAACGTGTCCTGCTCCTTGTCGAGCGGGAAGATGTAGTAGAGCTCGTACGCCCCGATCCCCGGGATCTGGACCGGTGCCCCCACGACGATCACCGGCACCCGTCGGCCGGAGTCGCGCTGCACCGCGGCATAGGTCCAGAGCTGCGCCGAGCGGTTCTGGACCTGCGGGCGCAGCGTGTCGAGCGCGGTGATGTCGGCCCCGGACGAGCTGCGGCCCAGCGGTGCCTCCGGCGAGTTGATGTCCGGCCCCCGGAGCAGCACGACGTCCTTGTTGCCCTCGGACCCGCCCCCGCGGGCCAGCTGGCGCACCAGGTCCGGCACCAGGGTGTCGAAGACGCCGGGCTCGCTGCGGTCGGCCGAGTCGAAGGCCTCCTGCGCGGCGCGCAGGCCGGTGCTCGCCTCGGCCAGCGAGGCCTGGCGCCGGTCCTCCAGCAACCCGTCGCGCACCTGGGTCACCAGGACGTTGCCCAGCAGCAGGATCGCGAGCAGGGAGAACGTGACGGTCGTGGTGACGACGCGCAGCTGCAGCGACCGCCGCCACAGGGCGATGGAGCGCCGCCAGCCCCGTCGTACCAGCGTGCGGGCACGCCGGACCACCCCCCGGGCCGGGCCGCCGCTCCCGCGGCCGGCGGGGACCTCGGGGTCGGGTGCGTCGGTCAGGCCGGGCCCGCCTTGTAGCCGACCCCGCGGACCGTCACGACGACCTCGGGGCGCTCCGGATCACGCTCGACCTTGGACCGCAGGCGCTGGACGTGCACGTTGACCAGCCGGGTGTCGGCCGCGTGGCGGTAGCCCCACACCTGCTCGAGCAGCACCTCACGGGTGAAGACCTGCCACGGCTTGCGGGCGAGCGCCACGAGCAGGTCGAACTCCAGGGGGGTCAGGGGGATCGGGCCGCCGTCCCGCCTGACCGAGTGGCCGGCCACGTCGATGACCAGGTCGCCGATCTCGAGCAGCTCGGGCGCCGGCTCCTCGCTGCGCCGCAGCCGGGCCCGGATGCGCGCCACCAGCTCCTTGGGCTTGAACGGCTTGACGACGTAGTCGTCGGCGCCGGACTCCAGGCCCACGACGACGTCGATCGTGTCCGTCTTGGCGGTGAGCATCACGATCGGGACCCCGGACTCCGCGCGGATCGCCCGGCAGACGTCGATGCCGTCGGTGCCCGGCAGCATCAGGTCGAGCAGGACGAGGTCCGGCTTGTGCTCCCGGAACATCGGCAGCGCCTGGTCGCCGTCGGCGCAGAGCGTCGGCTCGTAGCCCTCGCCGCGCAGCACGATGCCGAGCATCTCGGCCAGGGCCGTGTCGTCGTCGACGATCAGCACCCGGCCCTTCATGCGCTCACCCACGCGGGCTCCCCGTCATGTGCTCGGCCGTCATGTGCTCATCGTGACACGTCACCGGTGGAATCGTCGGTCGGCGTGACAGCATGTGCCGGGTGAGCGACCGACCGGGGTGGACGTCGCCCAGCGACCCGGGGCAGCCGGCCGAGGACGTGCCGCCGGGCTGGGCCCCGCAGCAGCCGCCCACCTACCGACCAGCCGGCTCACCGCCGCCGCCGCCCGGCGGGGGTCCGCAGTGGGGCGGCCAGCAGCCGCCGTGGGGCGGGCAGCCGCAGTGGGGCGGCCAGCAGCCGCCGTGGGGACCACCCCGTCCGTGGGCCCCGCCACCGCCGAAGCCCGGCGTCATCCCGCTGCGCCCGCTCGGAGTGGGTGAGCTGCTCGACGGGGCGATCTCGGCGATCCGCGCGCAGCCGGCGCTGATGCTCGGCCTGTCCGCGGTCGTCGCCGTCATCACCCAGCTGCTCACCGTCCCGCTGACCTGGCTGCTGCTCCGCGACGCCGGCGACGTGGCGTTCAGCGTCGACGAGCCGGCCGACCCCGGCGAGGAGTTCTCCTTCGCGGCGAGCGCCCTGTCGGCCAGCGGCATCCAGGTCGTGGTGACCCTGGTCGCCAGCCTGCTGCTGACCGGGATCCTCACGGTCGCGGTCAGCCGGGCGGTGCTCGGCGAGCGGATCGGTGCCGCCGCGGCGTGGGAGCGGGTCCGCCCGCGGGTGCCCGCGCTGCTCGGCGTGACGCTCACGGTCATCCTGGTCGAGCTCGCCGTCCTCGTCGTGTCGGTCGGTCCCGGCGTGGTGCTGGCGGTCACCTCGGCGCCGACGGTGGCGACCGTCCTCGCCTTCGTGGTGGGCATCCCCCTCGGTCTGGCGGCCGCCGTCTACCTGTACGTCGCGTTCGCGCTCGCACCGGTCACCGTGGTCCTCGAGCGGCAGCCGGTCGTCGGCTCGCTGCGCCGCTCCCGGGCGCTGGTCACCGGCGCGTGGTGGCGCACCTTCGGCATCCTCGTGCTGGTCAACGTCATCGCCCAGCTGCTCGCCGGCGTCCTGAGCGTCCCCTTCACCGTGCTCACCTTCCTGGTGTCCTTCGCCACCCAGGACGGCGGCATGAACCCGTACGAGGCCCTGCCGCTCGTCGTCACCTCGCTCGGCACGATCGTCGCGTCCGCGGTCACCTGGCCCTTCACGGCGGTGTCGACCGCGCTGCTCTACGTCGACCGGCGGATCCGGCGCGAGGCGCTCGACATCGAGCTGGCCCGCGCCGCCGGTGTGTCGGGCCCGGCGGGCGGGCCGCCGCCGCCCGGATGAGCGCCCCCCGATGAGCGTGCCCGTCGAGCTCGGCCGCGAGGCCGCGCAGCAGGCCGCCCGCGAGGAGCTGGCCAAGCAGGTCTACCGCGAGGCCGGGCCCGGGCTCACCGAGCGGTTCCTGCGCTGGCTCGTCGACCGGGCCGGCGACCTGCTCGACGGGGCTGCCGGGGTGTCGCCGGGGGGCAAGGTCGGTGCCCTCGTCGTCCTGCTGCTTCTGGTGGCTGCCGCCGTCGCGGTCCGCCGCCGGCTCGGGCCGGTGCGCCGCGCCGCCGGCGGCGACCAGCCGCTGTTCGCCGGCACCGAGCGCAGCGCGGCCGAGCACCGGGCGGCGGCCGATGCCCACGCGGCCGCGGGCGAATGGGCCGAGGCGGTCCGCGAGCGGCTGCGCGCCGTCGTACGGGACCTGGAGGAGCGCGGCCTGCTGGAGCCGCGCCCCGGCCGCACCGCCGACGAGGCGGCGTCCGAGGCCGGCGCGCTGCTCCCCGCGTGCGCCGGCCCGCTGCGCGCGGGGGCCCGGGTCTTCGACGACGTCTGGTACGGCGGCCGGCCCGGCACCCGCGCGGCCGACGCCGAGCTGCGGGCGCTCGACGAGGCGGTCCGGTCCGCCCGTGCCGTCCCCGC
>Ga0210113_1000349_pt1 | contig 11260 bp, 10 predicted proteins | sample MayberryNW_Catta_5_FD_185523 | JGI IMG/M metagenome (GOLD analysis project Ga0210113, IMG submission 185523) | Wetland microbial communities from San Francisco Bay, California, USA, that impact long-term carbon sequestration -... | ecosystem: Environmental > Aquatic > Marine > Wetlands ...
GGGCGAGTCGATCTACGAGCTGATCCAGGGCCAGATCGCGGAGGGCAACCTGCCGCGCAAGGCGATCGGCATGTGGTTCCCGTACGTCGCCTCGCTCTTTCTCTTCATCTGGATCCTCAACCTGGTCGGCTTCATCCCGCTGCCGCTCTCGGACGAGAAGTGGCACGTCCTCGGGACCGAGATCCCGACGTGGGGGATCTACGCGGCGACCGCGAACCTGAGCGTCACCCTCGCGCTCGCGTTCATCACGTTCTTCGCCACCCACGTGGAGGGCATCCGCTACAACGGCGCGCGCCGCTACTTCAAGAGCTGGATCCCGGCCGGGGCCCCGAAGCCGCTGCTCGCGCTGATCGTCCCGCTAGAGGTCATCTCCCAGTTCATGCGGCTCATCTCGCTCTCCGTCCGACTCTTCGCCAACATGCTGGCCGGCCACATGCTGATCCTCGTCATGATCGGCCTGATCTTCATCTTCTCCGCGTGGTGGCTCGTCCCGTTCGCGGTCGCGTTCGGGACGGTCATCTACATCTTCGAGGTCGCGATCGTCGTCACGATCCAGGCCTTCGTCTTCGCCCTGCTGTCGGCCATCTACATCGGCGCAGCCATCGAACCCGAGCACTGAAAGGAGCTCACGTGGACCTACTTCTCGCACAGGCAACCGGCGACGTCGCCGACCTCGGCAAGGCGATCGCCTTCGGGGTGGGCGTCGGCCTCGGCGCGGTCGGCGCCGGCATCGGTATCGGCAACATCTTCGGCTCGATGATCCAGGCGGTCGCCCGCCAGCCCGAGCTCAGGGCCGAGCTGACCGGCATCCAGTGGCTCGGGTTCGCGCTCACCGAGGCCGTCGTCTTCTACGCGCTCCTGGGCGGCCTGCTCGCCTTCGTCCTCGTCTGATGCTCCAGGCGCTCCTGATCGCCCAGGCGGCCGAGGAGGACTCGGGCGGCTCGCTCATCGACGTCGTCCCGGGCCTCATGGTCTGGACGATCGTCACGTTCCTGATCGTCCTCTACGTGCTGCGGAAGCTTGCCTTCGGCCGGATCCAGGCGCTGATCGACCAGCGGCGCGACCGGATCCGCGAGGCGCTCGACGAGGCGGACAACGCGCGGGACGAGGCGCGCCAGCTCCGTGAGGCCGTGCAGCACGAGCGGGAGCAGGCCCGTGCCGAGCGGGAGTCGATGCTCGACGAGACGCGACGCCAGGCGCAGGAGCAGTTCCGGCGGGCGCGCGAGGAGGCCGACCAGGACCTCCAGCGCCGCCTCGAGGAGAACCAGAAGGCGCTCGCGGCGGAGAACCGGAAGCTCCAGGAGCAGATCCGCCGCGACGTGGTCGAGCTGACGCTGCTCGCGTCCGAGAAGGTGACCCGCAAGTCGCTCGACGCCGAGGACCAGAAACGGCTGATCGACGAGACGATCGAGGAGCTCGACGTCAACCGGCTCGCGTCCGACAACTGATGGCGGTCGCCCACCGGATCTACGCCGAGGCGCTGCTCGAGGCCGCGCGGGACAAGGGAGAGCTCGACACCGTGCGCGACGAGTTCGACGCGTTCGCCGGCGCGGTCGAGGCCTCGCCCGCGCTCGGGGAGCTCCTCCGAAACCCCCAGATCGAGACCGGCGCGAAGCGCGACGTGCTCGATTCGGTGTTGTCGGGGGCGACCGAGACCTTCCGCAGCTTCGCGCGGCTCGTGGCCGAGAAGGGCCGGGCCGCCGAGCTCGAGGAGATCCACGACGAGTGGGAGCGGCTGCTCGCGGCCGAGGAGCGCGTGCTCGAGCTCGAGCTGACAACCGCCGTCGAGCTGACCGACGCGGAGGCGGCCGCGATCGTCGCGAAGATCGAGCAGGCCGCCGGGCGAAAGGTCGAGGCGCGCCGGACGGTGGATCCCGACCTGATCGGCGGGCTCGTCCTCCAGGCCGGCTCGCTCCGGCTCGACGGCAGCGTCCGCGGACGGCTCGACGGCCTCCGCGACGAGCTGCTCGCCCGCGGCTAGCCCTCTTCGGTCAGAGACGTGGGGACTTCCCGGAGCAGCGGGAACGCCGGGGTGCCGCTCACGACGTAGACGGTCGCCTCGTTCTCGCCGGGCCGAAACGCGTCGTCGGCTGCGAGGAACGTGAACCGGACCGGACTGTCGAGGTGCTGGTAGGCGGTCGCGACCGCCTCGATCGTCCCGTTCAGCCCCAGGGCGAGCTGCGTCCCGGGCTCGAGCCCCTGCAGGGTGCCGACGAGCGGCGACGGGACGGACGGCGCCTTCCGCGGGAACGACGCGAGGAGCGCGCTCCCGATCTCGTCGACGGTCGCGGCGCCGTCGATCGGCGGGCCGGGCGAGGCACCGGAGACGGGCTGCCCGACAAGCCCGCCGTACGAGCCGAGGCCGAAGAAGTCGTCGTCCCACGCGCCTGTGCCGAACAGCTCGTGCTGCCGGGCGAGCGACGCTTCGCGCTGGACGAGGGCGTTGGTGTACGGCTCGGTGATCCGTCCGACCGTGACCTTCTCCGGCCCGGGGGGGTCCTCGGCGAGCGCCGACGAGCCGTCCGTCTTCCACGGGATCTCGACCCCGAGGACGTCGGCGATCGTGGGGAGGATGTCGAGGATCGTCACGTGCTTCGTCACCTCGCGGCCGGTCGACTGGCCGGGGAGCTTCACGAAGAGCGGCGTGAAGGCGAGCTCGGCGAGGTTCGTCTTCGTCGGCGTCCGGCGCCGGTCGCCCTCCCGGAAGCTGATCCCGTGGTCGGCCGTCACGACGACGAGCGCCTGCTCCCAGAGGCCCGTCTTCTCGAGCCTCTTGATGAACCGGCCGAGCTCGAGGTCGGTGTACCCGAGCTGGAGCAGGTGGCGTTGCCAGGCCTGCTCGGCGAGGCTCTCGTCCCACCAGAGCTCGCCGTCGCGCCCCGGCGCCGGCGCGCTTGCGACCGCGCTCCCCCGGCCGTTCGGGAAGTGCAGCCAGGGCCCGTGGGGAAGCAGTACGTGCAGGAAGTCGAGCGTCGGCGGCTCCGCCGGTTCGGGGGCCTTCAGCGAGCGGATGAAGTCCGCGAACGTGTCCTCGCGGCCGACGTAGAAGTTCCCCAGGTTGACCTTCGGGGGCCGGGCGCGCACCTCGAGCTGGTCGGGCGCGTCGCTCCGTCCGCCCGACTTGCCGAAGTTGCCCCACGACTCGTCGATGACGGGCAGGCGGTCCTCGAGCGCGGGCGGCGAGAGCAGGTGGAGGTAGACGACCCGCGCATCCGAGTAGAGAGACGACAGCCGCTCGCCGACCTTCGGGCCCGACTCGTCGCATACGGAGGGCGGGCAGAGCCGCGTCTGCGACTCGGTCACGTTCATCTGGTACTGGCCGCCGAGGAGCGTGAAGAGGTTGTCGGGATGGTTCTGGTAGACGGGCAGCTTCCCCCGCTCGGGGTACTTCGAGCTCAGCATCGCGGGCACGGCGACCACCGTGGAGGGCGAGTAGGTGGTCGTGTTCCGGAACCAGGTCGAGGCGCGCGAGAGCCGCGCGAAGTTGGGGAAGCGGCCTTCGTCGATCTGGCCCTCCTCGTCGAGGAGCGAGATGACCGGCAACTCGTCGAAGAGGAGGAACACGACCGGCGTGTCCGAGCGGACGGCCGCGAGGCTCACGTCCACGTCCGCCGGGAAGACGAGCCGCTTCACCGGCGAGTTGAAGAGGAAGAGGACGAGGAAGACGAGCGGGGCGGCGGCGAGGATGGTGAGGAACGTCCGGGCCGCATCGACCCGGGCGAAGAGGAGGGCCGCGCCGGCCCCCGCGAGCGCGGCGAGCGCGATCAGCGCGACGGTGCCGTCCACGCCGGCGCGCTTGAACGCCTGCACCGCGACGACGGCGGCGAGCAGCCCGAGGAAGGTCAGGTGCAGGAGGTCGGCGGCTCGGCGGCTGGCGAGCCCGACGAGCAGCTCGACCGCGAGCAGGACGAGCGGGAGCGCGAAGGTGACGACGAGCGCGAACGCGACGATGTCGAGCGGCGGCGACCCGCGGACGGCGAAGAACTCGGCGTTCTTGCCGAGGATGTCGAAGAGCGGCTGGGCGAGCGCGAACCCGGCGGCGGCGAGCAGCTGGGCGCCGCGGACGGCCGGGTCGCGCAGGCGGCTCCCGCGCCGGATCTCCTGGTCGCCCGCGGGTGCCTCGGCCGCCGCCATGCCTAGCGCGGCCTGGCGGCGTAGAGAATCCGCGTCCCTCCGGCGAGCTCCTCGCGGCGGTCGACCTGAAAGCGCTCGCCGAGCGCCCGCTCGAACGGCTCGAGATCGTAGTCCGGGTGCGCGCCCTCGCGCTTGCGGGCCAGCAGGGCGGCGACGCGCGGGTCCTCGCGGGTGGGGAACTCGATCACGAGCTCGGTGCCGAGCTCGCGGAGCCACGAAAGGAACTCCGGCACCGGCACGTTCCCCGAGATGGCGACGTGGTGGAGGACGGCGAGGCAGAGTGTCAGGTCGGGGCGCCCGCGCGCGTCGAGCGGCCGTCGCTCGAGGCCGCGCCACCCGAGCCCGGGCGACGGGTCGGTCACGTTCACGGCGAGCGGGAGGATCGAGGTCGAGCCCTCGGCCGCAAGCTCGCGGTAGTAGCGGTCGACCACGGCCTCGTCGGCGTCCATCGAGACGACGAAGCGGGCGTTCTCGGCCGCGATCCGGCTGTGTCGGCCCTCGTTGCAGCCGATGTCCCAGACGAGCTCGCGCGGGCGCCGGTGCACGACCTCGCGGACAAAGCCCTCCTTGCGGACCGCGTCCGCGTCCGTGTAGGAGGTGGTGGCGCCGTACGCGTTCCACTCGGTGCGGCCGGGCTCCCAGTCGAGCCGGCGCACGAGCTTCTCGAGCCCGCGGACGTTCGCGACCACGAGCTCCTTCTTGAACCCCGCGCGCTTGAGCTCGCCCTTCACGTCGCGCCGCGACTCCGCGTGCTTGCGCTCGAGCCTGGCATGGAGGGCGACGTGGGTCAGCACCCCGCGGCGGAAGAGGTCGCGGAACGAGAGCACGCGGCGCAGGTCGGTCGGGCTGATCCCGTCGAGCGAGCCGCGCAGCCAGGGCCGGTACGGCACGCCCTTGTACGCCTGGAGGAGGAGCGGGTTCAGGAAGAGGAGGCAGAACTGGCGGTACGCGGCCCACGGCTCGCCCGGGTGGAACCGCTCGAACGAGCCGACGTCCACGAACACGGGCTTCGCGCCGCGCCACTGGACGTTGTACGGCGTCGAGTCCTTGAGGATCAGGTCCTCCTCGAGGCCGCGGCGCAGGAGCTCGAGCTGGAGGAGCGCCGCGTCCCGCAGCATCGAGAAGGGCCACTCGTACGGGTACGAGACGAACGGGACGCGCTCGTGCTCGAGCACGGCGGCGGACCCGTGGACGAGGCCCTCGGGGACGGCGGCTTCCTCGACCCGCTCGGTCCCGACGACCTTGCCCTCCGCGACCGCCTCGCCGAAGAGGCGGGACGACGCGAGCGCCTCCCAGTCGGTCAGGCCGTCGGGTGAGAGGGCGCGGAAGACCCGGTCGCCACGGAGGAAGACCCGGCTGTCCCAGTCGCGGAAGGAGCCCGGGTCGAAGCCGCCCGGCGCCGCGCCGCCTGCCGCGGCCGTCTCAGCGCTTGGCGACGGGCTCACCGCTCCGGTCGGTCGTCCCGTTTGCGGACGCCGGCGAGCCCGCTGCGGCCCCGTCCGTCGTCGCTGGGCGCTCGTCCGGCTTGCGGAGATGCAGGAAGACGAGGACGCGGTGCCAGAACATCTTGAGGAAGACAGCGGCGGCAGCCAGCCCGCCCAGGATCATCTGGAGGATCATGCTGCCGCTGCCGGGGTCGATGTACGCGAGCTTCATGTATAGGTCTCCTTCTGCTTCGGCTGACGTGCCTGAAGCGGCAGTATGTTACCCACGAGGAGCGACAAGGCTTCCGGAGGACCGACGGGCCGGGCGCGGCCCGAGGAGGAGAGAGAGACACGTGAAGATTCGCCCCGAGGAGATCACCTCGATCCTGAAGCAGCGGATCGAGGAGTACGACGTCGAGACCGACCTCGCCGAGGTCGGCACCGTGCTCCAGGTCGGCGACGGCCTCGCGCGCGTGTACGGCCTCGAGAACTGCCTCGCCATGGAGATGCTCGAGCTCGAGCACGGCGTCACGGGCATCGCCTTCAACCTCGAGGAGGACAACGTCGGAAGCCCGCTCTTCGGCGACTGGGACAAGATCGGCGAGGGCGACACCGTCAAGCGGACCGGGAAGGTCGTGAGCGTCCCGGTCGGCGACGAGCTCGTCGGCCGGATCGTGAACCCGCTGGGCCAGCCGCTCGACGGCCTCGGCCCGATCAACGCGTCCGAGGCGCGTCCGCTCGAGTTCAAGGCGCCCGGCGTCGTCCAGCGCCAGCCGGTCACGGAGCCGGTCCAGACCGGCATCAAGGCGATCGACTCGATGATCCCGATCGGCCGCGGCCAGCGCGAGCTGATCATCGGCGACCGCTCGACCGGCAAGACGGCGATCCTCGTGGACACGATCCTGAACCAGAAGGGCCAGGACATGATCTGCGTCTACGTGGCGATCGGCCAGAAGGCCTCCACGGTCGCGCAGGTCTACGAGCGCCTGAAGGACGCCGGCGCGATGGATTACACGATCATCGTGAGCGCCTCGGCGGTCGAGGCCGCGCCGATCAAGTGGATGGCGCCGTTCGCGGGGGCCGCGATGGCCGAGCACTTCCTCTACTCGGGCCGTCACGCGCTCTGCATGTACGACGACCTCTCGAAGCACGCGGACGCGTACCGGCAGATGTCGCTCCTGCTCCGCCGCCCGCCCGGCCGCGAGGCGTTTCCGGGCGACGTCTTCTACCTCCACTCGCGGCTCCTCGAGCGGGCCTGCAAGCTGTCGGACGACCTCGGCGGCGGTTCGCTGACCGCGCTCCCCGTGATCGAGACGCAGGCCGGCGACGTGTCGGCCTACATCCCGACGAACGTCATCTCGATCACCGACGGGCAGATCTTCCTCGAGAGCAGCCTGTTCTTCTCGGGCGTCCGCCCGGCGATCAACGTCGGCATCTCGGTGTCCCGCGTGGGAGGCAACGCGCAGACGAAGGCGATGAAGAAGGTCGCCGGCCGCCTGCGCCTCGACCTCGCCCAGTACCGCGAGCTGGAGGCGTTCTCGCAGTTCGGCTCCGAGCTCGACCCGCAGACGCAGCGCACCCTCGCACGCGGCGAGCGGATGGTGGCGACGCTGAACCAGCCGCAGTACCAGCCGTGGCCCATGGAGGAGCAGGTCGCCGCCATCTTCGCGGCCATCCACGGCTACCTCGACGACATCGACGTCGCCGACGTCCCGCGCTTCCAGGACGAGCTCCGCGAGCACCTGCGGAGCCAGGGGTCGCTCTACGCGGACATCCGGGAGAAGAAGGACCTGCCGGATGACCTGGCCGACCGCCTCCGGGCCGAGCTCGACACGTTCAAGGGCATGTTCGGCGGCAGCTCGACCGAGGGGTAGATGGCGTCCGTCCAGGACATCAAGCGCCGGGTCGCCTCGGTCAAGAACACGCGGAAGATCACGAAGGCGATGGAGCTCGTCGCGGCCGCGAAGCTCCGCCGGGCCGAGACCCGCATCCAGGCGCTCCGCCCGTACGCCGACCGGATGCGCGAGCTCATGATCGGCACCGCGAGGGCCACGCCCTCGCGCGGCTTTCCGCTCCTCGAGGAACGGGAGACGGTCGCCGCGACCGCGGTTCTCGCCCTGACCGGCGACCGGGGCCTCGCGGGTGGCTTCAACGCGCAGATCATCCGCCGCTCGCTCGCCGTCGAACGGGAGGCGCGGCAGGCCGGCCAGGACGTTCGCTGGCTCGCCGTCGGAAAGAAGGGCCGCTCGACGCTCCGCTTCCGTCACTACGAGGTGGCCCAGGCCTGGGTCGACCTCACCGACCGGCCGGCCTACGGCGACGCCGAGGCCGTCGCGCACACCGTCTCCGAGCTCTTCACCGGGCGCGAGGTCGACCGCGTGGTCATGGTCTACAACCGCTACATCTCGCCGCTCAACCAGCGGGTCGAGGTGGAGGAGATCCTCCCGATCCCGCGCCGCGCCCTCGAGGAGGACGAGGACCGGAGCGCGTACGAGATCGCGCTCGAGGGCGACTTCATCTACGAGCCCGAGCCCGACCTCATCCTCGAGCGTCTGCTCCCGACCTACCTCGAGACGACGATCTTTCGTGCGCTCCTCGAGTCGGCCGCGTCGGAGCACGGCGCCCGCATGACGGCGATGCGCAACGCGTCGAAGAACGCCGGCGAGCTGATCGACCGGTTGACGCTCGAGATGAACCGCGCCCGGCAGGCGGAGATCACCCAGGAGATTCTCGAGGTCGTCGCGGGCGCCGACGCGCTCACCCAGTGAGCCGCGGCTGAGGCGTCGCCCGGTGGCACGCGGCTCCGGAGGCGGGAAGCGGGGACAGCGGAACCACCTCGTCCTCATGGTCGGCGTGCTCGCCGCGATCGGCGTGCTCGCGGCGGCCGGCTCGGGGCTCGAGAGCGGAGACGACACGAGCGGCGCGCCGGGTGGGCCCGGCGGCGGGCGGCCGGAGCGGACCATCTCGATCGGCTTCGCGTCGCGCCCGCACTCGCTCGATCCGGCCTTCGCGACCGACCGGACCTCGGCGACCCTCGTCCTCGCCCTCATGGAGCCGCTCGTCCGGCTCGGGCCGAAGCTCGAGGTGGAGCCGGCGCTCGCGCGTCGCTGGGACGTCTCCGAGGACGGGAAGCGCATCACGTTCACGCTACGGTCGGACCGGATCTGGACGAACGGCGAGTCCGTCACGGCCGAGGACGTCGTGTTCGGGTGGAAGCGGGTCCTCGCTCGGTCGACCGACTCCCCGCTCGCCGGCCCGCTTCTGGCGCTCAGGGGCGCCGCTGCCTACCGCGCCTGCGAGTTCTCGTGCGGCCGGCTCGAGGACGAGGTCGGGGTTCACGCGGCGGGCGAGCACACGCTCGTCGTCACGCTCGCGCGCCCGGAGCCGTGGTTTCTGCGCTCGGCCGGCCTGCCGCAGCTCGTGCCCGTCTCCCGGCAGGCGATCCTCCACGACGGGCGCCGCTGGACCGAGCCGGGCCGCATCGTCACGAACGGTCCGTACGTCCTCGGGGGCATGAACGAGAAGGGCGTGTCCCTCGTCCGCAATGCGCGGTTCGGGCCGCCGGGCGCGGGACAGGCCACCCGTGTCGAGGGTCGTTTCGTGCCCGACGCCGCCGCCCGCGTCCAGGCGTTCGACGCCGGCGCGGTCGACGCGCTCGACGGCTCCGCCCTGCCGGAGACCGACCTCGTCGCGCTGCAGGAGCGCCGCGAGTACGAGACGTATCCAAGCCTCGAGGCGCACCTGTACGCGTTCAACTTCACGACCGTGAGCGACGTCCACCAACGACGCGCCATGGCGCTCGCGCTCGATCGCGAGGGCCTCGTCGAGAACGGCTCGCAGGGCGGCGAGGCTCCGGCCGGGCGGTTCACGCCGGCGGGCGCGCCGCAGCAGGGACGGCTGGCGCCGGACTCGCCCTGGCTCCCGCCGGGCGGCGATCTCGACGCAGCGCGCGAGGAGCTCGACGCCGCCGCCGCCGTGAACCGCAAGCTCACGCTCCTGCACGTCGACCGCCCGGGCGCACGCGACGTCGCGGTCTACGTCCGGGACGCGTGGAGCCGGCTCGGCATCGACACGACGATCCGCTCGCAGCCGGCCCGCGGCTACCTCGACTTCGCCGGCTCGCTGACCCCGAACTCGGTCGACCTGTACGAGGTGCTCCTCGACGATCCCGCCCCGGACGCCTGGCCGAGCCTCGCCGCCTGGGGCTGCCGGGTGCCGCTCAACAAGACCAACTTCTGCAACGGCCGCTACGACCGGCTGCTCGCGGAGTCCCGCCGGGAGGTCGATCCGGTCGTCCGGAACGACGTGATGGTGCGCGCGCAGGAGGTGCTCGCCGGCCGTGCCGGGCTCATGCCGGCCGTTCCGCTCCTCTGGCCGACCTACACGAATCTCGAGTCGCTCCGGGTGAAGGACACGCTGAGCATCAACCCGCTCGGCCAGATCGACCTCGCCGCCGTCGTGCCCGGCTAACCGCACGGTTCGGACGTCGTCTACGAGGAAAGAGAACACGCCTGGGCGCGGCGCTGGCGCATTCGCCGGGTCCGGGAGTACACTCGCGTCCGCGCGACAGGAGACCCGACGTGGCGACCCTCGCACCAGAAACCTACGAACCAGGAGTACCGGCCGGAGAAGACGTCGGGAAGGAAGTCGTCGGCCGCACCCCGTTCCAGCTCTTCTGGGTGCGGTTCAAGGCCGACAAGGCGGCGATCGCGGGTCTCGGCGCCATCATCTTCCTGATCGTCCTCGCAATCTGCGCGCCCCTGATCGCAAAGCTCGTCGGCCACGGGCCGAACGACCTCTACACGCGCGAGATGACCGACTCGTTCGGTCTCCCGAAGGGCCCGAACAAGGACTTCTGGATGGGCGCCGACCAGGCGGGCCGCGACGTTTTCGTTCGTGTGGTCTACGGCGCGCGCACGTCGCTCATCGTCGGACTCTTCGCCACCGGCATCGCGGTCGTGATCGGGACGATCGTCGGCATCCTGGCCGGCTTCTTCGGCGGGAAGTTCGACACGTTCATCTCGCGGACGATCGACGTCATCCTCGCGATCCCGATCCTCCTCTTTGCGATCGGCATCGTGGCGGTCTGCTCCTCGACCGTCCAGGGATGCCTCCACGGGCTGATCAAGCCGGGACTCGGCCTCGTGATCTTCGTGATCGCGCTCTTCTCGTGGCCCTACATCGCCCGGATCGTCCGCGGCAACACGCTGTCCCTTCGCGAGAAGGAGTTCGTCGAGTCCGCGCGCTCGCTCGGGGCCGGGAACCTGCGGATCATGTTCAAGGAGATCCTCCCGAACCTCGTCGCGCCGATCATCGTCTACGCGACCCTGCTCATCCCGAGCAACATCCTCTTCGAGGCCGGGCTCTCGTTCCTCGGGCTCGGCGTACCCCAGAGCACGCCGTCCTGGGGCGGGATGCTGTCCGACGCGATCCGCATCTTCGAGGTCGCATGGTGGCTGATGCTCTTTCCAGGTCTCTTCCTGGTCGTCACCACGCTGTCCTTCAACCTCCTCGGCGACGGCCTGCGGGACGCGCTCGATCCTCGCAGCAACCGCTGATCTCCCCCGGATGGCTCTAACTTCGTTCGCGTCCCCTCGTCAACCTGCTCAAGGGCTGTCGCGACCGAGAGCGAGCGAGGCCATGCAAAGAGAAACGGCAACGAAGAGAGGGGTGAACCTTGCGACGTAGGACGATCGCAGCAC
>Ga0210113_1000351_pt1 | contig 11241 bp, 11 predicted proteins | sample MayberryNW_Catta_5_FD_185523 | JGI IMG/M metagenome (GOLD analysis project Ga0210113, IMG submission 185523) | Wetland microbial communities from San Francisco Bay, California, USA, that impact long-term carbon sequestration -... | ecosystem: Environmental > Aquatic > Marine > Wetlands ...
GGTGAGCCTGTGGCTGCTGCACCAGGCCCGGGAGGCCCTGCGCGCGCCGCACCGGATGGCCGACGACCGCCGGGTGCGGGCCGGCCCGCCCGTCCTGCTGGTCGCCGGGTCGGTGCTGGTGGCCCTGCTCGCCCTGCTGCTCCCGCGACCGGAGGGGCTGCGCCCGCCGACCTCCGGCGCGGCACCCGGCGGGTCCACCGACTCCACCGCCGACGGGGGCGAGGCCGCGGCGCGCTCGCCGCAGAGCTACCTCGAGCCGGGCATGGACCTCAACGCGCGGGGTCCGCTGCCGACGACCGAGCTGGTCGAGGTCCCGGCGGGCAGCCCGCAGCTGTGGCGGGCCGGCTCGCTGTGGACGTACGACGGGCGACGGTGGGGGCCCGGCCCGTGGCCCACCGCGCCGATCGAGCTGCGCACCGACGCGTCCGGCGACCACGACCTCCAGGTGCTCGGGACGTGGGTCCCTCGCGACGAGGCCGAGCGCACCGACCTGGTCCGCCCGCTGGTCGGCGGCCTGCCGCTGCTCGCTCCCGGCCGGCCGGTGTCGGCGCGCACCGGAGCCGCCGTCTCCCTGTGGCCGGGCGAGATCTTCCGCGGCGCGGCACCGGGTGCAGGAACTGACGGGGCGGCCTCGTACCTGATGACCAGCGCCGCCGCCCTCGAGGAGCCGGTCAGCCCGCTCGACCTCGCCCTGCCGTCGACGGTCACCGAGCGGACCCGCGCGCTGGCGGTGCGGCTGACCCGTGGCCGGCCGACGGCGCTGGACAAGGTCGTCGCTATCGAGCGCCACCTGCGTGCGACGGCCCGCTACGACCTGGACTCCCCGGTGCCGGACGAGGGGGAGGACGCGGTCGACGACTTCCTGTTCGAGTCGCACGAGGGGTTCTGCGAGCACTTCGCGTCGGCGGAGGCGGTGCTGCTGCGATCGGTCGGTGTGCCCGCCCGGGTCGTCACCGGGTTCGCCGGCGGCACCAGGCGTGGCGACGTACGGGTGATGACCGGTGCCGACGCCCACGCCTGGGTGCAGGTCAACGTCGGCGGCTCGCGGTGGGTCTGGACCGACCCGACCGCCGGAGCCACCCTGGCCGAGGACGAGCGGGGCCCTCTCGAGCGGGTGTGGGCCTTCGTCCGGGCGCACGCGCTGCTGGTCGTCGGCGTGCTGGCGGCCCTGGGGACTGCCGCTCTCGTGCCGCTCCTCCTGGTGCGCCGGGCGCGTCACCGCCGGGCAGCGGCGCGAGCGGCCGCCGCACCGCTCGACGTCAAGGTCCGAGCCGCGCTGGCGATGCTGGAACGGGCGCTGTCGGGGACGTCGCTCGCCCGCGCGCCGGCCGAGTCGCTGGCGGAGCTGCGCCGGCGGCTGGCCGCCGGCTGGCCGACCGCCGACCCGCCGGACCCGCTGCGGGTGGCCGACGCCTTCGAGGTCGTGCACCGGGTCCTCTACGACACCGCCCCGGTGGTGCCCGATGACGCGCGCTCCGCCGTCGCCGTCCTCGACGACCTGACCTCCCGGCTGCAGGACTGGCGTGAAAGCCTCGGTGCCCAGCACGCATGGGCGAGAGGCTGGCGATGGACGAGGTCACCGAGGGCGAGACGTTCCGCGACGTCGACTGGTACGCCGAGGACCTCGGCGGCCGGGTCTTCGTCTCGTGCGTCTTCGACGACGCGGACCTGACCGAGGCGACCTCGCGCGGCGCGCGCTTCGAGGACTGCGAGTTCCGCGGCGGCCGGCTCAACTCCTCGGTGCACGACGGCACCTCCTTCGTCGGCTGCCGCTTCAACCGCACCTCCTTCTTCGACGTGACGCTGCGCGGCTGCAAGCTGATGGGCTCGTCCTTCGTCGACTGCAAGCTGCGGCCGATGACGGTCGAGGGCGGCAACTGGTCCTACGTCCAGCTCCGCGGCGCCGACCTGTCCGGCCTCGACCTGTCGGCCCTGCGGCTCGTCGAGGCCGACCTCGCCGAGACGGACCTGCGACAGACGGTCCTGCGAGGGGCGGACCTGAGCCGGGCCACCCTGCGCGCGGTGCGCCTCGGCGACGGCGACCTCGCCGGAGCGGCACTTGACGGCGTCGACCTGGCCGGCCTCGAGTGGCACGGCACCCGGCTCGATGCCACGCAGGCGCTGCTGGTCGCCGAGGCCGCCGGCGTGGTCGTGGTCTGAGGGGCTGCAGCCGGCGCCCGGCGCCCGGGTCGCTCAGTCGTCCTCGTCCTGCTCGAGGACCGCGAGGATGTTGCCTGCCGGGTCGGTGAACCAGGCGATGGCCGGACCGACGTCCCCGCGGGCGACACCTCTGTCGTCCTGGCCGAAGCCCTCGTAGCGCTGCATCGTGACTCCGGCCCCGACCAGCCGGTCGACCGCCTGGTCGACGTCGTCCACCGGGAAGCTCAGGACGGTGAAGGTGGCCGGCTGGTGGTCGGGCTTGGGGTAGATCATCACGCTGCCGCCGCCGGCCAGCTGCAGGCTGAGCAGGCCGCCGGGCATGGGCAGGTCCTCGACCGTCAGGCCGAGGGTCTCGGAGTAGAAGGTGCGCGCCGCGTCGATGTCGTCGACGGCGAAGCTGGAGAAGGCGGGCGAGGTGCCGAACATGCGGTGCTCCCGGTCGTCGGGGTCTGCCTGTCCAGATGGTGACCCCGCGGGGCCACCCGAGTCATCGGTGGTTGCTCACCCGCTGACCTCGTCGAGGTGCCGCAGGAGGTCGTAGGCCGCGTCGGCGACGTCGCGGTGCCGCCACTCCAGCGCCCGGTAGACGCAGGCGACCAGCCCGGACCGGTGCACCCGCCGGAGGTCTCCGCAGACGAACGCGTAGCGGGCCTTCGTCCCGTTGTTCGCCCCCTCGGTCAGGCCCAGGTGCCAGCCGGCGTAGTCGTCCCAGGAGTGGCTCTCGAGGTAGGCGTTCTGCGCCTCTGCGTTCGGCTGGACCTCCCCCCAGTCGCTGTCGAGGACGTACTGCTTCGAGTCGATCCGCTCGCGGCAGCGCGCGACCGCGTCCGGGTTCACGCCGTACGACGCCATGCTGCTCGCCTGCCCACCACGACGCGCCCCCATGCACCGGCCGGGGCGGCGGTGGCTCACCAGAACCTCCACGGTGGGACGACCTCGGGTCAGGTCAGGCTCCTTCGGGCCGGCGCGCTGTCAGGGCGAAGAACTCGGCGCGGGACCGCCCGTCGTCGCGCAGCTGTCCGTGGACCGCCGAGGTGACGGTGCTGGTGCCGCCGGCGCGGACGCCGCGCATCGTCATGCAGAGGTGCTCGGCCTCGACGACGACGCCGACCCCGCGCGGTGCGAGGTGCTCGGAGATCCAGTCGGCGACCTGCCGGGTCAGCCGCTCCTGGACCTGGGGGCGCCGGGCGAACATCTCCACCACCCGGGCCAGCTTGGACAGGCCGAGGATGCGGTCTCCCGGCAGGTACCCGACGTGGGCGACGCCGACGAACGGCAGCAGGTGGTGCTCGCACACCGAGTGCACCGGGATGCCGCGGGCCAGCACGAGCTCGTCGTAGGCCTCGTCGTTGGGAAACGTCGTCAGGTCGAACGGGCGTGGCGCGAACATCTCCGCGTACGCGCTCGCCATCCGGGCCGGCGTTCCGGACAGGCCCTCCGCGTCGAGCGGTATCCCGAGCGCGGTCAGGAACGCTCCGGCGGCTCTCTCGGCACCGGCCAGGTCGACCGGCTCGGTGTCGTGCACCACGCGCAGGGCGCCGCGCCCGGCCACCGGAGATGCGTCGCGGCAGTCGGCCAGGGCGGTCACGCCGACGGCTCGTGCCGGGCGTCGGGCCGCTCGGCCGGGTAGGCGGTGGCCAGCCTGGCCAGGGCGAGTGCCGAGACCATGAGCCCGACGTCGCGCAGGGCGACGTCGTAGAAGCCGGGGATCAGCAGCAGGTTCCCGATGATCCCGGCCAGCCAGGCGGCGACGACGTACCCGCCGAGGCGCGGGCGCACGGCGACGAGCACGCCGGCAGCCACCTCGACGACACCGACGGCGAGCATCGCCTGGTGCGCGCTGCCGGGCACGAGGTCGTCGACCACCGGCGCCAGGTAGCCCGGCCAGTCGGTGAGCAGGTCGGCGAACTTGTCCAGGCCGAAGGCGATCGGAGCGACGGTGAAGACGGTCCGGAGCAGCAGGAACGCCTGGCGCGCCGGGTCGCCGCGGACGTCGTCGATGGTGCGCCGGGGCGTCGGGCGGAGCGTGGTCATGTGTTGCCTCCCTCTGTAACGGACAGTACGATGGACGCTAGACCGGCTGGCCCTGTTTCGTCAACCAGTCCATCCTTTAGAGAGGCGTCACGTGGCTGAGGGGGACTTCGCAGACCGGGTGGCCGGGGTGGCCGCGCTGGCGGAGCCGGTGCGCCGCGACCTGTACCTGTTCGTGGCGGCCCAGCCGGGGCCGGTCGGCCGGGACCAGGCGGCCGCCGGCGTCGGTGTGGCCCGGCACACCGCGAAGTTCCATCTCGACAAGCTGGTCGAGGAGGGCCTGCTCGTCACCGAGTTCCGCCGCCTGACCGGGCGGCAGGGCCCGGGTGCGGGCCGGCCGGCCAAGCTCTACCGGCGGGCTCCCGGTGAGGTCGCCGTGTCGCTGCCGGAGCGGCGTTACGACCTGGCCGGACGGCTCATGGCGGTGGCGATCGACGAGGCGTCCGGCGCCGGGACGCCGGTCCGCGAGGCGCTCGACAAGGCGGCTGCGTCGTTCGGTGCGTCGCTCGGCGAGCAGGCGCGCGCCGGGCGGCCTGCGCCGAGGTCTGTCGACGGGTCGATCGCGGGGCTGTGCACCGCGCTGGCCACCTGCGGGTACGAGCCGCGGGTGGACACCGGCGTCGTCACCCTGCGCAACTGCCCGTTCGACGCGCTCGCCCGCGAGCACACGGACCTGGTGTGCGGGATGAACCTCGCGCTGGTCACGGCGGCTGCGGACCGGCTGGACGAGCGGCTCGCGCCACGACTCGACCCCGACCCGGGGCGTTGCTGCGTCGTGGTCGACGCCCGCTAGCGCCGCCGGACGTCAGACGCATGCCGAGCAGGGCCAGCCGTCGTCGGGCAGGAGCGGCTCGAAGAACAGCCGCGCCTCGTGCGGCGCGCCGCCCGGGAGGGGCGAGCGCACGTCGACGACGAACGCCAGGATCCTCGACGCCACCGTCGAGTCGCGCAGCACCCGGGCTCCCCTGAGGGTGTCGACGATCCGGGTGGCCCGCCGGGTGGACACCACCGAGCACGGCCAGTCCGCCGGCAGCCGGCGGTCGCCGGGACCCGTCCGACCGAACAGGCTCGCGGCGGGGACGGCCGGGGCGTCCTCGACGTCCGTGGTGTCGCCGCGCAGGCCGTAGCAGACGGCGTACCGCGAGGGGACGTACGCCGTCAGGCGCTCGCGACGCCACGCGTCCGGCGGCAGCCACGACCCCGGGTCGGTCACCCGGGCGCAGCTGTCGGCGTCGCAGGACGGGGCCGGCCGGTCGACGACCCGCAGCCGGCCGCCGACGCGCACCAGCGGACGCGCCGGCCCGGTCGCCGGGCGGTCCGGCGCGGGCCCGAGGCCGGTCCCGGAGCTCGCGACGTAGGACCGCAGGCGTTCGACTCCGGACAAGGTGAGCTGCTGCTCGAGCAGGCCGGTCGAGACCGGGCCCGCCTCGTCGGACCGGGCCTGATAGCGCAAGGTGATCAGCCGCCCGTCGGCGTAGACCCAGACCCGGGCCGACCGGGTCCGGACCGCGACGACCAGCTCGCCGCCGGCTGGCGTGCTGGGCACCGCGCCGGGGGGAGGCAGGCCGATGAAGCCCGCCCGCGGCGACCGCCCACTGGCGGCGGGCCCGGCCGCCGCCGGGGCCGGTGACCGCGTCGGGCTGGCCGCCGGCCGGTCCGCGGCCGGCGCGGCGGCCTCGGGCCGGTCCGCCACCCGGACCGCGCCGAGCGCCACGGCGACGGCCAGCGCACCCACCGCCAGCGCGACCCGGACGCGGCGCGGCAGGAACGGGTCGCGGTCGCCGCGACCGCCGATCTCGTCCAGACCCGGACCCTCCGCGTCCACCGGTCCAGCATCCTCTTGAATGACCCGGGTGGGACGGTCGGCGAGAGCGGGGGACCGAGCGCTGCAGCTCGGGCTGCGGGAGAACCTCGCGCAGTTCGTCCTGCTCGTCGCGGTCAACGCCCTGGTCGGGGGCATGCTCGGCCAGGAGCGCACCGTCCTCCCGCTGCTCGCCCGGCGGACGTTCCACCTCGACGCCTACACCGCGGCGCTGACCTTCATCCTGGCGTTCGGGCTTGCGAAGGCGGCCACGAACTACCTGGCCGGCACCTGGTCGGACCGGTTCGGCCGGAAGCCGGTGCTGGTCACCGGCTGGCTGGTCGCGGCGCCGGTGCCCCTGCTGCTCATGTGGGCCCCCGCCTGGGGCTGGGTGGTCGTGGCGAACGTGCTGCTCGGCGTGAGCCAGGGCCTCACCTGGTCGACCACCGTGATCATGAAGATCGACCTGGTCGGGCCGGCCCGCCGCGGCCTCGCGATGGGGCTCAACGAGGCGGCCGGGTACGGCGCCGTGGCCGTCACCGCGCTGGCCACCGGCTACCTCGCCGCGACGTACGGACTGCGGCCGGAGCCGTTCTACCTGGGCATCGCGTACGCGGCGCTCGGGCTGGGGCTGTCCACCCTCGCGGTCCGTGAGACGCGAGGGCACGCGCGGCTCGAGGCGGGGGCCCACGCCGCCCGCGCCGACGGACGGCACGACCACCTGCACGCCGGCCTCACCGACCGGCAGGTGTTCGCCCAGACCAGCTTCCGGGAGCCGGCGCTGTCGGCGGCCAGCCAGGCCGGTCTGGTGAACAACCTCAACGACGGCTTGGCCTGGGGGCTCTTCCCGGTGCTGTTCGCCGGGGCCGGCCTGTCGGTGACGCGCATCGGCGTCCTCGCCGCGCTGTACCCCGCGGTGTGGGGGCTCGGGCAGCTCGTCACCGGCGCCTGGTCGGACCGGGTCGGCCGCAAGCGGCTGATCGTCGGCGGGATGCTCGTCCAGGCCGCCGCGCTCGCCCTCGTGGCGTCGGCCGACTCGTTCGGCGCGTGGGCAGTGGCAGCGGTGCTGCTCGGGGCGGGCACCGCGCTGGTGTACCCGACCCTGCTCGCCGCGGTGGGGGACGTCGCCCACCCGGCGTGGCGGGCCCGGGCGGTCGGGGTCTACCGGCTGTGGCGGGACGGCGGGTTCGCCGTCGGCGCACTGCTCGCCGGGCTCCTCGCCGACGCGTTCGGGGTCCGTGCGGCCGTCTGGGTGGTGGCGGGACTCACCGCGGCATCGGGCCTGGTGGTGGCGGCCCGGATGTACGAGACCCTGCCGCACCGGACGTCCTGACACGAGCACCGGCCCCGGCGTACCGTCCCTGCCGGAGGACGACGCCGATGGCCGACGCGACGCACGCCAGTGCGGTCGACGGCCTGCTCGCCGAGGCGCGGGCCGGTCTGGACCGGGTGCGCCCGAGCGAGCTGGCCGACGCCGTGGCGCACGGCGCCCTCGTCGTCGACATCCGCCCGGTGGAGCAGCGCCGTCGGGACGGCGACCTGCCCGGCGCGGTCGTCATCGACCGCAACGTCCTCGAGTGGCGGCTCGACCCGACGTGCCCGCACCGCATCGCCGAGGCGACCGACGTCGACGTCCGGGTCGTCCTCGTCTGCAACGAGGGCTACGGCTCGAGCCTGGCCGCGGCCACGCTGCGCCGGCTGGGTCTGCGGAGGGCGACCGACCTGGTCGGCGGCTTCCAGGCCTGGCGGGCCGAGGTCGTCCCCCGGCCGCGGCCCGAGCCTTCCTCCGCTCCGGTCAGTGACTGAACCGGACCGACGGGAGGATGCGCCGCAGCCACGCCGGGCTGGCCCACGCGGCCGACCCGGTGAGCCGGAGCAGCACGGGGAGCAGCAGCAGCCGGACGAGCGCCGCGTCGAGCAGCACGGCCACCCCCAGGACCACACCCATCTCCTTCGGTGGCAGCGGCCCGGACAGGGCGAAGGTGAAGAACACGGCGACCATGACCCCGGCGGCGGCGAAGATGACGCGCCCGGAGTGCGCGAGCCCGCCGACCATGGCCTCCTCGGGGTCATGTGACTTCTCCCAGTGCTCCTTGGCGGAGGCCAGCAGGAACACCGTGTAGTCCATGCCGATCGCGAAGATCATCGCGAAGAAGAACACCGGTGCCCAGGCGTCGAGGAAGCCCTGGGGCTCGAACCCGAGCAGGCCGGACCCGTGCCCGTCCTGGAAGACGAGCTTGGCGACGCCGAACGCGGCGCCGGTGGCCAGCAGGTTGGTCAGGGTGCCCAGGGCCGCGACCAGGGGCGCCTGCAGCACGATCAGGAGCAGGACGAAGCCGAGGGCCAGGACCACGCCGATGACCAGCGGCGTCTTGTCGGCGAGGAGCTGCTCCAGGTCGTGGTTCTCCGCCGACGGGCCGCCGACGAGCGTGCCGGCGGGAAGGGTCGCGCGCAGCCGGTCGACGGTGTCCCCGAGAGCGGCGTCGGAGGGGCCGGCGTTCGGTATCGCCGTGAGCAGGACGTGCTCCCCGCTACCGGGTGCAGGGGGCATCACCGTGGCGATGCCGGGGTCGTCGGCGAGGATCCTGGCGGCCCGGTCCACCTGCGCCTCGTCGGGTGCGACGACCTGGAGGGCACCGGGCGCGCCGGCGCCGAACGCGTCCTGGACCAGGCCGTAGCCGACGCGGCTGGAGTCGGTCTCGGGGACGACCTTGATGGAGGGCATCCCGGTGCGCAGCCCGAGGACCGGCGAGGCGAGGACGGCGAGCGCGACGACGGCGAGCAGGCCGTAGCCGACCGGACGACGCCACAGGCGCTGCGCCCAGCGCTCGAAACGGGGCGACCGGTGCTCCCCCGCGTGCACCCACGGCAGGGCGAGCGAGTCGACCCGGTGACCGAGCTTGCCGAGGACTGCCGGGAGCAGGGTGAGCGTGGCCGCCAGGACGAACGTGACGGCGAGCATGATGCCCAGCGCCATCGACTGGAACGCCGGGGACGGGACGAGCATCACCGCGGAGAGCGACACGAGGACGGTGAGACCGGAGAAGAGGACGGCCTTGCCGGCGGTGTCCATCGTCTCGGCGACCGCTTCACGGGTCGTCTCGTGGTCGCCGAACCGGGCGGCACGGAACCGGACGACGAGGAACAACGCGTAGTCGATGCCCAGCGCGAGGGCGAACATCATCGCGAAGTTCATCGCCCAGATGCTGATGTCCCCGATCTGGGTGCCGAGGTAGAGGGAGCCGGCGGCGGCGACCAGGCCGACGATGGTGAGCATCAGGGGAAGTCCGGCGGCGACCAGTGAGCCGAACGCGATGACGAGGATGACCATGGTCACCGGCCAGCTGAGCAGCTCGCTCTTCATCATGGCCTCGAGGTTCGCGGTGTTGAAGTCGCTCCACATCGCCGACGAGCCGGTGAGGGCCACCGTGACGCCGTCCCCGCCAAGGTCGCGCAGCGGCTCCTTGAGGTCGTCGGCGGCTCGGACCATCTCGTTCGTGTTCGGGCCGGCGGCGCCTGCCTGGATGAGTGCCGTGCGGCCGTCGCGGGACACCGAGACACCGGGCTGCGGCGGGACCACCGCGGAGACGCGCTCGTCGTCGCGCAGCAGCCCCACCGCTCGGTCGACCACCGCCTTGCCCTCGCCGCTGGTCACCGATCCGCCCTCGACCTGGACGACGACCTGCAGAGCCGCGCTCGACTGGCCGGCGAACTCACGTTGGACGACGTCACGGGCTGCGACCGACTCCGAACCGGATGCCTCCCATCCGGCGCCGGCCAGAGCGCGCTCGACGCCCGGGGCGAACGCCCCGAGTGCCACGACGACCAGCGCCCAGGTGACGAACACGGCACCCGAGTGGTCGACGGTCCAGCGGCCGAGCCGACCCAGCGGTCCGACCGGCTGCTCGGCGGGAACGGCGTGGTGGGGGCGGCGGTCCGGGCCGACCGAGGTCTGGGCGGGAGGCGCTGTGCTCACGGGTGTCCTTCGAACGATGCGGCGAATACCGGCGGGGGTATCCTGTGCGAACCGCAGCGGACCTGTCAAATGCCCCTAGGGGTATATCCGTGGCCGAGCACGTTCCGGACGGAAACCCGAGCGCGGGACGCTGCGCCGAGCGCCTTGACGTCGCCGTGCTTGCCCGCGTGGCTATCGTGCGGCAGGGAGGCGGCCCCAGCACTCGCCCGTCCGACCCCCCGCCTGGGTTGAGCCGATCACCAGGAGGTCCGACATGTCCACCACGCAGCCCGCGCAGCCGGCCTACCCCGTCCGGCTCTCGGTCGCCTACCCGGACCGGGAGCTCAACCGCCTCAGCACGGCGTTCCGGATCGTCGTCGCGATCCCGATCGTGATCCTCCTGGAGACGGTCTCCGGAGGGCAGTACACGCCGTCGAAGAGCGGCGAGGTCGTGGTCTACGGCGCAGGCGGAGCGCTGGTCCTCGGCCCACTGCTGATGATCGTCTTCCGGCAGAAGTACCCGCGGTGGTGGTTCGACTGGAACCTCGAGCTGCAGCGGTTCGGCAACCGGGTGGTCGTCTTCCTGGCGCTGATGGACGACCGCTACCCGTCGACGGACGACGCGCAGTCGGTACGGCTCGACTACGACTACCCCGACGTGCCGCGCGACCTCAACCGCTGGCTACCGCTCGTCAAGTGGCTGCTCGCCGTCCCGCACTACATCGTGCTGGCATTCCTGTGGCTCGCCTCGGTGGTGATCGTCGTGATCGCCTGGTTCGCGATCTTGTTCACCGGGCGCTACCCGCGCGGGCTCTTCGACTTCGTCGAGGGCGTCCGGCCCGAAGGCACGGTGATCGAAGTGCGCGACAGGGCCACCGGCAAGCTCCATACGACGATCGACCCCGAACTCTTCGCGTACATGCTCGGCCGAGCGGAAGACGACGCTCAGGGACAGCGGAAGTATGGAGACGGCGGTGGCGGCCGGTAGGAGAGCAACGTCTCGACGACGTCGAGCGGCGCACGCCTCCCGGCGAGCTTCACGACCTCGGCCTCGTCGTCGATGGTCTCGAAGGTCGGGTCACCGGACTCCCGCTTCACCAGGCGCGTGATGTGCAGGTCGACCATCTGCCGGCGGAACTGTTGCGGGATGGTGTCGATGAACTGCTGGCCGTCGAGGATCCTCTGCAGGTTCTCGTCGTCGAAGACGTGCTCCACACCCGGCAGCCCCAGCGCTGCGCCGGTGATGACCACCGGCTCGGACGGGCTCGTCTCCGGCCGGTCGGCCGCCTCAGGA
>Ga0210113_1000355_pt1 | contig 11136 bp, 11 predicted proteins | sample MayberryNW_Catta_5_FD_185523 | JGI IMG/M metagenome (GOLD analysis project Ga0210113, IMG submission 185523) | Wetland microbial communities from San Francisco Bay, California, USA, that impact long-term carbon sequestration -... | ecosystem: Environmental > Aquatic > Marine > Wetlands ...
AGCGGCTGCACGCGCGGGCGCAGTCGCCTGGTTCCTCTGGCTCGGATACCTCGGATTCCAGCTCCTGGAGAGGAGCCGCTCCGGTCACGCCGCAGCCCACGCAGGCGTGTCGATGCGAGACCTCTCTCGGTGACCGGGGGCTACCCACACCATCGAGACGCAGGGAGGCCGTATTCCTGAGGCTCCGCCCCGCTGCGATGCTCTTCCCGTTACGAAACGCCGACCACGGGAGACACCATGACCCGCACGCTCATCCTCAGCTTCATCGTTGTCGCAGTGCTGGTGCTCGCGGTCGGCGGCTGGGTCGTCGGCGGCGCCCGCCGGATCCTTCGGCCGGCACCCCGGCTCCGTCTCCGGCCCGCGATCTAGACACTCCTCCTCTCAAGTCGTTGAAGGGCCGCGCGGGGGCGGCCCTTCGGCGTTTCGGCGTTCGGATATCCGCACCGCAATTCGGGAGTCCACCGAATGCCCGGCGAGCGTCCGGTCCGGGACGCTTCCGGTATGGACGCACCGGATCTCTCCCGCCTCCTCCGCACCCTCTCGCTACCGACCTTCGGGCTCGCGCTCGCCGTCGCGGTCCTGACGACCTACGCCCCGGTACTCCTCGGCGAGACCACGGATTCCGGGGCCGCGATCGGGCTCGCAATCGGCGGCGAGGGGCTCTTCGCGCTCTTCCTGCCGGTGCTCGTCGGGACGATCTCGGACCGGACGCACTCGCGCCTCGGGCGCCGCCTTCCCTACGCCGTCTTCGCAGCGCCCGTCCTCGCGCTGCCGCTCGTGCTGCTCCCGTTCTCGTCCTCCTACGCGGCGACCGTGGGGCTCGTCTCGCTGTTCTACGTCGGCTACTTCGTCTACTACCCGCCCTACCAGGCGCTGTTCGCCGAGCTCGTCCCGCCGAGCCACCACGGCCGCGCGATGGGGATCCAGGGCGTCGCGCGCGGGCTCGGGCTCGGCGTGGCGCTCGTGGGCGGCGGGCTTCTGCTCTCACTGTGGGCGCCGCTCCCCTTCCTGCTCGGCGCAGCCGCCGTGCTCGTGACGACCGTCGCGCTCGTCAGAGGGGTGCCGCACGGGAGCGCGGCCCTCGCCGATCCCGCGCTCCCCGGCCCGGGCGTCTTCCGCCTGCTCCGCGAGCGGCGCGACCTGCGTGCGTTCGCCGTCGCGAACGGTCTCTGGGAGTTCTCGTTCATGGGCCTGCGGACGTTCATCGTCCTCTACGTCGTGCAGGGGCTCGGCCGCTCGGTCGCGCTCGCGAGCGCGGTTATCGGCGTCGTCGCCGTGTCGTACGTCCTTGCCGCGGCGGCGAGCGGCCGCCTGGCCGACCGCTTCGGGCTTCTGCGCGTCATGCGCGGTGCCACGTGGGTCTACGGCATCGGCCTGCTGCTGGCGGCCGGGATGACGACCGTCGCCCCGCTCCTCGTCGCGCTGCCGGTCGCCGCACTGGCGGGAGCCGTCCTGATGACGCTGCCCTACGGTCTCGTCATGCAGCTCACTCCCGCGGGTGCCGAGGGCGCGATCTCGGGGCTCTTCAACCTGTCGCGCGCCGTCGGGATCGTGGCCGGGCCGATCGTGGTCGGGGCGGCGATCGACCTGGCCGGCCCGCTCTTCCCGTCCACGCACGGCTACGGCGCGATGTGGGTCGCGATCGGCATTCCAATCGTCCTCTCGCTGGGGCTCTTCCACCTGTGGGAGCAGCCGGCGCCGGAGCCGGAGGCCGCTCGGACCCGGGCCTCCCTCGACGACCTGGCCCTCTCTGCCTAGTACTAGTCTCCGGGCGTGCCGGAGCGCCCGTCCGGACCGCCCCACCCGCCGCTCTCCGACGGTGTGGTGACGCTCCGTCCCTGGACGGAAGCGGATGCCGGCGCGATCGTGTCCATCTGCGACGGGGATGCCGAGCTCGCGCGCTGGCTCGACCGGCTGCCGCAGCCCTATACCGAGCGCGACGCCCTCGAGTACGTCGCGCGCGCGGCGCGCGGCTGGGCCGGCGCGGACGAGGAGACGCCCCTGGCCGTGACGGACGCGTCCACGGCGGAGATCGTCGGCTCGTGCGGCCTCTCCTGGCGTCCCGGGCAGAGCATCGTCGAGGTTGGCTACTGGACGGCGCGGTCGGCCCGCGGGCGCGGCGTCGCGCCCCGGGCGGTGCGACTCCTCGCCGGATGGGCGCTGGCGGAGCTCGGCTTCGCGCGTCTCGAGCTGCGCGCCGAGCCGGGTAACGCCGCGTCGCTGCGGGTGGCCGAGAAGGCCGGCTTCTCGTTCGAGGGCATCCTGCGCGCAGTCCACGAGGACGCGCGAACCGGGGCGCGCGTCGACCACGCCCTCTACTCGCTGCTCGCGACGGAGCTCTAGGCCGACACGGGGCCGTCGGAAGTCTCGTCGCCCTCGTCGGCGGCCACGACCTCGTCCGCGTCCTCGCCGTCGAGCGCGCCGGGATCGCTGACGCCGACGGGCGAGCCCTCGGATGCGGAGCCGCTCGGGACGCCCGCACCGTGCGTGGGGAAGGCAGGCGCGTCGCCGAGATCCTCCGGGGAGCCGGACGACCCGCGGCGCCAAAGCCAGTCGAGGAAGCCCACGGCCCGGACTCTAGCCTCGCCGCGGGCCGCCGGGCGTCCTGACTCGCGTGAGACTTGCCCCCCGGGGCCTTCGGCCCCTCGCCCCCGCTTCAGACGCTAGCGTGGAAATGCGCGCGGGTGTGTCACGGGACCGTGCCGATTCTCCGCCACGCCGAGCGCACCGTCATCGTCCGCCGAAGTGGTGGGCGCGTGGCATCGACGCGACTAACTCCGGCTCCTCCGCGACCTCCCGTGCGAGCGGCGCCAGCGTCTCGAGCGACTCGACCACGACGTTCCGGTTGCGCTCGTAGCGCTCGAAGCGGCCGCGGGCGAGGAGGAGCGGCTCTCCGCGGACGACGGCGCGGAACCGGTCGTACACGGGCGGCGGCACGACGAGGTTCACCTGGCCGACCTCGTCCTCGAGGAGCATGAACACGACCCCGTTCGCCGTTGACGGCCGCTGGCGCGCGACCGTGAGCCCGGCGAACGCGACCTGCGCCCCGTGTGGGCGCTCGGCCAGGTCGTCGCTGCGCAGGACGCCGGGCGGCAGGTGCGGACGCAGGAGCGTGAGCGGGTGCTGGTCGACCGAGAGCCCGGTCGTCCGGTAGTCGGCGAGCATCCGCTCCCATTCGGTCTCGGCCGGGAGCGACGGCACCGCCGTCTGGGGATCGAGCGGGAGCGCGAGCTGCCGCTCCGCGCCGCCCTCCCCGACCGACACCGACCGCGGCGCGAGCCCGAGCCGCCAGAGGAGCTGCCGTCGCGGCCAGCCGAACGAGTCGCACGCCCCGGCGACGACGAGCGCCTCGAGCGCCGGGCGGTCGACCGGCGCCCGCTGCGCGAGGTCTCGCACGCCCGCGAACGGCCCGCCGCGCTCCCGCTCGGCGACGAGCGCCCGGGCCGGCTCCTCCCCGAGACCGCGCACGTAGCCGAGCCCGACCCGAACCGTGTCGCCCTCGATGCGGCAGCCCGCGGCCGAGACCTGCACGTCCGGCGGGCGCACCTCCACCCCGCGCCGCTGCGCGTCCCGGACGAGCGACGCGGGCGGGTAGAAGCCCATTGGCTGCGCGTTCAGGAGCGCGCACAGGAACTCGGCCGGGTACCGGCTGCGCAGCCACGCGGACTGGTACGCGAGGAGGGCGAACGCGGCCGCGTGCGACTTCGGGAACCCGAACGACGCGAAGCCCAGCACCTTTCCGAACACGAGCTCGGCGGTCTCGCGCGGCACCCCGCGGCCATCCGCGCCGGCCACGAACCGCTCCCGGTACGCCTCGATCGCCGCCTCCGAGCGCTTCCGGCTCATCGCGCGGCGCAGGCCCTCGGCCTCCCCGATCGAGAACCCGGCCAGCGCGACCGCGACGTCGAGCACCTGCTCCTGGAAGATGATCGCGCCGAGCGTGTCCCGGAGCGGCTCGGCCAGGAGCGGATGGTCGGCGGGCGGCACGTAGGCCGGGTCCTCGCGGAGCTTCTGTCGCCGCTCGACGTACGGGTGCACCGCCTTCCCCTGGATCGGGCCGGGCCGGACGAGGGCGACCTGCACCGTCAGGTCGTCCAGGTTCTCCGGCCGCGTGCGCAGGAGGCTCTGCATTTGCGCGCGGCTCTCGATCTGGAAGAGCCCGACCGTGTCCGCGTCCTGGATCTCCGCGTAGACCTGCGGGTCGTCGAGCGGGATGCGCGACAGGTCGATCGCCTCGCCGCGCAGGCGCACGATCTGGTCGACGCACTCCTCGACCGCCGAGAGCATCCCGAGCCCGAGCAGGTCGATCTTCAGGAACCCGGCGTCCGAGCACGAGTCCTTGTCCCACTGGACGAGCTGGCGGCCCTCCATCGCGGCCGGCTCGATCGGGACGAGCTCGCAGAGCGGCCGCGTCGAGATGACCATCCCGCCGGGATGCTGGGACAGGTGGCGCGGCAGGCCGGCGATCTCGCCGCAGAGCTCCGCGAACGCGCGCCAGCGCGGCGAGAGCCGCTTCCGCTCCGCGTCCGGCAGGAGCGCCATCTCCTCCCCGACGCGCCTCGCGTTCCAGCCGTCCGAGAGCCGCGCGAGCCGTTCGAGCTCACCGGCCGGGAGGCCGAGCGCCTTGCCGACGTCGCGGATCGCGCCGCGCGCGCGGTACGTCGAGAAGCTCGCGACGAGCGCCGAGTGCTCGCGGCCGTAGCGTTCGCAGACCGCGACGATCAGCTTCTCGCGGATGTCGCGCGGGAAGTCGAGGTCGATGTCGGGCACGGAGACGAGCTCGCGGTTCAGGAAGCGCCCGAGCGCGAGATCGGCCTCGACGGGGTCGACGTGCGAGAGCCCGGTCAGGTAGCAGACGATCGAGCCGACGGAGCTTCCCCGGCCGCGGCCGGGCGGCAACAGGTGGCGCGGCGAGCCGGGCCCGCGCACCTCGGCCGCCACGTCGCGGGCGAGCTCGAGCACCTCCCAGTGGAGGAGGAAGAACCCCGAGAGCCCGAGCTCTGAGATCAGGGCGAGCTCCTCGCGCAGGCGGACGTCGGCCCGGGCGCGCAGGCCAGGCTTCGCGTCGCGGTAACGCTCGTCGAAGGCGGCTCGGGTGACCCTCGAGAGCTGCACGTCGGCCGGGTCGTCGCGGTCGGAGAAGTCCGGATAGCGGTAGCCGAGCTCCGCGGTCAGGTCGAAGCGCAGGCGGTCGGCGAGGTCGGCCGAGGCGGCGAGCGCCTCCCGGTCGCCGGGCCAGCGCTCCTCGACCTCCCCAGGCGCGAGGAGCGCGCACTCGTCGTTGCCGCGCCGCTCCGCCTCGCAGCCCTCGAGCGACGTGCGGTGCCGGACGGCGACGAGCACGTCCTGGAGCTGCACCCGCGACGGCGCATGTGCGTGCGCGTTCCCGGTCACGACGGTGCGCAGGCCGAGCGCCTCGGCGAGCGCGCGGAGCGCCGCGTTGCGGCGGGCGTCGCCGCGCGAGAACGGCCGCTGGAGCTCGACGAGGAACCGGTCCGGCCCGAACGCCCGCGCCAGGCGCGCCGCGCCGTTCGGGTTCCGCACCGCGAGCCCCGCCCGCGCGCAGCCGGACAGGCACACGAGCCCGTCGTTCCCCGCCTCGAGCACCTCCTGCGGCAGTCGCGGCTCGAGCCGGCGGCCGGCGTGCGCGGCCGTCAGGAGCCGGCAGAGGTTCGCGTAGCCGCGCGGCGTCTCGACGAGGAGCGTGACGTGCGAGCCGCAGCCGAGCGTCACCTCGGCCCCGGTGATCGGCCGGACGCCGAACTCCCTCGCCGCGTGCGCGAACTCGAGCGATCCGTAGACCCCGTCGTGGTCGGTGAGCGCGAGCGCCTCGTAGCCGTGCTCCGCGGCCGCGAGCACGAGCTCCTCGGGCCGCGAGGCGCCGTCCAGGAACGAGTAGGCGCTGTGGCAGTGGAGCTCGACGTACCGGCTCACGGCGCGCCCTGCTCGACTACGGTGGCGCCGTGGTCGATCCCGTCCTCGTCCCGCCCGGCGCCGGCGAGCAGATCAGCGACAACGACCGCCGCCGGGTCTCGATCCTCGCCGACAGCGAGCAGATCGTGATCACGGAGTCGTGGTACACGCCGGGCGAGCGCGGCCCCGGCCCGCACGTCCACCACCACCATGTCGACGCCTTCTACGTCCTCGAGGGCGAGATCGTCTTCGGGGTCGGGCCGCTCGTGGCGGAGGAGGTCGTCGCCGCCGCGGGGACGCTCGTGCTCGTCCCGCCCGAGGTCGTCCACACGTTCTGGAACGCCGGCCCTGCGGAGGCGCGCTACCTGAACTTCCACGCCCCGCACGGCGGGTTCGCCGAGTTCCTGCGCGCGGCTCGGGACAAGCGGGAGCACGAGGTCTCCTGGGACTCGGCCGACGCACCGGCGGACGGCGGCCTGCCCGCCGACGACGCGGTCGTGAGGGGTCCCGGCGAGGGGGATGTAATCGTCCTCGGCGAGTCGAGCGCGCTCGTCAAGGCGGCGAGCTCGGACGCCGGCGGGCGCTTCTCCATGCTCGAGACCTCGCTCGCGCCGAGCTTCCCGGGTCCGTCCCTCCATCACCACGAGGCGCTCGTGGACAGCTTCTACGTGCTCGAGGGAACGCTGACCGTCCGCATCGGCAAGGAGCGCCATGCGCTCACGGCGGGCTCGTTCGCCCTCGTCCCGCCCGGGGTCGTGCACACGTTCGCGAACGAGACCGACGAGCCGGTGCGCATGCTGAACGTGCTGGCGCCGGCCGGGTTCGAGCGGTTCCTGCAGGAGGTGGCCGAGCGCGGCGACGGCGACGTGCCGGACCCCGCGACGCTGGCCGAGCTCGCCTCCCGGTACGACTTCCACCCCGCGGCGTAGGCTCGGATGCCGCGTCATGCCCGCTGGGTGAACCAGCCTCCCGTCTCCTCGTCGAGGTAGACGACGGTGTGCTGGCCGCTCTCGAGGACGACGTCGAAGTAGCGCCGCCGCACGGGCGCCTCCGTCCACCAGCGGTCGACCACCCGCCATTCCTCCCGCACCCGCTCGACGCCGAGCCGGTTGACGTTCACCGGCGCCGCGGCGCCTCCGACTCCACGGGTCACGACGAGCGCCCGCCGCGGCTCGTTCAGTCGTCGCGCGGAACGAGAATCGCCCGGCGTTCCGGAATCCGCGACCACGGTGCCACCTCGACGACGCTGCAGACGGCATCGAGGCCGACCCCGACCCGCGCCTGCCTGAGCCCGGAGCTGAGCCGCTCGCGCAGCCGGCTCCCGCACGGGCGCACGAGCTCCGCCTGCGTCCCGACCCCCTCGGCCAGCTCGCCCAGCTCGAGCCGGAGCGCGAGCACGGGCGCCGTCAGCTCCGCGAGCTTCGGCCGGAGGGCGAGGCGCAGCCGCTCCGGCTCGGCGGTCGGCTCGCGCAGCGTCAGGGCCCGCCGCCACGAGCCGCCGCCCACGAGCCGGGCCGACACCGCGACCCGGCGCGGGGCCCGCCCGCCCCGCTCGGGCCGGGCGAGCAGCCGGTCGAGCAGCGCGCCGAGCGCCTTCCCGAGCGTCAGCTCGTTCCCGACCGCCTCGGGGAACTCGAGCTCCTCCACGATCTCCTCGGCCGGCGGGCGCCCGTCGATCCGCCCGCCTTCCACGCCGGTCACGATGCGCCAGGCCTCCGCGCCGTCGGCGCCGAGCCGATCGGCGACCGACCCGCCCGGCAGCCCCGCGAGCTGGCCGAGCCGCTTGATCCCGAGGTCGGAGAGCTCGCGACGCCGGTCGGGCGTCAGCGCGAGCAGGTCGAGCGGCAAGGGCTCGAGGAAGAGCGCGCTCTCGTCGTCGTCGACGACGAGGATGCGGTTCGGAGGCGCGACCGTCGCGGCCGCGAGCGCGGTGAAGCGCCTCGTGCCGGCGCCGATCCGGGGCTGCCACTCGGACCCGACCGCCGCGAGCGCCCGCCCGAGCGCGGCGTCGAGCCCGCCCGCGAGCCGCTCGAGCCCCGCCGTCTCGAAGTACACGCAGCCCTCGCGCGCGACCTCGACCGCGAAGCCCGCGTCCTCGAGCCGGCGGAGGAGCGCCTCCCAGGCCTCCTCCGCCCCGGCCTCGTCCGCTTCCACGAGCACGAGGCCGGGGCAGGTGGCCAGCGCCTCGGACAGGCGCATCCCCGCCCGGATGCCCTCTCCCTCGGCGACTGCGTTGCACGCGCCGACGAGCGGCTGAGCCCCCGGCTCGGGCGCAAGCGCCACGGGCCGCCTCCGGAGCTCGGGCCGCCCCCTGAGCGCGGCTCGCAGAGCGAAGACGGGAATCGAGAGACACGCGACCATGGGAACACATGTTCTACACGAACACGTGTTCCCCTGCAAGCAATCTGGCAACTATCCCTTCAACGGAGAATCGCGTTCGTGGCAGGTCTCGTCGTCGGGGGCTGATCGGCCGCTGGTGGGCTGAGCTGTTCCCTACCGCCCTCGCGTTGATCGTCTTGGCGTCCTACAAGGACGACGACACGCAGCCCTCGGTCCTTGCCCTGCTCTTCGGTGCCCCGGTCGCGGCCGGAGTCCTGACCGGAGTCGCGGCCCGAGCACTGCTCGCCCATCGCGCCTAGTCCGATAAGCCGTGACCACAACCGCCGCGCGGGCCGCGGTCGAGACGCGGCTGGCATAGTCGGGGTGTGTTCGACCACGTGACCATCCGCGCCTCCGACCGGGCCGCGTCGCAGCGGTTCTTCGACACCGTCCTCCCCACGCTCGGGCTCGAGCAGACGTACGGGGACGAGTCGTTCGTCGAGTGGGGCGACTTCTCCCTCGCCGGGGCGGACGGCGAGAAGCCGGTCACGCGGCGGCTGCACGTCGGCTTCGTCGCGCCCTCGCTCGATCACGTCGACGCCTTCCACCGGACCGGGATCGAGGCCGGCTACTGGAGCGACGGCGCGCCCGGCCCGCGGCCCGAGTACCGCGACGACTACTACGGCGGCTTCCTGCTCGACCCGGACGGAAACAGCGTCGAGGCCGTGCACCACGGAGCCATGCACGGCACCGGCATCGACCACCTCTGGATCCGCGTCGCGGACATCGCCGCATCGCGACGCTTCTACGAGCTCGTCGCGCCGCACGCCGGCTTCGCCCTGAAGAGCGACATCGGGCACCGCGTGCAGTTCGCCGGCGAGGGTGCGTCGTTCTCCGTCGCGGAGGGCTCGCAGCCGACGGAGGGACTGCACATGGCCTTTCCGGCCCGGCAGAACTCGGCCGTGGACGCCTTCCACCGCGACGCGCTCGCGGCCGGCTACCGCGACAACGGCCCGCCCGGCGAGCGGCCGGTCTACCACGAGGGCTACTACGCCGCCTTCGTCCTCGACCCCGACGGCACGAACGTCGAGGTCGTGAACCACAACCGGTAGGGGCCGCGCACGACGTGGGCGAGGCACGCCTCGCCCTCCTGAAAATTCGGATCGAGGGGGGTCGGTAGTTCCGGGCAGCGCGGCTCGGGGTTCGGCCCGATGGCGCGCGGACGCCGGCGTGGGACGCTTCCGGCGACGAAAGGAGGAGTCATGACCACTGCACCGGTGCCGCTCGACGCTCCGCGGGAGCGCCACACCCGCTTCGAGGGCCTCGAGCTCCGGCATGCATACACGGCCTTGGCGATCGCCTCGATGTGGATCGCCGTGGCCTTCTCGTGCGTCTACGGGCCGAACATCGTGACGTCGACGGTCACGGACCACGCGGTCGTGCCGTCGGGCATCGTCGTCGCGTTCTTCGCGTTCCTCGCGACGATCCCGGTGGCGATCGCCGGTTTCCGCAGCCCGCGGAGCTAGGCGACCGGCCGGACCGGGCGAGGACATGCCTCGCCCCTACGCGCGAAGCTCGACCGCCGGGCCGTGCGCGCCGACGACCCTCGGGACGACCTCGAGGACGTTTTCGCGTGCGCACCAGGCGATGTCCTCCTCCAACCCCGCGTTCACGAGGTTGCGGGCGCTCTGGCTCGCGCGGAGGCCCGCCTCCGCCGACGCGAACGACGACGTGAGCCGCACGGCCGCGGCCGCCGCGTCCGTGCCCTCCCCGCCCAGGAGCTCGACGACCCGGCCGGCCACGTAGGCGTCGTCCAGCGCGAACTCGCCCTTGACCCCGGCGCAGAAGATCGCAACGTCGTCGTCCTGTTCGCGCGCGGCCGCGACGACGGCGTCGAGGTTGAGGAGGCTCGCCGCCAGCACGCGCTCGCAGGCGAGCGTGGCCGTCACGAGCGCGCGCGTGCCGTTCGTGGTCGTGAGGATGACCGTCTCCCCGTCGCCTTCGGCGAACTCGCTGGGGGAGTTGCCGCGGTCGAAGCCCGGGATGCGCACGCACTTCCGCTCGCCGGCCAGGAGCCCGTGCCCCTCGCTCGAGCGGAGCGCCTGCGCCTCCTCGATCTCGGCGCAGCACAGCACCCGGTCGTGCCCGGACGAGAGCGCCTGCGCGATCGTCGAGGTGGCCCGCAGGACGTCGACTACGATCCCCGTCGGCGCCGAGGCGGCCTCGGCCGGCGTGAAGGCCACGTGGACGCGCACGGCGCGTGACGTTACAGGCCGCCGATACGATCGGCGGATGGCAACGACCGAGCAGACCAGCGTCTGCTATCGCCATCCGGGCCGCGAGACGCTCGTCAGCTGCTCGAACTGCGAGCGGCCCATCTGCCCGGACTGCATGACCTCGACGCCGGTCGGCATGCGCTGCCCGGAATGCGCGCGCCAGGACCGCACGAAGGTGCGGACGATGCGCTCGGTCGAGGAGCCCGTGCTCACCTACATCCTGATCGGGATCAACGTGGCGGCGGGCATCGGCTCGCTGCTCGGCGGCGGCGCCGGGGCGGACAGCAGCTCGCTGACGGACGACGGCGGCATCTCGCAGCAGTTCATCGCCGACGGCGAGTACTACCGGCTGATCACCGCCGGCTTCCTGCACGCCGGCCCGTTCCACCTGCTCACGAACATGCTGGCGCTCTGGATCCTCGGCTCGATGGTCGAGCCGGCGCTCGGCCGCTGGCGCTTCGGGTTGATCTACTTCGTCTCGCTCCTGTGCGGCTCGTTCGGCGCGCTCCTGCTGTCGCCCGACAGCCTGACCGTGGGCGCCTCGGGCGCGGTCTTCGGCCTCATGGGCGGCGCCGCGGTCCTGGCACGCAACCGCGGCTTCAGCCTCATGGAGAGCGGCCTCGGCCTC
>Ga0210113_1000362_pt1 | contig 11076 bp, 7 predicted proteins | sample MayberryNW_Catta_5_FD_185523 | JGI IMG/M metagenome (GOLD analysis project Ga0210113, IMG submission 185523) | Wetland microbial communities from San Francisco Bay, California, USA, that impact long-term carbon sequestration -... | ecosystem: Environmental > Aquatic > Marine > Wetlands ...
AGGTGGTCGCGACCGTGCTCCTCGCGTTCGCCGCGGTCGCGACCGCCTGGAGCGGCTATCAGGCGACGCGCTGGAACGGAGAGCAGACCAAGGCGTCCAGCCGGACGAATGCGATCAGGATCGACGCCGCGCGGGCGCAGGGCCTCTCCCAGGCGCAGAAGGAGGTCGATGTCGCGACGTTCATCCAGTGGGTCGACGCGTATGCGCATCGGGAGACCGACCTCATGACCTTCTACGAGAGGCGCCTTCGCGACGAGTTCAAGCCGGCGTTCAGGGCATGGGTCGCGACGAGGCCGTTGACGAACCCAGATGCACCGCTGACGCCGTTCGCCATGCCGCACTACAGGCTCGCGGCAGAGGAGGAGGCCGAGCGACTGGACGCGGAGGCGGAGGTGTCCTCGGCCCAGGTCCGGCGAAACATCCAGCGTGCGTCGAACTACATCCTGGCCGTCGTCCTGTTCTCCGTCGCCCTCTTCTTCGCGGGCACGAGCACGAAGCTTGCGAACCCGCGCCTCCGTGCGATTGCCGTCGGCGCGGGCTGCGTCATCTTCCTCGGGACCCTCGTCTGGATCGCGTCTTCGCCGATCAGCCTCGGTGTCTAGACGGTGGCGGGTGACGGCTCGGGTGCGCCGTGGCCACCCCGCTCCTTCGCTCCCTCCGTGGCGAGCGAGATGACGACGGCGCCGACGAGGGCGAGGCCGAGCCCCAGGTACGCGACCGTCTTGTGCCACAGCGGCTCCGCGAGCCGCTCGTCGAGGAGCAGCGTGCCGATGATGATGCTCACGAGCGGATTGCACACGGAGACGGTGGCGACCGAGGCAGCGAGGTTGCCGGTCGAGAGGGAGACCTGCTGGACGACGAAGGCCACGATTCCGGCGGCGGCGAACGCGTACAGCTCCCAGCTCCCGAGCATCGCCGAGACGCCGTTGTCGTCGAGGATCTCGACGGTCGGCTTGCAGAGCGAGGCCGAGAGGCCGTAGAGGACGCCGGCGCATGCGCCGTACAGCGCGGCCTTGCGCGTCGCGTCTCCGCGGCCGCCGAGGACCAGCAGCGCGGCCGCAGCGAGCCCGAAGACGACGACTACGAGGGCCCACTCGTCCGCAGGCGCGTTGTCGCGGCCCTCGGCCGCTTCCCCGACGACGGTGAAGATAGCGAGCCCGAGCACGACGACGGCCGCGCCCAGGACCTCCCGGCGATGGATCACCTGGCTCGTGAGCCAGTACCCGAGCGGCAGCGCGAACACGATCGTCGTCACGAGCAGGGGCTGGATCACCGCCAGGCGCCCGTTCGCGAGGGCCACCGCCTGGAAGGCGTAGCCGCCGAGGAGCGCGAGCGTCCCGAGCAGCCACCAGGTCTGTTTCGCCAACCCCAGGAACGAGCTCGGAGACCCGAGGGAGACCGCGCCCATCCCCAACGCACCCTTTTGCTGCAGCGTCGCCGCAAGTGCGAAGAAGAACGCCGCGACGAGCGCGAGGATCTCGGCCACGGCGACGGAGCCTACGCCCGCGGGCGGACACCGGCAACGCCGTCGAGCGCGACGACCTCGTCGACGAGGTCGAGCCCCTCCGGCCTATGCGTGACCAGGAGCACGGAGCGGCCGGAGGCGCTCGCGAGCGCGTCGGCGACGAGTGCCTGGGCGGTCTCCGGGTCCACGTGCGCTGTCGGTTCGTCGAGGAGGAGCACCGGCGCGTCGGAGAGGAGCGCCCGCGCGAGGACGAGGCGCTGGCGCTGCCCGCCCGAGAGCTCCGTTCCGTCCTCGCCGACCAGCGTGTCGAGCCCCTCGGGGAGCGAGTCGACCCAGTCGCCGAGACGCACACGGCGGAGCACCGAGCGGAGCTCGTCGTCGGTTGCGCCCGGGCGCGCGAGCCGGAGGTTCTCGCGGATCGTGGAGTCGAAGACGTGCGCCTCCTGCCCGGCGAGCGCGAACGTGCCGCGGACGTCCTCCTGGCGCAGCTCGCGCACATCGCGGCCGCCGATCGTGACCCGGCCTTCCTCGGGGTCGAAGAACCGGAGCAGCAGGCTCGTGACCGTCGTCTTCCCGGACCCGCTCGGCCCGACGAGGGCGACGCTCGCGCCGGGGTCGAGGCGAAGGTCGAACCCCTCGAGCGCGGGCGCTTCTCCCGGCCCGTAGCGTGCGGTCACGCCGTGCAGCTCCACGGGCCCAGGCTGGACGGGAAGCGGGTGTGGAGGATCGGCGACGGTCGGCTCGCGGTCCGTGAGCTCGAGCACTCGCCGGCCGGCGGCGACCGTGGCGGAGAGCTCGCGCGCAGCGGCGGGCAGCGGCGCCACCGCGTCGAACGAGGAGAGCGCGAGCAGCGCGAGCGTCGCGACGAGGACTCGGTCGAGGGTGCCGGCGTCGTGCGCCGAGACGGCGATCGCGAGCACGGCGACCGTGGTCAGTCCCGCGACGAGCGTCGATGCGGCATCGGCGATCCCGGAGACGAGAGCGTCGCGCCGTCCCAGCCGGACGAGCGCCCGGTCCGCATCGCGGACGCGCGCGACGGCATCGTCCTCGCGGCCGTAGGCGGCGAGCTCCTCGGCGCCGCGCAGGGTCTCGACGAGCTCCGCGGTCAGCTCACCGCGCGCCGGTGCGCGCCGGCAGCCGACGTGCCGTCCGAGCAGCGCCGCGAGGACCGGCACCGCGACGCCGCCGAGCGCGAGGCCGAGGGCGAGGGCGAACGCGGCCTCGAGCAGGACGAAAGCGACCGCCACGACGCAGGTGATCGCGACCACGAGCGCGACGAGCGGCGGCCCGAGGCCCCGGAGGTACAGACCCTGGAGGTCGTCCACGTCCGCGACGAGGCGGCTCACGAGGTCGCCGCGGCGGAACGCCGAGAGCTCGGCGGGAGCGAGCGGCTCGATGCGCCGGTACACGCTCGCGCGTATGCGGCCGAGCGCACACAGCGCGAGGTCGTGTGAGGCAAGCCGCTCGAGGTACCGCGCGAGCGGCCGCGCGAGCGCGAGGAAGCGGACGACGACGACGATCGTGGTCAGCGAGAGGATCGGCGGCAGCTCCGCCGCGCGCGAGATCAGGTAGCCGGCCGCCGTCAGCAGGGCGACCCCGAAGCCGACGGCCAGCGACCCGAGCGCGATGACGAGCACGACCCGGCCGCGCGGGAGGCCCGCGAGCGCGACGAGTTGCCGGAGCGTCCTCGTCGCCGTCACGCCGCCTCCGCTGCCGGCTCGAGGATGCGACCGCCCTCGAGGCGCACGATGCGATGTGCGCGCGCTGCGAGCTCGGGCCGGTGTGCGACGAGCAGGACCGTCCGCCCTTCCCCGAGCACACCGATCGCGTCGGCCACGAGCGCCGCGCTCTCCGGATCGAGGTCCGCGGTCGGCTCGTCGAGGAGCACGACGGGGGCGTCGCGCAGGAACGCGCGCGCGAGCGCGATGCGGCGCCGCTCGCCCGTCGAGAGCCCGCGGCCGCCGTCGCCGACCACGGTCCGGTACCGGTCGGGCAGGGTCGACACGAACCCGTCGGCGCCCGAGAGCTCCGCCGCGCGGCGAACACGTGCGTCGCCGGCGGACGGGTCGCCGAGCCGGATGTTGTCCGCGACGCTACCCCGGAAGATCGTCGGGCGCTGCGGCACGAAGGCCAGGGAGCGGCGCCAGGCGACCGGGTCGAGGGTCGCGAGGTCGTGCTCGCCGACGAGGATCCGGCCGGAGGAGGGGTCGGCGAAGCGCAGGAGCAGCGAGACGAGCGTGCTCTTCCCTCCTCCGCTCGGCCCGACGAGCGCGACGGTCTCACCCGGCTCGAGCTCGAGGGTCACGCGGTCGAGCGCGTCGCGCGGCCGCGTCGGGTAGCGGAACGAGACCTCCTCGAACGCGATCGTGACGTCGCGTGGGCTCGGCGGAGCGAGTGACCCCGGGGCCGCCGTCGCGCTCTCGGCGAGGTCGAGCATCCGCGCGGCGACCGCAGCACCGTCCGCGCTCGCGTGGAACTGCGCCGCCAGGTTCCGGAGCGGCAGGTAGAGCTCCGGCGCGAGGACGAGCACGGTCAGCGCGGGCTCGAAGCCGATCCCGCCCTCCGCCAGCCGGACGCCGACGACGACGGCGACGAGGGCGATCCCGAGCGTCGCGGCGAGCTCGAGGACCGCGCCCGAGAGGAAGGCCACCCGGAGCGTGCCCATCGTCGCCCGGCGGTACTCGTCGCTCACCTCCGCGATCCGCTCGGCCTGGGCACGGCCGCGGTTGAACGCACGCAGCGTCGGCAGCCCGCGCACGACGTCGAGGAAGTGGTTGGACAGCAGCGCGAGCGCCTGCCAGCGCTCGCGAGCCCGCCGCTCCGTGTAGCGGCCGACGAGCCACATGAAGACGGGGACGAGCGGGAGGGTCAGAAGCATCACGGCCGCCGCCACGAGGTCGGTCCACGCGACGAGCGCGAGCACTGCGACCGGGACGACGGCCGCGAGCACGAGCTGCGGCAGGAAGCGCGCGAAGAGCGCCTCGAGCGCGTCGACGCCGGCGACCGCCGCGGTCGCGATCTCGGCGCTCCGGGCTCGGTCGAGGGAAGCCGGCCGGCCCCGCAGGCGCGCCTCCACGAGCTCCAGCCTCAGCTGCGAGATCACGCCCGACGCCGCGCGGCGCCCGGCGACCTCGAACCCCCACGTCGTCGCGGAGCGCGCCACGACGACCGCGGCGAGCAGCGCGAGCGGCCACGCGACCTCGTCGAGCGACGCGCCGCCGAACGACCGTGCCGCGACGCGCGCGAGGAGCACGGCCTGGGCGAGCACGAGCAGGGCCGCGACGACGCCGAGCGCCGCGTCCGCCGCGAGCAGGGTGCGCACTGCCTGCGCGCGGCGTACGAGGCGCGGGTCGAGGACGTGCACGGGAGCCTAGAGGCTTGATGCGGGTTCGAGGTGCGTACGGGGAGGGCATGCGCCAAGCAGCGGCGCTGCCTCGGGCGGTGTGCAGGCTGGACGCCTGGATGCCGACCGAGGCAGCGCCGCTGCGCCGTGCGCAGGCCCCCATCCGTGCGTGCCTGGAACGCGCATCAAGCCTCGAGGGAGGGCTCGGGCCTTCCGCCTTCGAGGCGGTGCCGGAAGACGTAGTACGTCCAGCCCTGATACAGCAGCACGACCGGGACGAAGATCACGGCGACGACCGTCATCACGGTGAGGGCGTAGTGCGAGGAGGCGGCGCCGTCGACGGTGAGGCTGTTCTCGAAGTCGGGGCTGGAGACCATCACACGCGGGTAGAGGCCGACGAAGAGCGTCGCGACGAACGAGATCGTGCCGAGCCCGGTCATCGCGAACGCGCGGCCGCTCCTCCCCGCGAGCGTGAAGGCGACGGCAAGCGCGAGCGCCGCGATGCCGACCGCGGCAGGGAGCGCCGGCGGCAGCAGGTCCTTGTCGTTGCGATCCATCGCCACGGCGACCGTCCAGGCGAGGACGACGGCGCCGAGGAGCGCTGCGGGCACCGCGAGCAGCCGCGCCGCGCGCACCGCGCGCGCGTGCAGCTCCGCGGTCGTCCGCAGGGTGAGAAACGTGGCACCGTGGAATGCGAACAGGAGGACGACGGCAACTCCCGCCGCCACCGTGTACGGATCGAACAGGTCGGCGAAGGTCCCCGCGTAGTTCCCGTCCCCGTCGATCGGGACGCCGTGCACGAGGTTGGCGAGGCCGATGCCCCAGACGAGCGCCGCCCCGAAGCTCCCGACGGTGTTCGCCCAGGTCCACGCCGACCGCCAGCGCGGCGACTCGCTCTTCGAACGCCACTCGAACGAGACCACGCGCACGATGAGGAAGACGAGGACGAGCAGGAGCGCGACGTAGAAGCCCGAGAACATCGTCGCGTACCAGGCGGGGAACGCGGCGAAGGTCGCCCCGCCGGCGACGACGAGCCACACCTCGTTCCCGTCCCAGACAGGCCCGATCGTCGACAGCGCCGCCCCCCGCTCGCGGTCGTCGCGGGGGACGAACGGCAGCAGCATCCCAACCCCGAAGTCGAATCCCTCGAGCAGGAAGTAGCCGGCCCAGAGGACGGCGATCAGGCAGAACCAGAAGGTCTCGAGGTCCATCAGTACGAGACCGCCGGGGCCGCGAACTCGTCACCCTCGCCGCCGAGGTCCGGCGGATCGACGCGTGCGTAACGGCGCATGAGCAGGACGTCGACGACCGCGAGCGCCCCGTACAGCAGGGCGAACACGCCCAGGCTGAACGCGATCGTCGTCGTCGAGACGCTCGGGGAGTTGGCGTCGGCCGTCTTCAGGAGGCCCCACACGATCCAGGGCTGACGCCCGACCTCCGAGAGCACCCACCCGGCGAGCGCGGACACGTACGGCAGCGGGATCGTGAGCACGCCGGCCCAGAGGAGCCAGGGCTTCGCCTCCAGCGAGCCCCGCCGGAAGAAGAACGCGGAGGCCGCGAACACGAGAAAGACGAGCGTGCCGGCGTACGCCATGATCCGCATGCTCCAGTAGGTCGTGCGCACGGGCGGGATGTAGTCGCCCGAGCTGTACTCCGACTCTTCCTGCGCTTGCAGCGGGGTCATCCCCTCCACCTCGCCGTTCCACGAGTCGGTCGCGAGGAGCGACAGGAGATGCGGGATCTGGATGGAGAAGGCCGGCGTCTGGTCGTCCTCCGTGAAGCCGCCGATCTGGAACAGCGAGAACGAGCAGGGCTGGCACGTGTCCCACTGCGCCTCCGTCGCCGCGATCTTCATCGGCTGGTAGTCGGTGATGACGACCCCGAGGTGGCTACCAACCCCGAGGTTGACCGCCGAGATCGGCACGCCGACGATCAGCGCGAGCTTGGCCGCGCGCCGGAAGAGGTCCTGGTTCCGCCCGCGCACCAGGTGCCAGCACGCGACGCCGAAGACGACGACGGTCGCCGTGGTGAGGCCGACGAGCAGCACGTGGATGAACGCCCAGATGCCAAACCGGTTCGAGAAGAGCTCCCATGCGCTCGTCAGCTCGGCGCGACCGTCGACGACGTCCGAGCCGACCGGCCGCTGCATCCACGAGTTGGCGGCGATGATGAAGAACGCCGACAGCCAGGTCCCGAGCGCGAAGAGCCACACGGTGGCGAGGTGCACGCGCTTCGAGAGCCGGTCCCAGCCGAAGATCCAGAGGCCGAGGAACGTCGACTCGAGCATGAAGGCGGCGAGCCCTTCGATCGCGAGCGGCGCCCCGAACACGTCGCCGACGAACTCGGAGTAGACGGACCAGTTCATCCCGAACTGGAACTCCTGCACGAGGCCGGTGGCGACCCCGATCGCGAAGTTGATGAGCATCAGCGTCCCGAAGAACCGCGCCAGCCGCAGCCACGCCTCGTCGCCGCCGCGGTACCAGATCGTCTGCATGACGGCGACGAGCGGCGCGAGGCCGAGCGTCAGCGGGACGAAGAGGAAGTGGTAGAGCGACGTCGTCGCGAACTGGAGCCGGGCGAGGTCGACGGTGGTGACCGCGAGCGGGCTCATCGAGCCCGCATCTTCCCACTCACGCGCTCAGGACTCCCAGCCCCTTCGCGACCAGGAGCACGCCGAAGACGACCAGGAGAACGACAAGCATCGCCGCGCTGTGCGGGGCGAGCCAGACCCGGAGCTCGTCGAGCGTCGTTCGTGCCCGCTCACCCCCGACGATGCGGTAGGCGACGGCTCCGCCGACCGTGCTGCTCGCCAGCACGACGAAGACGATCACGGCCACGACGGCGTCTTCGGCCGACGGGCCCAGCTGCGCCAGCCCGGTAGCCGCGCCGAGCGTCAGGATCGCGTTCTTCGGATTGAGGGCCGACAGGCCCACGCCGAGCGCGGCGGACCTGCCCGGCGTGATCGCGTCGACCTCCGCCAGCCACCTGGGCAACTCCGGCTCGGCACCGGGCGCAGGTCGCTTACGCCAGGTCCGAGAAGCGGCGACGAGGAGCAGGAGCCCGAGGCCGATCCTCGCCAACGACACGCCGTTGGATCCGCCTGAGTCGCCGGAGACCCCGATCGCGTCGGCGACGGCGTAGACGACTGCGCACAGCACGGTGAGGCCGCCTACCCACCCGAGCAGGAATGCGGGGCCGTTCGCGCTCGCACGGCTCGAAAGCAGCATGAGGATCACGGCGATGATCGGGACCGGGCTGATCGCGACGCCCACGGCGAAGGGCAGAACCTCGCTGATGCCGGGGCCCATACGAGCGATCATCCCATGGCGCTTGGACGCGGAGCGTGGAAGCTGAGATGCTCCGCCCGTGAACCGGCAGGCGAACGGTGGGCGGCTGCCTGCCGACGTGCTCGTGATCTTCGGGATCACCGGCGACCTCGCGCGCGTGATGACCTATCGCTCGCTGTACCGCCTCGAAGGGCGCGGCCTCCTCGACTGCCCGATCGTCGGCGTCGCGTTCGAGGACTGGTCGCTCGAGCAGCTCGTGCAGCGGGCGCGCGAGTCGATCGTCGCGACGGAGGGGGACCTGGACGAGGAGGTGTTCGGGCGGCTCGCGAAGCGTCTCTCCTACGTCCACGGGGACTTCGCCGACGGCTCCACGTACGAGGCGGTAGCCGGCGCACTCGAGGGGAAGCAGCGGCCCTGCTTCTACCTCGAGGTGCCGCCGTCGCTCTTCGGGACGGTCGTGAGGGGGCTCGCGGCGGCGGGCCTGACGGCGAGCGCGCGGGTCGTCGTCGAGAAGCCGTTCGGGCACGACCTCGCTTCCGCACGCGCGCTGAACGAGGAGCTGCACGCGCTGATCGACGAGTCCCAGCTCTACCGGATCGACCACTTCCTCGGGAAGATGTCCGTCGAGGACATCCTCTACCTGCGCTACGCGAACACGATCCTGGAGCCGGTCTGGAACCGGCTGTTCGTCTCGTCGGTGCAGATCACGATGGGCGAGGACTTCGGCATCGCCGGCCGCGGCAACTTCTACGACCCGGTCGGCGCGCTCCGCGACGTCGTCCAGAACCACCTCCTGCAAGTGCTCAGCCTCGTCGCGATGGAGCCTCCGACGGGACACAGCGCGGACGTGCTCGGCGACCGCAGGCGCGACGTCTTCGTCGCGATGGCCGACGCCGACCCGGCGCAGTACGTGCGCGGGCAGTACCGTGGCTACCTCGACGTCGACGGTGTCGCGCCGGGCTCGGAGACGGAGACGTACTGCGCGCTCCGGCTCGAGATCGACAACTGGCGCTGGTCCGGCGTCCCCTTCTTCATCCGCGCCGGCAAGTCGCTCCCCGTCACCGTCACCGAGGTCCGCGTCGTCTTCAAGACGATTCCCTGGCTCGGGTTCGCGCCGAAGGGCTCGCCCCGCCCCGAGCCGAACCAGCTCGTGCTCCGGATCGGGCCGCGACCGGGGGCGCGGCTGCGCATGCAGGCGAAGGACGCCGACGGCCCCTTCCTCCGCCCGGTCCAGCTCGACATGGAGTTCGCGGAGTTCGGCGGCGAGGGACCGACCGCATACGAGGTCCTCCTCGACGCGGCGCTGCGGGGCGTCTCGAGGCACTTCAGCCGCCAGGACGCGGTCGAAGAGACGTGGCGCGTCGTCCAGCCGCTCCTCGACTCGCCCCCGCCGGTCGAGGTGTACGAGGCAGGCTCGTGGGGGCCTGCGGCCGCCGACGACCTCGTCGCCGACTACGGAGGATGGAGGAGCCCGTGGCTGCCGGGCTGACCTCGGCAACGAGCGGCGTCCTCGGGGAGCACGCGTGACGACTGCCCCGATCGCGGCTCGCGAGATCGACCAGCGCTGCATCGACACGATCCGGACGCTGTGCATCGACGCGATCGAGGCCGCCAGCTCGGGGCACCCCGGGACGCCGATCGGGATGGCGCCGGTGACGTACACACTCTGGCAGCGCTTCCTCCGCTTCGACCCCGCCGACCCGATCTGGCCGAACCGCGACCGCTTCGTCCTCTCGGCGGGCCATGCCTCCGCCCTCCTCTGGTCGCTGCTGCACCTGACCGGGGTCCGCTCGGTCGACCCCGAGTACGAGATCCTCGGCGAGCCCGCGGTCTCGCTCGACGACCTGAGGCACTTCCGCCAGCTCGGGTCGAAGTGCCCCGGGCACCCCGAGTACCGGTGGACGAGCGGCGTCGAGACGACGACGGGGCCGCTCGGCCAGGGCGTGGCGACCTCGGTGGGGATGGCGGTCGCGAGCCGCTGGCTCGCCGCCCGCTACAACCGCGAGGGGTTCACGCTCTTCGACTTCGACGTGTACGCGCAGGCCGGTGACGGCTGCCTGATGGAGGGCGTCGCCTCGGAGGCCGCGTCGTTCGCCGCGCACCAGCGGCTCTCGAACCTGTGCTGGATCTACGACTCGAACCGGGTCACGATCGAGGGGCACACCGATCTCGCCTTCACCGAGGACGTCGCAGCACGGTTCACCGCCTACGGCTGGAACGTGACGACGATCGCCGATGCGAACGACCTCGACGAGGCCGAGCGCGCCTTCCACGACTTCCGGTCCGAGGACGAGCGCCCCACGCTGGTCGTCGTGCACAGCCACATCGGCTACGGCACGCCGGTCGAGGACTCCCCGAAGGCCCACGGCGAGCCGCTCGGGCCCGACGGAGTGAGGGCGACGAAGCGCTTCCTCGGCTGGCCCGAGGACGCGGAGTTCCTGGTGCCCGACGGCGTCGTCGAGCACTTCGCCGAGGGGATCGGGGCGCGGGGCGCCGAGGCCCGTGGGGCGTGGGAGTCGCTGTTCGAGGAGTACCGCTCCTCCTACCCGGAGCTCGCGGACGAGGTCGAGCGCATGCAGCGACGCACCCTCCCGGACGGCTGGGACGGCGCGATCCCGGAGTTCCCCGCCGATGCGAAGGGTCTCGCGACGCGCGATTCCTCGGGCCAGGTGCTGAACGTGGTCGCGGAGCGCGTGCCCTGGCTCGTCGGCGGCGCCGCCGACCTCGCGCCGTCCACGAAGACGCGGCTGACCTTCGACGGTGCGGGCGACTTCGCGCCGGACGACCCCGGCGGCCGCAACTTCCACTTCGGCGTCCGCGAGTTCGCGTCCGCGGCGATCGCGAACGGGCTCGCGCTCTCGAAGCTGCGGCCGTTCTGGTCCGGGTTCCTGATCTTCTCCGACTACGCGCGCGGCGCAATCCGGCTCTCGGCGCTGATGGAGATCCCCGTCCTCCACATCTTCACGCACGACTCGATCGGC
>Ga0210113_1000363_pt1 | contig 11070 bp, 10 predicted proteins | sample MayberryNW_Catta_5_FD_185523 | JGI IMG/M metagenome (GOLD analysis project Ga0210113, IMG submission 185523) | Wetland microbial communities from San Francisco Bay, California, USA, that impact long-term carbon sequestration -... | ecosystem: Environmental > Aquatic > Marine > Wetlands ...
CGAAGTGGCAATCGGTGACCGAGCCACCGTGCGGGTTGACCTTGGCGCGGATCGTGGCACTGGTCTGAGTCACTGCCGACGGCGGTTCCGGGGTCACGCTCGGCGCGACGACCGGCAGTGTTTCGAACTCGACCGGGTCTCCGCTGGTAGAGCCGGCGTAGCTGGTTGCCGTGACCCGATAGTGATAAGTGGTCGTCGGGGACAGTCCCGAGAGGCTGGCGCCGAGCGCCGTGTTGCCCAAGCCATCGGGTTTCGTCGAGCACAGCTTGACTGTGGCGTTGGCGAACCCATTGGCTTGGAAGTCGGCGTCGTCGGTGTATTCGAACTCGCACTCGAAGGTGGCGTGCCCTTTGGCGTTGACGGTCGCCCTCAAGGTGGCCTGGAGTTGGCCGACCGGGGTCGGCTGCTCGGTCGTCACCGTCGGGGGCGAGATCGTCGTTCTTTCGAAGACGTAGAACTTGCCGAGATCCCCGACGAACAGGTCGTGGGAGGTGGCGTCGACGCCGATTTGCGCAGCAGCGAGCGCGCCGAATCTGGGATCCGGGTCGGTGAAGAGCCCGGCGCCGAAGTCGTCGTACTTCACCCCCGAGGAGTCATAGGCGGCGATGTGGTAATCGACACCGCCCGGCAGGTTGCCGACGAAGACGTCGTCGTGACCGTCTCGACGCGCGGCTACATCAAGCGCCAGCCGCTCGCAACGTACCGCCGCCAGGTCCGTGGTGGCAAGGGCATCATCGGCGCGCGCACCGTCGAAATCGCCGTGGCCGGCATCTACTACGACTATTCGAGCGAGCGGGGCTGGGTGATTCTCGATAAGTCCACGCTGCTCCGCTACCTGCCCGGCCAGCCCGCCACCAACCTTGCGGTCTACCTGCGCCCCGGCGCCGATGCCGCGCGCGTGCGCGATGACATCCTGCGCCGCGCCGCGGCCTACCGCGTCAATGTGGCGCTCAACGCCGCGCTACGCCGCGACGCCATGACGGTCTTCGACCGCACCTTCGCCATCACCTGGGCTCTCGAGGGCGTCGCCATCCTGGTGGCCATGCTCGGCGCGGCCACGCGGATGCCGAACTCCTCCCCGGCTGCGAGCACGGCTTCCCACAGTGCCTCGCCATGGGAGAAGTCCAAACAGTTCACCTCGAAGCCGGGTTCCGCGGTGAAGCCGGTGCGGCTGATCACGACCGGCATGCCGTCGATCTCGAAACGGTCGCACCAGTAGTAGCGCAACTCGTAGATCGCGGAGCCGACGAGTTTCTCGAGCGTCTTCGCCGACGACGGGCCCTGCACCTGCATCGGGTACACGTCGGGGTGGAAGACGTTCACGTCGAGGCCGAGCCCCGCGGCGACGCCGAGCGCGTACAGGCCGGCATCGGAGTCGGCGCACTGCATCCACCATCGGCCCTCGTCGACGTGCAACAGCACCGGGTCGTTCACGATGCCGCCGTCGTGGGCGGTGACCAGCATGTACTTGGCCTGCTTCACCGCGCAGCTCGTGAGGTCGCGGCAGGTCAGCATGTCGATCAGGCGGTCCGCATCGGGACCGCTGACCTCGATCGTCCACTCCGCGCCGACGTCCCAGACCACGACCCCGGAAAGCAGCAGCTCGTACTCGACGTTCGGGTCGTCGTAGTAGCCGGGAAGCAGCGTGTGGTTGTACACGTCGTAGGCCTTGCACCCCGCTCGCACCGTGGCCTCGAAGTACGGCGACCGCCGGTACCACGGCCCCGGGAACAACGTCGTCTCGGTCAGGAAGCGCTCCGTGCCCATCGATCCCTCCATCTCGCTCGATCGGTGGGGTTCTACTACGTCGGACCGCCCATCCGGTACCCGGGAGCGGCCGGTGGGTTGAGCGCTCGCACAGATGGGGACGAAGATGGGCTTCATGTCCCGCCCGCCCGAGCAGGTCGCGTCCTCCCCCGTGCTCCTCGGCATCGCGCTCGCAGCGCCACTGGTCGGACTGGCGCTGCTCCTCGGGATCCCCTCGCTCGACCTGCGATGGGAGCACCACCCGTCACACTTCTGGCTGGTGTCGGGGGTCGCCGTCGTGAACGTCGTCCTGGGAGCGCTCGTGAGCGAGGCGGCTCGTCAGCGCCGGGACGTTCGGCTGTTCCTGGTGTCCATGGTGCTGCTCGCGAGCGCCGGCTTCCTGGCACTGCACGCGCTCGCCACGCCCGGCGTGGTGCTGGCCGGACCGAACGGCGGGTTCGCGCTCGCCACGCCCGTCGGGCTACTGATCGCATCGGGGTTCGCGGCGCTCTCCGCGCTCGACCTCGAGGCGCACGAAACGACGCTGCTGCGGCTGCAACGGCCGATCCGCATCGGGCTGCTGATCGTGGTCGTCGCGTGGGCTGCGGCATCGCTGTTCGAGGTCGGGTTCATGCGTCGCGTCTTCGAGACGGAGCGTGCTCCGTGGCTGCTCGCGCTCCTGCCCCTGGGCTTCGCGGCGTACGCGTTCGCGGCATGGCGGTACGTGGGCATCTATCGTGCCCGCCGGCGTCCTCTCCCGCTCGTGATCGCGATGTCGTTCGTGCTCCTCGCCGAGGCGTTGCTCGTGGTCGCGCTGAGCCGAGGCTGGCATCTCTCGTGGTGGGAGTGGCACGTGCTGATGGCGGGGGCCTTCGCCGCGATCCTGCTCGCCGCGCGCCACGAGTACCGTTCCGAACGCTCCCTGGTGCGGACGTTCCGAAGCCTGTACCTGGAGGGAACCCTCGAGCGTCTCGACGAGCGTCAATCAAGCGCGTTGACGACGCTCGCCCGTGCCGATTCCGAGGGCTCGATCGACGAGGCGGCCGAGGACCTGCGAACCGAGGGCTTCACGGGCGACGAGATCGCGGTCCTGGTGCGCTCCGCCCGAGAGCTGTCGACGCTCGAGGGGCTTCTGCGCCGTTACCTCGGCCCCCAACTCGCCGATCGCCTCAGCGAGGACCCACGTCTGGCCGACCTCGGGGGCGACGAGCGCGAGGTTTCCGTGCTCTTCGCCGACCTGGCCAACTTCACCTCGTTCGCGGAGGGCCGCCCCGCCCCCGAGGTCATCGACATGCTCAACACCTATTGGAGCGAGGTCGTGCCCACCCTCGTCGACCGCGAGGGCGGGCTCATCGAACGATTCGCGGGCGACGCAGTCCTGGTCATGTTCAACGCCCTGGGCGACCAGCCCGACCACGCGGCGCGCGCCTGCCGGGCCGCGATCGCGATGCGCGACGCATCCGAACGGGTGCACGCGGGGTCCAACGACTGGCCCCGGTTCCGCGTGGGCGTGAACACCGGCCCGGTCGTGATCGGCAACGTCGGCGCCGACGTGCACCGTTCGTTCTCGGCGATCGGCGACACGACGAACGTCGCGGCGCGTCTGCAGGGGCTGTCGACGCCGGGCCACATCACGATCGCGGAGCGGACCCTGCGGGAGGCGCGCTCGACGGGCGACGGCGACGTCGAGGCCGTGCCGCTCGGGGCCGTCGAACTGAAGGGGAAGGCCGAACCGACCGATGCCTTCGAGCTCCTCTCGATCGGAGATGCGGAAGCATCGCGATGACAAATACGACGAGCGCGGCGCTGAGAGCGCGTCACGACCCCTCGAGCCTCAGCTCCTCTTCGTTCTCCTCGCGGCGGATGCGGTCGCGGAACTCCGAGTCGTGCATGGTCTCGAAGACGATCATGCCCACCATCACCGCGCTCAGGGCACCGAACGCCGCGAGGGCCGGGATGCGAACGGCCGGCGGGATCAGGGCGAGCAGCAGCAGCCCCACCACGAGCCGATCCACGGTGACGTGATGCCAGTTCCGGAAGCGGAACGCGACGTGAGCGAAGAGGTAGAGGGCGACGCCCCCGTACATCGCCGCGAGCGGCACGAGGGCGAGCGGCTCGTCGATCGTGTGATGACTGGTGTCCGAGACGTACTCCAGCACCTTCTTGAAGCCGAGGGCGCCCAGCACGATGCCGGCGATCATCGGAAGGTGCAGGTAGCTGTACGCGTCGCGGGCGATGCGGGCACGCACCTCTCCGTCGGCCGCGCGGAGCAGTCGTTCGCCGGCGAGCGCGACCACGTCGAAGTAGGCCCACCAGAGGCAGCCCGAGACCGTGAGTCCGAGCACCGACGCGACGATGATCGCCCACGAGACCGGTTCATGGGCGATGCCCAGTCCGATCGCGACGATCGACTCCCCGAGCGCGACGATGACGATCAGGCCATGGCGCTCCGCGAAGAGCCCGGCCGAGTTCAGCCGCCAGCCCGACGCGCCGCCGAGGATCGTGCCGACGTAGTCGACGACGAGCACGGCGACCCACACCCAGATCTGCGGTGCCCCTTCGAGCTGTGACGCGATCAGGAGCAGCACCGTGCTCCCCAACAGCGAGGGCGCGAACCGGAGCAGCTGTCTCCGGAGACCGTCGTCGCCCTGTGCGCTCGCCGCCATCCAGAAGATCACGAGGTGCAGCACCCGAACGGCCAGGTAGGCGAAGGCCACGACCACCGGACCCGACAGACCGCCCTCGATGTCGCGGAACGCCTCGGGGATCGTGATGGCGAGCACGAACACCGCGGCCATCGCTCCGAACATCGCGACGCGACCGAGCCCCTCGTCCGCCCGAACGACGGCGCCCAGCCACGCGTAGCCGACCCAGCACCACCACACCAGTCCGAGCACGAGCAATCCCTGCACGAGCCCGCGCACGGTGAGGTCGTCGGCCATGAGCGCCGTCACCTGCGTGATGGCGAACACGAACACGAGATCGAGGAAGAGCTCGAGTGGGGTGACGCGGGCTTCCTCGGTGATCGCCACGATGCGGGGACGGCGAGCCTCGTTCACGAAGCGCATGGTCTCACGTCGGCGGCTGCCGCTACGGTGGTGCTGTGGAACAGCGCGTGAGCCTGATCACCCTCGGCGTCGCCGACGTCGAGCGCGCCCGCAGCTTCTACGAACACCTCGGCTGGCAGGTCGGGTTGGCCCTCGACGACACCGTCTTCTTCCAGGCGGGCGGCACGATCGTCGGGCTCTGGGGGCGCGAACAGCTCGCCGCCGACAGCGGTGTCACCGACACCGACGGCTGGGGCGGCATCACGCTGGCCCACAACGTGCGATCGAACGACGACGTCGACCGCGTGATCGAGCAGGCCCGCTCCGCGGGCGGCCGCATCGTCAGGGAACCCGCCGAGACCTTCTGGGGCGGGTACTCGGGCGTCTTCGTCGACATCGACGGGCATCCGTGGGAGGTGGCGGTGAACGCCGGCTTCCCGCTGGCCGCCGACGGCAGCATCACCCTGCCCCCGCGCTGATCCTCTCGCTGCTCGGACCTCCGCGCCGCCCTAGACTCGGAGCCGATGGATCTGTCCGACGAGGAGCGCGACTTCCTGCAGGAACATCACGGCGCCGCGATGATCACGATCGGCGACGGGGGCGTGCCCAAGGCCGTTCGCGTCGGCATCGCGATCGTCGACGGCGAGATCTGGAGCAGCGGTCGACAGGACCGCGTCCGAACCGAGCGGCTGCGGCGGGACCCTCGGTGCACGTTGTTCGTCTTCGACCGTGCGTACACGTACCTGACCCTCGAGACCACGGTGACGATCCTCGAAGGGCCCGACGTCCCCGAGCAGAGCCTGCAGCTGTTCCGAGTGATGCAGGGCAAGCCCACCGGTCCCCTCACCTGGTACGGCGCGGAGCTCGGCGAGGAAGACTTCCGACGGACGATGATCGACGAAGGACGCGTGATCTATCGGTTCGACGTGCAGCGGGCGTACGGCCTGCACTGAGCGGGGCGAGCAGCCCACCGCCGGCACAGACGGCCGGAGAGGATGGAAGCGACGAACGGACGGGAGGGACGACCATGCTCGGCTGGATCGACGACATCGAGAAGGTCACGCTGGAGAACACGAACTTCCGGACCGTGGCGTACACCGGCGAGCACACGCAGCTCACGTTGATGCGCCTCGGCCCCGGGGAAGAGATCGGCTGGGAGCGCCACGGGAACCTCGACCAGTTCCTTCGCCTGGAACAGGGGAAGACGCGGGTGGAGTTCGGCCGCACCGAGGGCGCCGTCGACGAGACGCACGAGGCGGCCGACGATTGGGCGTTCATCGTTCCCGCCGGCGTCTGGCACAACGTGGTGAACATCGGCGAGGGCGACGTGAAGCTCTACTCGCTGTATTCGCCGCCCGAACATCCCGACGGCACGATCCATCGGACGAAGGCCGAGGCGGACGCCGCGGAGGCCGAGCATCACTGAACCGGACCCCTGGCGACGCGACGCCGACGACGTCGCCGCCGGGCTGGGGACCGATGCCCGTGAGGGCCTGAGCTCGACCGAGGCCGCGGACCGACTCGCTCGCGATGGGCCGAACCATCTCGAGGCGACCCGCCCGGTGCCGGCGTGGCGGAAGCTGCTCGGCCACTTCGCCGATCCCCTGGTCTACCTGCTCCTCTCGGCGATCGTCGTCTCGCTCGTGGCGTGGTTCGTCGAGGGTGCGGAGGGGATCCCGTTCGAGGTGATCGTGATCGCCGCGATCGTGCTGGCCAACGCCGTGCTCGGCTTCGTGCAGGAGGCCCGCGCCGAGGAGGCCGTCGCCGCGTTGCAGCGCATGGCTGCGGCCACGTCGACGGTGGTGCGCGACGGACGGGAGGCTCGGATCCCGTCGGTGGACCTCGTCGTGGGCGACCTGCTGCTGCTGTCGGAGGGTGACGCGGTCGGCGCCGATGCGCGGCTGCTCGAGGCCTCCTCGCTCACCGTCGCGGAGGGGGCCCTGACGGGCGAGAGCGAGCCCGTCCTCAAAGACGTCGCCACCCTGTCGGATCCGGCCGGCGTGGGCGACCGGCTGAACATGGCCTACAGCGGCACGGCGGTCACGCGCGGGCACGGGCGAGCCGTCGTCACGGCAACGGGCATGGGCACGGAGATGGGCAACGTGGCGCGGCTGCTCGCCGGAACGGAGGAGGAACGAACCCCTCTGCAGCGCGAGGTCGACCGCGTCGGGCGCGTGCTCGGGATCGCGGTGGTGATCATCGCGATCGTGGTCGTCGGAGCGATCCTGCTCACGTCGGAGATCGACGATGCATCCGAACTCGTCGACGCCATGCTCGTCGGGGTCTCGCTCGCCGTGGCGGCGGTGCCCGAGGGTCTGCCAGCTGTGCTCTCGGTCGTCCTCGCGCTCGGCGTTCAACGCATGGCCCGTCGGCAGGCGATCGTGAAGCGGCTCTCGTCGGTCGAGACGCTCGGCTCGGCGTCGGTGATCTGCTCGGACAAGACCGGGACGCTGACCAAGAGCGAGATGACGATCGAGAGGATCGTCACGCCGTCGGGATCGATCGACGTCACCGGCGCGGGGTACCGGCCCGAGGGCGAGCTGCGTGTCGACGGCCGGACGCTCGAGGATCCGGTCCTACTCACCGAGGCCGCGTACGTGCTCGGCGCGGGCAGCCTTGCCAACGACGCCGAGCTGATCCATCGAGACGGCGAGTGGACGATCCGGGGAAACCCGACCGACGCTGCCTTCTTGGTCGCGGAAGCGAAGATCGGGGGCCTGAAGGAGAGGCGCGAGTCGCGGTTCCGACGGGTCGGCGAGGTGCCCTTCTCCTCCGAGCGCAAGCTCATGAGCACCCTCGAGGCCGACGTCGAGCGCGAAGGCCGCATCGACGTCGTCACCAAGGGCGCGCCCGACGTGCTGCTGGCTCGCTGCACGGATGAGCAGGCCGCGGGTGAGATCCGCCCGCTCACCGACACCCGCAGGCGTGAGGTGCTCGCCGCCGTCGACGACCTGGCCAACCTCGCGATGCGCACCCTGGGCGTCGCCGGGCGCCCCCTGCCCGTCGCCGAGCGGCCTCCCGAAGACGAGTCGGTCGAGCGCAGCCTCGTCTACCTCGGCATCGTCGGCATCATCGATCCGCCGCGCGAAGAGGCCGTGGACGCCATCGACGAGGCGTCGGCCGCGGGGATCCGGGTCATGATGATCACGGGCGATCATCCCGGCACCGCGGAGCGCATCGCCGTCGATCTCGGGATCCTCGAGACCGAGGCCCCGGTGCTGACCGGAGTCGAGCTGGAGGAGCTCGACGGCCAGGGGATGCGTGCGGCGGTGCGGGACGTGTCCGTATACGCCCGGGTGGCGCCCGAGCACAAGCTGCGCATCGTCGACGCGCTCCAGGCGGACGGCGCGATCGTGGCGATGACCGGCGACGGCGTGAACGACGCACCGGCCCTGAAGTCGGCCGACATCGGCATCGCCATGGGGATCACCGGCACCGACGTGACGAAGGAAGCGGCCGACATGATCCTCGCCGACGACGACTTCGCCACGATCGTGGCCGCCGTGCGGGAGGGCCGCGGGATCTTCTCGAACATCCGCCGGTTCCTTCGGTTCCTGCTGTCGTCGAACGTCGGAGAGGTGCTCACGATGTTCCTCGGCGTGATGCTCGCGGGCGTGATCGGTCTCGATGCGGGTGAGGGCGTGGCGGTGCCCCTGCTCGCCACCCAGATCCTGTGGATCAACCTGCTCACCGACACAGCACCCGCCCTCGCGCTCGGTGTCGACCCGCCGCCCGACGACGTCATGAGCCGCCCTCCCCGCAAGCTCAGCGACCGGATGATCGACGCTCGCATGTGGATCGGCATCATCTGGGTCGGGTCGGTGATGGCGGCCGTCACGCTGCTGGCCCTCGATCTGCGTCTTCCCGGCGGCCTCGTCGGAGGGGAAGGCTCGGGTGACATCGTGGAAGCTCGCACGATGGCCTTCACGACCCTCGTGCTCGCCCAGCTGTTCAACTGCTTCAACGCCCGCTCCGACCGCGTCAGCGCGTTCCACGGCCTGTTCACCAACCCCCTCCTCTGGGGGGCCGTCGCGACGTCCCTCGCCCTACAGATCGCGGTCGTGCAGGTTCCGTTCCTGAACGGCGCCTTCGAGACCGCTCCGCTCACGCTGAACGATTGGCTGGTGTGCGCAGTGCTCGCGAGCATCGTGCTCTGGGCGGACGAGGCAAAGAAGCTGCTGCGGAGGCTGATCACGCGCTGAGCGCCTGCCGGTTTGACGCTTCGGTCTTCCCGGTCGATACTTAACCATATGGTTCAGTCTCAGGTCCTCGACCGCACGTTCACCGCCCTGTCGGATCCGACCAGACGCGACATCCTCGGGTTCCTCGAACACGGCCCCGCCTCGATCAGTGAGCTGGCCGAACCGATCGGCATCTCGCTGCCCGGCGTGCTCAAGCACGTCCGCATCCTCGAGGAGGCGAAGCTCGTGACCACCTCGAAAGAGGGGCGCAGACGGGAATGCCGGCTGGGTCCTGGGGATATGCACGAGGTGAGCGACTGGATCGATCACTACCGACGGCTGTGGGAACGCCGCCTCGACCGCCTCGAGGCATACGTGGAACGACAGCAACGGAAGGGGAACGAGCGATGAGCCACGAGCTGAGGCTGGAACGCCTGTTCGACGCGCCGCCGGAGGTGGTCTTCGACGCCTTCGTCGATCCGGCCGCCCAGCACCACCTGCACGGCGGCGATCGACCCGACTGGGTGGTGCATCGCACCGAGACCGACGTGCGCGTCGGCGGCACGTCGGTCTACGCGATGGGCCCGCAGGGGCAGGATCCGGACGTCGAGACGCGGACCTACTCCGTCGTCGACCGGCCGCGCCGGCTCGTCTTCGAGCACTCGATGCAGATCGCGGAGTGGAGCCGGACGATCACGACCGAGATGACGATGACGTTCGAGGGTCGCGACGGGAAGACCCTGCTCACGATGGTCCAGACCGGCTTCGAGACCGCCGAGGACCGTGACGACTTCCTCGGCGGATGGCCCACCTACCTCGACACGCTCCGCGGCGTGGTCGAGGAGCACCTGAAGGCGCGGCACGACACCGACGAGCGCGGAAGGAGCGAGGCGTGAGCGGCGGGCGGCTTCCCGACCACGTGCTGACCGCCGAGCACGACGACGAGGGGCTCACGATCGTGCGCATCATCGATGCGCCCCGTGAGGCGGTCTTCCGGGCGTGGACGGAGCCCGAGGCCTTCGCGCAATGGTTCGGCGAACACGGCTCTTCCGTGCCGGTCGACGCCGCCGCGTTGGACGTGCGGCCCGGCGGCGCCTGGCGCGCGGTGATGCTCCTCGGCGGAGGTTCGGAGATGGTGTTCTCGGGCGAGTACCGGGAGGTCGACGAGCCGGCGCACCTCGTGCTCACGATCACCGACCAGGGGCCCGGCGACGCGACCGACCACGCGGTGTGCACCGTCGATCTCGACGATCTCGGCGACGGGCGCACGCAGATGACGTTCACGCAGCGGGGTGGCGGGCTGCCCGCCGGGAGGTACGAGGCGACCCTGCGGGGCTGGATGCTGTTCTTCGACCGCCAGGCCGACCTGCTCAAGTCCAGGCACGACGCCGACCTGAAGGCGAGGCACGACGACGCAACGTGACGAGAAGGAGGGATCTGATCCCGATGACACGCACCGACACGATGAGCTCGGTCCCCGATCTCCGCGCTGACCTGCACGGCAGCGTGATCACGCTCGACGACGAGGGCTATGACGAGGCCAGGACGCTCTTCTACGGCGGCATGGACCGGCGTCCGGCGTTGATCGCGAGGGTGGCCGACACCGAGGACGTGGCGCGCGTGATCTCGCTCGCGCGCGAGATCGACGCCCCGCTCTCCGTCCGCAGCGGCGGCCACAGCATCGCCGGCCATAGCGTGATCGACGATGCGATCGTGATCGACCTGTCGCCCATGCGAGCACTGGACATCGACACCGATGACCGAACGGCGTGGGCCGAGACCGGGCTCACCGCGGCCGAGTTCACGACCCAAGCGGCCGGACACGGCCTCGCGATCGGGTTCGGCGACACCGGTTCGGTCGGCATCGGCGGCATCACCCTCGGCGGCGGAGTGGGCTTCCTCGCGCGGAAGTACGGACTCACGATCGACGACCTGCTCGCCGCCGAGGTGGTGACCGCCGACGGAAAGGTGCTCGAGGTGAACGACGGATCGCACCCAGATCTTTTCTGGGCGATCCGAGGCGGCGGCGGCAACTTCGGCGTGGCGACGCGGTTCCGGTTCCGGCTCCACGAGCTCGGCACGATCCTCGGCGGCAT
>Ga0210113_1000367_pt1 | contig 11028 bp, 10 predicted proteins | sample MayberryNW_Catta_5_FD_185523 | JGI IMG/M metagenome (GOLD analysis project Ga0210113, IMG submission 185523) | Wetland microbial communities from San Francisco Bay, California, USA, that impact long-term carbon sequestration -... | ecosystem: Environmental > Aquatic > Marine > Wetlands ...
TTTTGTCCGAGCGAACGGCGGCAAGCCCGGCAGTCGTTATCAGCCCTTCTGCGGCAGCATGCGCGGCCGCAAATTCGCTGTCCGGCGTCAGCACCAGTTGGCTGTCCGTCTGCCGGACCTCTTCTATGAGCTTATCGATAGCTGCCAGCCGCGAGGGATGATTATTTATGCTGCGGATATAGATGGCACGAATACGAGCCGGATATGCTTTGACGATGTCCCTGTAGATTTCCGGGTCTCGTTCGCCGCTGTCGCCAATCAGCACGAAGGGCAGATGCGGAAATGAGTCAAGAATCATTTTGATGTTGCTCTTCTTGTGGCTGTCGGGCTCTTTGGAAAAGAACAAGTGATCACCGAAATCACGCAAAAGCAGCGGACCCAGCGGGATCTTTTGCAGGTTCAAAAATTCCAGCAATACGGTATAGAGGTTCCACGGGCTGTTCGAGACATAGAAGATCGGATTTTCTTCGCCACCGCTCGGGCCTCCCTGCAATGCGCGGTAAAGACCCGCAACGCCCTCGAAGGGCTTACGGGTATGCTCGTTGGAGAGGACCACCGTCAGAAACATTTTTAACTTGTTGACGACGTTGCTCGATATTACGGTATCGTCGATGTCGCTGATGATACCGAATCTGGCGTTTGCGGAAGGCACCAGCACTCGAGCGGTCGCGCGCACCGGATCGTCTTTGGGCGACGGCGGGTCCAACAGCTCCAATTCAACTTGGTGCCACCTGTGGGAGTGCAAGCGTCGGACCGGTTGAATCTCGAAACTAAAATAGCCCTCGTCATCTGTCGTCACTTCGTTTTCGCTTCCCTGGAAGCGGGCGAGTATTCGAGCTCCCGGCACTTCGTCGGATTCAAAGCGCCTGTACATGTTGACGAGATTGCGCCAGGTACGATCGGCGCTGCTGCCCGGGGTAAAACCTTCGTCCTCCAATACTCTACCGGCAAACAGGAGTTTGTCCGCGGTGCCGTAACCCAAATAAGGAAGGATCATCAGAGGATTGTTAAAACCGGTGATTTTTCTCAAGCGCGAGCGGACGCTGTCCGAAAACTTGTCTGCTCGGTCGATCAGAGCGGGCAGGCGCGATTTCCAACGCTTCATCCAATGTAGCTTAGCAACTCTTCCGAAAGCTGTAAGCGGCCTGAGCAAAACTCGTCGCTTCGGCTTGGTTCCAGGCAGCTCGAAGCGTCTGATGGGGTCGTGCCTGGACTCTAAAGAACTACTGAATGCGACATCTGTGGGCGCGCGACATTCCTGAAGAGCAACTTGTCAAACATACACTCGCTCCGCCTGACGGATTGCGCGGTAGCGCGCGAAAGCTGTGCGTTCATCTTCGAGGCCCAACAGGGTCTTCAATGTCACTCCGCGAAAGGTATGGGCGAGCATTTTTGCGCCATTGCGCATGACGAACAGCGGGCTGTGAGAGAAGACCGGCCGCAGGTGACGAACTTTCATCCAGCGCTCCGCACGCCATCTCAAAAATTCGATCTCCTCGGCCGGTAAGTGATCGCCTCGCACGACGGCGGTCGTTCCGTCGTAGTTTTCCGGCTGATCGTCGATGATCAGGCCGCGTGCGCGAAAGTCTTGGGTCATCGGCGTGCGAGGATAAGGCGTGGGATGCTGGATATAGGGCCAATCGACGTATCGCCGCGCGAATTCAAGATTGGCCTCCACGGACTCGCGAGTATCGGACGGATTGCCGACAATCAGGCCGCCGACGACATACATCTTGTTCCGGTGCAGGGCGGCGATCGCCTCGAGTGTGGCGTTGCCAGCCTTGCGCCCGTTTTCACGGCGCGCGTTCTTGGAACCGGCGCGCAGCAAGTTTAAATCAGACTCCAGGATGTTCTCGATACCGAGGAAAACGTACCGAAAACCCGCTTTGCGCATCAGCGGTACGAGTGTCCGACTATGGTTCGCGATCGCTGAAGTCATCGCCTGCACGATGTAATCCACGCAATTTAGCCCTGCGTTGATAATCGCCTGGCAAAGGGCTTCGAAGCGCCGCACGTTCAGGGTGATGTTGTCATCGATTAAGAAAATCGCTCGTGCGCCGTGATCGCGGGCGTCGCGGATATCCGCCAATACCCGATCGAGCGAATAAGTGTAAAATTGGCGACCACGCATCGCGATAATTGAACAGAAGCTGCAATCGAACGTACAACCGCGGGAAGTCTCGACGACATCCACCTGGCGGCCAAGCATCGTGTAGCCGCGGAGAACGCGGGCGTTGCGGTTCGGCAGCCGAATCTCGTCGGTGTTAAGTCGGTTCACCGGGCGATCGGGATTGTGTCGAAACCACCCGTGCTCCCGAAAGGACAAACCTAATATTCGCTCATAGCCATTTTCCGATTCGAGGGCGCGTAACAACTCGCGGAAAGTGGTCTCGCCTTCGCCGCGCACGACAAAATCGACGAAATCGGCCGAATCCTCGGTATAGGCTTCGGGCGCCATGCTCGGGTCATAGCCGCCCACGACAACGCGCACCTTCGGCCGAAGCGAGCGCACCAGCCCGATGATTGCTTTAGCGGTCTTCCGTTGGAAGGTCATCACCGAGAGGCCCACCAAATCCGGCTGGGTTTTTTCCATGAGCTCTTCGACGGTTGCTCGGATACGTTTCGCAACCAATATGAGATCGGCAACAGCGATCCGATGGTGCGGGTCGACATTTCCCGCGAGGGAACCGAGTGCGCCGTTCGGCATCCGCATGCTGACGCTCGGCGTATGCTCAGAGGAATCCGGCATCGAAAGAAGGAGTATATTCATGACCGTCTCCGAGTAATCGCGCCTGTGCGGCCGGTATGGGTACAGACGATTAATTATAGAAATCCTGGTGAACGAAACAAGGAAGCCGCATCGCTGATAACGGGCGGCGCATGCAAGAGACTCTGTCGGACTCGACGATCGAGGTTCGGAAGCGGGTCGAACGGGCAAGAGCGGGTCGAAGATCAGGTCTTGCAATGATGCATTCCTGGACTTCACACTTGCGCCGAGAATATTCCTAAAAATTCAATCTCCTACCGGCAAAGCAGAGCCGTGGAGCCGCCATTTTCTCCCCTGTCACGTTTGGCAGATCACTCGGGTTTCCGGGCGATTGTGGTTGCAACCTTGGTTGGCCGTTCCGGCGCATTGTCATTTCAGTCGAAATTTCCCTCTGACCACGAGCTAGGCGGATCTACTTGCGAGCAGCTTCCGTATGGCACGTAGTTCCTTCTGTTGCTCGTCGGTAATGCTTGGGTATTCGAGTTTTAGTTGCCGGAGTGTGTCCAGAAGAATTTGCGATATGATCAGCCGGGCGTTCTTCTTGTCGTCCGCCGGTACGACGTACCAGGGGGACTCGCTGGTGCTGGTGGCGCTGAGACAGTCCTCGTAGGCCTTCATATAATTTTTCCAAAACTTTCTCTCTTCCACATCCCTGCGGCTGAACTTCCAGTTCTTGTCCGGCTCGTCGATGCGCGCAAGGAAGCGTAGGCGCTGTTCCTCCTCGGAGAGGTGGAGAAAAAATTTCACGATCCGAGTGCCGTTGCGATGAAGGTGCGCCTCCAAATCGCAAATCGATCGGTAGCGCTGTTTCCACAACTTTTGGCCCCTTGCGGCGTCCGGAACCCCCTCGGCTTCGAGCAACTCAGGATGAACCTTGACGATCAGAACTTCCTCATAATAGGAGCGATTGAAGATGCCGATCCGGCCGCGCTCCGGCAAGGAGCGAGTCGTGCGCCACAAAAAGTCGTGGTCCAACTCTTCCGCGCTTGGATGCTTGAAGCTAAAAACCTGACAACCTTGAGGATTGACCCCGGACATCACATGTTTGATGGCGCTGTCCTTGCCGGCGGCATCCATGGCCTGAAAGATCAGCAACACCGCGTAGCGATTGGAGGCGTAAAGCACGGCTTGCAGATCGCTCATTTTTTCGATGCGGTCTTGAAGGAGTTTCTTCAGTTGCTTGCCCGTCTTGTAGTAGGGCTTCAACTTCGTTGGCCACTTCTTGAGCACGACGTTTTTCCCCTCACCCACGCGAAAATCCTCGGAGTCGATCTTCATAAAGGCCCTTTCATAGTGTTTTCACTCGAGTTCAAACCGAGCTCGCTTCCGGAAACTTAGCTTAAAAATATCGGGGTAGCGCCAGGTTTTGCAATCAGCCATCTTGACAGCGCCTCTCGCATTGCCGGCCGCAGAAACCATCTAACGGGTGAACTCTCCCCGCTCCGCATCCGTTCATCTAAAATTCGCCTTCCTGTCACATTTTGTTAACTCTCAGCGGTTTCAATGGTTTTCAGAAAAACTTGCCAAAGGAGGATCCTATGGATTCATGCTTAAACGTCCAAGACGGTGCACCGGCTGTGCGAGGGTTGCGCCGTTTGCTGTTTCAAGTTGTTCCGGCAGTCGCTCTAATATGCGCCAGCCTGTTGCTTGCGCGCGCGCTGTACGCGCAGGAGAGCGTCCGCCTTGCGGTGACCGACATCGTCGGGCTCGAAGAACTCCACGCCGAGTACGGCGCGTTTCAAAAGGTCCTGGGCGCCGCGAGCGGCCTCGACATCAAGTTCTTCCCCGTGAGCAATCGCACCGCGGCGGTCGAAGCGCTCAAGTCGCGGAAGATCGATCTGGTGCTCACCGGACCGGCCGAGTACATCATTTTTCGCGCGCGCACGAACGCTTACCCGATCATCGGCTTCTCGAGGCCGGATTACTTTGCGGCGCTGGTGACCATGGCCGACAGCGGCATCACCGGCGTCAAGGATCTCAAGCGTAAAAAAGTCGCGTTCGGCGACGTCGGCTCCACGTCCAAGCATCTCGCGCCCATGCAACTCCTGAAGGACGACGGACTCGACCCTCTCAAAGATATCCAGGCGCAGCACGTCGCCACCAACGTGGGTTGGGAAGCGCTAAAACGCGGCGACGTTGCGGCCTTCGGCATGACCTATAGCAACTTTCTCGTGCTGCGCGATAAAGAAAAGCCATTGGAGCCCGCGGCGTTCCGAGTGATCTCGCGCGGCCCCGACCTGCCTAACGATCCATTGCTGGCCGGCGCGCACGTCGACAAAAAAATCGTCGAGACGGTTCGTCAGGCTTTTCTCAACCGGTCACAAGAGCTGATCAAAGCGATCTTGATCGGCAAAGACACCCAGAAATATAAAGGCATGAAGTTTCTCACGCGCATCGAAGATCGGGATTACGACTATATCCGCGCCATGTATTCAACCATCGGCCACACGCAGTACGCGCAATTTGTCGGAGGCAATTGATGAGCGGCATAAGCGCGATGGCGCTGCTATCCGGCGCGGCTCTCCGAGCGCGTCGTCCGATCGGCAACGAACTTCCTGATGCCGCCGTTACCGGCCCGTTTCCAAGCATCGATGTAGCGGCGATCGGGTTGAGCAAGAGCTATGACCCAAACGCGAAGGTTCTCGACGATATCAGCTTTGCAGTCCCCAAGGGCGAGGCCGTGGCTCTCATCGGCTGCAACGGAGCGGGGAAATCGACGTTGTTGCGTTGCTGTGTCGGCCTGGCGCCGATCGATGAAGGCAGCGCGTGCCTATTCGGCGAGGTGCTTTCGACGTTGCCGCCTCGGAGGCTGAGGGAGTTTCGCGCCAGGGTGGGCTTTGTATTCCAACAACACAACCTGGTCGGACGGCTATCGGTGCTCTCCAACGTTCTTCACGGCGCGCTGGCCCGGACCGGCATCAGAGGCTGGTGGCATCAGATCGCTGCGAGCATCGAGAGAGAACGGGCTCTTCACTGTCTCGAGTTGGTCGGAATGGCGGATTGTGCGGGTCGCCGCGCCGATCGGCTCTCGGGGGGCCAGTCCCAACGGGTGGCGATCGCCCGGGCGCTCATGCAGGAGCCGCGCGTCGTTATCGCGGATGAGCCGGTGGCGAGCCTCGACCCCAAGGCCGCCGAGGAGATCATGACGCTTTTCGCCGGTCTGATGGAGAAAGGCCGCATCACGTTTCTGTTCAGCTCTCATAACCTGCAGCACGCGTTACGCTATTCCGCGCGGCTTCTGGGGCTCTCCGGCGGCTCATTGGTTCTCGACGCGCCGGCAAAGAGCCAAACGATTTCGAGCTTACGGGAGATCTACGATTCTCCGGCAGCCGATGCCTAACTCCTTGCCGCCTCGTTTTCAGCTTCCGGGACTCGGCTCGTTTTTCGGGCTGCTGACGCTCGCGCTGCTTATTCATTCGGCCGCCAATGTCGGCCTTTCTCCCGGTCAATTTATCGCGGGCCTGCCGCATATCGGGCGGATCCTCGGGGAGATGTTTCCTCCCGACCTGGACAAAGTCCACCGGGTAGGAACGGCTATCGCGGAGACTTTTCGAATGGCCCTGGTCGGCACCTCGCTCGGAATTGTCTTGAGCTTCTTTCTGGCGATCCTGGCAAGCCGGTTTCATAGCCCGTTTCCGCCGCTCTATTTTCTCGCCAGAATGGTCGTATCGCTTTTTCGCACCGTCCCGGACCTTGTCTGGGCGCTGTTGTTTGTCGTCGCTGTCGGGCTTGGTCCGTTCGCCGGGACCCTCGCCATCGTGATCGACACGATCGGTTTTTGCGGACGTTTTTTTGCCGAGGCGATGGAAGAAGCTCATCAAGGCCCGCAGGAAGCATTGCGCGCCCTCGGAGCGCGGCGGGCCGACGTGGTTTTCTGCTCGGTGGTACCGGCGGCTTTGCCTTCCTTCATCAACAGCTCGCTGTTCAGCCTTGAAAAAGCGACACGCTCGTCCGTGATTCTCGGACTGGTGGGAGCCGGCGGGATCGGTATCGAGCTCAAGGTCGCAATGGAGATGTTCAACTATAGTCAGGCCGCGACGGCCATTTTAGCCATTTTTGGCTTGGTCATTGCGGTCGAACAAGTCAGCGCGGCCATACGCACCCGGATCATTTAAGCAGGAGGAGTTCGCCATGATTCTCGAAAAACAAAGAGTGGTGATCGGCATGATTGACGGCTTCGGCATCGATTATTTTCAGGCCAGCCCCATGCCGGTGCTGAGGTCGATGAGCAAAGACGGCCTGTTCAACACGGTCAACGCGGTTTTTCCAACCGTCACCAACGCCAACAACGTCTCGATCTGCTGCGGCGCTTGGCCGAAAAGCCATGGGATCACCGGAAACTCGTACTTTGACGAGACCAGCGGTCAAGCGGACTACATGGAGAGCGCGGACTTCATCCGGGTTCCGACTATTCTAACGCGCGCGGCCGAATTCGGTTTTCGGTCCGCTCTGCTTACGTGCAAGGACAAAACCATTCGACTCTTGAGCAAAGGCGCAACCATCGCCGTCGCGGCGGAAACTCCGCCCGCCGATTTTATCGATCTGTATGGAAAGCCACCGCCTATTTACAGCCGCGAGATCAACTATTGGCTCTGGGCCGTTGCGATCGACGTCCTCAAGAACCGCGAGGATATCAGGTTGCTCTACGTCCACACGACCGACTTTCCGATGCATAGCTGGGCGCCTGGGGAAGCGGAATCGAAAGAACACCTGACCACCATCGATCGGCTCCTTGGCGAAGCGCAGCAAGCGGCGCCAGACGCGGCGTTTCTGATCACCGCCGACCACGGCATGAACTACAAGAAGCGCTGTTGGGATTTGATGAGGGCTTGCAAGGAACGAGGCTTGCCGCTGCGGTTCGCCCTATCGGCCGAAAAGGATCGCTATGTGAAACATCATCGCACTTTCGGCGGCGCTGCCTGGGTCTGGCTCAATTCGAGCAAGGATCAAAGCCAGGCGATGAAGACGATCGCCGCGCTTGAAGGCGTCGAGGAAGTTTTACCGAAAATGGCGGCGGCGGAGAGATTTCATCTCATGCCCGAGCGAATCGGTGATCTTGTCGTCATCGGAGATCGTGACACGGTCTTTGGCGATCTCGAAACGGAAAGTGAGCTCCTGGAGCCAACCTATCGCTCGCACGGATCGCTGCATGAAACCAAGATTCCCCTGCTGATTTTCAACTGCAAAGAAGATTTGCCGGAGCCGGACGAGTTCACAACCAATCTGGATCTTACCCGTATTCCGTTCCGTATAACCTAGGACAATCTTTTTGGGCTCAAACATTGCCTAGGCGTCGTTGGGGACGTTGTTGACTAGCTGGACGAACTCGCTGAACATCTTTTCAGCGATCCTCTGCGTGGAGGATTTTTATCGCCCTCACCGCTGTCAACGTGAGAGTGGGGTTCTGTTGTTTTAGGTTGGACGAATTATCTAGGCCAGGCAGAAGGCCTACCTCTAAAAGCATTTGTTCCAACCGTTCCAGCCGTTCAACCGCTGCGCTCCGTTCAAAACGTTGGCCCGAGTCGCCAACGTGCATTGGGAGCCCCTATTTTAAAGGCCTAGTTAGTCCTTTAGCCCGGACCGCGATCTGGCCGACCGGTGCACTTTGCCGCAATGACCGGGGAACGGCTCGCCGGCGGGTGTTAGGCCGCTGATTACAACTGCTTCGCCTCGGCGGCGCCGTCTCTTCGCGAAGCTGCCTGGTTTAAGCTCGTTGGGCTCGCATGCTGGCGCGCCCTGCCACGACGAAGGCGACGGTCATCAGCAGGTGAATAACGAGAAACAGCTTCATCACCGGGCGTGCGCCACCGCTGAACACCCCCCATACGTCGATTAAAGTTACGCAGCCAAACCCAACGATATTGCCAAGGACAATGGCGTTACGCGCCGCAGAGGCATCGGCATTGCGAGCCATCCAGTTTAACACCGCAATCCCAAGAATCGGACCGCCGAAAATCCGGAGATACGCGATCAGTGCCGGGGAGGCATCCGGGGGAACGGCATCGATACCTATCTGTCGCGGGGCAAGCATGAACCCGACGCCAAGGACGGCCAGGTAAATCGCCGAGACTGTCAGCACTACCTTGAGCTTCATGCGCTAGCGTCCTTTCTGAAAGCCGGCAAGCTGTGTAATCACAGTTTGCCGCTAGCGTCCCGCGAGGACTTCTTTCAAGACTCTTGCGAGGTCGGCAAGGGCACGCTCACCATCACCGACGAACGTCGACCCGTGCATTGTTGCCAAGGTTTTGGGCTTGAGCGCCCCGAGCCGTTTCAGCGTCGGCTCTGTGTCGGGTGTATACGGCAGATAGTTCGCAAAAGGCCCCTGCTGATATTCGACGAGCGTCTGCTCGAATCGCCCAACCACATCCGCGCCGGTGCTGGGCTCGACATCCCCGTTCTGGTGGAGCAGGTCGGAACAAAACAGAGTGCCATGGGTTTCCTCAAACAGCAGGCTCGCTTCCCAGCAGTGCGGCACATGCGGAGTCTGGAGAAAGCGAAACCGGTACTTCCCGGTACAAAGCTGTTCTCCATCGGCCAGCGGCTGCGCCGGGCGGCGGGCGACCACATCGTCGACGCTCACCAGTTTAGCGACGAGACTACATACCGCGGTTGCCTCAGGCGCGAGCGTCTGCCATTCCGTGAGCGCACCGCATTCATCGGCCTCGAAATGGCTGAAGCCGATCCATCGGAGGGTGGCGGGCGCGAGCAACGTGGCGACGGCGTCACGCACGACCGGAAACAGTCCCTTCATACCGGTGTGAAACAGCAGCGGCTGCTCGTCGCGTACGAGAAATTGATTAAACTGGAGATTCACCTCAGGAATAAATGTCGAGATACGATAAATATCGGGGGCGATTTCCGTGATTTGCGCCATCGTTTTTTCCTCACCTCTTTTTTTAGTACAGTGACCAATGTATGAAACTTCTTTCTCCGTTTACGATGCCGACCTTCATAAACGATTGCAACTATCTGTCGATTTTCTGAACCGGCATTCCCCGTGGGGTGCTGCTTACGTCGTCGTGCGGTTGTACAAAGCGAACGATTGAGGGATGATCAAACACTGCGCTGTTTTGCTGGGAAAGGATCTACCATGAGTACGATAAAAGAAATCATGCAAATTGGGGTCGGCATGCCGGATCGCGAAACATTCGCGCATTTTTCCCATGACATGCTTGGTCTTCCGACCACCAACTCGCCCGACGGAAACGTGACCTATATGCGGGTCGATCGCTATCGACACCGCCTGGCGGCGCGTACGGCTCGCGAGCCGGTCCTTGATTACATTGGCTTTGACGTCGGCGGCCCTGCCGCGCTGGACGAGTGGAAAACCAAACTCGCCGCCCGAGACATGGATTGGCGCCCAGGCAGCAAGGAGGAATGTCTCGAACGGCAGGTGACTGAATTTATCGAGCTCAAGGATCCCGATGGTCATCCTCTGGCGTTATCGTACGGCTTCGAGATTGACGAAGAGCCGGTGCATTACACTCGCGAACTTAACGTTACAGGTCTGGGCCATGTGCTGCTCACGGTCAAGGATACCCAGCGGTCACACGACTTTTACACCGGTGTGTTGGGCTTTCGCTTGAGCGACTGGGTATGCATCGACGACCAAATACGTTTGTGCTTTCTGCGCTGCAATGCGCGTCATCACAACATCGCTTTCGCGCCGTGTATGCCGGGCAAGTCTCCCCGACTGCAACATGTGATGCTCGAAGTTGATTCGCTCGATGACGTCATGCGCTCCTATCACTTCCTGCGGACCCACGGAGCGCCCATCGGCATGGGACCCGGGCGGCATCCCAATTGTCAGACCATACATGTTTATGTGCAAACCCCGGGGGGATTCGCCGTGGAGTTTGGCTGGGGCCATCGCCGGCTCGACGACGCCACTCATCAACCGATCGTCTACCCCAGCGGCACTCCCGTGGATGTTTGGGGCGGCGACGTTCAGAGCACGGAATTCGAGCTTGGTTAGTAGGGGCCGGGGTTCAAACCCGCCTGCAGTGAACAGATCGTCGGCGCGAAAAAGATGGTTCACGACAAGCATCAAGCCGACAGTTAGAGATCCCGGCCGGCCGACAAGTCGTCTACGACGAGCCGCAAGTCGTCAGAATAGCCTGGACATGCCGCCGCCGGTGATCGCCGTCAACTCTACTGCTACGCGAACGCGGACTCGGCCTCGCGAACTTCCATCTTCGCAACGTTGCCGCCAAGTTTGATTCCAGCCTCCGCGACCGCGGCTTGGAACTCTTTGGTCTTCG
>Ga0210113_1000373_pt1 | contig 10940 bp, 8 predicted proteins | sample MayberryNW_Catta_5_FD_185523 | JGI IMG/M metagenome (GOLD analysis project Ga0210113, IMG submission 185523) | Wetland microbial communities from San Francisco Bay, California, USA, that impact long-term carbon sequestration -... | ecosystem: Environmental > Aquatic > Marine > Wetlands ...
CGGCGGCACCGCCGCAGGCGGCTCGCTTGACCTCGGCGCCACGTTCACGAACGTCCCCGGTGGGACCGCCCATTGGGTCTTCACCGGCGGCACCAACTACAACGATGCCAATGGCAGCGTGGAAATTGTCATCACCACTGCGTTTGCTTACAGCGGTTTCTACCCGCCGATCGGCGGATCAGTGGAATATGGCAATGGTGGCAGCTATGCCAATCCGCTCAAAACGTTCAAACTGAACAGCACTATCCCGGTGAAGTTTAGCGCGACATGGCTGAACGGCGGCGCGGCGCTGATCACTGGTACCCACAAGTTGGAGGCTATCAAGTACAGCAATTCCACCGACTCCGACCCGCCAATTGACGCCACGCCGACCGACGCAGCCACGACCGGTAACCATTTCCGGTTGACCGGTACGGAGTGGCACTTCAACCTCAGCACCAAGGGACTCACGGGCGGCACATGGCTACTGAGGGCCACTCTGGAAGATGGCAGCCAGCATACCGTCTGGATTACGATCAAGAAGTGATCCGAACGTAGCGTGGCGCAAACTGCAGCCGCTCCCTTTCGGGGAGCGGCTGTTTTTGTATTTGGGATGCGAAAGAAAAGAATTAGTTAGGCATCCTTCACGACCTTTTGGGTTGCCTGCCTTTCTCAAGCGGCTTGCCAATTCTCTCGACTGCGCGACCGACACCGGGTTTTGGATCTTTCATGTCTTGCTCCGCAGTGGATCCATTTTGAATTTCTGCCACAAAGCGGCTGAGGTCTGACAGTACACACGTGCCAAATTGTCATGGCAGCGATGGCAGAAGGCTTGGGCATGGCGCTGTCTTGTGCGCGAATTCGCCGCAATGTCAGTGAGTTGAAGGCAACTCCATTTCTGGTCTGAAGATTGCGGTGCTGCGAAACACGCGAGCAGTGTTGATGCCTCTAAATGAGAGCTGTCCGCTGGTTACAACAGTTTCAAGTAGGTATTGGAGGAGTCCTCGATGAATCCTGTCATTAGCAAATGGCCGCGCCGTCTGTTCTTCGTAGCGCTATCAGTATTCGTCTCAGCTATCACCGATAGCGTGTCTTGGGCGCAGCAGCCGAACCTGGTCCCGGTATTGATCGGCTTTAATCGCCAACCGGGGCCGGCGCAGGAAGCTCTCGTCCGCGGTGCCGGCGGCAGGATCAAGTACACGTACCGCCTGGTTCCCGGCATCGCCGCAGCGCTGCCTCAAGCGGCCATCGACGCGCTGCACCGAAATCCCAACGTCACCAGCGTCGAGCCCGACGGGTTCTTTCATAAGATTGACGCAGAGCTGGACAACACTTGGGGAGTAAAACGCATCGGCGGCGGGACGGTCCACGCGGACGGCAACAAAGGTCTCAATGTTCCGGTTGCGGTCATCGATACCGGCATCGACTATAAGCATCCAGATTTGGGCGGATGTCTGGGCGCGGGTTGCAAAGTTGCCGGCGGCTTTGATTTCGTCAACAACGATTCCGATCCGATCGACGATGAGGGCCATGGCACGCACGTCGCCGGAACGGTGGCGGCTCTGGACAATGGCGTTGGAGTGGTCGGTGTCGCGCCCGAGGCTAAGCTCTATGGGTTGAAGGTTTTGAACGCAAGCGGCAGCGGGAGTTTTAGCGATGTCATTAAGGCGCTCCAATGGGTGGTCGACAACGGGATTAAAATCACCAACAACAGTTACGGCAGCAGTGGCGACCCCGGCACTCTGGTAAGAGCGGCATTCGATAATTCGTATGCCGCGGGTGTTTTGCATATCGCTTCGGCAGGAAACTCCGGTAGCTGCGCGGGCAAGAACGACAGCGTCGGATATCCGGCGAAATATGCCTCCGTTGTTGCCGTTGCGGCCACCAATCAGTCCGACGCCCGCGCTTGTTTTTCGAGCACCGGGTCGGCTGTCGAACTCTCGGCACCGGGGGTGAGTATCAACTCCACCCGGATGGGAGGCGGCTATGTCGTCTACAGCGGGACCTCGATGGCCTCTCCCCATGTCGCCGGAGTGGCCGCGTTGTTAACAAACACCGCTGCATTACCGAGCAACGCGGAAATAAGAAGCCTCTTGGCCTCGACGGCGCAGGATCTTGGAGCATCGGGGAAGGATTCGCTTTACGGTTACGGCCTGGTCAACGCGGCCGCGGCTGTTGCGGCGCTATCTTCTTCACCGGTCACTCCGGCGCCGGCAGTGAAGGTCGTTTTGACCACGGACAAAACTTCTTATTCGAGTGGAACGGATACTCACGCAACTCTCACCGCTGTGGTTACAAACGAATATGGAGAGAGCATTTCCGGCCTCAATGCATTTGTAACAAAACTCGATGGCACTGAGGCGGTTGTTGATTTCACCGAAACGGCTAGCGCCGGCACATATACGGGAACTCTATCGCTATCCGGTGTAGACCCGGGAGCACACAGCGTTGCTGTAACCGTGACAGACACGCGTTCCGTTTCTGGAACCGGTTCAGCCAGCTTCAGCATGGGCACATCGAGCGCGAACAGCGTCAGCGTCGCCGCCATTGACTATGCCACAACCGGCGGTAAGAAAAATGACAAGCACTTGAATACCACCGTGCAGGCTAGGGACAATGATGGCAGGGCCGTAAGCGGCGCGTCGGTATCGATCGAATTGAGCCGCGACGGAACCCGGATCGCGACGGCAACGGGGACGACTGGCAACACGGGGACAGTCACTTTCGTGTACAACAACGCGCCATCAGGAACCTATACGACTCGGGTTACCGATGTGACCGCGGCGGGATTGCAGTGGGACGGCATTACGCCGGCGAACGAGTTTAAGAAACCCTGATCGAAAGGAGCGAGGAAGATTGAAGCGAACTTTAGGCTGGGCGTTGTTCGGGTTTTTTCTGGTTGCTTGCACAGTGATGGGCCGGACCGAAGCCCAGCCGGAGCAAGATAAAGCCGCGGTCGTTCAAGCGGCAAAGAAAGATCTAGCGCACCGGTTGAACGTGCGGCAGGAATCGATCGAGCTTGCCGGCCCAATCGAGGAGGTGACCTGGCCGAATAGTTCCCTTGGCTGTCCGGAGCCGGGCATGAACTACGCTCAGGTACTGACTCCAGGCTACCGGATTAAATTACAGAGCGGTGGCAAGGTTTTCGAATATCACACGGGGAAGGGCGTGGTGAAACTCTGTAATCGGTGAGCAGATAGGATGTATGAGAATACGGCTCACCAGGAACAGGGGCCCGGCCCGAGACACTAAAATCTGAACAGAATTCTGGGACCGATGATAAAGTAGTCAAACCCGGAGGTCGAGCCGGCGGCGAAGTTGCCGCCCTCGACGTTCACTTCGATGGCCAGATTCGAGATCGGTTTGACGCCGACGCTTCCAGCCCCGCCGTAAATAAAATTGTCGCTGGCGAAGCCGTTGCGACGAAAGGTCTCGTACCCTGCGTAGCCGTCGACATAGGTGTAGAAAAGCCGGTTCTCATAATAGAGCGAGCTGAAAGCGCGATTGGCAATATAGTTATCCGGATCGAAAAATCCGCTGCGACTTTGCTTGTGAAAGTCGAGGAACCGGAAGCGATGGCCGATCAGTACCCGCGGCGCGAGCAATATGGCGTACTGGGAGACCAGCTGTACATCATTGGCGTAATTGCCGTCCGAGAAGCTTTTATAATTGTAACCCGCGTGCATCGAGAATCTTTCAGTCAACGGTTGGGTAAGATAGAGCCCGACGTTGGTCATGCGGATACGGTTTTCAATCAACTCGGCGGTGTCGGTCAAGACTTCACGTGTTATATTGGCGCCGGCTCGACCGGCAAATAACCTGGCGTCGAGGCGCACATGCCCTGTCGGAAAAGTAGAGTTATGGCGATCGTCGAGCTGGGTGAAACCAATACCCGCCCCACCGGAAAACCTGTCGGTTAAACGGGAGTAAACCTTGAACAAAAGCTCGTTCGCGCGATTATCTCTGGTTGGATCGCTGGCATCGATGTGACGATAATCGAGGCCATACTGCTGATTGCCGACCCAGAAGCCACCCGAAAGCGAGTAGCGATTCAAGCGATTGCGGTCGGAATCTCTATAGTAATTGTAACGTGCGTCAAGCACCGGCCGCGTTTCTCGTGCAATGGCGTCGGCTAATCGCGCAACTTCACGTTTTTGCCGCGGGTTGGCTGGTTTCAAGGCCTGTTCATGTTCCATAGCGCCCTTGCGATCGCCGACCGCCAGCAGCGCTCGCGCCAGGCCGACACGGGCATCGAAATCGCCGTCTCGGACGACAAGTTGCTGATAAATCGGGATCGCGTCGAGATAACGGCCCTGCCACTGAAGCGCATCGGCTTTGACCAGCAGTGCTTCTTTATGATCCGGCGCGTCCTTGAGAACTATATCGGCTTGCGCGATCGCCTCGCTCAGCTCGCCCGACCAGGAATGCACACGAGCGAGGTGCGTGCGCGCGGCGATGTTTTTGGCATCCTGATTGAGAACCCGCCCTAATTCGTCCTTCGATTCCTGCAATCGGTCAGCCCAGGAGAGATAGATGGCCATCTGGACTCGCTCACGGGCGGTGAATCGATCCCTTCCCAGTGCCAGAGCCTTGGAGAACGCCGCCGCGGCTTGCTCGAGATTGTCCTGTGCTACGAACGCGTCGCCCAGTTGCTTGTACAACTTGCTTTGTTCGGCTGGGTCCGCCGTTGATGCAATGGTTTTCTGTAGTTGGTCGATTGTCTGCGCCACTATGTCGATCGGCAGCAAGAGTAGAAATACGACAAAGAGAATTCGTCCTAAGCTCATACCCTTCCACTTCCAGAGAGCTGATTTGGGTAGTAAACGACCGATAATAACAGAACTTAGTTATCGAATATAGAAAAATTTGAAGTGATCGGAAAACCTAGATGACTTCGCGATCTATTTGAAGTCAAAAATGACGGGACCCGGCTAAAATACCGAGTGATCCGGCAAAGGCGGGCCAGGTGGCAGGCGACCGGGTTGCTTTAGGCGGCGGGTTACCACTTCTTAGCCATACCGATGAGTTCTTGACTGTAGCCGATCACGCAAATCGGTGACATGAGCACCTGATAGACGATCATGTAAACAATAAAGCCGACGAAGTTTTGCCGCACTCTGAGGCCGAGTTCGTTAAAGACAACTTTCTGTTTTTTATACATGACCAGAACAATTAAAAATGCCAGGGGAAGCACGAGCAAGGTTTGCGGTCCGACGATGTAATAATGGCCGAGCATCGCCAACACCACGCCGGGGAGAAACACAAACGCATAAAATAGATCGATGAACGGAATGATGAAGTCGACACCGACAAAAAACGAAGACAACCTCGATTTGTTCCAAACCAACTGGCCGTGTTGCTTCAGGCCTTCGATCATCCCGCGGGCCCAACGTTTGCGCTGGCGGTAGAAGCCATAAATTGTTTCCGGCGCGCTGGTAAAACCAATCGCGGTCGGTTCAAAGCCGATCCGGTAACCGCTTCGAATGAGCGACCAGGTGAGCACAATGTCTTCGCCGATCACGGCCGGCCATCCTCGATGGCTCCTAACCACTTTCGCGCGGAACGCGCTAAACGCGCCTTGCGCTACAAGTGTTCCTTGGTAAAGCGATTGCTGTCTTTTCGCCGAAGCGATGCCGGTGAAATAGTCCCATTCCTGGAGCCGGGTCATAAAGGTAGAGCGAGAATTCTTCACCAGCACGCAACCGGCGACCGCCGCTGTGTCGGCCGGGTCGGTCAAAAAGCGCGCGACGATGCGCCGCAACGCCTGGGGATGCAAGAAAGTATCTGCGTCAATGCAGACGACAATCTCTTGCGTTACGTGTTTCATGCCCTCATTGAGCGCATTAGCCTTACCGCCATGACGAGCCTCAATAATTTTGAGATTGGCTAAATTGAACGAGCGTAGCGTCGCGACCGTGTCATCGGTCGAGCCGTCGTCGACAACAATCACTTCCACCTCTGCCGGATAATCCTGGCCTTTGATGCCGCGAAACGTTTCGGCGATGTTCTGTGCTTCGTTGTAAGCGGCGATGAGCAGACTGATTTTGGGAAAGTTCAAGTCAAGCGGGAGAGGCGGTGGTCGGTCAAGGACGACGCTGGACAGAATATGGGCATTCAAGAATCCCGGCAAAAGCGCAATGAAAAAGATAATCACTACCGCAGGAGCGTAACCGGCCACGCTCTGGAGTTCCGTGAGCCAATGCTGCGCAAGAAGCCATGAAACGCATACCCAGGTGATCGAAAACCCGGTCGCAATCGCAAACTTGCCTCTAACAGGGAGATAAAAACGGCGCTTGTGCGGACCCTGCCGAAGCGACGTTCGAGCAAGAATTTTCTCCTCGGCAAATACTTCCGGTCGCGGGGGATCTGTCAACGTGCCACCGCTCGGGGACACGGGAGATCGAATCCCTTCCTGCAGAGGTCTATTCGATGGCTCGTTCCGACTTACTGAATCCATACGGGTCCTTCTCAAAAAAAGTCCGGCATAACGCCGGTACTTCGTGTCGAGCAACAAGCGTACCATCAGCTAAAAGTGAGGCCGTGGTAATTTGCGGGAACTCAGGGTTGGCAGCACTTCGCTGGAAAATTTGACAACTTGTCAAACCGGACAATCGTTGTAGATGCGCGACAAATTCTCGCCGGTGCTACCCGGTCGCGTCGCTGAATTAAGTTAAGACCCGAACGCGAACCCCTGAGACTTCCAGGCGCTTTTACGGTAGGAGTTAACGTTCGAGGTTTACGCCGGATTGCTGTTGCATTTGCGGGCGCGTTTGTGGGAAAGGGTATGAATCTGAGCAAAGGAGGAAATCTTATGTTGGTTGAAATGCGCAGCTATCTACTCAAGCCAGGGGCCACTGCCGGCTTCGAGGAACGTTTTACCGAAGGTCTTGCTGCCCGCGCGAAGATCTCGCCTTTGGGCGGGTTATGGAAATCGGAAGTTGGCGGATTGAACCGAGTCGTGCATCTCTGGCCCTACGAAAGCTTCGAGGACCGGGAGCGAATCGCCGGAGAGGCGCGGAAAACCGGCATGTGGCCGCCCAAGACGCAGGAATTCATCATCGAGCAAGAAAACCGCATCATTCAGCCGGCGCCGTTTTCTCCACGGTTGGAACCACAAAACATCGGAAACATCTATGAGTTCCGGATCTACACCTACTTGCCCGGAACAATGCCGACGGTGCTGGAACGGTTTGGTGAGGTCATGCCCAGGCGCACAAAAGTCTCACCGCTGGTATTCGCGGGGCATACGATCATCGGACCGCTCAACCAGTATATACATGTCTGGGCGTATAAGGACGGCGGAGAGCGCGACCGGTTGCGCGCTGAAGCAACAAAGAGCGTCCAGGGCTGGCCGCCTCAGACCCGGGAGTTTGTCGTGAAGCAGGAAAACATGATTATGGTTCCGTGCGCTTGCTCGCCTCTTAAATAGTGATTTTGCAGAAGCAGAAACGCACTGCGGTCGGGAGATCGGCCATGAAGAAAATCGTCATTTCCAGCATATTGTTTTTCGCCATTGTCTCCTACTCTTGGGGTGCCGATCGCATCCGCATCGGTTACAGTTCGATCAGCGGTTCTTACCTGGGCCTGTGGGTCGCCCACGATGCAGGCTTCTTCGCCAGGGAAGGTCTGGAGGACCAGATGATTCTCATTCCCAGCGGCAGCCAGCTGGCCCAGGTGGTGACCGCTGGGGAAGTTGACATCGCGGCATTGAACGGCAGCTCGGCAATGGCCGCCGCAATGCAGGGGGCTGATCTCAAGATCGTTGGGAATACGACCAATAAATTAATCTTTTCCATCTATGTCAGGCCGGAGATCAAGACCGTCGAGAGCCTTAAAGGAAAAAAGATCGGCGTAACCCGTTTTGGATCTGCTACCGATATCTCCGCCCGCTTTGCTCTCAGGAAACACAACCTCGATCCTCAAAAAGACGTAAACATTCTGCAAATGGGGGCCATGACCTCGATCATGGGCGGGCTGCAAGGCGGCTCCATCGATGCTGGCCTGGTCTCCCCGCCTACGCTATTTGCCGTCGATAAATTGGGTTTTAAGGAACTCGTCAATATCACCGATATGGATCTCGCCTTTCCCAATCCGTCTTTGGTTGTGCAAGGCGGTATCATGAGAAAAAAGCCCGATCTGGTCGATAGATTCATGCGCGCTTATGCGAGAGGCATTCAGCGCGCAAGAACTGACAAAGGACTGACTTTCAAGTCGATCGCAAAGTACACCAAAATCGAGGATCCATCTCTGCTGCAAAAGGCCTATGACCTCTACGTCGGCAAGGTTTTGGAGAAGGCTCCTTATATCAATATGGCGGGAATGCAGAATGCGCTGGACGATCTGTCGAAGACCGTTCCGGCGGCGCGGGACGCAAAGCCTCAACAATTCATCGATACCCGATTTCTTGACAACCTGGAGAAAAGCGGCCTTCTGCGGGAGCTATATCGCTGAGCTCGACGCGACCGAAGAATTCAGCGCGGCCAAACGCAGCGAGTGCGTTCCCTTCTTCTCATCAGGCAGAATTTCTATTTGGCCTCAAGAGCCGCATCGCTGGCTGTGCGGCGTATTTTCCGCTACACCATCTGATGGGATGCTTTACAAAACGATTATTCGTCCCCTGCTCTTCCGCAAGGACCCTGAAGAAAGCCACGAAAAGATCCTAACCCTACTTTCCCGCTTAGAATTCTTTTCCGCCGCTTTTGAACAATTCTATCGAGTCGCAGACAGTCGCCTGCGCATTCGGGTCGGGCCGCTCACGTTCGAAAACCCTGTGGGTCTGGCCGGTGGTTTCGACAAGAACGCGGTTGCGCCGAGGACCCTTGCCAGTTTCGGTTTTGGCTTTATGGAAATCGGCGCGATCACCGCGCGGCCCCAGCCCGGCAACCCTAAGCCCAGGCTCTACCGCCTTCCGGAAGACGATGCTCTGATCAATCGGCTTGGCTTCAACAATGAGGGCGCCGCCGCGATTGCGGCCAAGCTCGAGCGGATGCGCGCGCGCGGTGGACTGCCCGAGATTCCCCTCGGCATGAACATCGGCCGAACGAAAATCGTCGAAACCAAAGACGCGGTGGCCGACTTTCTTACTTGCTTCGAGAATCTTTATGCGCACGGCGATTTTTTCACCTTAAACGTGAGCTCGCCCAATACTCCCAACTTGCGCGACTTGCAGGAAAAGAATTTATTGCGTGAATTGTCAACCGCCGTGCAACAGCGAAATTGTCAGTTGGCCGCCCGCGCCAAAGTCGAACCTAAGCCGGTCTTCGTGAAAATCGCACCGGACATGGAACTCTCCCAGGTCGATGAAATTATCGAGGTCGTCGATTCGGCCCAGCTCACCGGTATCGTCGCGACCAATGCGACGGCTGTCATGCGGGACAATTTAAAATCACCAAACGCTCACGAGCCCGGCGGGCTCAGCGGCCGGCCGATCACAGCAAAAGTCACCTCTTTCATTTCGCATATCTACCGAGTCACTCGCGGCCGGTTTCCGATTATCGGTGTCGGCGGAATTTTCAACGCGCAAGATGCCTACGACAAAATCAAGGCCGGCGCGAGCGCGGTGCAGATCTATACCGGCTGGATTTACGAGGGGCCGGGAGCGGTGAAGTGCATCAACCGGGGACTGCTGCGGTTGCTCGAACGCGACGGTCTGAAGCAGCTCCCCGACGCGGTCGGGCTTAACGCGAGGAGCTGATCAGATCCATTCTTTTCGGCGTTGACGGGCCTTCTCCCGCGCCGCCAGGACGGAAATTTGTTCTTTCCATTCTACCAGCGCAATTTCCGCCTCGTGTCGTTCGAGCACGGTCGTTTCGTCTTGATCGCCGGTAAGCTTGAGCAATTCTGGGAATAAATCGCGGCGGAACAAGACCGGACTACGCGAGGCGCCGGCAAAACTCGCTGTTACGATAGATGCCTGGCTTTCCTCGAACCTCTCGATGAGCGAATCGATCAGGTCCTTGCGGACCGGCATTCGATTGCCGGCGAGAAACATGATGCCCTGAGATTGCGGATCGCTCGCCCACAGGCCCGCGATCAGAGAGGTGCTCTGTCCCCGATCAGCCGCGGAATTTACAAGCCAACAAAGCCGCCTGTCGGCCAGCTTGATCTCGCGCCGCACCGCCCTCAAATCCCGCGTCACACAGATAATTTCATCGAGATTGGAGGCCAGTGCGCTTTCCAAAACCCATTGCAGCAGGGGTTTGTTCTCGAGCGGCGAGAAAATGTTCTGATCACCGCTTTGTCCGGTGGCTACTACGACGGCAGAAATCATAGTGAGAAATCTCTGGTGGTGGCGCTGCTTGTCCTACGTTCAGAGTGTCGCGTCATGCGCGACTCACTCTGAAGAAAATTAGCAACGAGCGAATTCGACTGGTTGCGCTAACGAGAAGCCCTGGATCTCGCTCGCCTAGCGAATGACCGAGAATGACTTTTCGCCGAATCGCCGACAGGCGAAGCGGCACACAAGTTGGATTCCTTCCCTGCTGCGTATCATTGCCGGTCCTTCTCCCTAACTCTTCTATCCGTTTGATTCAAGTAAAAAACGACGGAAAATAAAAAAAATTTCCGCCGCGCTAAATATTCGGCTAACTTGAAAGGGTGGCGCCTTTTGGTTAACGTCCGGAGGCATGTCACGCTCGTTCAGCATTGAAGTTGCCAAAGACTATTTCAATTTTGCCTCCGCGCATTTCTTGATCTTTGCCAACGGCAAAAGGGAGTCACTGCACGGACATAACTACCAGGTGTCCGTAGTGATGGAAGGGGACCTCGACCGCGCCGGGGTGGTGTTGGATTTTATTTCATTTAAGCCGCTGGTGAAGCGCATCTGCGATAGTTTAGACCATCGCACATTGATTCAAACTGCGAGTCCCGCCATCACGGTGCGGGAACGCTCTCAAGAAATCGAGGTTCGTCACGGCAAGCAGAAAATAATTTTGCCGAGAGAGGACGTTATTCTACTGCCG
>Ga0210113_1000375_pt1 | contig 10908 bp, 11 predicted proteins | sample MayberryNW_Catta_5_FD_185523 | JGI IMG/M metagenome (GOLD analysis project Ga0210113, IMG submission 185523) | Wetland microbial communities from San Francisco Bay, California, USA, that impact long-term carbon sequestration -... | ecosystem: Environmental > Aquatic > Marine > Wetlands ...
GTCGAGGGTCTGTCCCGCACCCACCCGCAGTCCGGCGTCCGGATGCGCGCCGGCACCGAGCTGCTCTCGACCGACCGGCCGGTCGACCCGTGGTGGCGCGACGCGGTCCCGAGCCTGGAGACGGTGGCCAGGCCGCGCGACGGCTACGGCTCGGGCTGGCGGATGACCGTGCCCGTGGCGGACATGGCGACGTACCTCTCGTTCCTCGTCGACCGGCTGACTGCGGCCGGCGGCACCCTGACCCGCGCCTGGCTCGCCGACCTGCCGGACACCGGCTACGTCGTCAACGCCACCGGGCTCGCCTCGCGCGCGCTGGCCGACGACGAGAGCCTGACGCCGGTGCGCGGGCAGGTGGTGCGGGTCGCGCAGGTCGGGCTGGACGAGTGGCTGCTCGACGACTCCGACCCCGCGCGGCCGCTCTACGTCGTCCCGCGCGAGCGCGACGTCGTCGTCGGCGGCACGGCCGAGCGGGGCTCGTGGGACCGGACGCCCGACCCCGCCACCACACGCCAGGTGCTCGCCCGGGCCACCGCCCTGGTGCCCGAGCTCGCCGGAGCCCAGGTCGTCGGGCACCGGGTCGGCCTGCGCCCGGCTCGCCCGACGGTCCGGCTCGAGGCGGTGCCCCACCAGAGCGGGTCGGAGGGCGGCGGCGTCGTGCACTGCTACGGCCACGGCGGCGCGGGCGTCACGCTGTCCTGGGGATGCGCCGACGACGTCCTGCACGCGGTCGAGCACCTGGCCGAGGCCACGCCGGTGGCGCAGAAGCCGGCACTGCGGTAGGCCGGCAGCGACTACCGTGGCTCGGCGGCGCCCTCCAGGGAGTCGTCGCTGTCGTCAGCCACCGGACCCTCGCCGGCCCGGTACCGGACCAGCGCCGGCACGGCAGCCGCCAGGACGAGCACGACCACCACGCAGGCGATGCCGCCGCCCACCCACGACCAGGTGACACCGAAGGCCGCGGCGCTCGCCCCCGCGCGCAGGTCGCCCAGCCGCGGCCCGCCGGCGACGACCACGATGAAGACCCCCTGCATCCGACCGCGCATCTCGTCCGGCGCGTAGGTCTGCAGGATGGTCTGCCGGTACACCGCCGACACCAGGTCGGCCGCGCCGCCGACCGCCAGCAGCGCGACGACCAGCCAGAGGTCGCCGGCCAGCCCGGCCGCCGCCACCGCGAGACCCCACACGACGACCGCGCCGACCAGGGCCGCGCCCTGCCGGCGCACCCGCCCGATCCAGCCGGACAGCAGGCCGCCGACCACCGACCCGATCGCGATGGCGGCGAACAGCCAGCCGGCCGCGGCAGGACCACCGAAGCGCTCCTCCGCCACCTCGGGGAACAGCGCCCGCGGCATGGCCAGCACCATGGCGCAGATGTCGACGGCGAACGACATCATCAGCACCGGGTGCCGCCGGATGAACGCCAGCCCCGCGACCACCGACCGCAGCCCGGGCCGGGTGACCTCGCCCAGCGGCGGGATGGGCGGCAGCCGGTGGGCGGCGTAGAGCGCCGCCGTGAAGAGAGCGGCGTCGATCGCGTAGGCCAGGGCATAGCTTCCACGCGCCAGCACCACGCCGGCGAGCAGCGGGCCCGCGACCGCGCCGAGGCCGAGTGCGGTGGAGACCAGCGTGTTGGCCGACGGCACCAGGTCGCGCGGGATGATCCGCGGCACCACCGCCCCGCGCGTGGGCGAGGTGAAGGCGAAGCCGACCGACTGCAGCGCCACCAGGCCGAGCAGCACCCACCGCTGCTGCAGCCCCAGCACCGCCTGGACCAGCAGCCCGAACGTGCTGACCCAGGTGAGGTAGGACGACACGACCAGCAGCCGGCGACGGTCCACGGCGTCGGAGACGGCTCCGCCGTACAGCCCGAACACCACGAGCGGCACCAGCGCCGCGACACCGATCAGCCCCACCCACAGCGACGACCGGGTGATGTCGAACATCTCGACCGCGACCGCCACCCCGGTCAGCTGGAAGCCGACGACCGACACGCCCTGCCCGAGCCACAGCCGGCGGAAGGCGTCGTGCCGGAGCGGGCGTACGTCGACCGCGACCCGGCGCAGGAGCGACATCCGGGCTGACGCGTCGGCGCCGTCTGTCACCCGGCTCCCTCCGCACTCCAGTCGTCCGGCATGCTCCTCCCGTGGGTCACCAGGGGGCAGCCGTGGTCGTCCGCGGGCTGCGCAAGAGCTACGGCGAGCGTACGGCCGTCGACGGGGTGGATCTCGAGGTGTCCACCGGCGAGGTCGTCGCCCTGCTCGGCCCCAACGGCGCGGGCAAGACGACGACCGTCGAGATCCTGGAGGGATACCGGGCCCGCGACGCGGGCGAGGTCAGCGTCCTCGGCACCGACCCGGCCGAGGCCACCCCTGCCTGGCGGGCCCGGGTCGGCATCGTCCTGCAGTCGGTCAACGACCTCTCCGAGCTGACGGTGCGCGAGACGGTGCGGCACTTCGCCGGGTACTACCCGTCGCCGCGCGACCCGGACGAGGTCGTCGAGACGGTCGGCCTCACCGGCAGTGCCGACCAGCGCTCGCGGCTGCTCTCCGGCGGCCAGCGACGCCGGCTCGACGTCGCCCTCGGCATCCTCGGCCGCCCGGAGCTGCTCTTCCTCGACGAGCCCACGACCGGGTTCGACCCGGCCGCCCGGCGCACCTTCTGGCGCCTGGTGGAGGACCTCGCCGCCGAGGGCACGACGATCCTGCTGACGACCCACTACCTGGACGAGGCCGAGCGACTGGCCCAGCGGGTGGCCGTCATGTCCGGCGGCCGGTTCCTCGACGTCGCGCCCCCGTCGTCGCTGGGCGGCCGTCACCAGGAGGTGGCGACCGTCTCGTGGACCGAGCCCGACGGCGCCCGGCGGAGCACCGCGTCGGCCGAGCCGACCCGCACCGTGACCGAGCTCGCCGCCCGCTTCGACGGTGAGGTGCCAGGGCTCTCGGTGACCCGGCCGACGCTCGAGGAGACCTACCTGCGCATGGTCGGTGAGGCATGAGCCCGCCCGCCACCCGCGGCGCCGCGCCCGCGACTCCAGGCGTCCTGGCGATCGGCCTGCGCCGGGTCCGCATCGAGCTGCTCACCTTCAGCCGGGACCGGGAGTCGGCCTTCTTCACGGTCGTGCTGCCGGTGCTGCTGCTCGTCGTGTTCGGGTCCGCCTTCAACGACGACGTGGCCCCCGGCGTCCCCTTCAGCCAGTACTTCCTCGCCGGCATGATCGCCTCCGGCGTCGTCTACACGGCGTTCCAGAACCTCGCGATCACCATCTCCCAGGAGCGCGACGACGGCACCCTGAAGCGACTGCAGGGCACGCCGATGCCCAAGGCGGCCTACTTCGTGGGCAAGATCGGCCAGGTCCTCGTGCTGTACGTCGCGCAGGTCGCCCTGCTGCTCGCCATCGGCGTGGCGCTCTTCGACGTCCACCTGCCCGACGACCCGGCCGACTGGTGGACGTTCACCTGGGTCAGCGTGCTCGGTCTGGTGTGCTGCACGCTCCTGGGGGTCGCGTTCACCGGGCTCATCCGCACCGGTCGCGGGGCGCCGGCCCTGGTGTCGCCGGTCGTCCTCGTCCTGCAGTTCACGTCCGGCGTGTTCTTCCAGTACGACGAGCTGCCACCGTGGATGCAGCAGATGGCGGCGCTGTTCCCCCTGAAGTGGCTCTGCCAGGGCATGCGGTCGGTCTTCCTGCCCGACTCCTTCCAGCGCCAGGAGCTGGCCGGCTCGTGGGAGCTGGACCGGGTGGCCCTGGTGCTGCTCGCCTGGACCGCGCTGGCGCTGGTGCTGGCGCTGCGGGGCTTCCGCTGGCGGCGCCGCGACGAGCTCTGACCGGACGTCATACGCCCCCGCGAAGATACTACGGACTCGTAGTACTTTGCACCGTGGCGGGGTCGGCGGGCAGGCCGTGCGCGACGCGCACCACCCGGACGATCTGGCCGATGATGCCGGTGATCTCGAAGTCCTTCGGCGTGAAGACCGCGGCCACGCCCTGCTCCTCGAGCCAGCGGGCGTCGGCGTCGGGGATGATGCCGCCGACCACGACCGGCACGTCGCCCGCCCCGGCCTCGCGGAGCAGGCGCAGCACCTCCGGCACCAGCTCACGGTGGGACCCGGACAGGATCGAGAGCCCGACGCAGTGGACGCCCTCCTCGACGGCGGCCGCGGCGATCTGGGCGGGGGTCAGCCGGATGCCCTGGTAGGCGACCTCGAAGCCCGCGTCGCGGGCCCGCACGGCGATCTGCTCGGCCCCGTTGGAGTGGCCGTCGAGACCGGGCTTGCCCACGAGCAGCCGCAGGCGGGTGCCCAGCTCGGCGCCGGTGGAGCGTACGGCCTCGCGCACCGCCTGCAGGTCCTCTCCCGCGGACGCCGTCCCGACGCTGCCGGTCACTCCGGTCGGGGCGCGGTAGGAGCCGAAGACCTCGCGCAGGACCCCGGCCCACTCCCCCGTCGTGACCCCGGCCCGGGCGCACGCCAGCGTGGCCGGCACCAGGTTCTCGTCCGTCTTCGCGGCGTCGCGCAGCCCGCCCAGGGCGGCGTCGACCGCGGCGGCGTCGCGCTGCTCGCGCCAGGCCCGGAGGGCAGTGACCGCCCGCTCCTCGACCTGGGGGTCGACCGCCTGGATCGCCGCGTCGAGGTCGGCGGTCAGCGGGCTGGGCTCGGTCTCGGTGAACCGGTTGACGCCGACGACGACGTCCTCGCCGGACTCGACCCGGGCCCGGCGGCGCGCGTGCGAGGCGACCAGCTCGCCCTTGAGGTAGCCGTTCTCGACGGCCGCGACGGCGCCGCCCATCTCCTCGATCCGGGCCATCTCGGCCCGGGCCTCGCCCACCAGCCCGGCGACCCTGGCCTCGACGACGTGCGAGCCGGCGAAGAGGTCCTCGTGCTCGAGCAGGTCGGACTCGTAGGCCAGGACCTGCTGGATCCGCAGCGACCACTGCTGGTCCCACGGCCGCGGCAGGCCCAGCGCCTCGTTCCAGGCCGGCAGCTGCACGGCGCGGGCCCGGGCGTCCTTCGACAGGGTGACCGCGAGCATCTCGAGCACGATCCGTTGGACGTTGTTCTCCGGCTGGGCCTCGGTGAGGCCGAGCGAGTTGACCTGGACGCCGTAGCGCAGGCGGCGGGCCCTGGGGTCGCTGACGGCGTACCGCCCGGCGGTGAGCTCGTCCCAGAGCTGCACCATCGCGCGCATCTTGCACATCTCCTCGACGAACCGCACGCCGGCGTTGACGAAGAAGGAGATGCGCGACACCACGTCGGCGAAGCGCTCGGGCGGCACCTGGCCGGAGTCGCGGACGGCGTCGAGCACCGCGGTCGCGGTCGACATCGCGAACGCCAGCTCCTGCACCGGCGTCGCGCCGGCCTCCTGGAGGTGGTAGCTGCAGATGTTGATCGGGTTCCACCGCGGCATCCGCTCGACCGTGTAGGCGATCAGGTCGGTCGTCAGGCGCATCGACTCGGTCGGCGGGAACGCGTAGGTCCCCCGCGAGAGGTACTCCTTGATGATGTCGTTCTGCGTCGTGCCGCTGAGGTCGGCCGGGTCGGCGCCCTGCTCCTCGGCGACGACCTCGTAGAGCGCGAGCAGCCACATGGCCGGCGCGTTGATGGTCATCGAGGTGTTCATCCCGGCGAGCGGGATGCCGTCGAAGAGGGCCCGGAGGTCTCCCACGTGGGCGACCGGGACACCCACCTTGCCGACCTCGCCGCGGGCCAGCTCGTGGTCGGGGTCGTAGCCGGTCTGGGTGGGGAGGTCGAAGGCGACCGAGAGGCCGGTCTGGCCCTTGGCCAGGTTGCGCCGGTAGAGCGCGTTGGACTCGGCGGCCGAGGAGTGGCCGGCGTAGGTGCGCATCACCCAGGGGCGGTCCCGCTCGGGGGGCGGCGGGGTCCTCATGCCCGGCGATACTACTCGCCGGTAACCACGGGCCTTCAGGCCGGGACGGCCTCGTCCACGGTGAGGACCTTGTGCAGGCGGGTGGCCCGGAGCAGGCGGAGCAGGCGGGGACCGGCGTCGCGCAGGACCACCCGGCGGCCGGCCAGCTTGGCCCGGCGGTCGGCCCCCAGCAGCATCCCGAGCCCGGTGGCGTCGATCGTCTCCACGCCGGAGACGTCCACGACCAGGTCGCCCGAGCCCGCGTCGATGGCGGAGTACAGCGCCGAGCGCACGTCGGCGACCGACCGGACGTCCAGGCGCCCGGACAGGGCGATCTCGCACCCCGAGGCCACGCTGACGACCATCCGCCTCACCCCCTCACCAGACAAGACGCTCGAGACGGCCGTCTGGTTGCCTCCAGGATGGCCCCTGTCACGCCGGTGTGAAGGACGGTACGGACCGGACTTGCAGAATTCTTGACGCCACGCTGGGGCACATGTGACTGATGTGACTGGTGTGACCGGCGCCTACTGGTCGTAGGTGTAGAAGCCGCGGCCCGTCTTGCGGCCCAGGTCTCCCGCGGCGACCATCCGGCTCAGCGACTCGGGCGGGAAGAACTTCTCGTCGGCGGTCTCGGCGTAGATGTTCATGCTGGCGTTGCGCAGGATGTCGACGCCGGTCAGGTCGGTGGTCGCGAGCGGCCCCATGGCGTGCCCGAAGCCGAGCCGGCAGGCGGTGTCCACGTCCTCGGCGGTGGCGACGCCGGTCTCGACCAGGCGCACCGCCTCCATCGCCAGCGCGCAGATCAGCCGCGTGGTCACGAAGCCCGCGACGTCGCGGGTGACCACGACGCAGGTCTTGCCGACACCCTCGGCGAACCGCCGCGCGGCGGCCAGGGTCTCGTCGCTGGTCTTGTGGCCGCGGACCAGCTCGCACAGGCCCATCAACGGCACCGGCGAGAAGAAGTGGGTGCCGACCACGGCCTCCGGCCGCCCGGTCACCGCGGCGATCCGGGTGATCGGGATGGCACTGGTGTTGGTCGCGAGCACGGCGCCGTCGCGGCAGACCCGGTCCAGCACCCGGAACACCTCGTGCTTGACCTCGATGTCCTCGAACACCGCCTCGACCACGACGTCGGCCTCTCCGACCGCGTCCAGGTCGGTCACCGTCCTGATCCGGCCCAGCGCCTCGTCGGCCGCGCCCTGGTCGAGCTGGCCCTTCGCCACGAAGCGGGACAGCGACTTCTCGATCCCCGCCCGGCCGCGGCCGACCGCCTCGTCGGTCACGTCGCGCAGGACCACCCGGTGGCCGGCGACCGCCGCGACCTGGGCGATGCCGGCGCCCATCAGGCCGGCTCCGACGACGCCGACGACGCCGGTGCCTCCGGTGCCTCCGCTGCCTCCGGTGCCTCCGGCGGTGGACGGGCTCGACGTGCTCATGTGGGGTGCTCCCTCGGCTGGACCTGGGTTCGGCGCGACCGCGGGAGCCTATCCAGCCGCTGCCGGGGCACAATCGCAGCCGTGCTCGACTGGCGCAGCTACGCGATCGCCCTGGCCGTGGTCGGGGTGCTCATGCTGCTGCTGCGCTGGGCCTTCGGCGGGCGCAGCCGCTCCCTCGTCGAGCGCAGGGCCCGGGCCGGGCACGAGGACGAGTACGGCCTCATGGTCGCCGTGTCGGCCCCCGGGACCTTCATCGAGGGCGAGGTCGCCCGGCAGCGGCTCCAGGACGCCGGCATCCGGGCCTCGCTGGTCACCACGACCGACGGGCCGCGGCTGATGGTGCTCGAGCCCGACGAGGCCGCTGCCCGCCGGCTCCTTGCGAGCTAGGAGTCGGGATCAGGCTCGCGGGTGACGTCTGCCCCCAGCTCGCGCAGCTGGGCGTCGAAGCCCGGGTAGCCCCGGTCCACGTGAGAGACGTCGCTGACGTAGGTGACTCCGTCGGCCACCAGGCCGGCCAGCGTGAGAGCGGCACCGGCGCGGATGTCGCTGGCCCGCACGGGTGCGCCGGACAGCCGGGGCACCCCCCTGACCACCGCGTGGTGGCCGTCGGTGCGCACGTGCGCCCCGAGGCGGGCCAGCTCGCTGGCGAAGACGAAGCGGCCCTCGAAGATGTTCTCGGTGATCATCGCGGCGCCCTCGGCGATCGCGTCCAGCGCCATCACCAGCGGCTGCAGGTCGGTGGCCAGGCCCGGGTAGGGAAGCGTCACCGCGTCCACGGACGTCGGTCGGCCGGTCATCACGACCCGGAAGCCGTCCTCGGTCACGTGCACCGTCGCGCCGGCCCCGACCAGCTTGTCGAGCGCGATCTCGAGGTGCTCGGCGCGAGCGCCGTGCACCGTGATGTCGCCCTGCGTCATCGCGGACGCGAAGGCCCAGGTGCCCGCGACGATGCGGTCGGGGACGATCGAGTGCGTCGTCGGCGAGAGGTGGTCGACTCCCTCGACGGTGAGCGTCGAGGAGCCGAGGCCGTCGATCTTGGCGCCCATCTGCTGCAGCATCCGGCACAGGTCGACGATCTCCGGCTCGCGCGCCGCGTTGTCGATGACCGTGGTGCCCGAGGCGAGCACCGCCGCCATGAGGATGTTCTCGGTGGCGCCCACGCTGGGGAAGTCCAGCCAGACGGTCGCGCCGGTCAGGCCGTGCGGGGCGCGCGCCACGATGTAGCCGTGCTCGTTGTCGAGCTCGGCACCGAGCTTGGCCAGCCCGGCGAGATGGAAGTCGAGGGGCCGGCTGCCGATGGCGTCGCCGCCGGGCATCGCGACCTCCGCCTGGCCGCACCGAGCCGTCAGCGGGCCGAGGACGCAGATCGAGGCCCTGATGCGACGTACCAGGTCGTAGTCCGCCTGGTGCCCGAGCACGTCCGGCACGTCGATCGCGACCGTCGCCGCCGCGGCGTCGTAGTCGACCTCGCAGCCCAGCCGCCGGAGCAGCTCGCCCATGATCTCGACGTCGAGGATGCGCGGCACGTGGGTGAGCGTGGTGCGCCCCTGCGCCAGCAGGGCGGCCGCCATCACCTTGAGGACGCTGTTCTTGGCTCCCGTGACCTGCACCTCGCCCTCGAGGCGGGCTCCACCCACGACCCGGAAGCGCTCCATGGCGAGCATCGTAGGGTCGGGGGTCCTAGGGTCTCCGACATGGTCAACCTGACGCGGATCTACACCCGGACCGGCGACGACGGGACCACCGGCTACGGCGGCCGGGGCCGGATCGGCAAGAACGACCTGCGGCTGCAGGCCTACGCCGACTGCGACGAGGCGGGTGCCTTCCTCGGGCTCGCGCTCGCCACCGGCGGCCTGGAGCCGGACGTCGCCGCGCTGGTCACCCGGGTCCAGAACGACCTGTTCGACGTCGGCGCCGACCTGTGCACCCCGGTGGAACCGGACCCGGCCTACCCGCCCCTGCGGATCGTCCAGGAGCAGGTCGACGCGCTGGAGCACGAGATCGACCGCTACAACGCCGACCTGAGCGAGCTCCGGTCGTTCGTCCTGGCGGGTGGCACCCCCGCCGCCGCGCACCTGCACGTCGCCCGCACGGTCGTACGTCGCGCCGAGCGCTCGACCTGGGCCGCCATCGAGGCCCACGGAGAGACGGTCAACCTGCTGACCGCCCGCTACCTGAACCGGCTCTCGGACCTGCTCTTCGTCCTGGCCCGCCACGCCAACCGGGCGGACGGCGACGCGCTCTGGGTGCCCGGCGCCAACCGCTGACGACGGCGGAGCACCACCGCTCACCAAGATCGTTCGTACCCAGTCGGCCGCCTCCCGAGCCGGGAAGCCGCCGACATGGCGCAAACGATCATCTGCGGCGATGAGCATCCGGCGCTGGACCGGTCCACCTGGTTGTCAGCGGTCGGCAGCATCGTCGACGACAGCAGCGGGCACCGTCCCGAGGAGGACGCCATGAGAGACGACAGCACCCTCGACACGACGTTCAGCGCGATCCTGCAGCGCAGCAGCGACAGCAAGGGCGCCTGGACCTGCGTGACGTGGCCCGACTCGGTGACGTTCTTCGGCACCCGCGGCCTGGTGAAGGTCCGCGGCACGATCGACGGCCGCCCGTTCCAGAGCTCGTTCATGGCCCTCGGCGACGGGACCCACATGCTCCCGGTGAAGGCGGACGTGCGGAAGGCGATCGGCAAGGCCCTCGGCGACGAGGTGACGGTCCACCTCGAGGAGCGCATCAAGCGCTGAGGGTCTGCCCCCACCATTGCTGACGCCGGCGGTTCGCGGCGGCCGCTGCTTCCCATCCGCTGTGGACATGGCGCGAGCACGAAAGACGGCGCAACTGCTGGTGGAGGCGACGAACCCGGCCCTCCGCGTGCGTTGCGCCGTGATTCGTGCCCATCCGCAGCGGTTCACAGGTGACCGGGCACTGCAGCTCTGTGCGGCGGTGCGTTTCCGCGGAAACGCTCGTGGACGCCTTCCGGACCCGCAGCCGCTCAGCCGCGGACCCGGACCGTGCAGGTGGCGCCGGCACCCCCCGCCCCCGTGCGGGACGAGACGATCGTGCTCCTGCCCGGCCCGGACGGGAAGGTCGGCACCCTCACGGTCACCCACGAGGGGCAGCAGCAGGTCCTCGACGTGCCGTACGCGACCGCCCGGGTGCAGCAGCCTGGCACGCTGGAGGGCGGCCGCCTCACCGCCGAACAGGTCCAGCATCGCTTCCAGCCCGCGCTGAGCGCGCAGCCCCCGCGCCCGGTGACGTTCGTGCTCTACTTCCTCGACGACAGCGACGAGTTCACGCCACAGTCGAAGCTCGAGATCCCGAAGATCTCGGCGGAGATCGCCGGCCATCCGGCGCCCGAGGGCGTCGTGGTCGGTCACACCGATCGCGTCGGCTCGCTGACCTACAACGACGCCCTGTCGCTGCGCCGGGCCGAGCGGGTGCGCACCGGATTCGTCCAGATGGGCATCCCGCGCGAGCAGATCAGCGTGGCCGGTCGCGGCGAGCGCGAGCCCATCGTCCCCACTGAGGACGAGGTCGCCGAGCCGCGCAACCGGCGAGTCGAGATCACCGTGCGCTGACGGCAGGCGGCCCCTCCCAGCGCAC
>Ga0210113_1000376_pt1 | contig 10896 bp, 7 predicted proteins | sample MayberryNW_Catta_5_FD_185523 | JGI IMG/M metagenome (GOLD analysis project Ga0210113, IMG submission 185523) | Wetland microbial communities from San Francisco Bay, California, USA, that impact long-term carbon sequestration -... | ecosystem: Environmental > Aquatic > Marine > Wetlands ...
CCAGCTCCTAGACCACGACGCCCCCGCCACGTCGCCCCACGAGCCCGCATAGGGGGACGCGTCAGCCCAGGCAGGCCGGGCCGAGCAGCGCCTTGAGGTCGCCCATCAGCGCCGGGGAGGGGTTGACCCGCAGCCCGTCGTCGATCCGGAGCACCGTGGTGCGCGACGCGGCCTGCAGCCGCAGGTGCACCTCGGTGGCGCCCGGGTGGGTGGCGAGGACGTCCTTGAGCCGCTCGACCACCGGCGGGGTGCACCGCACCACCGGCAGCGAGATGACGACCGGCCCGCGCGGCCCCTCCGAGAGGTCGGGCAGCGTCATCTCCATCGCGATCAGCTTGGGCACGTCCTCGCGCCGGTCCAGCCGTCCGCGCACGACGACCACGGTGTCCTCGGCGAGCGTCGTCGCGTAGAGGTTGTAGGTCTGCGGGAAGAACATGACCTCGATCGCGCCTTCGAGGTCCTCGACGGTGGCGATCGCCCACACGTCGCCCTTCTTGGTCACCTTGCGCTGCAGCCCGCTGACCAGGCCGCCGATGGTGACCTGCGACCCGTCGGCGCGCTCCTCGGAGCCGGTCAGCGAGGCGATCGAGCAGTCGGCGGCCGCGGCGAGCAGGTGCTCGACGCCGAAGAGCGGGTGGTCGGAGACGTAGAGGCCGAGCATCTCGCGCTCGTACTGCAGCAGGACGCTCTTGTCCCACTCGCCCAGCGGTACCGGCGGCGTGACGGTGATCTCGGACTCGCCGCCGCCGTCGCCGTCGCCGCCCCCGAACAGGTCGAACTGCCCGTGCGCCTCGTTGCGCTTGGTGAGCATGAAGGAGTCGATCGCCTCGGCGTGCACGTTGAGCAGACCGCGCCGCGGGTCGCCGAGGGAGTCGAAGGCGCCGGCCTTGATCAGTGACTCGACGGTCTTCTTGTTGCACGCGACCGGGTCTATCTTGCGCAGGAAGTCGTAGAAGTCGGTGAACCTGCCCTTGGCCTCGCGGGTGGCCGCGATGCTCGCCACGACGTTCTCGCCGACGTTGCGGATGGCCGAGAGGCCGAACCGGATGTCGGTGCCCCGCGGGGTGTAGTCGGAGTCGGACTCGTTGACGTCGGGCGGCAGCACCTTGATGCCCATGCGGCGGCACTCGTTGAGGTAGAGCGCCGACTTGTCCTTGTCGTCGCGGACGCTGGTGAGCAGCGCCGCCATGTACTCGGACGGGAAGTTGGCCTTGAGGTAGGCCGTCCAGTAGGACACCAGCCCGTAGGCGGCGGAGTGCGCCTTGTTGAACGCGTAGTCCGAGAACGGGACGAGGATGTCCCACAGGGTCTTGATGGCCGCCATCGAGTAGCCGTTGGCCCGCATGCCCTCGGAGAAGCCGACGAACTCGGCGTCGAGCACCTCGCGCTTCTTCTTGCCCATGGCCTTGCGCAGCAGGTCGGCCTTGCCGAGTGTGTAGCCGGCCAGCCGCTGCGCGATCAGGATGACCTGCTCCTGGTAGACGATCAGGCCGTACGTCGCGCCCAGGACCTCCTCGAGCGGCTCGGCGAGCTCGGGGTGGATCGGCGTGATCGGCTCCTGGCCGTTCTTGCGCAGCGCGTACTTGGTGTGCGACCCGGCGCCCATCGGGCCCGGCCGGTAGAGGGCGCCGACCGCGCTGATGTCCTCGAAGTTGTCGGGCTTCATCAGCCGCAGCAGCGAGCGCATCGGCCCGCCGTCGAACTGGAAGACGCCCAGGGTGTCGCCGCGGGACAGCAGGTCGTACGTCGCCTGGTCGGTCAGGTCCTTGCTCAGCGCGTCGAGGTCGATCGTCTGGCCACGGTTGGCCTCGATGTTGCGCAGGGCGTCGTCGAGGATGGTCAGGTTGCGCAGGCCGAGGAAGTCCATCTTGACCAGGCCGAGCGACTCGCAGCTCGGGTAGTCGAACTGGGTGATGACCTGGCCGTCCTGCTCCCGGCGCATGATCGGGATCACGTCGAGCAGCGGCTCGCTGGACATGATGACGCCGGCCGCGTGGACGCCCCACTGGCGCTTGAGGTTCTCCAGGCCGCGCGCCGTGTCGACGACCCGCTTGGCGTCCGGGTCGGTCTCGTAGCGGGCCCGGAACTCCCCGCCCTCGGAGTAGCGCTTGTGCTGCGGGTCGAAGATGCCGCCGAGCGGGATGTCCTTGCCCATGACGGCGGGAGGCATCAGCTTGGTGAGCTGGTCGCCGAGCGCGTAGGGGTAGCCGAGGACCCGGGCCGAGTCCTTCATCGCCTGCTTGGCCTTGATGGTGCCGTAGGTGACGATCTGGGCCACCCGGTCGTCGCCGTACTTGTCGGTGACGTAGCGGATGACCTCGCCGCGACGGCGCTCGTCGAAGTCGACGTCGAAGTCGGGCATCGACATGCGCTCGGGGTTGAGGAACCGCTCGAAGATCAGCCCGTGCTGCAGCGGGTCGAGGTCGGTGATCCGCATCGCGTAGGCGCACATCGAGCCGGCTCCGGAGCCGCGGCCCGGCCCGACCCGGATGGCCTGCTCCTTGGCCCAGTTGATGAAGTCGGCGACCACCAGGAAGTAGCCCGCGTAGCCCTTGGAGCAGATGACGTCGGTCTCGTAGGCGGCCTGACGACGTACGTCGTCGGGGATCTCGCCGGGGTAGCGCGCGGCGAGACCGCGCTCCACCTCCTTGACGAACCAGGACTGCTCCGACTCGCCCTCGGGCACCGGGAAGCGCGGCATGTAGCGCCCCTCGCCCTCGGTGAAGGACACCTCGCAGCGCTCGGCGATGAGCAGCGTGTTGTCGCACGCCTCGGGCAGGTCGCGCCAGACCCGGCGCATCTCCTCGGGCGACTTGAGGTAGAAGTCGTCGGTGTCGAACTTGAAGCGGTTGGGGTCGGCCAAGGTGGCGCCGGACTGGACGCACAGCAGCACCTCGTGCGCCGGCGCGTCCTCCTTGCGGGTGTAGTGCAGGTCGTTGGTGGCGACCAGCGGCAGGCTCAGGTCCTTGGCGAGGCGCAGCAGGTCGGCCTTGACCCGGGTCTGGATCTCCAGCCCGTGGTCCATCAGCTCGAGGTAGTAGTTGCCGGCCCCGAAGATGTCCCGGAACTCCGCCGCGGCCGCGCGGGCCTCGTCGTACCTGCCGAGCCGGAGGAAGGTCTGCACCTCGCCGGACGGGCAGCCGGTGGTGGCGATGATGCCGCCGGCGTACTGCTGCAGCAGCTCGCGGTCCATCCGCGGCTTGTAGAAGAAGCCCTCGAGGCTGGCCCGGCTGTTGAGCCGGAACAGGTTGTGCATGCCGGCGGTGCTCTCGGCCAGCAGCGTCATGTGGGTGAACGCGCCGCCGCCGGACACGTCGTCGCCCCCGCCCTGGCCCCACTTGACCCGGGTGCGGTCGCTGCGGTGGGTGCGGGGCGTCACGTAGGCCTCGGTGCCGATGATCGGCTTGACGCCGGCGGCGGTGGCCTTCTTCCAGAAGTCGTAGGCGCCGAAGACGTTGCCGTGGTCGGTCATCGCCAGGGCCGGCATCCCCATCGCCGCCGACTCCCGGAACAGGTCGTCCAGGCGGGCCGCGCCGTCGAGCATGGAGTACTCGGTGTGCACGTGCAGGTGCACGAACGAGTCTCGGGATCCCATGGTGCTGGCGGCCTCGATCGGGTGGGTGGCTGCTGGTCGGCGGGCCCGAGTCTAGGTCCGAGGTCCGACCGTTCGAGGCCGACGCACCAAGGTCCCAGGCCGGTCGGCGTGTCGCCCTCACCTCAAGATCGTTTGTACCTTTCCGGCGCCTTCTCGTCCCGGGACGCGGCCGTGGCGGCACAAACGATCACGTCCGACGCCGTACGCCGAACCGGGTCCCGTGAGCGGTCCCGCCTGTCCCCGCGCTGCCACCCGTCCCGGAGCCGCCCGAGGAGTTGTGCCCGGTGCGGCCACAGGTCGAGGGCAGTGGCGCGCACGACGGTCAGGTTGAGCCCCTCGAAGCCCTCCTCGCGGACGTTGTCGCTGGTGTGCTGGCGGAGTTCGCGATGCTGGGATCCGTCGTACTCGCCGACCGTCGCGGCATCGACGTCCAACAGGTCCGGTTCTCCCACGACCTCCCCGTCGTCGTCGACGAGGAGGGGGTTGACCAGTGGTACCGGGAGCCCGGCCTCGACTACCCAGACGTATCTCAACCGCGACTCGGGTGCCGACTTGGCGTGCGGGCTGAGCAGCGGGGCTGCAACCCTCGCCGCCGGGAGACCGCGGGTCCGGGACTGCGACGCGACGTAGGCCTCGACCTCGGGCCCGGTGAGCTTGCCGGCACGCCAGGCCGCGTCGCCGACGACGACACCTTCCTCCGCACCCCGCCGGCAAGCCTCGTCGAAGACCGCCCGGACGGGTCGCGTCACCCACACGCCGCGGACCTTGACGACGTCGGCGGCGGGGATCGTCGACCGGTCGACGAGGACCGATGCTCGGTCGCGCAGGTGCCGGCGAGGCCCGGCATGGACCATGATCGGCAGGAGATCGCGCCCGCCCGGACCCGTCCTGCCGTCCAGTGCCGGCACGCCCTGCCACCGCAGTGCCGCCCACCCGCCGAGCACGGCCCAGGAGGGCAGCCCGGCCAGTACCGCGGCGATGCGGTTGTCGGGATCGCTGGCCGGCAGGTGTGCCGGCAGCCGGACGCCGCGGCCGAGGCGGGTCCAGCGCGCGGTGCTGAGCTCGTAACGAGTGACGCCCAGGCGCTCGGCATCGGCCAGCGTGACCGGCCCGGTCACCGGCCGGGTCGGCTGGCGGGGTCGGCGCGGCACCCGACCGACCCTGACCGGTCGTGACCACCGAGGGTGCCGCCCAAGCGCCATCTGTGGAAGCGACTCGGTCGGCCCCGGGATGTGGACGACCATGGCCCAAGATCGTTCGTACCGCCGCGGCGGCTTCTGGTGCTCGGAAGCCGCCGCGCCGGCACAGATGATCACGGGGGGCTGGAATGCGGCCGGCGAGCCCCGCGGAAGTGGGCGGCGGCGGCTAGGAGACGGCGGCGATCTCGCGGGGCAACGGCCACGGGTTGGCCCGGCAGCCCCGCATCCCCTTGGACTGCTGCTGCATCACCGGCGCCAGCCGGCCGGGCCCGGGGCAGTACGCGTGCGGCCGGCCCAGCCAGTGCCCGGTCTCGTGGTTGACCACCATCCGCCGGTAGTCCTCGAGCGTGCCCGGGAACGACGGCGAGCCGGTCCGCCAGCGCGTCTCGTTGATGATCACGTTCCGGCCGATCTGGCAGCTGTAGGCAGGCGAGCAGATCCAGGAGTACGTCGGCAGGTACCGCGCCTGCGCCAGCACCACGGTGAGCTGACCCGGCCGAGCGGGGGCCGCGGGACGGAACCGGTGGTGGCCGCGCAGCCAGCCGCGCCGGTCCGCGTACGTCCGGGCGACCACCGCGCGGAACTCCGCCAGGTCCGCGCGGACCTGGCCTCGGGTCCGCACCGCGTAGGTGTGCAGGTGGAACACGTCCAGCACGGGCGGTGCCGCGACGGCCAGTAGCCGGGCCCGCGGCCCGCGGACCACGCGCAGCCGCCAGTACCCGGTGCTCGTCGGGGTCACCGTGGCCCGGTAGCTGCCGTCGGCGGCGGTCGTCGCGCGGGTCACGAGCTGCCACGAGCTGGCCAGCCGGCGTTCCACCCGCAGCGCCCGCTGGCCACCCGCGGCCAGCACGCCGCTCACGGTCACCGGCCGGCCCAGCCGCACCGCGGGGGTGGACAGCTCGGCGGTCAGCGCCGCGACGCTGACGGTCACCGCCGCGCTGGTCGACTCCTCGGGGGCTCCGGTCGCGCCGTGGTGCAGCCGGTACGTCGTCGAGCTGTCGAGCGTCTGCGCGACGGCCACCGCGCCGGACGCGTCGGTCGTGGCCCCGCCGACCGGGACCCAGGCGCCCTCGGCGGTCAGCGTCTCGGCCTGGACCAGCGCACCCACGACACCGGCGCCGGTGGCCGAGTCGGTGAGCCGGCCGACCAGCGACACCGGCCCGCCCCGGGCGGCGACGGCCGGGTCGGCCGCCAGCGTGAGCGTCGTCGGTGACCCGGCCTGCTCCAGTGCCGAGCGGGTCGGCACGACGTCGGCCGCCGAGGGGGCAGGCGGCACGACCCCGGTCAGGGCGAGCAGGGCCAGCGCACCCGCGACCACCCGGGCCGCACCGGCCGGCCGGCGGACCGGGGACGACGGGTTCGGGGACGAGAGGTGCACCTCGCTCCAGCTCGGGCGGTTCGGACGGGACCTCGGGCGGTTCGGACGGGACTCGGACGGGACTCGGACGGGACTCGGACGGGACATCGTCAACGGTAGGCGACGAGGCGCCGCCGGTGGTGGCAGCCGGGGCCAGCCGTCGTGGCAGCCGAGGCCACCCGTCGTGGCAGCCGTCAGCCGGGTCAGCCGAGCTGCTTGGTCATCCAGCGGTGCGGCAGCCCGGCGTCGTCGAAGACCGGCCCGTGCGCCGCGTAGCCGAGCCGCTCGTAGAACCCCAGCGCATGGGTCTGGGCCGAGAGCGCGACCACCCGCAGCCCGCGCTCGGCAGCCCTGGCCTCGATCGCGGCGACCAGCGCGATACCGAGGGCGGTGCCGCGGCTCTCGGGTCGCACGGCCAGCCGGCCGAGGTGGGCTACCGGGCCCAGTGCCGGGTCCGCGTCGGCGAAGCCCGTCGGCTCGACGACCAGCCGGCCGGCGCCGACGGCCCGGTGGCCGTCGAAGGCGACGAAGTGGTCGGCCGTCTCGTCCAGCTCGTCGAGCTCCAGGTCGGCCGGCACCTGCTGCTCGGTGACGAACACGTCGAAGCGCACCCGGTAGGCCGCTGCGCGGTCGCTGTCGTCCTGCGCGAGCCGGATGGTCCGCGCCGGGCTGCTGCCGGTCACGACTCGGCCCGGAGCCGTTCGAGCGCGGTGGCCAGGTCGTCGGGATAGCGACTGGTCAGCTCGAGCCGCTCCCCCGTCCTCGGGTGCTCGAACCCGAGGCGCACCGCGTGCAGCCACTGCCGCTGCAGGCCCAGGCGTGCGGCCAGGGTCGGGTCGGCGCCGTAGGTGAGGTCGCCGACGCAGGGGTGCCGCAGGGCCGCCATGTGCACCCGGATCTGGTGGGTGCGCCCGGTCTCCAGGTCGATCTCGAGCAGGCTCGCCGCCCGGTGCGCCTCGAGGGTGTCGTAGTGGGTGACGCTGGGCTTGCCCCCGGCGACGACGGCCCACTTCCAGTCCGCGGTCGGGTGGCGGTCGATCGGGGCGTCGACGGTGCCGGTGAGCGGGTCGGGATGGCCCTGGACGAGCGCGTGGTAGGTCTTGTCGACCGCGCGGTCCTTGAAGGCCCTCTTGAGCAGCGTGTACGCCCGTTCGGACTTGGCCACCACCATCAGGCCGCTGGTCCCCACGTCGAGCCGGTGCACCACGCCCTGCCGCTCGGAGGCACCGCTGGTGGACACCCGGTAGCCGGCTGCGGCCAGCCCGCCGACGACGGTCGGGCCGGTCCACCCGGGGCTCGGGTGGGCCGCGACGCCGACCGGCTTGTCGACGACCACGACGTCGTCGTCGTCGTGGACCACGGTCATGCCCGGCACCGGCTCGGCGACGACCACCGGGGCCGAGGGCGGCGGCGGCAGGGTGACGTCGAGCCAGGCGCCGGCGTGCACCCGGTCGGACTTGCTGGCCGGGGCGCCGTCGACGAGGACGTCGCCGGCCAGCACCAGCTCGGCGGCCTTGGTGCGGGACACCCCGAAGAGTCGGGACAGGGCGGCGTCCAGGCGTTCCCCGGCCAGGCCGTCGGGCACCGGCAGGGTGCGGTGGTCGCTCACCTGCCGAGCGTAGCCGCGGTGCGTGCGGGTGCCGTCAGTACGCCCCGCGGCGGCTGACCACCGCGTGCAGGGTCCTCCAGAGGATCTGGATGTCGCCGGCGAACGACCAGTTCTCGACGTAGTAGAGGTCCAGCCGGACGCTGTCCTCCCAGGACAGGTCGGACCGGCCGCTCACCTGCCAGAGCCCGGTGATGCCGGGCTTGACCAGCAGGCGCCGGGAGGTCGCCCGGCCGTACCGCTCGGTCTCGCTGGGCAGGGCCGGCCGTGGCCCGACCATGCTCATGTCACCGAGGAGCACGTTGACCAGCTGGGGCAGCTCGTCGAGGCTGAACCGGCGCAGGAACCGGCCGACCGCGGTGACCCGGGGGTCGTCGTGGCGCTTGAAGAGCAGGCCGTTCCCGTGGTTGACGTCGGCGACGTCCGGCAGCATCTCCTCGGCGTTGCAGACCATCGTGCGGAACTTGTAGACCGTGAACATCGCGCCGTCACGGCCGACCCGGACCTGGCGGAAGATGACCGGGCCCGGGCTGGTGATCCGGATGGCCGCGGCGATGAGCATGAGCACCGGACTGATCGCGATCAGCGCCACGGCGGCGGTGAGCCGGTCGAACGCCTCCTTGACCACCCGGGTGGGGCCGGTGAACTCCGGCTGCTCGACGTAGAGCAGCTGGAGGCCGGACACCGGGCGGACGTGCACCCGCGGGCCGGCCACGTCGGTCAGGGCGGGTGCGACGACCAGGTCGACGCCGGCCCCCTCGAGGTCCCATCCGAGCCGCTTGAGGACGCCGCTGGTGAGCCCGCGCGACGCGGTGACCGCGACGGTGTCGACCCCGAGCCGGGTGACCGCCTCGGGGACGCTGGTCAGCGAGCCGACGACCGGCACCGAGGCGCCGGCCACGGCGTCGCCCGGCGGCATGCAGGCGCCGACGACCTTCAGCCCGGCGTAGGGCTCCCGCTCGAGCTCCGCGACGAGGTCCTCGACCTCCTCGTGGCCACCGACGACCAGGACCCGGTGCGACCACCGGCTGGACCGCCGACGTGCCTGGTGCAGCACCTTGCGCGCGACCCAGCGGCCGAGCAGCAGCAGCCCGGTCCCGATCACGAAGGACAGGCCGAAGGCCAGCCGGGAGAACTGGAAGCGGGTCATGTAGCAGACGACCGCCACCAGGGCCCAGAAGTACATGCTGGCCCGGACCACGCGGCGGTACTCGTCGCCGCCCACGCCGAGGATGCGGCCGTCGTACGTCCGGGTGAACAGCAGGAACAGGGCCCACGCGAGGGCCAGGGCCGGGCCGAGGACGAGGTACGACGTCGGACGGAGGTTCGCGACCTCGCTGGTGATCGAGATGGCCTTGTAGCCGGGACCGAAGACCCAGCCGAGGGCGACGCCGATGGCGACGGTGACCAGCACCGCGTCCAGCAGCAGCAGCCGTCGGCCGAGGCGGCGCAGCCAGCGGGTGTCGGAGGCGACCGCGCGGTCGGCGAGGGACACCACGACCGGCCGGTCGGCGGGGCTCTGGGTCTGCCGCTGCTCCGGCCCCTGGGTCGGGCCGTCCTGGACCGGCAGCTCCTGCCGCAGGGCGTCGTCGGGCGCCACGGAGGTCATGCCGGTCCCCCTCCCTCTGTCGGTCCGACTGCCGGGTGGCCTGCCGTGGATGCCGTGGACCGGTGGCCCCGGTCGAGCACGAGCAGCGTAACGGACGGTCCGAGATCCGTCACATCAAGCCACAAAGCATGTCGGAGTGGTGCAGATCGGGCGGTACTCCCCGTCGGTCGAGACCCACACCTGTAAGAGTCTCGAGCGGCCCGTTCGGTTCACTCGAATCTCGAGGAACTTGTGCGTCAGGGGCTCGGTGGCATGGTTCGGGGCGGTTCGTCCTCGCGGGTGGCCCGCTCGTCGTGCGGCACGCCGCGCGCGGAGAGCACGACCATGAGCACGCCGGCGACGACGATGGCCGAGTCCGCCAGGTTGAACACCGGCCATCGCGGCAGCTCGAGGAAGTCGACGACGTGCCCGCGACCCGGGCCGGGGCTGCGGAGCATCCGGTCGGTCAGGTTGCCCAGGGCGCCCCCGAGCACCAGCCCGAGGGCGACCGCCCACCACGCACTGGTCAGCCGGCGGGCCATCCGCAGGATCACGACGACGACCGCGACGGCCACGCAGGTGAAGACGATGGTCATGCCCTGGGCCATCCCGAAGGCCGCGCCCGGGTTGCGGACCAGCCGCAGCGTGAGCAGGCCGCCGAGCAGGCTGATCGGCTCCCGGTCGCTGAGCTCCTCGACCGCCAGCAGCTTGCTGAGGACATCGAGTGCGAGGACGCCCGCCGCCACAGCGAGCAGGAGGGCGAGCCGGCCGGGTCCGCGATCCCCGTCCGACGCGGGGATAGGCGGGTCGGGCTCGTTCAGCGGCGCTCCTCGCGCTGCTTGCATGTCATGCACAGGGTCGCCCGGGGGAACACCTGCAGGCGGGCCTTGCCGATCGGGTTGCCACAGTTCTCACAGACGCCGTAGGTGCCGTTGTCGATGCGGGCGAGCGCGCGCTCCGCCTGCACCAGCATGTCACGGGTGTTGTTGGCCAACGACATCTCGTGCTCGCGCTCGAAGGTCTTGCTCCCTGCGTCGGCCGCGTCATCTCCGGCGCCGTCGCCGGAGTCGCGCAGCATGTCGTCGATCTCGTGCTCGGCCAGGTCGAGCTCGTCCCGCAGCCGGCGGACCTCGTCCCGCAGCTCGGTGCGCACCTCGTTGAGCTCGGCCTTGGTCCACGGGTCCTCGTCGGCCCGCACCACCAGCGCCTGGGGGCCCGCGGCCGGACCGGCCGGACCGGCCGCCCGGCGGGCCGCCGAGGGGCGGCTGACCTGCTTCTTCGCGGCCGCGACCGGTCGGCCCTCTTCCAGGGCCTTCTTCGCGGCGGCCCGGGAGGCCGCGGTCTGGGCGACCGGCTTTCCGGTGGGAGCCGCCGCCGCTTCTAGGGGCGTCGTGGGGGCCGTGCTCGGTGCGGCGGCCTTCTTCGCCGGCGCCGCCTTCTTCGCCGGCGCCGCCTTCTTCGCGGCGGCCTTCTTGGCCGGCGGCGCCTTCTTCGCGGCGGCCTTCTTGGCCGGCGCGGCCTTCTTCGCCGCGGCCTTCGTCGCCGACGCGG
>Ga0210113_1000379_pt1 | contig 10876 bp, 9 predicted proteins | sample MayberryNW_Catta_5_FD_185523 | JGI IMG/M metagenome (GOLD analysis project Ga0210113, IMG submission 185523) | Wetland microbial communities from San Francisco Bay, California, USA, that impact long-term carbon sequestration -... | ecosystem: Environmental > Aquatic > Marine > Wetlands ...
GCTCAGTTGTCTCTTACAGAAGATTCCGGCACGATCGCGACTGCGTTGATCTCAAGCAGCAACTCGGGCCGCGCCAGCGCCACAACCTGAACCATGGTGCTGGCGGGAAAGTCGGATCCCAGAAACTCCCGCCGAACCTCGTTAACCGCGGAGTGATAGCGCGCGTCCGTCGTGAACACGTTCATGGATACGAGATCTTGTAACGTTCCACCGGCGGCCTCAACCCCGGTTTTGATCTTCTCGAGAATATACCGAGTCTGAGCACGGACATCCGCGAGTCCAACCACGTTGCCATTGGGATCGCTGGCGGTGTTGCCGGCGATAAACACTGCGCGACCGGGCTTGGAAATGACCACCTGAGAATAACTGCCGCGGGGCACAGGCATGCCTTCCGGATTGAGCGTCTTCTTTGCCATTAGGGTCTCCTTTTGCGCATTCCGCTCTCGAGTTCCACGAACGGTTTATTGGCGAAATCCAAGAGTTTTACCGATCTCCGCAACCATCTTGTTCACCAATCCGACATCCTTCTGGGATAAATAGATGACCGATTTCCCCTGAACGTAGCGGTGCATCGCCGTCCCCGGCACGAACGCAGAGCTCTGGCCGCCGTACCGCTCCCCGCCGTTCCACTCGCTGGTCGGCGCCGACTTCGTCGGGCCGCCGTTGATCCGGTACTTGACGTCGACCTTGCCGAGGCTCCGCTTCGCGAGGACGCGGACCTCCTGCGGGTCGCCGTAGCCCTTGTCGAACGCGAAGTTCACGCCCGGCACGCCCGTCTTGTACGTGTCGTCCGTGCGGAGGTAGAACGGCTTCGTCTCGATCCCGAGATGCGATACGGGATTCTCCGGATCCTTCGCCGACTTCGCCACGTCAAGGGCGAACGGGATGTTTCGCTCGAACTCCTGCTGGACGAGCGCCTCGTCGTCCGGGAACACGAAGCCGGAGCCGGGCGAGCCCTCGGAGAGCTCGGGAGTCCAGGCCAGCGTTCCGGCCTTGACGTGCGCGTAGTCCGTCGTCTCGCCGTTCGTCACGTAGAGGACGTCCGACGAGAGGCCCGGATGGAAGCCGTCGCCCGTGGCGGGGCTACCGATCGCGGGATTGTCGAGGTTCCCCGAGAGGGCGTAGTAGATCGGGTCGTCGGCGGTCGGCGTGCCGATCTGCCACCCCTCGGGGTAGAGCAGCCAGCGGCCGAACGAGTGGTAGTTGACCTGGAACTTGAAGTCCTTCCGGTCGAGCAACCCAGTCATCGCCCGCGTCTCCGGCTCCGAGGACGCTGCCGGGCCGCGGTAGGTGTCGCTCGAGAACACGTTCGACGAGCCCTCGTTGTCGTAGTTCCAGTGCTCCGGGTAGTTGCGGTTCGGATCGACGCCGTCGCCGACCTCGATCGTCCCGTTCCCGTTGTTGTCCCGGAGCGTCTTGCGCCAGAGCCGCGTCCCCGGGTTCAGGAACGTGTACTGGTACCCGTCCGGGTTTGCGACCGGGATGAACCAGAGCTCGGTGTTCTTGAGCAGGCTCCGGATCTGCGGATCGCCCGCCTTCCAGTGGTCGATGTAGTAGTTCATGAGGCGGAAGTTGACCTCGCCGGCGATCCACTCGCGCGCATGCTGGATCGCGCTGTACAGCACCCGCACGCGGGCATTCTTGCCGTGCCGGTGGCCGGGATTCAGCGTGAGCCTGAGGGCCCAGATGGTGCGGCCCTGGCCCGACGTGCCGATCCTGACCGCCTTCGCGATGCCCTTGTTCGCCTTCGCGATGCGCTGGAGCTCGGCGGCGTAGCCGTCAGGCCCGTCGTAGTCGCGCCAGACCGTGTAGCCGGTCGACTTCTGCGCGGCCGCCTCCTGGCGCGCCGTGCGGCCGGCCTTGTTCCGGATGAGCTGGGTCTGGATTCCCTGCGCCTTCAGGCCGGAGACCTGCGCCGGCGTGAGGACCATGCTGATCTGGACGCCGCTGAAGACGTCCTCCGCGGCCGCGATGTCATACCCCTTCGAAAGCAGGTCGCGGTACTGCTCGCTGGACACGACAGCCGAATAGAAATCCAGCTGTAGACCGGGTCCCGGTTTGGGCAGCTTCGGCTGTCCCGCAGTGGCCTGCGTCACCGCCCCAAGGGCGACCACGCTGGCCACGACGAGAAGCGCCGCAGCCCGAAACGATCGTCTCATGCCCCTACCCCTATTCGTCGTTGACAGATACGAGCGGGAAAGCGTTTCATAGCAGGAGCTTTGTGGCAAGGAACTCGACCCTCGTTAGCATCGCGCGAGTGAGCTTCTCCTTCGGCCACGCGACCGGTCGCCGCCCCCCGTTCAAGTACTCGACGTTCACGCGCGTCGGGTTCTCGGACACGGACGCGCAGGGCATCGTCTACTACGGCCGGTACATGCCCTACTTCGACTACGCGCGGGTCGAGTACGGCCGCCACCTCGGCCTCCTCGACTTCCCGCTCGCGCCAAACGAGTTCGTCATGCGGGCGTGCGAGGTCGTGTACGAGGCTCCGGCGCGGTTCGACGACCTGCTCGAGGTGTTCGTCCGCACGAAGCGGCTCGGCCGCTCGAGCATGACCTGCGAGCTCTGCGTCTACCGGGTCGAGGACGACGAGCTCATGTGCACGGCGGAGCAGACGCTCGTGCTCGTCGATCCCGCCGAGCGGCGCGCCGTCGCGATCCCGGACGGGTACCGCGAGGCGATCGAGCGCTTCGAGGCCACCGACCTCGAGCTGGCGGTGCCACGGTGAGCGCCGACGCCTACCGGAGCGCACTCGAGGCGGTCGAGCGCGTCCTGAACCGCGAGGGCGAGGCCGACGACGTGCTCCGGCAGACGGTCGAGCTCATGCACGACCGGTTCGACCACTACTCGTGGGTCGGCATCTACCTCGTCGAGGGAGGCGACCTCGTGCTCGGCCCGTGGAAGGGCCCGCAGGCGACCGACCACATCCGGATTCCGATCGGGCAGGGGATCTGCGGCGCGGCGGCCGCGAGCGGCGAGACCGAGATCGTGGACGACGTGAACGCCGACGAGCGCTACCTCGCGTGCTTCGTCTCCACGCGGAGCGAGATCGTCGTCCCGATCGCCTACGAGGGCCGCGTCGTCGGCGAAATCGACATCGACTCGAACGTACCCGGCGCGTTCGGGGAGGCGGACCGGGTCTTCCTCGAGCGCGTCGCGCAGCTCGTGTCGCAGCATTGCCTCGTGGCGTGGGACCAACCGTCGCAGTGGGCCGAGCGCGTCGGTGGCGACTCGCCTGCCTGACGCGCGCCGCCACACGCGGGCGTTCCCCCTGCGTCGGGCCCCGGCGCCGTGCGTCGGCAGCGGTTTGCGGAGACGCGTGCGGGCCGTGCATGATCGCCGCCTCGTGAGCGCACCCACCACCGTCCCGAACGACGGGATCCGCGAGCATGCGGAGCGCCTCCTGGCCGGCCCGCCGCCGACCCGGAGCGCGCTCGCGCTCGCGTTCGCCGAGAGCAGCGCTTCCTCGGCGGAGGTGCTCGTCGAGGGCAGCTCGTTCTACCCGCGGATGCTGGCCGATCTCGAGGCGGCCTCCTCCTCGATCCACGTGAACCAGTTCGGCTTCCGGCCCGGCATCGTCGGGGACGAGTTCGCGGAGGTGCTGCTCGCCAAGGCGGCCGCCGGCGTCCCGGTGCGGCTGGTCGTCGACCGGCAGGGATCGGACCCCGAGCGCAGCACGCGCGACTTCTACGAGCGGCTCACGGCCGGCGGGATCGACGTCTGCGTCGTCCGCGCCACGCGGCCCCGGGTGCCCGCCGGCTCCCTCGGCCGCGGCGGTGCGACCCGCTGGAACCTCCGCGCCCTCGGCCACATCGACCATCGCAAGGTCCTCGTGATCGACGGGCGGACCGGCTGGGTGGGCGGCGCCGGGATCGAGGACCACTTCCAGGACGGGCGCTTCCACGACCTGTTCCTCCGCGTCGGCGGGCCGGTCGTGGCCCAGCTCCAGCTCGTGTTTATCGCGAGCTTCCGCTGGCTCGAAGGGGCGATTCCGGTCGCGGAGCTGGACGCGCTGCTGCCGGAGCTCGACCCCGGGCCGGACCCGATGCCGGCCGTCGTCCTCCACAACGCGCCCGGCCGCTACCGGCCGATCACCGCCGCGATCGCGCGCGTCCTCGACACCGCGCGCGAGACCCTCGACGTCGTCAACCCGTACGTGACCGACCGCGGGATGATCCGTCGGATCGAGCGGGCGGCCCGCCGCGGCGTGCGCGTGCGGCTCTTCGTCCCGGCGAACGCGAACAACTGGGCGTGCGCGGCGGCGCAGCAGTTCCACCACGCGAGCCTCCTGGACGCCGGCGTCCGCATCCGCGAGTACCCGACGATGCTCCACGCGAAGGCGTTCGTCCGCGACGGCGAAGAGCTGCTCGCGGGGACGTGCAACCTCGAGGCCTGGAGCCTCAAGCGCTTCTTCGAGATCGACCTCCAGGTGCGATCGCAGACGGTCGCGGCGCAGTTCGACGAGCGGTTCAGCGCGCCGGCCGAGGCGGTCTCGTGCGACGGCCGGGCGCTCACCGGCGCGAAGGCGCGGGCCCGGGCGGCAGCGTTCGCGGCGATCTCTCCGCTCCTCTGAGCCCGTGCCGACCCCGCTCGCATTCGTCGCAGCGCGGGCGTAGATTCGCCCGAATGACTACAAGGAGGGCGCGATGCTCCTAGCGGATTACCCGTTCCTCGACGTGATGTGGACCATGCTCGTCTTCTTCCTGTGGGTGATCTGGTTCTGGCTTCTGTTCACGGTGTTCGCGGACATCTTCCGGCGCCGCGACCTGTCCGGTTGGGGCAAGTTGGGCTGGATCGTCTTCACGATCATCCTCCCGTTCCTCGGGGTGTTCATCTACCTGATCACGCAGGACGAGGGGATGGCGAAGCGGAACGTCGATCGGGCACGGGGACAGCGAGAGCAGCTCGACGAATACGTCCGACAGACCGCGGGGGGCGGCTCGGCTGCCGAGATCGAGAAGGCGAAGGCCCTCCTCGACAGCGGCGCGATCGACCAGGCCGAGTTCGAGGCGCTGAAGCGCAAGGCGCTGGGCTAGCCCAGGAGAACGAATACCGGCGGGGTCGTGACTCGGCCCCGCCGGGAACGTCGAGCGCCTAGACGTCCGTCTCGGCGGCCTCGGCGAGCGCGCGCTCGGCCGCCTCGACGGGGCCATCGGGCGGCATGGCGACCGCGTTCCGTCCGCCGGACTTCGCGCGGTAGGCGGCCCGGTCGGCGAGCGCGACGAGCTCGTCCGCGGTCGTCCCCGCGCGCGCGACCGACGCCACGCCGATCGACACGGTCAGCTGGATCCCGGCCCCCTGCCCCGAGCGCTCCACGTCCTCGCGGATCCGGTCGGCCACCCGGAGGGCGCCGGCCGCGTCCGTCTCCGGCAGGAGGACGCAGAACTCGTCGCCGCCGAAGCGGGCCGCGACGTCGTAATCGCGGGTCAGGGACCGGAGCGACATGGACACGAGCCGGAGGGCCTGATCCCCCGCCACATGGCCGAGCGAGTTGTTGATCCGCCGGAGGTGGTCGACGTCGATCATGAGGAGCGAGAGCGGGCGGCCGAAGCGCTCGGCGCGCCGCAGCTCCTGCTCGAGGGCCCCGGTCAGGTGCCGCACGTTGAAGAGGCCCGTCTTCGGCTCGATCCGCGACGCCTCGACGAGGCTCGGGATGGCGAGCGCCCGGTAGTCGAGCGCCAGCGGCAGGAGGAGGAGCAGCACGAGGCTCCAGTGCTCCTCGGCGAGCGCGGCGGCGAGCGCGCCGAGCGAGAGCAGTCCCGCGTCGATGAGGACGCAGTCGATGCGGATCGTGTCCCGCACCGGTACGCGGCGCGCGAGGCGGAGCATCGTCGCGAGGACGCCGTACTGGAGGACGAGGAACGTCCCGATCGCGGCGAGGGCGGCGAGCGTCCAGGAGCCCCGCCCGCCCGACTCGAGTGCGTCGAACACGGCCCGTGCCGCGAGCGCCGGCCCCACGAAGTTCGCCGCGTTGAAGACGGCGATGTACCACGAGACGCGGGTCCGGATCCACTCGGGCACGAAAGCGATCGCGATCGCGGTCGCCGCCAGGGCAGGCGGGAGCATGAGCGCGGCCGCGAACATCGGGGCGAGCGACAGGTGTGAGCCCTGGTACTTCTCGCGCTCGCGCGCCAGCAGGTGCGTGACGGCGATCAGCGGTACGAGGACGGCGAAGGCGATCCAGTCGTCCTGCGTCACGTGCGCCGGCAGGCCGAAGGCGGCGACCCCGAACCCGGTCGCCCAGACCAGGGCGAACTCGAACGCCGCAGCGGCGGCGCTCAGGCCGCCCGACGTGTGCTTCGAGGAGGCATCCATTCGCCCGTACACGGTGTACGGCCTTCCGGACGGAAGGGCATCACTCGTTCGAGGGAGCCGTGCGGCTCAGCCTGCGCGCGACTCGACGCGCCGGACGATCGCCGCGGGCGTCTGCGCGACGAGCGGCTCGCCGAGCACGAGGCCGCCGAGCTCGTTCGCCTGGCGGATGACCGCGTCGCGCCGGGCAGCGAGGCTCGAGCGGGCGACGAGCAGCGCCGCGCGCGTCTCGGTCGCCCAGGCGATCAGGTCGTCGAGCGTGTCGCCCGGCGGATCGGAGGCCGTCTCGCCGAGGCCAGGCCGCTCCCCGAGCTCGGCCGCGAGCGCCCGTGCCCGCCGCGCCAGGTCGGCGGCCTCCTCGCCGCGGCGGTCGGCCTCCGCGTCGAGCCGCTCTAGCTCCGCCTGCGCGTGGAGGGCGCGGCGCCTGGCCGAGTGGAGCAGGTCGCGCGCGCGGACCTCGGCCCGCCGGGCGGCCGGATCGTCGGTGCGCGCCTTCGCGGCCTCGGCCTCCGCGTGCGACGCGCGTCGTTCCTCCACCTCGCGCGCCGCCTCGGCGAGCGCCCCGGCAGCCGCCTCGCGCTCGGCGGGGAGCGCGGAGAGGCGATCGCGAACCTCGGCCGCCTCCGCGCCGATCTCCTCGACCCTCCGCGCGAGCTCGTCGAGCTCGTCGAGCACGCGCGAGGTCTCGCCGTCGGCGCGTTCGAGCTCGCGGAGGAAGGCGATCGTCCGGTCGTCGGCCGCCGGCACCGCGATCGACCGCCTACTGGGGCGTGACGCGGTAGGCGTCGAACACGTCGTCGACGCCGCGCAGCGCGTTCAGGAGCGTCCGCAGCGACCCGACGTCACCGACCTCGGCCACGTACCAGTTCTTCGCCATCTGGTCCTCGACGTGGCCGCCGTACTCGACGATGTTCGCGCCGTGCTCGGCGAACGTCCGGGCGACGTCCTCGAGCAGCCGCGGCCGGTCCCACGACGTGAGGGCGATCTGGACGCGAAAGCTCTGCGAGGCGCCGCCGTCCCACTCGACCGGAGTGAACCGCTCCGGGTTCCGCATGAGCGCGCGGACGTTCTGGCAGTCCGCGCGATGGATCGTGATCCCCTTCCCCAGTGAGATGTAGCCGACGATCTCGTCGCCGGGGACGGGGGTGCAGCACTTGGCGAGCCGGACGAGCACGCCGTCGAGCCCGTCGACGGTGATCCCGACGTTCGAGGACGAAACCGCGTGGCGCGCCTTCGGCTTGTCCGTGACCGGCGCCTCCTCCGCGACCTCGCTCGTCTTGAGGCGCTGGAGCACCTTGTTCGCGACCTGGCCGGACTGGAGCTTCCCGGCGCCGAGCGCGAGGTAGAAGTCCTCGGCCTTCTTGAAGCCCATCTCGCGGATCACCTCGGCGAGGAGCGGCGAGCCGGCCAGCTTCTTGTACGGGAGCTTGTGCTGCTTGAGGGCCGCCTCGAGGGTCTCGCGGCCGCGCGCCTCCGTCTCCTCGCGCGTCTCGCGCGAGAGCCACTGGCGGATCTTGTTTCGCGCGCGCGAGGATGCGGCCAGCGAGAGCCAGTCGCGCGAGGGCCCGCGGCTCGCGGAGCGCGTGGTCAGGATCTCGACGAAGTCGCCGGTGCGGAGCCGGTAGTGGAGCGGCACGATCCGCCCGTTCACCTTGGCGCCGACCGTGCGGTGGCCGACGTCGGTATGCACCGAGTAGGCGAAGTCGATCGGCGTCGAGCCGGCCGGCAGGCTCTTCAGCTCGCCCTTCGGCGTGTAGACGTAGACCTCGTCCGAGGCGAGCTCCGGGAACTGGCGGCGCAGCTCGCGCGGATCCTCTTCCTCCTGCTGCCAGTCGGCCAGCTGCTGGAGCCAGGCGAGGCGTTCGGCCTCCTGCTTCTTCTTCGCCTTGTCCTTGTAGAGCCAGTGCGCCGCGATGCCGAACTCGGCCGTCCGGTGCATGTCGCCCGTCCGGACCTGGATCTCGAGCGGGCGGCCCTCGGGTCCGATCACGGTCGTGTGGAGCGACCGATACAGGTTGAACTTGGGCATCGCAACGTAGTCCTTGAAGCGGCCCGGCATCGGCTTCCAGAGGGAGTGGATGATCCCGAGGGTGCCGTAGCAGTCGCGCTCGCCGGCCTTGCCCTCGTTCTCGACGATCACCCGCATCGCGGTCAGGTCGTAGATCTCGTTGAACTCCTTCCCGCGCTTGGCCATCTTCTCGTAGATGGAGTAGAAGTGCTTCGCGCGGCCGGAGATGTCGGCCGTGATGCCGACCTTCTCGAGCTCGCGCGCGAGCGTCTCGCTCGCCTCCCCGACGAACTTCTCCCGGTCGGCGCGCCGCTGGTTCACCATCGACTGGATCTCGGCGTACTTGCGCGGGTGCAGCGTCGCGAACGCGAGGTCCTCGAGCTGCCACTTCATCGTGTGGATACCGAGGCGGTGCGCGAGCGGCGCGTAGACCTCGAGCGTCTCGCGCGCCTTCTGCATCTGCTTCTGGCGCCCGAGGTACTCGATCGTCCGCATGTTGTGCAGGCGGTCGGCGAGCTTGATCAGGATGACGCGCTCGTCCTGCGCCATCGCGAGCACCATCTTGCGGTAGTTCTCCGCCTGGGCCTGCTCGCGGCTCTGGAAGTGGATCCGCGTCAGCTTCGTCACGCCCTCGACGAGCTGGCCGACCTCGTCGCCGAACTCGGCGCGCAGCTCCTCGATCGTGACCCCGGTGTCTTCGACGACGTCGTGCAGGAGCGCGGCCGTGATCGTCGCGTCGTCCGCGTGGAGGTCGGTGAGGATCCGCGCGACGCCGAGCGGATGCTGGATGAAGTCCTCGCCGCTGCGCCGCTGCTGGCCCTCGTGGGCCGCGCTCGCGAACTCGAACGCGCGCGCGATGCGCTCGCGCTGGACGTCCGGGTTGTACCCGGCGACCTCCTCGAGCAGCGCCTCCAGCTCTTCTCGGTGCCGCTCCGCAGGCTTCGCGTGAACGACCTGACTCATGGGCTCAGTGTAGCTCCGAGGTCCTTCGACAAACCCGGGCGGAATCCTGAGCGCTCGCCGGTCTAGGCGGCGGCGGCGAGCGGCTCGTCGAGCAGGGCCCGGAAGGTCGGCGACTCCGCGAGGCTCCGGCGGGACGACGGCTCCTCGTCGAGGCCGAGCTCCGTGAAGACCCGGCGCGCCTCCGGGCTCCACGCCTCGGGGCCCGCACGCCACTCCGCGGCCAGGTGGGCGCGGAGCTCCTCGTAGCGGTGCGGCGTCTCGAAGATGCGCTTGACGACGAGCTGCGGCGCGACTGTCCCGTTCCAGTGGTTCGCCTCCAGCCGGAAGGCGACGTCGTGGCGGACCGGGCGCCGGAGCGAGTCGAGACGCGGCCCCCAGCCGAATGCGATCCCGCCCGAGCGGGCGCCGTTCGCGGTCACGGCCAGGCGCAGGTGCTTGCCGTCGCCGACGGCGGCGAGCTCGCTGAGCTCGCACCCGGCGGCGAGGAGCGTGATCCCCGGGTTGCCGAGGCCGAAGGGCGCGAGCCGCGCGAGCTCCTCGCAGAGCTCGAGCGTCAGGTCGCGTCCGTCCACGACCGCGTCGACCGTGAGCTGCGCGACGAGGTCGGCGTCGTCGAGCGCCGCATCCGCGTGCACGGCGAACGCCCGCGCGAACGCATCGAGGTTCTCGGGCGCCAGGGAGAGGCCCGCGGCGGCCCGGTGACCGCCCCAGCGGGCCAGGTGCTCCGAGCACGCTGCGAGCGCGCCGTGCAGGTCGAAGGACGGGACCGAGCGGCCGGAGCCGACCCAGCCGTCCTCACCCGGGGCGAGGAGCACGACGGGCCGCCCGAAGCGCTCCACGAGGCGGGAGGCCACGATGCCGATCACGCCGCGATGCCAGCCCTCCCCGGCGAGCACGTAGCCGCGCCGGCGCCGTGCGCCCTCGGGCCACTCGGCGACCTGGGCGACCGCCTCGCGGAGGATCCGGTCCTCGACAGCCTGCCGGTCGCGGTTGAGCGACTCGAGCTCGCCCGCGAGCCGCCCGGCCACCGGCTCGTCGTCCGTCAGGAGCAGCTCGAGCGCAGCGCCCGGGTGCCCGAGCCGGCCGGCCGCGTTGATCCGCGGGGCGAGCCGGAACCCGAGCGCGGCCGTGTCGATCCGCGCCGGATCCACACGCGCCGAACGCATGAGCGCGAGCAGTCCGGGGCGATTGGTGCGGGCGAGCCGCCGCAGGCCGGCAGTGACGAGAAAGCGGTTCTCGTCCACGAGCGGCACCACGTCCGCGACCGTCGCGAGCGCGACGAGGTCCAGGTGGCGCTCAAGGTTCCCCGCGCCGAGCGCCTGGAGGAGCTTGTAGACGACCCCCGTCCCGCAGAGCTCGGGGAACGGGTACGCGGACGGCCGCGGCGCGACGACCGGGCAGTCCGGCAGCGTCTCGCCGGGCCGGTGGTGATCGGTGACGACGACCTCGAGGCCGAGGGCCCGCGCCTCGGCCACCTCCTCGACGGCGGTGATGCCGCAGTCGACCGTGAGGACGAGGCCGCAGCCCTCCTGCGCCAGGCGGGTGAGGGTTTCGCCGCTGACGCCGTAGCCCTCGTCGAAACGGCTCGGGAGG
>Ga0210113_1000380_pt1 | contig 10872 bp, 2 predicted proteins | sample MayberryNW_Catta_5_FD_185523 | JGI IMG/M metagenome (GOLD analysis project Ga0210113, IMG submission 185523) | Wetland microbial communities from San Francisco Bay, California, USA, that impact long-term carbon sequestration -... | ecosystem: Environmental > Aquatic > Marine > Wetlands ...
GCGGCGGGGCCTGAAAACAAGCTTTGTACTCCTGTGCCCGCGCTCTCCAGGTCTCACCCCTCGTTCGCTTCTTGGTTAGTTAATTGTGGACTCCTTAATGAGTTTTTCGCCGTTCCGAATTTGAATTTGCTTAGGATTTCGCGATTGGTTCCGAAATTAGCTTTCCCTCTGTGCCGGTTGGATGAGCGCTTCCAACTGGGCCATGTCGAGCGGCTTTTCAAGGAAGTGGTCAAATCCCATGGAGCCTTGACTGGACCGATCCTCATACCCGCTAATGCCGATGATTTTAGTGATACTGGTGCCAAGCATCTCTTTGAGCCGTTGCCTCAGTTCATAGCCACTCATATCGGGCAGCCTGATATCCAATAGAATGACCTCGGGACGAAATTCCTGTGCTCCGGCCAGCGCCGATTTTCCATCATGAGCTGAGCGAATTTCATGCCCGCGCTGTTCCAAGAAACGGCGCATCATCTCGCAGGCCGCGTGGCTGTCATCGACCAACAATATCTTGAGTTGCGCGCGCGCCAGTCTTTCTGCATGATACGCAACCCGCTCCACGAGTGCTCGGCGATCAATCGGCTTACTCAAGTAATCATCGCATCCCGCCCGCAAACACTTCTCACGGTCGCCCAGCATGGCGCCCGCGGTGAGCGCAATAATGGGCTTTCGAAAACCTTTGGCGCGGAGCCTCCGGGTGGTTTCATAGCCGTCGATTCCGGGCATCTGAATATCCAATATGATGGCGTCAAATGGATCCGTCTTCTCCGCTTCAGCGATCGCCTCAACCGCCGCTTCGCCATCCGTGACAGCGGTCGGACGCCCTCCTGCCTCTTCAATATACCGGCTCACCAGGTAGCAGAACTCTTCCCGGTCATCGACTACCAAAACTCGGCGGCCCTCGAGGGGCAACTCACCGGCTATCGGTGCGAGCGGCAAAGCCGGAGCGAGCGGCCCCGCTGCGGTTGGTATCGTCACCCGAAACGTGCTCCCTTTACCCGGCTCGCTCTCGAGCGAAATCGTTCCATCGAGCATTTCCACCAGCCGCTTTGTGATCGTCAAGCCCAACCCAGTGCCGCCGTATTGCCGCGTGCTGCTCGTGTCGGCTTGAGTAAACCGTTCAAACAGGATCTTCTTGTGCTCGGATGCAATGCCGATCCCGGTATCGATCACCTCGACCTCGAGCAAGCCTCGATCTTTGAGATACCGGAGGACAATCTCCACCCGCCCATGCTCGGTAAACTTGATTGCGTTGCTCACCAGATTGATCACAATCTGGCGCAGCCGCGTGCGGTCGGTGCGGATGCTCCCCGGAACCACCCCGTCGTAGCGCAAGGTCAGCGGCAAGTTTCTTTCCCGGGCGCGCACGTCCATCAAGCCGTGAATCTCGCCGAGCAACTCATGGGGCGATACCACCTCCATATTCAGCACGAGCTTGCCGGCTTCGATCTTGGAGAGATCGAGAATGTCGTTGACGATCTCGATCAGATAATCGCCACTTTCCTTGATGGTTTTCAGATACTGGAGGTGCTCGGGATCTTTGAGTTTGTCGAGCAGGATGTCGGCGTATCCCATAATCCCGGTCAGTGGACTGCGGATCTCGTGGCTCATGTTGGCGAGGAATTCGTCCTTGCGTTGATCGAGCTCTTTTAATTTTTGCTGGGATTCGTAGATCTCCGTGATGTCCAAAGAGCTGCCGATGTAGTCGATCATGCCGTTGGAGTCTGCGACGGGATTGAGCCGCGACTCGAACCAGCGCCATTTTCCGTCGCTGCGCCGCACCCGGACCCTTTGCTGGAATGGGTAGCGGTTCCGCAACGCAGACTTGAATGCCGTCACATAAGAGTCGCGGTCGTCTGGATGGAGAGCTCCGATCCAATCGAATCCATCCGCTTGATCCCTGCCGATGCCAAAGAGATCGAGAAAGGCACGGTTCACAAAGCGCAATTTTCCAGCCGCATCCGTCAGCCAGATCACGATCTGGCAGTTGTTGGCCATCAGCCGGAAACGCTCCTCGCTTTGGCGCAGCACGTCCTCCGCGCCTTTGCGCTCAGTGATGTCCGAAACCGTGATCAGGACCCGATCGAAAGGCTGATCGCTTCGCGGAAAGGTGATCGTAAACGAGACGTGCAAACGCTCGCCTCGAAGCGTTCGCACGATCGTTTCCAATTCGAGGAATCGCTTCTTTTCAGCGATCGCGACCAGTTGCTCGACGAAGACCGTCTTGGTCTCCGCGACAAAGATCTTATGAAGCGATTGCAGCAGTTCCGCACGATTCTCCGCCCCAAACATTCGCACCGTGGCGGGATTGACATCGCGAATTTTTACCAGCCCGATCGCGCGCTCCACGAACTCCGGATGTTCGGCGAAGTAGCGGCGGAAATCGACTACGCCGGCGGCGGCCAGTGCGTCAATCTCGATCTTGACCGCACTGAAATCCTCATCCCAGATCGAAAGACCGATTCCTTCGAAAATATTACGAAATCGCTCTTCGCTCTGACGCAGCGCCTCTTCCGCCCGCTTGCGGTCGGTGATATCGGTCTCCGAGCCGGCCATACGGATCACCCGGCCTGCTCCGTCCCGCCGCGCAATGCCGCGGTCGAGAACCCAAATCCAACGGCCGTCCTTATGGCGCACCCGGTATTCCTCGGCGAAGACCGAGGTTTGACCTTGGAAATGGGCCTGAACGGCGCCCATCACGCGCTCCACGTCATCGGGATGGATTCCGCTGCTCCACTCTTCCTCGCGATCGCTAACCTCGTCTTCCGAAACCCCGCGAAGTTCCTTCCAACGCGGCGAATAGACTACCCGCTTTGACGGGACATCCCAGTCCCAGATTGCAGCCTCCGTCCCCGCGACGACGAGCTCATAGCGCTCCTCACGGTCGCGCAGGGCTTCTTCCGCCAGCTTGCGCTCGGTGATATCGATGCCTGCCGACTGCGCCTCGGTCCACTGGCCCGCGGCATCGAAACTCAAGGCGCGATTGGTCCAAAGCATCCAGCGAGCGCTTTCAGCGCTCTCGAAGCGGTTTTCGATGTGCACTTCCGGTGATGCGACGGTGAGCCGATCGAGCATCGCACGGACAGCGGGACGGTCCTGCTCATCGATGAATTCCCAAAAATCGCCGCCTATTAATCGCTCGGGTGCCCTGCCGCGGGCGCGGGCGTAGGCGCCGTTCACGAACAGAATCGTGCCGTCGGGGGTAAAGCGGCAGACCATCTCGGTTTGACTTTCGACGATCGCACGGTAGCGCTCCTCGCTTTTGCGCAAGGCTTCATCGGCCCGCTGCTGCTCGATGCCAAGCGCGGTTTGGCGCGCAATCGTCAAGCCAATTTCGATTTCCTCATCATTAAAAACATGCGGCTGGTTGTAATAACTCATGAACTTGCCGATCAGCCGGCCGTCGATGACCAATGGAATAAACGCCAGCGCGCCGATCCCTTCGCGGGTCACGACTGTTTTCAACGATTCATCAAGCTCGGCCTTCGTAATGTCATGCACACACACGACCTGGGGATTGGGATCGTCGGGACTCCAGGCGGAGTGGCCGTCCACGGCTTTCCGGTATTCATCGGACAGCCCGCGCCAGGCGACGAAACGCATGAGCGCGCCGTCGTCGAGGAGCAGGATCGAAGCCCGCTCACAGCGCAGCGCCGACAGAATCGCGTCGAGCGCCGCTTGGTAGATTTCCTCCAGTGAAGTGGCGCGATACTGCCGTTCCAAGAATTGATAAAGGACCTCTTGTTGGCGGACCGCTTCCGCCAAAGCCCCTTCGGTGCGCTTACGTTCGCTGATGTCCCTCACGAGCACGAAGAATCCCGCCACTTCGCCGGAAGCGCCGCGATCGGGAACATAGTGGGCGTCGATCCAGCGCGTGCCGCCTTCGCGATAGGGCGTTTCGAGCTCGAAACGCGCCTCTTCGCCGCGGAGTGCCTTCTCGACATACGGACGCAGCCGTTCCACGGCCGCCGCGCCGAGCACCTCTGTCATCGTCTTACCGACGACCTCTCCCCGCGAATGCCCAAACCAACGCTCGTATTCTCGATTGACGAAGCGGTAGCGCTGCTCCCGGTCGATGTAGGAGATCAGAGCTGGAACGGCATCGGTGATGAGCTGCAGATGTTGGTCGCGTCCTTGGATTGACTGCTCGGCACGCTTCCGCTCGATGATTTCCCGCTCGACCCTTTCCCGCGCTCGGAGCATGCGCTGGCCCAAATAGATGATGATGCCGCATGAGAGCGAATAGCCCGCGAGTCCGGCAACAATTGCCGTATTGAAAGCGATCGCATACCGCGGTGGAACGAACAGATAATGCGCAGCAAAGTACCCCGCGACCGCGGCAAAGAATGCCGGGCGCCATCCGGCGAAGCAGACCGTGATCGCCACGGCGCCAAATAGAGTGACTAATTCGAGGTGATCTCCCATGAAGGGATCGAGTAGCCATCGGACGAGCAGGGCCGCCGCGACGGCGATTAGCGCGATCGCATATTTGGTCCAGCAATTGGATCCCAATAGAAGCAGTTGCATGTTAGCGGCCATAGACTAGCTTCGGCAGCGATAACACTGAGTCATTCGATTGTTTTGCGCTTCATCTTCATTGGAGCGAACCAGCGCGCCTTGCCTCAGCATGACACTTTGCAGCCGGATTCCACGTACGTCAATTCTGAGCCGCCGGCAAAAAATCTGTTTCTGACTTGCGTTTTGGGGATTTGTATTTCGACTTGAATTGGTTTCGAATTCACTATTCGAATTTCAAAATTAGTTTTCCCTCTGTGCCGGTCGGATGAGTGCTTCCAACTGGGCCATGTCGAGCGGCTTTTCGAGAAAGTGGTCGAAGTCCCTGGACCCTTGACTGGACGGATCGTAATAGCCGCTCACACCGATAAACTTGGCTCGGCCCAGGCCGTTGATCTCCTTGAGCCGTTGCATCAGCGCATAGCCATTCATATCCGGCAGCCGGATATCGAGCAAAATCACGTCGGGACGAAACTGCTGCGCCAACAACAGCGCCGACTCTCCATCGTAGGCTTCGCGAACTTCATGGCCGCGCTTCTCCAAAAATCCGCTGATCAGCTTGCAGCCCGCATGGCTGTCATCGACCACTAAGATCTTGAGTTTCGCTCGCGCCAATCGTTCCGCATGATGCGCGAGCAGTTGCACGAGCGCCATGCGATCGATCGGTTTGGTCAGATAGTCATCGCACCCCGCCTTCAGACACTTCTCGCGATCGCCCACCATGGCCCCCGCGGTGAGAGCGATGATCGGCGTGCGAAACCCTTTGGCTCTGAGCCGCCGGGTGGTCTCATACCCGTCGATGCCGGGCATCTGAATATCCATGATAACCGCGTGAAACGGATCGCCCTGCTCCGCCGCCTCGACGGCCTCAAGCGCGGCTTCTCCGTTGCAGACTGCCATGGCGCGGCCCCCCGCAGCTTCGATATACCGGCTCACCAGGTAACAGAACTCCTTGCGGTCATCGACCACCAGTACATGACGATCGCGGAGCGGGAACTCATCGAGCGCCAAGTCGACCGGCAATTTAGCACCGATGGCTTTGACGCGCTTGGGCGCCGTCCCCGTAGGGATCGTCACCCGGAACGTACTCCCTTTGTCGACCTCGCTGTCAAATGAAATACTTCCTCCAAGCATCTCAACCAGACGCTTGGTGATCGTCAGACCCAAGCCGGTGCCGCCATATTCGCGCGTCGATGTGCTGTCGGCTTGCGTAAAAGGCTGAAACAAACGCGCTTGATGCTCCGGAGCAATGCCGATGCCGGTGTCGATCACCTCGACCTGTAGCAAACTACCCTCCCTGAAAAATCGCGCCAGGATCTCTACCCTGCCCTGATCGGTGAACTTGATGGCGTTGCTTACAAGATTGATCAGTATCTGGCGCAACCGGGTGCGATCGGTCTGGATGCTCTCCGGCAGCACGCCCTCGTACCTCAACACCAGCGGCAATTTCTTCTGCCGGGCACGCCCGTCCATCAAACCTTGCAGTTCCGAAAGCACCGCATGGACCGGCACCGCTTCGATGTTGAGCACTAGCTTGCCGGCTTCGATCTTCGATAAATCAAGAATGTCGTTGACGATCTCGATTAGATAATTGCCGCTCTCTTTGATCGTGTTAAGAAATTCAATATCCTCCGGATCTTTCAATTTGCTCAGCAGGATGTCCGCGTAACCCATGATCCCCGTCAGCGGACTGCGTATCTCGTGGCTCATGTTGGCCAGAAACTCATCCTTGCGCTGATCGAGCTCTTTGAGCTTCTGCTGCGACTCGTAGATCTCGGTCATGTCCAGAGAACTTCCGATATAGCCGGTCATCCTGCCGGCACTGTCGAGAATTGGGTTGCCGCGACACTCAAACCAGCGCCATGCTCCGTCGTATCGGCGCAGACGGGCGCGCCCCTGGAACGTTTGGCACTTGTGCAAAGCCGTCTCAAAAGCGGCGACGTACCCGTCGCGGTCGTCGGGATGGACGATCGCGGTCCAGTCGAACGTTGCCATTTTTTCACTGGCGATACCGACATAGTCCAGATAGGTGCGATTCAAGAACCGTGTATTGCCCGCCTCATCGGTCATCCAGATGATGTTCGGCGAACTGTCCGCCATCACGCGAAAGCGTTCTTCGGATTCACGCAGCTTTTCTTCCGCTCTCTTGCGTTCGGTGACGTCCCGTGCGACTTTCGATGCGCCGACAATTCGACCAGAAGCATCGACGATGGGAGAAACGGTCAAAGAGATATCCAGCAACGTGCCGTCTTTGCGCCGGCGGACGGTCTCGTAATGTTCAATGCTCCCTCCGCGGCGGATACGCTCCAGGATGCCGGGCTTCTCATCGAGGCGCTCGAAAGGTATGAGCATACTGATTGACTGCCCAATCGCCTCCTGCGCCGAATAGCCAAAGAGTCGTTCCGCTCCGTTATTCCAACTGGTGATGATGCCATTTAGGTCTTTGCTGATGATGGCATCGTCCGATGACTCGACAATCGCCGCGAGTCTAGCCTTTGCGTCCTCCACGTCTTTTCGCTCGCTGATGTCGATCCCCGCCGACTGCGCCTCTCTCCAGTGGCCCTCGACATCGAATTTCAATGCGCGATTGCTCCAGAGAACCCAGCGCACGCCGCCAGCCGTCTCGAAGCGGTTTTCAATGCAGATTTCCGGCGCTTGGGGGGTCAACCCGTCGAGCATCGCCCGCACGGCGGATTGATCCTTCCCAGGGACGAACTCCCAGAAGCTGCGACCGACCAGCGCGTCGGGCGTTGTTCCGAGCGCGCGGGCGTAGGCGCCGTTGACGAACAGAATCGTTCCGTCCGAACGAAAGCGGCACAGCATCTCTGACTGGCTTTCAACGACGGCACGGTAACGCTCTTCGCTTTCGCGCGTGGCCGCTTCCGCCTGCCTGTGCTCAATGCCCAGAGCGAGTTGTTTAGCAATCGTCAAGCCAAGCTCGACTTCTTCGTCATTGAAAGCATGAGGCTCGTCGTAATAAGTCATGAACTTCCCAGTGAGCTTGCCGTTCAGGACCAACGGAATAAAGGCGAGCGCGCCGATGCCTTCGGCTGTCACCATCGCTTTCAACGATTCATCAACGTTAGCCGTGCTGATATCAGGCTCACAAACAGGCTGTGGATTAGGTTCTCCCGGTTTCCAAGGTGAATGACCTTCCACGGCTTTGCGGTACATCTCGGACAATCGCCGCCAGGCGACGAAGCGCATTATCCCTGAGCCGTCGCGAAGCAAAATCGCAGCACGATCGCAGCGCAACACCGACAAGATGGCGTCGAGCGCCGCGCCGTATAGTTCCTCCAGTGATTGAGCGCGATAACGTTGTTCCAAGAATTGATACAGCGCTTCTTGCTGGCGTACCGCTGCCGCCAGCGACTGCTCCGCCCGTTTGCGCTCCGTGATATCCTGAAAATAATTAGCCACACCCCCTTCGGGGAGCGGATAGATTCGATTCGAGTACCACCGTTTCCAAGGCGCAAAATAGGTCTCAACGGCGAGCTGCGTTCGCTCGGTCATGGCGCGCCGAAGCGCTGTCGCGATTTCACTCTCGGCGCCTTCCGGAAATATCTCGTCCCAGAAGTGTTTGCCGATCGCCCACTCCGGATCTTTGCCATGTTGCGCCAACGCCCGATTGGCTTCCGAGTTCATATAGGTCAAGCGCCAGTCCCTATCGATCACTTGAAAACCGTCCGTGATGCTCTCCAGAATGTTGGTCACGCGCCGTTCACTCTCGCGCCGCACCCGCGTAACTTCCAAAAGCGCTTTGACCCGGGCAACCAGCTCTCGAGCGCCAAACGGCTTGACAATGTAATCGTCGGCCCCTGCGTTCATTCCCTCGATGTACGATTCCTCTCCGGCTCGAGCCGAAAGCAGGATCACTGGAATCGCGCTTGTCGCGTTGTCCTCACGCAGCTTGCGCAAGAGCGCAAACCCGTCGAGCTCCGGCATCATGGCATCGCTGAGCACGAGATCGGGCCGATGCGCGCGAGCGAAGTTCAGCGCCTTGGCTCCATTTTCCACTGCTGTGACTTGCCAGTAGGACTCCAGGAGACGCTTCAAGTAATTGCGCATCTCCAGGTTATCGTCGACAACTAAGATCCTTTCTGAGCTCGCCGAAACCAACCGAGGCGCGTCTGTCAGTGTGGAGGCGCCGACCGGAAGCGATAGCATTTCGCTTTGATTGTGCTCCGGGAGCCAACGGAGCGCCTCCTCGACAAACGGGTTTGCGCCGAAGGCGGTCGAGCTTAAAGTGCGCGGCGCGCTGATCCGATTCTTGGCCAAATGCGCAGTTCCCTTTGGAATAAAAATGGTGAAAGTTGTACCTGATCCTAGTGTGCTCTCCACTTCCAAGCTGCCGCCATGCAATTTGACAAGCTCTTGGACCAGCGCGAGACCAATGCCTGAGCCCTCTTGGGTACGAGCGCGGGTGGCGTACACGCGGTGGAAGCGTTGAAAGAGATTTGGCAGCTCTTCAGTGGGAATGCCGACGCCGGTGTCGCGCACGGTGAGCGCAATGCGCTCACCGTTGGACTTGACCGACACTTCGATCGCTCCTTCGAATGTAAACTTCAACGCATTCGAAAGCAGGTTGAGAACGATCTTCTCCCACATATCCCGATCGACGTAGGCCGGCTCGTTGACGGAAGGGCAGTCGACGATGTAAAGAAGTCCCGCCCGTTGGACGGCCGAGCAGAAAGTGCTTGCGAGATCTCGAGTGAGAAGACCGATATCGACGGGTTCATAGCTCGCTTCGATGCGACCGGCCTCGACTCGCGCGTAGTCAAGCAACGTATTGACCAGCTTCTGCAGACGAAATGCATTGTGCCGCAAGGTTGTTAAATGCGCGCGTTGTACCTCGTTGGTCTCGCCCAGAGCACCCGAAAGCAATTCTTCGGTCGGACCGAGTATCAAGGTCAGCGGCGTGCGGAACTCATGGCTAACGTTACCGAAGAACGCTGTTTTCGCCCGGTCGATTTGCGCAAGAGATTCAATCCTCTTTTGCTCTTCTTCGTAGGCGCGAGCACTCGCGATGGCCGTCGCTATATGCCCGGCTGTCAGTTCCAGAAACCCTCGGTAATCGTCATCCAGCAGCAGACGCGGGCTGACGCCGGCTATCAGGAACCCGGATGGACGTTTCTGCCCAGGTTTGGCTATCGGCAACACGATGGCCTGACGCACGGGCTCCGGCCAAATCCCATCGAACAGCTTCACACCGGAGCCGAATCTCGTATCAATATCATCCACAATCTGGCTTTCGCCGGAGTTGGCCACTTGACCGAGTGGCCAGGCGCCGTTCGCTTCGCCGAGTTCGATCACGTCGGGATCAGCCAAGTTGGCTGTGGTTGTCGAGCCTGCCAGACGTGCCGCCGCGCCGTTTTCATCAAGAAGATAGAGAAATGCGAAGGGTAAGTCGTAACGATTATCGCGCATCGCCGCAGCGGCAGTCGCGCACGCGTCCTCTGCCGTTTTAGCCTGCGGCGTCCGTTCGGCGAGCGCTCGCAGCGTCCGCACCCGTCGCTCTGAGAGGATCCGCTTCGTGTCTTCTGTACAAGCGCAGAACACCCCGCCGACCTGACCGCGATCGTCCGTCACTGGGCTGTAGGAGAAAGTAAAATAAGTCTCCTCGGTGTAACCGTACCGCTCCATCACCAGCAGGATCGATTCATTCCACGTCGCCTGACTCTTGCGCATGACGGTCTCGGTCTGCGGTCCCAAGATGTCCCAGATTTCGGCCCACACGGCTGGCGCCGACTTACCCAGAGCCGGGTGCCGCGCCCCGAGAATCGGAATGTAGGCGTCATTATAAAAGTTGATCAGCTCGGGTCCCCACCACACAAACATCGGGTAGCGCGAATTGAGCACCAGGCGGATGGAATGCAGCAGGCTTTCCGGCCAGGACTGGATTGGCCCGAGGGGCGTGCTCGACCAATCGAACTCGCGCATCCGGCGCGCCATCTCGCTGTTGCCAGGGAAAACTTCATGCTTGTTCGGCGCTGCCATAGGCGTTCCCGACTCTCCTGCACAGACCGATACGTAGCAGAATTTACAAATTTAGCGGGCTTTAAATACGAGCGATGGCTCGCATCAAAGATAACGTACTATTAAATAGCTAGAAAAAATGGCCGATCAAGTGGTTTTGTGAAAAAAAGCGAAGAAACTGTAATCCGTGGAGCCGTTAAAAAATCGTTTTGTGACTTACTAAGGAGTTCGTTAGTTAGTAGACCTACTGGGACGAAGGGGCGAGTCGTGGAAAGCGCAGGCACTAGGACTCAAAGGACGCTTTCGCACCCACGCCCAAAATTAAGCACTCGGGGCGTGGCTCGGGTGGTGGCCGATGACCTACAGACGCTTTGCCTGGGCTTG
>Ga0210113_1000381_pt1 | contig 10855 bp, 10 predicted proteins | sample MayberryNW_Catta_5_FD_185523 | JGI IMG/M metagenome (GOLD analysis project Ga0210113, IMG submission 185523) | Wetland microbial communities from San Francisco Bay, California, USA, that impact long-term carbon sequestration -... | ecosystem: Environmental > Aquatic > Marine > Wetlands ...
GTCCGCTCCGCCGCCGTCCGGATCTCGTCCCTGCTGGCGATCGCCGTCCTCGCGTCGTCCGCGACCCCGGCCTCCGTCGGCGCGGCGGCCCCGCCGCGCGCCGAGGCCGTGGCGTCGGTCCGGATCGCCGCCGTCGGGGACATCGCGTGCAAGAACCCGCCCGGCAACAACCGGAAGGTCTGCCGCTACGACGACGTGGCGCGCGGGATCGTCCGCGGCGGCTACGACAAGCTCCTGCTGCTCGGCGACAACCAGTACGAGTACGGCCTCTACCACGACTACGTCGAAAACTACGACGCGTACTTCGGCGACCTCCTGCCGATCACCGCGCCGTCGCCGGGGAACCACGAGTACGGCAAGGATCCCGGCGCGGCCGGGTACTTCCGATACTTCGGGTCGCTCGCCCCGGCGCCCTTCTACTCGTTCGACCTCGGCGCGTGGCACGTCGTCTCGCTCGATTCCACGACCTGCCGTGCCGGGGGTGTCGAGTGCCTCCCAGGGTCGCCGCAGCACGAGTGGCTCGAGGCCGACCTCGAGGCGAGCGACGCCGCGTGCACGCTCGCGTACTGGCATCACCCCCGGTTCTCGTCGGGCGAACATGGCAGCGATCCGGCGTACGAAGCGTTCTGGCGCGCGCTGTACGACGCGCGTGCCGACGTCGTCGTCGTCGCGCACGACCACGACTACGAGCGCTTCGCTCCGCAGACGCCGACCGGGGCTCTCGACCTGGAGCGTGGCATCCGTGAGTTCGTCGTCGGCACGGGGGGGAGGAGCCTGCGCACGTTTCCTGCCATTCGCCCGAACACCGAAGCGCGCGACGCGACCAGCCTCGGGATCCTCGACCTGACGCTCGGTCGCGGCGCATACGCGTGGCGCTTCCGGGCAGCGGTCGGCTCGTTCACGGACCGCGGATCGGCGGCCTGCCACCCCTAGAAGCGGTAGCTGACCGGGATCTTGTCGGGCGGAGTCCCGACGACGATCGCGATCTCCTTGCCGTCCGTCAGCTCGATGGCGGCTGGGTCGTCCTCGTACGCCCGGCCGTCGACGTACACGAGCACGCTCGCCTCCGGCTCGCAGTAGCCGCCGACGCAGCTTTGGTCCAGCGCGACACCCCACTCCGTGAAGAACTGCCCGAGCGTGTTGGGTGTCGGGTCCTTGGTCTCGGTGTGGACGACGCCCGTGACGTCGTGCGTGTGGAGCGGCGAGATGCACGGCACCGCGCAGGGTGGGTCGATGCCCCCGTAATTGTCGGTTCCGTCCACGACGTCGTGCTGGACGGCGGGGTCGTCGATCGCGATGCCGAGCCCGGCCGGGACGACGACGGGCTCCCCGTTCACGAAGACGTCGAGGTGCGCGTGGACGTGGTAGTCGAGGAACTCGTGCGTCTCGGGCTCGAGCCCGGCCTTCCGAGTCAGCCCGAGCGGGTCGCCCGGTGCCGGCCAGGGTGCGGCCCCGCTCGCCGGGGTCGGTGCCGCCTGGACGTCCTCGGGGGCATCGACGCCGCCGCCGCCGCAACCCGCGAGCACCGAAACGGCGAAGAGGAGGAACAGCGGCGCAGTCCGGAGCACGCGGTGAAGCCTACGACGCGAAGCGACGCGTGTCAGCGCGGGCCGGGCACGCCCTTGAACTCGTAGTTGAGCGGCTCGCGGCCGGACTGGACGACCCACGCCTCGCCGGTCCCCTCGCTCTTGTACGCCGCCCACACGCCGTCGGCGACCTCCTCGGGGCGAAGGAGTTTGTAGCCCTGGGAGCCCAGGTTGCGCTTGAAGTCGTCCGTCATGAGCCCGGTGTCGGCCCACGCCGGGCAGACGGCCTGGATGCGGATCTCGCGCTCGGCGAGCTGCGGGGCGACGGAGCGGACGAAGCCGACGACCGCGTGCTTGGTGAGCCCGTAGATCGGGTCGTCGGCGATCGCGGTCAGCCCGGCCAGCGACGCCGTGGCGACGATCGTGCTCCCCTTCGGCATGACGCGCGCGAGCCGGCGCACGCCGAACACGACGCCGTCGACGTTGACGCCGACCGCGCGCCGGTACTGCTCGTCCGTGAGCGTCGCGATCTCCTCGTCACCGGTGAGGACGCCCGCGTTCAGGCAGGCGAGGTCGACGGACCCGACGTGCTCCCACGCGGAGGCGTCTGCGACGTCGAAGCCGTGGACGAGATCGAGCTCCTTCACCTGGAGCCCCTCGGCGGTCAGCTTGCGGACGATGGCGGCGCCGATACCCCCCGCCGACCCTGTCACCAACGCTGTCACGGGACCAGTACCACCTTTCCGGTCGATTTTCGCTCTTCGATCAGCCGGTGTGCTTCGCCGGCCTCCTCGAGCGGGAGCTCGGCGCCGACGATCGGGCGCACGGCGCCACCTTCCCAGAGGCGGAGGACGTCGCGTCCCGCCTGCTCGACGAGGTCCGGCCGACGCCCCATGAGACGCCCGAGATAGAAGCCGTGGACACCGATGTTGCGCCCGACGAGCCAGGTCGGGCTGACGTCCCGCCAGAGCCCGCCCGCATAACCGACCGCGATCGCGCTGCCGAGCGGCTTCACGAGCGAGAGCGAGCTCGCGAAGAGCTCGCCGCCGACGAGGTCGAAGACGACGTCGACCGGCTCGAGCTCGGAGAGCTGCTCGTAGGTGACTGCCTCGACTGCTCCGAGCGAGCGCGGGAGCTCGAGCTTCTCCGGGCTCCCGACCGCGGCCACGGGCGCACCGTTCAGCGTCTTCACGAGCTGGACGGCCGCGGTGCCGACCGCCCCTGCTGCGGCGGTCACGAGCACCCGTGCGCCGAAGCCGATCCGGACGAGCTCGGTCAGCGGGATCCAGGCCGTGAGGAACGCCATCGGGAAGGCGGCCCCCTCGGCGAAGCTCGCCCCCGCGGGGAGCGGCAGCAGCCAGCGCCGGTCGACCGCGGCCCGCTCGGCGTAGCCACCGCCCTCGCCGCGGACGAGGCCGAGCACACGGTTGCCGTCGAGCTCGCCCGCGATCTCAGACCCGAGCACCGCGGGCAGCTCGGGCATCTGCGGATAGCGCCCGAGGCGGACGAGCACGTCCGCGAAGTTGATCCCGCAGGCCTTGACCTCGACGACCTCCTGGTCCTCGGAAGCGACGGGCTCCGGGATCTCGTCGAGGACGAGCTGCTCCGGCCCGCCCGTTCCGCGGAGGACGACCGCTCTCACTGGAGTGCACCGCGCCGAGCCATGCCCGAAAAGGCGGCCAAGTTACAGGTTGTAACTTGAGGAGAAGGCAGGCTTGCTCCCTCCGGAGCCGGGGGTGGCGGGCAAGTTACAGGTTGTAACTTGGGCCGCGGGGCAGACCGCGGCCTGTCCGGAGCGGAGGGCGGCGTCACCGAGGTCAGCGGCCGGTGAACTCGGGCTCGCGCTTCTCGAGGAACGCGGCCACGCCCTCGGCGCCGTCCTCGCTCTCGAGGCAGCGGCGGAAGCCGTCCGCCTCGCGGCGCAGGCCTTCCTCGAGCGGGAGGTCGCGCGTCGTGCGCGCGAGCTCGCGCAGCACCGCGACCGAGACGGGGGAGCGCGCCGCGATCGTCCGGGCGATGCCGAGCGCGGTGTCGAGCAGCTCCTCGCGCGGCACGACCTTCTCGACGAGCCGCCACTCGTACGCCGTGGCGGCGTCGACGAAGTCGCCGGTGAGGTTCAGCAGCAGCGCCCGGCCGAGCCCGACGAGACGGGGCAGGCGCTGCGTGCCGCCGCCGCCGGGGATGAGACCGAGCTTGATCTCCGGCTGGCCGAGCTGCGCGTCGTCGGAGCAGACGCGGATGTCGCAGCACATGGCGAGCTCGAGCCCCCCGCCGAGACAGAACCCGTGGATCGCGGCGACGAACGGCGTGTGCGCGGCGTCCATGCGGGCGCCGAGCTTCTGGATCCCCCGCGCCGACCCGCCGTTCTGCTGCGGCGCAGCCTCGCGCAGCGAGGGGAACTCGGAGATGTCCGCCCCGGCGACGAACGCGCGCTCGCCTGCTCCCTTCAGCACGATCGCCCGCACGCCCTCGTCGGCGTCGAGCTCGACGAGCTCCGCCTCCAGCTCCTCGAGGAGCGGGCCGGAGAGGGCGTTCACCGGCGGATGGTCGATCGTCACGACCGCGACCATCCCGTCGCGCTCCGTGCTGACGAACTCAGCCATGCGCAAGACAGGAATCCGCTCGCGCGAATTCGTGCCGCGCGAACATCCCTGAAGGCGTCCGCTTCGCGGCCGCATCGTCGGTGGATCGCAGTCCTTCCCTGACCGCCACTACGCCGTCTCCGCCGGCTGCTTCGCGAACTCCTCGCGGAGCGCCGTCTTACGGAACTTGCCGACGGCGGTCTTCGGGATCTCCTCCACGAACTCGAACCGGTCGGGGAGCCACCATTTTGCGAAGCTGGGCGCGAGGAAGTCGCGGAGCTCTTCGGCCGAGGCCTCCTGGCCCTCGCGCAGCACGACGACGGCGAGCGGGCGCTCCGACCACTTCTCGTCGGGGACGGCGATGACCGCCGCCTCGGCCACGGCGGGATGGCCCATCAGCGCGTTCTCGAGCGCGACCGTGGAGATCCACTCGCCGCCCGACTTGACCAGGTCCTTCGCGCGGTCCTGCACCTCGACGAAGCCGTCCGGATGGATGGAGACGACGTCGCCGGTCTTGAACCAGCCGTCGTCCGTCCAGCGGTCGGCGCCCTCGTCCGACTCGAAATACGCGGAGGAGATCGACGGGCCGCGCACCTCGAGCTCGCCCATCGTCTCGCCGTCCCAGGGCACGAGCCCTTCGGCGCCGCGGGCACGGATCTCGACGAACGGGATCGTGAGCCCCTGCAGCGCGCGCCGGGAGTACGCCTCGTCCTTGGACAGGCCCGTCTCCTGGCCCGGTGCGCCCGAGATCGTCCCGACCGGGCTCATCTCGGTCATCCCCCAGCCGTGGACGATGTGGAGGCCGTGCCGCTCGCCGAAGGCCTCGATCATCGCGCGCGGCGGCGCGGAGCCGCCCACGGTCATGAACCGCATCGACGAGAGGTCCCACTTGCCCGGGTTGGCGTCGAGCGCCTGCAGGATCCCCATCCAGATCGTCGGCACGCCCGCGGTCACCGTGACCTTCTGCTCGACGAAGCCGTCGAGGAGCGTCTCGGGGTCCATGTGCGGGCCTGGGAAGGCCTGCTTGACCCCGGTCAGCGTGGACGAGAACGGGAAGCACCACGCGTTCGCGTGGAACATGGGCACGACCGGCAGGCACACGTCGTCGGCGTAGATGCCGAGCGACGCGAGCACCGTCAGCGCGTGCAGGGCGATCGCGCGGTGCGAGTAGAGGACGCCCTTCGGGCGGCCGGTGGTGCCGCTCGTGTAGCACATCGCGGCGGCGGTGCCCTCCGGCAGGTCGCGGTACGAGAAGTCGGACTCGCTCGCGTCCGCGAGAAGCTCCTCGTAGTCGATCGCGCCGTCCGGCGTGTCGCCGGCGCCGACGGCGATGACGTGCTCGAAGCTGCAGCGCGAGATGAACTGCTCGGCGAGCGGGTAGAGCGTCTTGTCGACGAGCAGCACGCGGTCCCCGCCGTGCGTCGCGATGTACGTGTTGTCGTCGGGGTGGAGGCGCAGATTCAGCGTGTGGGTCACGAGGCCGCCGACCGGGGCGCCCATGTACGCCTCCAGGTGCTGGGAGTGGTTCCACATGAAGGTCCCGACGCGGTCGCCCTCCTCGAGACCGAGCTTGCGCAGCGCGACGACGAGCTTCTTCGTGCGGGAGACGAAGTCGGCGTACGTGTACGTGTGCCAGCTCTTGTCGGGGAGGCGGCTCGAGATCTCGTGCTCGCCGTAGAGCTCGTCCGCGCGCCTCAGGATCGCGGGCACGTTGAGCTGGTAGTCCATCATCAGGCCGTCCAACGTCTCTCAGCCTCCTTGTGAAATGGACACGGGGACCGGGCCCTCGTCCTCGATCCCCTGCTCGCCGTCGAGCAGGGACGCCGCGACCCCGGCCCGGAGCCGGGTTCCGGAGCCCGCGAGGCTCTGGATGCCGAGCGAGCGCTTGTACAGCCGGTGCAGGACGTGCTCCCATGTGAAGCCAATCCCGCCCAGCGTCTGGATCGCGGTCTCGCAGACGCCGACCCCCGCGTCCGCCGCATAGGCCTTGGCCGCAGCGGCCGCGATCGCTGCCTGCGCGTCGCCCGTGGCCACGCACCACCCGGCCCAGAGCGCGAGGGAACGGGCGAGCTCGAGCTGCGTGTACGCGTCCGCGAGCGGGTGCGAGACGGCCTGGTAGACGCCGATCCGCCGCCCGAACTGCTCGCGCGACGCCGCGTACTCGAGTGCGAGCTCCAGCGCCCTGCGCGCGACTCCGCACGCCTCGATCGCGAGCGCCGCGCGGGCGCGGGCCTCGACCTCGGGCAGGACGGTCGAGTCGGCGAGCCTGCGGCCCGCGTCGCCGCCCCGCACGACTCCCAGCGGACGCGTTGCGTCCGTCGTCGTCAGGACCTCGCGCTCCGCGCCCTCGAGCTCGTAGATCCCGTCCCCGCCGACGATCGCGACGCGCTCGGCGGTGTCGAGGTCGGTGACGAGCGGGCCCAGCGCGAGCGTCCAGGTCGCCTCTCCCGCGGCGACCTCCGCACGCAGGTCGTCGGGCAACGCGGGCAGCGCGAGCGCGAACGTCGAGAGGAAGGGCCCGTGGTAGACGGCGCGACCGAGCTCCTCGTAGAGCACGGCCTCCTCGACGAAGGTGAGCCCGGCACCCCCGTTCTCCTCGGGGATCGAGACCCCGGTCCAGCCGAGCTCGGCGAGCTGCGCCCACGTGGGCTCGGGTGTCGCGGCGAGGAACTCGCGCGCCTGCTCGCGCAGCGCGTCCTGCTCCGGCGTGAAGGTGAAGTCCACTAGCCGCTCATCTCGACTTGGGGAGACCGAGCACGCGCTCGGCGACGATGTTCCGGAGGATCTCCGAGGTTCCCGCCTCGATCGTGTTGCCGCGGCTGCGGAGCTGCTGGTGCTGCCAGTAGCCGCCGTAGGGGGCGTTCTCCTCGCCGAGGGCGGCGTCCGGCCCGAGCAGCTCGAGCGCGAGCTTCGTCACGCGCTGGTTCGCCTCCGACCAGACGAGCTTCGAGATCGACCCCTCCGGGCCGGGCATCCCGGTCTTCACGAGCTGCGAGAGAGCGCGCGCGTTCGTGAAGCGGAGAGCCTGCAGCTCGCTCCACTCGTGCGCGATCCGGTCGCGCTGGAGCGGGTCGGCGCCGCGGTCGCGGGCGAGCGAGACGAGCTTCCGCACCTGCACCTCGAGCGCAGCCTGGAGCGCGAAGCCGAGCGTCCCGCGCTCGTGGAGGAGCGTCGTCATCGCCACCTGCCAGCCGCCGCCGACCTCGCCGAGGAGGTTGTCCGCGGGCACCTGCACGCCGGTGAAGAAGATCTCGTTGAACTCGGCCTCGCCGGTGATCTGCGTCAGCGGCCGCACCTCGACCCCTGGCGCGTGCATGTCCACGATCAGGTAGGTGAGCCCCGCGTGCCGTGACGAGTCGGGGTCGCTGCGGGTCAGGAGGATGCAGAAGTGGGCCAGGTGCGCGAACGACGACCACACCTTCTGGCCGTCGACGACGAAGTGGCCGTCCTCGAGGCGGGCGCTCGTGCGCACGCCCGCGAGGTCGGAGCCCGCGCCGGGCTCGGAGAAGCCCTGGCACCAGATCTCCTCGGCAGAGAGGATCGGCGCGAGGTAGCGCGCTTTCTGCTCCTCGGTGCCGTGCGCCATGATCGTCGGGCCGGCCATGCCGAGGCCGATGACCCCGACGTGCGGTGGCGCCTCCGCACGCGCGAGCTCCTCCAGGAAGATCGCCTGGTGCGTGTAGGGCGCGCCGCCGCCGCCGTACTCCTTCGGCCACGTGAGCCCGATGTAGCCCGCGTCGTAGAGCGCGCGGCTCCATTCGCGCATCGCCGGCCCGTCGAAGCGCGCCGCCCCGCCGCGGTGACCCTGGAGCTCGCCGGGCAGGTGCTCCTCGAGCCAGGCGCGCAAGTCGGCGCGGAAGGCGGCCTCGTCCGGCGTGTCGCGCAGGTCCATCCACACCGATCCTAATCAGACCGGGGAGCACGCGGGTGTCCAGGGCTCCGAGGTCGATTGCGGGCGCCCACGAGCCCCGATTAGGGTTGTCGGACCGGTGGCGCTGCTCGCGGTCAACGACGTCACGCTCCGCTTCGGCGGCATCGTCGCTCTCGACGGCGTGTCGTTCGACGTCGAGGAGGGTCACATCGCGGGCCTGATCGGGCCGAACGGCGCGGGCAAGACGACGGCGTTCAACGTCATCACGCGGCTGTACAAGCCGGACTCCGGCCGCGTCGAGCTGGACGGGAAGTCGATCCTGCGCTCGTCGCCGCACACGATCGTCCGCAAGGGCATCGCGCGCACGTTCCAGAACATCCAGCTCTTCCGCACGATGTCCGTGCTCGAGAACGTGCTCGTGGGCGCGCACGGCCGCGGCCGCAGGGCCGGCCAACGTGAGGCCTACGAGGTGCTCGACGTGGTGGGCCTGCGCGAGCTCGCCCACTTCCCGGCGGCTGCCCTGCCGTACGGGACGCAGAAGCGTGTCGAGCTGGCCCGCGCCCTCGTCGCGAGGCCGCGCCTCCTGCTCCTCGACGAGCCCGCGGGCGGCCTGAACCACGGGGAGGTCGGCGAGCTCGGGGTCTTCATCCGCCGCCTCCAGGACGAGTTCGACCTCACGATCCTCCTCGTCGAGCACCACATGAACCTCGTCATGACCATCTCCGACCAGGTCACGGTCATGAGCTTCGGACGGAAGATCGCGCACGGCACCCCGGCCGAGGTGCAGGCCGACCCGGCGGTGATCGAGGCGTACCTGGGCAGCGACGAGGACGAGCTCGAGCGGCAGCCGGAGACGGAGCTCATCGCAGAGCCGGACGAGCGCGCGGACGGCGAGCCGGAGTCGGTCCCGGACGACGAGGAGCCCTCGGCGTGAGGACGTTGCTCGAGCTCGACCGCGTCCAGGCACGCTACGGGCCGGTCCAGGCGCTGCACGACGTGTCGCTCACGGTCGGGGAGGGCGAGGTCGTGGCCGTCCTCGGCGCCAACGGCGCGGGGAAGACGACGACGCTGCGGGCGATTTCCGGGACGGTCTCGCGGAATGGCGCGGTGGAGCTCGACGGGAAGGCGCTCAAGGGCGGGCCGGAGGCGGCGGCGCGCGCGGGGATCGCGCACGTGCCGGAGGGTCGCGGGACGTTCGTCGAGCTCACGGTCAACGAGAACCTCCGCCTCGGCGCGTACACGCGCCGGGACCGCGCGGTGAAGGAGGACGTCAAGCGCGTCTCGGGCTACTTCCCCTGGCTCGCGGAGCGCGGTGGACAGCGGGCGGGGACGCTCTCGGGCGGCGAGCAGCAGATGCTCGCGCTTGCGCGGGCGCTGATGAGCCGTCCGCGCCTGCTCCTCCTCGACGAGCCATCGCTCGGGCTCGCGCCGATGATCGTGCGCGAGTTCTTCCGGACAGTGCGCGACCTGAACGAGCGGGAAGGGCTCACCGTCCTCGTGGTCGAGCAGGACGCTCGGGTCGCACTCTCGGTCTCCTCCCGCGCGTACGTGCTGGAGGTCGGCCGGGTTGCGCTGACGGGGACGAGCGCGGAGCTGCAGGACGACGAGGCCGTGCGCCGGAGCTACCTGGGCTACTGATGGTCGTCGCCGCGTTCGCCGACTTCATGCAGCAGGTCGTGTCCGGCCTCGCTGCGGGCGCCGTCTACGCGCTCCTCGCGCTGGCCCTCGTGATCATCCACCGCTCGACCGGGGTCATCAACTTCGCGCAGGGCGAGATGGCGCTGCTCTCGACGTACATCGCGTGGGCCCTGATCACCCATCACGGCTTTGCCTACTGGCCCGCGTTCGTCGCGACGCTCGCAATCTCGTTCGCGGGCGGGGTCGCGACACACCGGATCGTGATCCGGCCGGTGGAGGGAGGGAGCGTCCTGCGCATCGTGATCGTGACGATCGGACTGCTCATCGCGATCAACGGTTTCGTCCTCTGGCAGTGGGGCGGGGAGCCGCGGGCGCTCGAGAGCCCCTTCGGCATCGACACCTACGACATCGGTGGCGTCGTCGTCACCGCGAACGACGTCGGCACGATCGCGGTCGCGTTCGGGATCGTGCTCCTCCTGTGGGCGCTCTTCCAGTTCACGAAGGTCGGGCTCGCGATCCGCGCGGCGGCGGTGAACCCGCACGAGGCGCGTCTCGTCGGCGTTCGCGTGACCTGGATGCTCGCGCTCGGTTGGGGCCTGGCCGCGACGCTCGGCGCGGTCGCGGGGATGCTGACCGCGCCGACGGTCGGCCTCGACCCGAACATGATGCAGGCGGTCCTCATCTACGCGTTCGCGGCCGCGGTCCTCGGTGGCATCGACTCCCCGGTGGGAGCCGTGATCGGGGGGCTGCTGCTCGGCCTGCTCCTGAACATGCTCAGCTACCTGGCGCAGTACGAGGCCTTCGACTGGTTCAGCGAGGAGCTGCGCCTGCCGATGGCCCTCCTCCTCATCCTCCTCGTGCTCCTCGTGAAGCCCTCAGGGCTCTTCGGGCGGCCGGAGGTGAAGCGCGTATGACACCTCGGACCACGCGCCTCGTCGGGTTCGTCGCCTTTGCGGCCTTCGTCGCCTTCGTCGCCGTTCTGCCGTCCTTCATCAGCGACTTCAAGGCGCAGCAGTACGCCTACGTCGGCATCTACCTGATCGCGCTCCTCGGCCTCAACATCCTCACCGGCTACACGGGCCAGATCTCGCTCGGCCACGGCGCCTTCATGGCGATCGGCGGCTACACCTCTGCGCTCCTCATCGCGGGCAACGAAGACTTCGGGGGGTCGATCGGCGGCGGCATGAAGGACGTCTGGACGATCCCGCTCGCGGGACTGGTCGCGGGGCTGGCGGGGA
>Ga0210113_1000382_pt1 | contig 10854 bp, 9 predicted proteins | sample MayberryNW_Catta_5_FD_185523 | JGI IMG/M metagenome (GOLD analysis project Ga0210113, IMG submission 185523) | Wetland microbial communities from San Francisco Bay, California, USA, that impact long-term carbon sequestration -... | ecosystem: Environmental > Aquatic > Marine > Wetlands ...
CAGCCACATGGTCTCTAAATAACGGACTCATTAGTAAAACATCATTGCTGCTGACCTCGGCCGGCGAAAGTGCTAAAAATAATTTGAGCATACCAACAACCCCTAAAGGACTGGCGCGTAGAACCGGGCGCGCCGGCGAGAACAGGCAAAAACATGGATCCATCGATTGATCAACTCTGCGTCAACACCATTCGCATGCTTTCAGTGGATGCGGTGGAGAAGGCCAAATCGGGCCACCCCGGCGCGCCCATGGGACTTGCGCCAGCGGCTTTTGTCCTATGGACTCGCTTCCTCAAACATAATCCGCGCAACCCTTCCTGGTTCGATCGTGATCGCTTCGTGCTGTCTGCGGGCCATGCCTCGATGCTGCTTTACAGCATACTTCATCTTACCGGCTACGAAGATATATCGCTCGATCAAATCAAGCAGTTCCGCCAGTGGGGGAGCCGCACGCCGGGACATCCTGAACGTGAGCTTGCGGCCGGAATCGAGACGACGACGGGACCACTCGGTCAAGGATTCGGCAACGGAATCGGCATGGCCATCGCTGAGGCGTATTTGGCCGCGCGCTATAACCGGCCTGGATTTGAGATCATCAATCATTTCACCTATGCGATCGTCAGCGACGGTGATTTGATGGAAGGCGTGGCCGCCGAAGCGGCAAGCCTCGCCGGTCACTTAAAACTGGGCAAGCTGATTTATCTTTACGACAACAACCAGATTTCGCTCGCCGCATCGACGGATCTGACTTTTAGCGAAGACGTCGTCAAAAGATTCGAAGCGTACGGCTGGCATACGGAAACGGTCCAGGATGGCAACGACCTCGGCGCAATCGAGCGGGCTTTGCGTGCTTCGCAAAGCGAAAGCAAACGGCCGTCGTTGGTTCTGTTGCGCACCCATATAGGTTTTGGATCGCCTGGAAAGCAGGATACTTTCGAGGCCCATGGCGCGCCGCTGGGCGCGGAGGAAGTGAAACGGACGAAACAGCACCTGAATTGGCCGCTCGAACCGGCGTTTTTTATTCCGGAGCAGGCGTTGGCCCGTTTTCGCGAGTCCGTCGTCAGCGGCGAACGGGCCGAGGCCAGCTGGCGTGAGAAATTGTCCGCTTACGCCGAAAAGTTTCCTGAACCCGCCGAAGAACTGAATGGGGTAATGCATGGCGATTTGCCGAAAGGTTGGGATCATTCGATCCCTGACTTCCCTGCCGACCCTAAGGGACTGGCCACACGTACCGCATCGGGGAAAGTTCTGAACGCGGTCGCGCCGAAGCTCCCGACGCTGATCGGCGGCTCGGCCGATTTGAATCCATCGACATTTACAGTGCTGCAGAACCTCGGCGATTTTGAAAGTCCGGACAGAGACTATAGCAAGAGCCAGGGAGCAGCAGGCGGCGGCTTTAGCTATGCGGGGAGAAACATTCATTTCGGCGTGCGCGAGCATGGCATGGGGGCGGCGTTGAACGGCATGGCTGCTCACGGCGGCATCATCCCGTTTGGCTCGACATTTCTGATCTTCTCCGATTATTTGCGCCCGTCGATCCGGCTGGCGGCCTTGATGCAGGTCGGCGTCATCTACGTTTTCACTCACGATAGCATCGGCGTCGGCGAAGACGGTCCGACCCATCAGCCGATCGAGCAGCTGGCGGCGCTGCGCGCGATACCGCGCCTTGTGGTGCTTCGTCCGTGCGACGCCAATGAAACCGCCGTGGCGTGGCGGGTCGCGCTCGAGACACGGCAGCGTCCCGTAGCTCTGATGTTGACGCGCCAGAACGTGCCGACCCTCGATCGAACTCATTTAGCCCCCCCTGAAGGATTGCGGCGCGGCGCTTATGTGTTGGCCGACGATCCGGGCGGAAAACCCGATCTGCTTCTGATCGGCACCGGGTCGGAAGTGCACCTGACTTTGGCAGCTCAACAAAAGTTATCGGCCCAGAAGATTCGGGCGCGCGTTGTTTCGATGCCCAGTTGGAAACTGTTCGATGAGCAGCCACGCGAGTATCGGGAATCGGTTTTGCCGCCTTCGATTCGACCCCGGCTGGCGGTGGAGACGGCCCTGCCGCTTGGCTGGCATCGCTATGTAGGTGACGGCGGGGACATTATCGGGGTGGAACGATTCGGCGCCTCCGCCCCCGGAAACGTGGTGATGGAAAAGTTCGGCTTTACCGTCGATCACGTTGTCGAGCGCGCCCGCGCACTCTTGTAAGAACAGGACGTTCAGTGAACAGGAGATAGCTCAGCACCAACTCCCAACACCGAGGAAGCAATGCACATCGTTATCGGCGCCGACCATGCGGGTTTCGATCTAAAGCAATCTGTCGGCGAGTATCTGCGCGCGCTGGGTCACGATGTGATCGATGTCGGTACAGTGAGTGACGAGCCGGTCGACTATCCCGATGTTGCCGAGGCGGTGGCCAAAGTTCTCCTTGACGGCAAGACGGAGCGCGGCGTGCTCATTTGCGGCAGCGGCGTCGGCGCCTCCGTATCGGCCAATAAAATTCCCGGCATCCGCGCGGGGTTGTGCCACGATACATACTCGGCGCGCCAGGGCGTGGAGCACGATGATACCAATCTGCTGGTGCTCGGGGCGCGCGTCATCGGCGTCGAGCTGGCGCGTGAGTTGGTGCGGCACTTTTTGGCGGCGAAATTCACCGGCGAAGAGCGCCACAAGCGCCGGGTGGCGAAAATCAAAGTGCTGGAGCAGCGCTACGGCAAAAACACGTAAGAGTCAGGGCTCGATTGATTTAGGATCGCCCGCTCGTCACAACTATTTTCGCCGCTGTTGAGATTCGCGGGTAAACTCCCCGCGAGGCTCTTTTTCCTCTTTGGCAAAAGAGGTGAAGGCGATTGAGCTCAAGGAGAGACGGAATGAATCCTTTAAAACAGCTATCCGAGCAGGGACAGTCGATCTGGCTGGACTACATCCGGCGTAACTTGATTACCGGCGGCGGCCTTAAACGGTTGGTCGAAGAGGACGGCATTCGCGGCGTCACCAGCAATCCGACGATTTTTGATAAGGCGATTTCCGGCAGCACGGACTACGATGACGCGCTCCGTGCTTTGCTAGCGGCGGATCAGCAGGCTCCCGCAGGAAAACTTTACGAGCCGCTGGCGATCGAAGACATTCAAATGGCAGCCGACGTGTTGCGACCGGTTTACGACGCGAGCCACGGCGACGACGGCTACGTCAGCCTAGAGGTATCGCCACATCTCGCCCATGATACCGCCGCCACGATCAATGAAGCGAAACGCCTGCGCGCCGCGGTCGACCGCCCCAATCTGATGATCAAAGTACCGGCGACGCCGGCCGGCATTCCGGCCATCGAAGAGCTGATCGCCAGTGGCGTCAACGTCAACATTACATTGATGTTTTCCATGGCGCACTACGAGGCCGTGGCGCGCGCCTACATTAACGGATTACAGCGCTCTGCCAATCCTGCCGGAGTGGCGTCGGTGGCCTCTTTCTTTGTGAGCCGCGTCGATACCATGGTGGACAAACAATTGGAGGCAGTCGGCACTCCCGAGGCCAAAGCTTTGCTCGGCAAGATCGCCATCGCCAATTCAAAGGTCGTTTACCGCCGTTTTCTGGAAATTTTTCACGGCGAGGGCTTCGCCGCGCTGCGTCAGCGCGGCGCGCGCGTACAGCGGCCGCTGTGGGCCAGTACGGGAACAAAAAATCCGGCCTATTCCGACGTTCTCTATGTCGAGAACCTGATCGGCCCCGAAACGGTCAACACCTTGCCGCCGGAGACCCTCGATGCTTTTCGCGAGCACGGCAGAGTTCCCGGCGCCACAGTCAAAGAAGGGCTGGCCGAAGCTGAAGACACGTTGTCGCGGCTATCGAGCGCCGGGGTCGATCTCGGCGCGATCACCGAAAAGCTACAACAAGACGGTGTCGCCTCGTTTGCCGCCTCGTTCGATCAATTGATGGCGGCTCTGGAAAAGAAGCGCCAGACCGTGATCGGCGCGGAGCTCAATCACTTGGACCTCCAACTCGGGAAATATCAAAACCGTGTCGAACGGCGGTTGAAGCAATGGCAAGAGCGCCAGTTCATCAGCCGCGTCTGGAAAAAAGACCACACTCTGTGGTCGGAAGAGCCACAGCCGGAATTGACCGATCGTTTGGGCTGGCTTGAATTACCTGAGCAGATGGAAAATCGAGTCGCCGAGCTGCGCGCTTTTGCCGAGCAAGTCAAGGCCGACGGCATCCTGCACGTCGTGCTGCTCGGCATGGGCGGGTCGAGCCTGGCACCGGAGGTCTTTCAGCAGATTTTCGGCAACGCGGCGGGTTACCCGGAACTCCTCGTGCTCGACAGCACTCATCCGGCAGCGGTCAACGCGGTCGAAGCACGCATCGATCCGGTGCGCACGTTATTTGTCGTCTCGAGCAAGTCAGGGACGACGACCGAGACCAACGCTTTCTTCTATTATTTTTGGGATCGGATGAAACGAATCAAAGACGAGGATCCAGGGTCACACTTCATCGCCATCACCGATCCCGGCACGCCGCTCGAGAAGCTCGCCCGGGAAAGAAATTTCCGCGCGGTGTTCAACGCCCCCGAGGACGTCGGCGGGCGCTACTCGGCACTGACGGTCTTTGGCCTGGTCCCGGCGGCGCTGATCGGCGTCGATATCGGCGCGGTACTCGCGCGCGCACGGCGCATGAGCGAGGCCTGCGGCGCGGACGAGCCGGAAACAAATCATCCCGGGCTTGTTTTGGGCGCGGCGTTGGCCGAGTTGGCGGCGGCGAAGCGCGACAAGGTCACGTTTTTGTGCGCGCCTTCGCTGTCGGCTTTCCCGACCTGGTTGGAGCAACTAATCGCCGAGAGCACCGGCAAGGACCGCAAAGGCATCGTGCCGGTGGCGCACGAGCCTATTGCGGCTCCGGAAAAATACGGCTCCGATCGCGTTTTCGTCTATCTCCGACTCGACGGCGACGAGAATCATGGGCTCGACCGGCAGTTCGCCGCGCTTCAAGCCAACGGCCATCCGGTGGCGCGTCTCGACTTGAAGGCCAAGAGCGACCTCGGCCAGGAATTTTACCGCTGGGAAGTCGCCATAGCGGCGGCCGGCGCGGCGATGGGCATCAATCCGTTTAACCAGCCCGACGTGCAGCTGGCCAAGGACCTGGCAAAAAAAGCGATAAACGAAAACAGCGGCGGCACGGTGCGCGTCAAGGACGAAGTCGCGGCCGCGGACAGCGAAGCATTGCGCAAGGCCATGGCATCCTGGCTGGAAAAGAAAAAAACTCGCGATTATGTCTCGGTGCAAGCCTATCTCGATCCGTCGCCGGAACATGCGGCAAAACTTCAGGCGCTGGGTGCGGCGCTGCAGGAAAGGCTCGGTGCGGCGATTACGCTCGGGTTCGGACCGCGATTTCTTCATTCCACCGGCCAGCTCCATAAGGGCGGTGCCAATACGGTGATGGTGCTACAGATCGTCGACCAGCCCGCCGCGGATCTGGCCGTACCGGAAACGAATTATACCTTCGACGCGCTGATTCGCGCACAGGCGCTCGGTGACTACTTGGCTCTGAAGGAACGCCGGCGGCGCGTCCTGAGGGTCAATCTGGGTGGCGACAGCACGAGTGGCTTGGCGCGATTGACGGAGACCTTGCGGTCCTAGAAACCGCAAGTCTTCCGCGGAAGGAGCAGCGACCATGGAACTGGGCATGATCGGGCTGGGACGGATGGGCGCGAACATGACCGAACGACTCGTGGGTGGCGGTCACCGCGTGATCAGCTACGACCGCAACGCGGAAGCGATTCAACGGGTCGTCGATATCGGCGGGGTCGGCGCCCACTCGCTCGCCGATTTTGTCAAGCAGATTACGGCGCCGCGGGTCATCTGGATGATGGTGCCCTCCGGCGCGCCGGTCGATCAGACCATCGAGCAGCTACTGCCCAATCTGGCAAAGGGCGATATCCTTATCGACGGCGGCAATTCCAATTACAAAGATTCGATCCGACGCGCGCAACTGCTCCAAGGACAAGGCCTGCATTTCGTCGACGCCGGCACCAGCGGCGGAGTGTGGGGTCTGGAGCTCGGCTACTGCATGATGATCGGCGGCGAAAAAGGGGTTGTTGACGCTCTCGAGCCCATCTTTAAAACCCTGGCGCCGCCGGACGGCTATCTCCATGTCGGGCCCAACGGCGCGGGCCATTTCGTCAAGATGATTCATAACGGCATCGAATACGGCATGCTGCAGGCCTACGGCGAAGGCTTCGAATTGCTCAATGCCTCACAGTTCGATCTCGATTTCGCCAAGATCGCCCATTTGTGGAATCAGGGCAGCGTGGTGCGGTCCTGGTTGTTGGAACTGGCCGAGAGCGCATTGCAAAAAGACCCCAAGCTGGCGGGCATCAAGGGCTACGTCGAAGACTCCGGCGAAGGACGTTGGACGGTCGAGGAGGCGATTGAGAAGAGCGTGCCTGCGCCGGTGCTCACGCTCTCGCTTTTCGCCCGCTATGCATCGCGCCAGGAGGATTCGTTCGCGGCCAAAGTGATCGCCGCGTTGCGCAACGAATTCGGCGGCCATGCGGTCAAGAAGAGTTGACGATGGCAAGCGATCCACACGCCTATTCGCTCGACGGCTTGAGCCCGGTCAAGCGTCCGCACGCTTGCGTGCTGGTGATCTTCGGCGCCTCCGGTGATCTCACCAAGCGCAAGCTGATTCCCGCCCTCTATAATCTGGCGCTCGAGAAGCGCTTGCCCGAGCGCTTCGCCGTCGTCGGCTATGCGCGCAGCGAAATGAGCGACGAAATGTTTCGCGAGAAAATGCGCGAAGCGGTCAAAGAGTTTTCGCGCACCGGACTGCAGGACGAGACGTTGTGGCATCAGTTCGCCAACACGCTCTACTATGTGCGCGGCGGGTATGAGGAGCGCGATGGTTTTCAAAAGCTCAAAGATTTCGTCGAAGGGTTCGACCGCGGCAGTCGCGTGCTGCCGGCGCGCGTTTTCTACCTCGCCACGCCGCCGGACGCCTACGGAAAATTGATCGAATGCATTGCCGGCGCGCAATTGGCGCCCAAGGAAATCGACGGCGAGCCGCGTAGCCGGGTGGTGATCGAAAAGCCTTTCGGCACCGATCTGCAAAGCGCGCGCGAGCTCAATCGCCGAATCCACGAAGCGTTGGATGAACGGCAAATTTATCGGATCGATCACTATCTCGGCAAAGAGACCGTTCAGAACATCATGGTTTTTCGTTTCGCCAACGCAGTCTTCGAGCCGATCTGGAACCGGCGCTACATCGATCACGTGCAGATCACCGCGGCGGAATCGGTCGGAGTGGAGAACCGCGGCGGCTATTACGAAGAAGCCGGCGTTGTTCGCGACATGTTTCAAAACCATTTGTTGCAACTGCTTTGTATGACCTCGATGGAACCGCCGGTGGGTCTCGATGCCGACGCGGTGCGCGATGAAAAAGGTAAGCTGCTCAAATCGGTTCGCCAAGTGGCAGCGGAGGAGGTCGCCGCCGCCGCGGTTCGAGGCCAGTACGGTACCGGCAGAATGGATGGCCAGGAAGTCGTCGGATACCGTCAGGAGCCCGGCGTCGCGAAGAATTCGCCGAACGTGACCTATGCGGCGATCCGGTTCTTCATCGACAACTGGCGCTGGGAAGGCGTGCCTTTCTACCTCCGTTCGGGGAAACGCATGGCCAGGCGCGTCTCCGAGATCGCCATTCAGTTCAAGCGACCGCCGTTGCTGCTGTTCAAGTCGCACGCAGTGGAAGACGTCAACCCGAACGTGCTGGTGTTGCGCATTCAGCCGGACGAAGGCGTGTCTTTGACTTTCGAAGTCAAACCGCCTGGACACGATATGGTCATCAGACCTTTGAGTCTCGATTTTAACTATGCGGAGTCCTTCGGCAGCAACCCCCCCGAGGCATACGAGGCGTTATTGGAGGATTGCATCGAAGGTGATTCGACCCTTTTCACGCGCCATGATTGGGTCGAGTTGGCATGGTCGCTCATGGATCCGATCATTCAGGTTTGGAATCTCAGCAAGCCGAGAAATTTTCCCAACTATGAGGCCGGTTCCTGGGGCCCAAGGGAAGCCGAAGAATTAATGCAGAAGGATGGCCGGCGCTGGCGCAAGCCGTAGCAGGCTGCTCTCGGCCGTCGAGGCAATTTTAAAAGAATGTTGAGCAGGGCCGGGCTGACAAACAACCCGTGGCCTGAGCCAAGTGGACGAATTAGATAATCTCAACATGACGCGTAAAGGCTTGATACTGGCCGGCGATATCGGCGGCACCAAGACGCATCTGGCGCTGTTTTCCGGGCAGGGCGAAAAGCTGCAGGTCGAGACGCAGCAAATTTTTCCCAGCAACCGCTATTCGGGCCTGGTGCCGGTGCTGCAAGATTTCCTCGCCGCCAAACACCCGCTGATCGATGTCGCATGTTTCGGCATTGCCGGAGCGGTGGTCGACGGCAAAGTAACCACGCCGAACCTTCCCTGGATGGTTGACATCGAAGATCTGCGCCGAATTCTGAAGATCGAGTCGGTCACGTTGCTCAACGATCTCGAAGCCGCCGCCTACGGCATATTTTCACTGGAGAACGACGACTTCTTCACGCTTAACGAAGGCACTATGCGCCACGCCGGCAACAAAGCGCTGATCGCGGCCGGCACCGGCTTGGGGCAAGCGATCTTGTACGACGATGGACGCCGTTTTCATCCGGTGGCGTCCGAAGGCGGCCACGCCGATTTCGCGCCGCGCAATGAACTGGAAATCGAGCTGCTGCGCCATCTCATCGGGCGCTTCGGTCATGTGAGCTACGAGCGTGTGGTCTCCGGTCCCGGACTGCTCAACATTTATCGTTTTCTGAGAGACATTCGCGGGCTCGAAGAACCAAAGTGGCTGAGCGATCGCCTGGCAACAGCGGACGATGCGAGCGCCGAGATCTCCAAGGCCGGGCTAGCCGGCGAAGCGGTGATATGCAGCGAAGCGCTGACAATTTTTGTGTCAGTTTATGGTGCCGAAGCAGGGAACCTCGCGCTGCGCGCCAAAGCGGTGCGCGGGCTCTACATCGGCGGCGGCATCGCGCCGAAAATACTCGACAAGCTCAAAGACGGGGTGTTTATGCGCGCCTTTGTCGATAAGGGGCGCTACGGCGATCTCGTCAAGGCGATTCCCGTCCACGTGGTGTTGAATGAGCAGTCGGCGCTGCGCGGCGCTGCTTACTACGGTGCTTTGGTGTCCAGTGAGCAAGCCTGAGATCATCATTGTGCGCGACCTCGGTGAGCTGGCGCACAAAGCCGCCGAGCAATTCGTCGCCCTAGCCGGCAGAGCGATTGCGGGCGCCGCGCGCTTCGCGGTGGCGCTCTCGGGCGGTTCGACGCCGCGGGCGCTGTATGAATTGCTCGGCTCTACCGAGTACCGCGAGCGCATCGACTGGCGCGGTGTTCATCTTTTTTGGGGCGATGAACGTTGCGTGCCGCCGGATCACTCCGAGAGCAATTTCGGCATGGTCCGCGAAAGTTGGATTTCGCAGATTCAAATTCCAGCCGAAAACATTCACCGCATGGAGGGCGAAAAAGAGCCGCGCGCGGCCGCCGCCGCCTATGAACAAGAGCTGCAGCAGTTCTTTGCGCCGGCGCCGGGACAGATGCCGCGATTTGATCTGATCCTGCTCGGTGTCGGCGCGGACGGCCATACCGCCTCGCTGTTTCCCGGCAGCGCAGCGTTGGACGAGCAAGAACGCTTCGTCGTGGCGGACTACGTCGAAAAACTGAAAGCCCATCGCTTGACGCTGACTCTGCCGGTGATCAACGCCGCCGCTCAGGTGACGTTTTTGGTTTCCGGTGCGAGCAAAGCCGACGTCGTACGGCGCATCTTGCGTGGGTCGGAAACGGCGGAATTACCCGCCGCAAAGGTTCGCCCGGCCAACGGCTCGCTTGCCTGGCTGATCACTAAGGACGCTCTGGCAGATTCGATCGATTGAGCGGCGCGAAGTGCTGCCGGTTGATGCGTGATTACGTCCTGGAGCATCCATGACCGCGACCGGCGTCATTCTGAGCGTTTCGATTATTTGATCTTGGCGAGCTGCTGGCGAATCTGTTCGTTGCTCGGCCGCTTTTTATAGTCGACCTCGATAAATTTCCAGCGAACCACTCCTTTGGAATCGATGATGAAGGTCGACGGGTGCGGCCATGCGCGACCGTCGGGATTGAAAACTCCATAGCGATTGATCACTTTGTGGTCTTTGTCTTCGAGCAAAGGAAAGTCGAACTCGCCGTCAAAACGCTTGCGGAGCATGTCGCCGAATTTTCTCGACTCCTCGTGAGTATCGGTGCTGACCGCGAGGATCTGGACTCTCTCCTTCTGCTCCTTAGTCAACAAACTTTTCAGCTTCCCGAGCTGTTCTACGCAGAAGGGTCACCAGTAGCCGCGGTAGAAAACCAAAACCACGGTTTTCTTGCCTCGGAAATCCGATAAATTGATGGACTTGCCATCGGCAGCTTCAAGGGTAAAATCCGGCGCTGATTGGCCGACTTTGACCCGGTTCAAATCCGTGGGCGCTAAGTCCGCACCGTCCATTGGTCCGAGTTGGGCGCCCGCTGGAGCGCTCACAATAAAAACCGCGAAAGTAAACGCCAAAAGTTGAGTCAGCAGCACGGAAAATCTCCTTAAGTGAAAAGATGTAACAGAAATTTTGGCCGGCGTCATCCTTGCCGGAAGATTTTTCCAGTGTGCCAAGCCGCTGAGCCCATGACCTCTGATCGAGGCAATGTCTTTGTCACTGCGCGGTGTGGTTCAGCTTATTAAGGAGTCCATAATTAAGTAACTAACAAAGCGACCGAGGGCCGAGCCCTGGAGATTGCGGGCATAGGACGGAGAAGGTTATTTTTCAGGCCC
>Ga0210113_1000384_pt1 | contig 10794 bp, 10 predicted proteins | sample MayberryNW_Catta_5_FD_185523 | JGI IMG/M metagenome (GOLD analysis project Ga0210113, IMG submission 185523) | Wetland microbial communities from San Francisco Bay, California, USA, that impact long-term carbon sequestration -... | ecosystem: Environmental > Aquatic > Marine > Wetlands ...
GATCTGCGGCCGCCATCCCGTTGAAGACCGGGTACGGATGCACCGGCAGCAGGCGCTCGCCGCTTGGGCGCCGGCCGAGGCGGATGGCCGTGACGATCTGGTCGTCGGTCCACGCTCCGATGCCGGTGTCGCGGTCGGGCGTGATGTTCGTCGAGTAGACGGTGCCGAAGGGGCCGTCGTACCGCCGGCCGCCCGCGTTCACGGGCTGATCCTTCGCCGTGTGGCAGCCGCAGCCGCCGGTGGCGCCGAAGACGTACTTGCCCCGGGCGATCTCCTCGGCCGACGCCTGCGCCCAGACGCGATCCAGCCCGGCGGCCGACGGGCCGAGGACGGCGCACAGCACCAGCGCCAGCCCGCCTGCGCACCGGGTCATGATTCGCAGCAAACCGCTCAGACGGCCCGTCGGTTCCCGGTCATCGACGGATTCACGGGCAGCCGGGCCTCCATGATGAGGGCATCCTCCCCGGTGTCGTAGTAGTACCCGCGCCTCCGGCCGGTCACCCGGAACCCGAACGACTCGTAGAGCGCGATGGCCTCCCGGTTGCTGGGCCGCACCTCCAGGACGACCAGCCGCAGGTCCCGCGCCTGGGCCTCCGCGAGCAGCCCGCCGAGCAGCGCCCGCGCGATGCCCTGCCGCCGCCGCGCCGGGTCCACCGCCACGTTGGTCACGTGGATCTCGTCGGCGATCTCCCAGATGCAGAGGTAGCCGACGATGCGTCCCTCCTCCCGCATGACGCGGCAGCGAGCCACGCGGTTCTGCTGGATCTCGTAGAGAAAGGCGCCGCGCGACCAGGGCATCGAGAACGACGCCCGCTCGATGGCGAGGACCTCGTCGAGGTCCTCGGGACGCATCGGCTCAGCGCCCGGCGGCAACACGACGCCGGAGCTCCGCCTCGGACGGCCGCAGGTAGAACGGGGCCAGGCGCGCGGCGCTGACGGTCTCGCCGAGCAGGAGGCGGGCGCGGCCCAGGATCGCCACGCAGGCCGGCGACGGCACACGCCGGGGCGGCGGCACGCGCCGGGCGTGGGGCGACCGGATCGCGTCGGCGGCGTCGCCCAGCACGATGGTCGGCTCGGAGAGCCGGGCCGCCAGCTCGTCGGGCGACACGGCCAGGTAGTCCGACTCGCGCCGGACGCTCTCGCCGTCCCAGCGGTACAGCGCGCCGTACACCTCGTTGCGGCGCGCCTGGAGCACCGGGCAGACGGGCAGAGACGCCCACGGCATCGCCGCGGCCATCGCGTCGAGCGTGGGCACCGCCGCGACGGGCAGGCCGAGCGCCAGCGCGAGCCCCTTGACGGTGCTGATGCCGACCCGGAGGCCGGTGAACGATCCCGGTCCGGCGGCGACCGCAAGCCCCTGGAGATCCCCGGCCGTCCACCCCGCGTCGGCGATGACGTGATCGATCGCCGCGAGAAGACGCTCGGAATGCGTGACGCTCACGTCGAGCAGGTACTCGGCCACCAGGCGCTCGGTCTCGAGCAGCGCGACCCCCCCGGCTCGCGTCGACGTCTCGACGGCCAGCACGCGCATACGGGCGAAGTCTAGCACGCGGCCGCGAGCCCGCCCGGTCGCGAAGCGTGCGATAATGCGCCGGGAGGAACCGATGAGCGCCGCCGCCCCGAAGAAAGACCCGGCCGCCGTCGAAGCCGAGGTCCGCGAGAAGATCCACCTGGAGATCCTGAAGCGGACCGGCGCGTATCACGCCAACGACCACGTCCTCCTGCCGTCCGGACAGCACACGACGGAGTACATCGAGAAGACGCTGGTGACGACCGAGCCGTCGTTCACCGAGGGCCTCGGAGCCGTCATCGCCAAGCACTTCGCCCAGTGGCCGGTCGACGTCGTACTGTCGACGGGTCCCGGCGCGCTCATCCTGTCACACTGTGTGGCACGGGCGCACCCCTCGCGGCCCATCGTCGTCTACGGTGCCAAGGGTTTGTCGGGTGGTAAGAGAAAGGTCACCCTCCCGGTCGAATTTCACCGCCTGCTCCGGCCGGGCACCAAGGTCCTGCTGGTCGAGGATCTGGTGTCGACCGGCACGACCCTCAACCTCCTGATCGAGCTGGTCGAGCAGCTCGGCGCGCACATTGTCGGCGTCGGCTGCCTGTGGCGCCGGACCTCCGTGGACCTGAACGGTCGGCCGGTATTCAGCCTCGTGAGCAGGGACTTCCCCACTTACAGCCCCGACGAGTGCCCCCTCTGCCGGAAGGGCGTACCGCTGAACGAGGAGTTCGTACGGCGTCGAACTCACCGTAAATCCTCGTCCGTCCACGAGCCCAAGGCCTCCTGAGACCGGCCCGGCACGGGCATTGCTTCCCGGACATCTCGTCGGCGTCGACGCCGGCCACTGGGAGGCACACCGGCCATGAGGATCGCTGCCCTGGCTGCTCTCGCCCTCGGCCTCACGCTGTGGGCGTCTGCCGCCGTCGCCGAGCCGGTCGCCGTTCGCTTCGCCGAGGGCATCGGGCGAGGGTTCCCGGTTCTCCGTGACGCGAACGGCCGGACCATCGCCCACGGAGACCTGATGCAGGTACCCCGCGGCGACCGGATCGAGAATCGCCTCACGTTCCGGTTCCGTGACGGCTCGTTCTACGACGAGCAGGTCGTCTTCTCGCAGCGGGACGTCTTCACGCTGCTCTCCTACCGGATCGTGCAGCGCGGGCCGTCGTTCCCGGAGACCATCGAGGCGAGCATCGACCGCGAGAGCGGCCGCTATGCCGTGCGCTACCGGGCCGAGGAGGACAGTCCCGAGGAATTCGTCGCGGGCGAGTTCGAGATGCCGGAGGACGTCTACAACGGCCTGCTGAGCACGCTGCTGAAGAACCTGCCGGCCGAGGGCTCGGCGACCGTGCAGATCATCGCCTTCACCCCGAAGCCGCGGCCCGTGAAGATGCTGCTCATGCCGGCCAGCCAGGACACGCTCCTGATGGGCGAGGCCGCGGTGACCTCGACACGGTTCCTGGTCAAGCCCCAGCTGGGCCTCTTCGCCTCGCTCCTCGTCGCCGACATTCCGGACATCAAGATCTGGGTCGCCGGCGGCGAGGCCCCGGCCTTCCTCCGGTTCGAGGGCCCGCTCTACTTCATGGGCCCCGTCTGGCGCATCGACTGGAACTGAGGCCGCTCATGCCGTGACGCTGTCGGGCTCCCAGAGTCCCTCGGCGGCGCCGGCGCTCTTGTAGGCGCTCCGGATCGAGTCGAGATTCCGCGTGATCAGCAGCCCGATCTTGGCAAACGGCTCGAAGACCGGCCCCTGTCCTCCCACGAGCGGGAAGGAGACCCGGGGAAGCTGGCCGAGCCGGTCCTGCAGCGAATCGGTCACGGACGCCAGGCTCGCGTAGAACTCCTCCCGGCCCTGCTCCGCGCGCTTCACGATCGGCGTGATGACGCAGTCGACCGTCTGGCGCGCGGCGGCGCTGGCGTTCTCGAGGGCCGCCTCGGCCATCGGGACCACGGTCACGCCCAGCTCGCCGAGGAAGCGCTGGAGGAGCTGGCCGATCTTCTCCTGCAGCAGGAGCGCCGGCACGCCGACGGTGCGCACGGACTGCCCCGCCAGCTCCTTCACCTCGCCGTAGAGCTGGCCGCGGAGCCAGTCGACGTACTCCTTGTTCTCCTCGTCCTTCCACCACTCCCGGAGCATCTTCTTGCCCCAGTAGCGGATGGTCGCGTAGTAGATGTCGCGCTTGCCGAGCTTCTGGAGGATGCCGCCCCAGGAGTAGAACTTCTCCATCGCCCTGATGGCACCCATCTGGAGCTCGTAGGGGCTCATGCGCCGCGGCTGGTGGACGACGTGATGGCCGTCGTAGAAGGACCAGTTGCGGTTGATGACGTACCGGTCCCCCTTGGCGTAGAGGGTGTCCCAGTCCGGCGAGCCCGGGATCGGGGTCAGGATCATGAACTGGATCGAGTCGATGTCGTGCTTGCGCGCGAACGCGGCGGTCGCGTCCAGCGTCTCGACGTCGTCCTCGTCCGAGCCGACCACGAACATCCCGTGGATCCGGATCTTGTGCGTGTGGAAGCGCTCGATCGAGCGCTCGATCTTCGCCAGGTCCTGCTTCTTCTGGAAGAGCTTCAGCGTGCGCGGGTTGATCGACTCGAAGCCGACGTAGACGTTGAAGCAGTTGGAGTCGCGCATCAGCTGCAGCAGCTCCGGGTCGTCCACCGTCTCCGTGCGGACCTGGGCGCCCCACTGCGGGGTGAGGTCGCGGGCGATCATGCCGCGCAGCAGCTCCTTCACCCGCTTCTTGTTGGCGGTGAAGATGTCGTCGGCGAAGAACGTGTACATGTTGCCGCGGTGGCTCTCGAGCTCCTGGAGCACGCGCTCGATCGAGTGGGTCCGGAAGGCGTGCCCGTACATGCCGGGCACGGAGCAGAACGTGCACGAGAACGGGCAGCCGCGCGAGGTCGCCACCGAGATCACGCCGCCGGGCTTCCAGCCCTCGATCAGGCGGTAGTCCGGAATCGGGTTGACGTCGAGGTTCGGGATCTTCGGGCGCTCGGGATTGTGGGCGATGGCGCCGGTGTCGGTCCGGTAGGTCAGGTTCTGGATCTTGTCGAAGCCCTCGCCCCGCTGGATGGCGTCGACCAGCTCCTGGAACGCGAACTCGCCCTCGCCCCGGACGATGAAGTCGGCGTGCTCCATGCCCTCCTCGGGCAGGAAGCTGGTGTGCGTCCCGCCCATCACCGCCAGCGCGCCCGCCGCCCGCACCTTGTCGGCCAGGCGGTACGACTGGGGCGCTGTCGACGTGATCGCGGAGACCGCGACGAGGTCGGCCGAGAGCACCTCGTTCATGTCGACGTCCTGGATGTCCTCGATGTACACCCGCACGTCGTAGCCCTTGGCGCGCATGATCGTGCCGAGCAACACGGAGCCGAGGCGCGGGATGCAGACCCGGCTGTACACGTGCAGATGCGTGGACTTCGGCTCGACGAACACCAGCTTTTTGAGCGCGCGCTTCATACGCGAGGTCTCCTTGGGGTCGGGCCGGCGATTAGGAAGGCAACAGTGCCCCAAACCGTACCTTGGCGGTATCCAGAAGTCAACGAACTGACAGAGGCGCCGACACGCCACCGATCGCGCCCTCGCACCGCTCGTACCACGACATATCGTCTTTCGAGGCCGGGAGCCCCCCGACGCAGTACCCTTGGGCGGTGTCCGACCGCCGGTCCTACCTGCTCCTGCTCGCCGTCCTGTTCGTCTGGGCCGGCAACTTTCCCCTCGGCAAGCTGGCGCTGACCGAGGTCCAGCCGCTGTTCCTCGTCGCGGGCCGGACTTTGATGGCGGCTCCGTTCCTCTTCGCGGTGGCCCGGATCTACGCGCCCCTCGAGCGCCCGCTGCTCCGCCGCGACTACATCGCCTTCGCGGTGCTCGGCATCACCGGCCTCGTCCTCAACACGACCACCTGGTACTGGGGCCTGAAGTGGACCACGGCGCTGAATGCCGGCATCCTGGGCGCCGCCTCGCCCATCTTCGTCGCCCTCGGCGACGCCGCCTTCCTGGGCGAGCGGCTCCGCAAGCGGACCTGGGCGGGCATCGGGCTCACCGTCGCCGCCGTCCTCGTCACGGTGGCCAAGGGGTCGCTGGCGGTGCTCCTCGAGTTCGCGGTGAACCGCGGCGACCTCATCATCCTGCTGTCGCAGACGGCCTGGGTCGCCTACTCGCTGTACAGCCGCGCCGCCGCCTCGACGCTGCCGCCGGTGTGGATCATGGCGGGCGCCAACGCCGTCGGCGCCGTGCTGCTGGTGCCGCTCTCCTGGCTGGTGGATGGTCCGTGGCCGACGCCCTCGGTCGCGTCCGTCGGCTGGGGCGTCATGCTGTACGGCGCCGTGCCGATCACGATCGCGCACCTCTGGTACTACCGCATCATCCGCCGGCTCGGTCCCTCGCGCACCGCCGCGTTCATGAACCTCATGCCGTTCGCGGTCATCGGGCTGTCGTGGGCGCTGGTGGGCGAGGCCGTCCACGCCTACCACGTGGTCGGCGCGATGCTCGTCATCGCGGGGGTGCTCCTGACGACGAGTCGATGAGCTACTTCGTCCTCGTGAGCGCCTTGGTCTTGACGGGGGCGACCGCCTTGGTCTTGTCGTCCTTGAGCAGCCCCTTCACCTCGTCCATGAACTGGTTGATGTCCTTGAACTGCCGGTACACGGAGGCGAACCGGACGTAGGCGACCTGGTCGAGCTTCTGCAGGTGCTCCATCACGAGGTCGCCGAGCTCCGTCGACGGGATCTCCTTGTCGGCGCGCTCGTGGAGCTTCGCCTCGATCTCCGAGACCACGTCGTCGACGGCCTGGACACCGACGGAGCGCTTCTCGCAGGATTTCAGGATCGAGCCGCGCAGCTTCTGGCGGTCGAAGGGCTCGCGCCGGCCGTCGCGCTTCACGACGTGCGGGAGCACGTCCTCGATGTACTCGTACGTCGTGTAGCGCCGGTGGCACTTGAGGCACTCACGGCGACGTCGGATGAACTCGCCGTCGCGGCCGACGCGCGAGTCGACGACACGATCTTCCGTGTGCCCGCAGAACGGACATTTCATCGGCCGCCCCTCACTTGGTTCGCTCCGGGTACAGCGGGAAGCGCGCGGTCAGCTCCTGCACGTCGCCGCGCACCGAGGCCTCCGTCGCCGAGTCGCCCAGCTTGGACAGCACCCGGTCGATCAGCCGGGCGATCTCCGCCATCTCCGCCTCCTTCATGCCCCGGGTGGTGACGGCGGGGGTGCCGATGCGGATGCCGCTGGTGACCATCGGGCTCTTCGTCTCGAACGGGATGGTGTTCTTGTTCACGGTGATCCAGGCTCGATCCAGCGCCTCCTGGGCGTCCTTGCCCGTGAGGTTGCGTGCCGAGAGATCGATGAGCATCAGGTGCGTGTCGGTGCCGCCGCTGACGAGCCGCAGCCCGCGCGCCTGGAGCGCCTCCGCGAGCGCCTTCGCATTCTTCACGATCTGGTGCTGGTAGGCCCGCCACGCCGGCGTGAGCGCCTCGCCGAAGGCCACCGCCTTGCCGGCGATCACGTGCATCAGCGGTCCGCCCTGCACGCCGGGCATCACCGTCTTGTCGAGGGCCTGCGCGTGCGCGGCGCGGCACATCACGAGGCCGCCGCGCGGGCCGCGCAGCGTCTTGTGGGTGGTGCTCGTGACGAAATCCGCGATGCCGATCGGGGACGGATGCAGCCCGGCGGCCACGAGCCCCGCGGGGTGCGCGATGTCCGCCATGAGGGCGGCTCCCACCTCCTGCGCGATCTCCCCGAACGGCCGGAAGTCCACGGCGCGGGGGAAGGCCGAGCCGCCCGCGATGATGAGCTTCGGCCGGTGCCGGCGCGCGAGGTCGCGCACCTGGTCCAGGTCGATCCGCTCGGTGTCCTTGCGCACGCCGTACGGCACGATCGTGTAGAACTTGCCCGAGTAGTTCATCGGGCTGCCCGCGGTGAGGTGCCCGCCGTGCGCGAGGTTGGGCCCCAGCACGGTGTCGCCCGGCTTGAGCAGCGTGAAGTAGACGGCCATGTTGGCCTGCGCGCCGGAGTGGGGCTGCACGTTGACGTGCTCGGCGCCGAACAGCTCGCGCGCCCGGGCGATCGCGAGCTCCTCGACCACGTCGACCACCTCGCAGCCGCCGTAGTACCGCTTGCCAGGGTACCCCTCGGCGTACTTGTTCGTCAGCACCGAGCCGACGGCCTCCAGGACAGCCTCGGAGACGAAGTTCTCGGATGCGATCAGCTCGAGGTTGCGCTGCTGCCGGAGCGCCTCCTGCCGCAGGACCTTGGCGACCTCGGGATCGGTGTCAGCGAGCCGCTGCATCGACAGCCTTCTCTTTCCGGGTTCCGTCGAGCTCGGCCAGCTTCCCCACGCGCCGGGCGTGGCGTCCTCCCTCGAACGGCGTCTCGAGCCACGCCCTGAGGATCTCGACCGCCTGCGCCGCCGTCGTGGAGCGCGCGCCGAGGGCGAGGACGTTCGCGTCGTTGTGCTGCCGGCTCAGCCGCGCGGTCGCCGCGTCGGGCGCCACGGCGGCCCGGATCCCGGCCACCTTGTTGGCGGCGATGGCCATCCCGATGCCCGAGCCGCAGACCAGCACGCCGTGCGCGGCGACGCCGTCCTGCACCGCGCGAGCGACGAGCGCGGCGAAATCCGGATAGTCGACGGAGTCCGTTGAATGTGTTCCGAAGTCGATCACCTGGTGACCGCGTTCGATGAGCCAGGCCCGCACCGCTTGCTTGAGCGCGAAGCCGGCGTGGTCCGCCCCGAGCGCGATCACCGTCATAGGACGCACCATACCGATTGTGGCCACGGGCGTCAAGTTGCGCTACATCTCGCGGTTACGCCCCGCGACGGGACGGACACCGGCCGCCCGGGGCGGCGACGGGTGGCCGTGCACACCCCCTGTCATCCCGCCCCGCGCGCGGCGCGGCGGGCGGCGGTGCCTCTCAGCCGGCGCCCGGCGCCTCGAGCGGGACCGTCGCCCCGTCGCCGGCGACCTCGGCGCGCCAGCCGAGCCGGGTGGCGATGGCGTCTCGCAGCGCCGCGGCGGCGTCGGGCTCCCCGTGGACGCAATAGGTGAGCGCGGGCGGGGCCTGGAAGTGCTTCAGCCACCGCAGCACCTCGTCGCGGTCGGCGTGGGCGGACAGGGCATCGGTGGCCAGGACCGTGGCGCGAACCGGCAGGATCTCGCCGAAGATGCGGACCGTCGACGCGCCGTCGCGGAGCTGGCGGCCGCGGGTGCCGGCGGCCTGGTAGCCGGCGAAGAGCACGGTCGTGCGCGGATCGCCGACGCGCCGCCGGAGATGGTGGAGGATCCGGCCGCCGGTTGCCATGCCGCTTCCGGCGATGACGACGGCGGGCCCGTCGAGGTCGTTCAGGCGCCTGGAGTCCTCCACGCGGCGGCTGATGTGGAGCCGCGTCGGCGCGAACGGCCGCCCGCCCGCGGCCGCGATGGCGGTCGTCTCCTCGTCGTGCTCGTCGGCGTTCCGGGCGTAGACGATGGTCGCCTCGACGGCCATGGGGCTGTCGAGGTAGACGGGCAGCCGCGGGATCGCCGCGCGTCGCTCCAGCTCTCGCAGGAGGAACAGCAGCTCCTGCGTGCGCCCGATGGCGAACGCCGGAATGAGCAGCCAGCCGCGCTGCTCGACGGCGCGGCGAACGGCCTGGATGAGGACCGGGGTGCCGTCGTCGGCGGGGTGCGCGCGGTCGCCGTAGGTCGACTCGACGAGCAGCGTGTCGGCCCGCTCCACGGGCTCGGGGTCGCGCATGACCGGCACGCCGTAGCGACCGAGATCGCCGGAGTAGACGAGGCGGTGTCGACCCACGTCGAGCTGGACGATCGAGGCGCCGATGATGTGGCCGGCCGCGCGCAGCCGCCCCGCGACGCCACGCATCGGCTCGAATGGCGTGTCGAAGCTCACGGGCGCCAGCCGGCGCAGCGCCCGGTCGGCGTCGGCGGCGGTGAACAGCGGCTCCGCCGGCCGGTGCGTGGTCGCCCCCGTCCGGTTGCGGAAGTCCGCCTCCTCTTCCTGCAGCGTGGCGGCGTCGGGCAGCATGATGCGCAGCAGATCGGCCGTGCCCGGCGAGCAATAGACGGGCCCGGCGAACCCGTCCCGCACGAGGCGCGGCAGGTACCCGGAGTGGTCGATGTGGGCGTGCGACAGCACGACCGCCTCGAGGGCGCGCGGGTCCACCGGCGGCGCCACCCAGTTGCGCGCACGCAGCTCCCGCGGCCCCTGGAACAGCCCGCACTCGAGCAGCAGGCGGCCGCCGCCGGTCTCGAGCAGGAACTTCGCGCCCGTGACGGTGCCCGCCGCGCCGAGGAACGTGAGCGTCGCGGTCACGGGCGGAGGGGAACCGCCGCCCGGGGGAACCCGAAGACCTCGAGCGTGGCGCCGTCCGCGCCGGTCGCGACCAGCCGGTCCAGGTCCAGACGCGCCTCGGCGGCCGCGACCTCGGCCGCGCTCGCGCGCGTCGTGGGGTGCTTCGGGGTGAAGAGCGTGCAGCAGTCCGCGTCGGGCTCGATGGAGATCTCGAAGGTGCCGAGGCGCTGCGCCTGCGTCGTGATCTCGAGCTTGTCCATGCCGATGAGCGGCCGCAGCACCGGCAGCGTGGCCGCCTCGTCGATGCGCGCGATGTTGTCGAGGGTCTGCGAGGCCACCTGGCCCAGGCTCTCACCGGTCGCGAGCGCGAGCGCGCCGCTCCGCCGGGCGAGCGTCTCCGCGATGCGCACCATGAGCCGGCGGTAGACGACCACGCGCAGCGGCGGCGGGACGCCGAGCACGACCTCGCGCTGGATCTCGCCGAACGGCACGAGGTGCAGCCGCGAGTCGTACTGCCACTCCGTCAGGCGCTCGACGAGGGCGCGCGCCTTCGCCTGGGACGTCGGCGGCAGGTACGGCACGCTGTGGAAGTGCACGAACACGACGCGGCAGCCGCGCTTCATCATGCGCCACGCCGCGACCGGCGAGTCGATGCCGCCCGACAGCAGCGCGACGACGGTGCCGCTGACACCGACGGGCAGCCCGCCGGGGCCCTCGACCCGGTCCAGCGAGATGTAGGTCTCGGAGGGCAGCACCTCCACGCGAATGTCCTGCGCGGCGTGCTCCAGGTCGACGCGGGTCGCCACGCGCTCGAGGACGAAGGCGCCGAGCGCCCGGTTCAGCTCCACGCTCGTCATCGGGTACGTCTTGAACGCCCGCCGCGCCGTGATGCGGAACGAGGGAAAGCTCCGGCCTTCCAGCAGGCGGCCGAGGACGGCCTTCATGGCGGGCAGCGTCGACGGGGCCCGGTAGGCCACCGTCGCGAACGCCACCCCGAACACCC
>Ga0210113_1000385_pt1 | contig 10778 bp, 10 predicted proteins | sample MayberryNW_Catta_5_FD_185523 | JGI IMG/M metagenome (GOLD analysis project Ga0210113, IMG submission 185523) | Wetland microbial communities from San Francisco Bay, California, USA, that impact long-term carbon sequestration -... | ecosystem: Environmental > Aquatic > Marine > Wetlands ...
CCTCGCCGCTGCGCCCGTAGCGTCAGGCCGCCCCGCGCCGCCGCGCAGGTAGCCTGCGCGACCGATGACGGACCTCCAGACGGCGATCGAACGAGCGCGGGCCGGCGGCCCAGAGCGCCACCGCGAGAAGGCGGCCGAGCAGGGCGACCGGAGCAGGACGCTTCGCTGGTTCGCGTTCGGGACGGCTCTCGGTCTCGCCTTCCTCGCGATCCGCATCGGGACGCTCGATGCGACCGAGGCGAGCGATCTCGTACACGCGCTCGCCGCGCGAGGCCTGATCGGTCGAGCCGTCGCCGCGGAAACCGAGCGCTGGGTCGAGGTCTGTGAGCCGCGCGAGGAGACGAATCGGCTCCTGGCGGACGTCACCGACGCGGTATCGACGTGGCTCGCCGAGCACGAACGAGCGACGATCGACGTCGAGGTCGAGGGTCGCGTGGTCTGCGTGAGCGCCCGCGACGACCTCCGCGACGTGCTTCGTGCGCGGCTACGCGTGAGGGCGCGTGCCGAGGGTTCCGACCGCAGGGGGCAGCCGCCTCCGGGATAGGATCCCTGCCCATGGCAGGGGGCGTCATCGAGATCGTCGGGCCCGAGGTCGCGCGCGCCGGGGAGATCCTGACCCCGGACGCGCTCGGATTCGTCGCGTCGTTGGAGCGGGAGTTCGGCGACCGGCGCCATGAGCTCCTCACGCGACGCGCCGAGCGCCAGGAGCGCATCCGCTCGGGAGAGCGCCCGGACTTCCTGTCCGAGACGGCGGCCGTCAGGGCCGGTGACTGGCGCGTCGATCCGGTGCCGGGCGGGCTCGCCGACCGCCGGTGCGAGATTACGGGGCCCGTCGAGCGGAAGATGATGATCAACGCCCTGAACTCGGGCGCACGAGTCTTCATGGCCGACTTCGAGGACGCGAACTCGCCCACCTGGGCGAACGTCGTCGGTGGCCAGCAGAACCTCACCGACGCCATCGAGCGGACGATCTCGGTCGAGACGGGCGAGAAGACCTACCGACTGAACGACGAGATCGCCGTCCTCCTCGTGCGCCCGCGGGGCTGGCACCTGCTCGAGAAGCACGTCGAGCTCGACGGAAAGCCAGTCTCGGCGAGCCTGTTCGACTTCGGCGTCTACTTCCAGCGGAACGCGGAGCGCCTGCTCGAGCGGGGCTCGGGGCCGTACTTCTACCTGCCGAAGCTCGAGAGCCACCTCGAGGCGCGCCTCTGGAACGACGCGTTCCTCCTCGCGCAGGAGCAGCTGGGGCTGCCGCGGGGAACGATCCGCGCAACCGTCCTCGTCGAGACGATCCTGGCCGCCTTCGAGATGGACGAGATCCTCTACGAGCTCCGCGAGCACTCGGCGGGGCTGAACGCCGGGCGCTGGGACTACATCTTCTCCGTCATCAAGAAGTTCTCCGAGCGGGACGACTTCGTGCTCCCGGACCGCGCGCAGGTGACGATGACGGTGCCGTTCATGCGCGCGTACACGGAGCTCCTCGTGCGTACCTGCCACGCGCGGGGCGCGCACGCGATCGGCGGGATGGCCGCGTTCATCCCCTCCCGGCGCGACCCCGAGGTGAACGAGATCGCGCTGGAGCGCGTGCGCGAGGACAAGGTGCGAGAGTCGGGCGACGGCTTCGACGGCACCTGGGTCGCGCACCCCGACCTCGTCCCGACCGCCCTCGAGCCGTTCGACGCGGTCCTCGGCGAGCGGCCGAACCAGCTCGAGCGGCTCCGCGAGGACGTCTCGGTCGGCGCTGCCGACCTGCTCGACGTCGCGGCGACGCCGGGCGAGATCACGCCTGCCGGGGTGCGGACGAACGTCTCGGTCGGGATCCGCTACCTCGCCGCCTGGCTCTCGGGCGTGGGCGCGGCTGCGATCGACAACCTGATGGAGGATGCCGCGACCGCCGAGATCTCGCGCGGGCAGGTGTGGCAGTGGGTGCGCCACGGCAGGGTGTCGCGCGAGGACGTCGAGCGGACGATCGCCGAGGTCGTCGCCGAGCTGCCGGCCGAGCCGGTCTACGCAGACGCGCGCGCTCTCTTCGAGCGGCTCGCGCTCGCCGACGAGTTCGGGGAGTTCCTGACGCTCCCCGCGTACGAGCGGCTGCTCGAGATCGCCGATGTCTGACGGCACGAAGGCCGACGACATCGCCCTCGCGCTCGAGGAGTCGATCGTCTCGGGCGAGATCCCGCCCGGGAGTGTCCTCCGGCAGGAGCACCTCTCCGAGCAGTTCGCCGTCTCGCGGACCCCGGTGCGCGAGGCCCTGCGACGCCTCGCCGCGCTCGGCCTCGTCAGCTTCGAGCCCAACCGGGGCGTGCGCGTGCGGATGCTCGCCCGCGAGGAGCTCCGGGAGGCGTTCCTCGTCCGCGCCGAGCTCGAGGGCCTGGCGACCGAGATCGCCACGCCGAGGATGTCGGCTGCCGACCTCGCCGAGCTCGAGGCGGCCGAGCGTCGCTTCAGCGCCGTCACGCACGAGCTCGTCGAGATGAGCCACGCCGGACGGCAGGACCTGCAGCTCGCGCGGGACTGGCTGCACGCGAACCATGCATTCCATGACGTGATCTACGCCGCCGCCGAGTCTCCCCTGATCGAGCGCATGGCGAAGGCCGCCCGCCGGACGTTCCTCGCGAAGCCCGTGTGGGCGACGGGAGCCGACCTCGACGAGCTCTTCAGCAAGAACGACCGCCAGCATCGCGCGATCCGCGAGGCGATCGCCGCGCGCAGCCCGCAGGGCGCGCGCGTCCTCGCCCACGAGCACGTCCTGTCGTCCGGGCGGCTGCTCGAGGCGATCCTCGACAAGGTCTCGGCGCAGACCCGAGAGCCGACACCTGCGCGAGTGCCCAGCTCCAACCTCTGAGAGACGCAGGCACAGCGGCCGCCTTCAGGGATTCCGGTCGCGCGCTCATCTGGCCAGCGTGACCTTCGAGAGGCCGCGCGGCTCGTCCGCGTCGAGGCCCTTCGCGGTCGCGAGTGCCCAGGCGAAGAGCTGGCCCGGGACGACGGAGAGCAGCGGGGAGAGAAGCGGGGAGGAGAGACGCGGCACGCCGAGGACGTAGGCAGCTCCCGGCACCGCCGCGGCCGCGCTCCCGCTCGCGATCAGCGTGGCTCCGGCCTCCCGCGCGCGCGCGGCGGCCTCGAGCACGGCGGGCAGCGTGTCGTCGTCGGAGGCGATCGCCCACACGGGGAAGAGCGGGTCGAGAGCAGCGACGGGCCCGTGCGCGAGGTCGGTGGCGGTCAGGGGCTCCGCGGCGACGCGACACGTCTCCAGCAGCTTCAACGCGATCTCGCGTGCGGTCGCGTACTCGGCTCCGCGCCCGACGACGAACATGCGACCGGCGAACGCGAAGGGCAGGGCGAGGCTCGCGATCCGCGGCTCGAGCTCGTGCACGAGCCGGGAGACGGCGTCGCGGGCATCGCGTAACCCTCCCACGAAGGACTCCCCCTCGCCGGCTGCGCTCGCCGCGAGCAACCCGAGCGCCGCCACCTGGTTCAGATAGGTCTTCGTCGCTGCGACGGCGAGCTCCGGACCGGCCGCGAGCGGTAGCACGTCCTCGGCTGCGGCGGCGAGCGCCGAGCCGGGGTCGTTCGTGAGGGCCACCGTGTACGCGCCCCGATCGCGCGCGCGGACGAGGTACTCGACGACGTCGGGCGTGCGTCCGGACTGCGAAAGCGCGAGCGCGGTGCAGCCGCGCATGTCGAGCGCGGCGTCGTAGTAGACGGTCAGCGAGATCGAGTCGCGGAGCGCCGTCCAGCCGGGCAGCAGTCCGAACGCGTACACGCCGTACGAGGCGGCGTTGTCCGAGGAGCCGTGCCCGACCATGCGGATCGTCGTCGCGCCGCGCTCGTGAATCGTGCGCGCGACGCGCTCGAAGGCATCGGCCCCGTCGAGCAGGCGCGCGAGGGCGTCCGGCTGCTCGCGGATCTCGGCGAGGAAGCGCTCGCCGAGACGTGCCGGAGCCGGGGCTGCAGCGGCGTCAGCTGACGACACGGTCACGACCGTCCACGAGAACGCGCTCGATCTCGAGCTCGTCGGAGAGGACGACGAGGTCTGCGGGCAGGCCGACCGCGACCCGCCCGATCGCTGGATTGCGGAGGACACGGGCGGGAACCTCGGTCGCAGCCCCGATCGCGTCCTCGAGCGATGCGCCGAGCGCGTGCAGGTTCCGCACGGCCTCGATCAGCGTGAGGGTGCTCCCCGCGAGGGCGCCGGTCGGTCCGCGCGCGACGCCGTCGACGATCTCGATCTCCAGGCCCGCGAGCCGGTACGAGCCGTCGGTCAGGCCCGCCCCCGCCATCGCGTCCGTGACGAGCGCGACGCGACCGGCGGCAGCGCGCCAGACGACGCTCGCCGTCTCCGGTGCGAGATGCACGCCGTCCAGGATCATGTGCACGACGACGTCGTCCCGGGCGAGCGCGGCGCCGGCGATGCCCGGGTCCCGGTGACGGAAGGGGCGCATTGCGTTGAAGAGGTGAGTGACGCTGCGAACGCCTGCGTCGAAGGCGGCGTTCGCCTCCTCCGCGGTTGCGTCCGAGTGCCCGCACGAGACCGCTACCTCGTGGCGCAGCAGGTGCTCGATCAGCGCGTCGGCCCCCGGAAGCTCGGGTGCGAGAGTCATCAGCCGGACCGGGCCCGCGTCCAGCAGGCGCTCGAGGAGCTCCACGTCCGGGTCGCGGCGGTCGCCGGCGCGGTGGATCCCGAGCCGTAGCTCGGAGAGGAACGGCCCCTCGAGGTGCGCGCCGAGGACGCGGGGCCCGTCCGACGTCACAGGCACCTCGCGGAGGGCGGCGAGGACCTGCTCTTCGGGGGCGGTGACGAAGGTGGGGAGGTAGGCGGTGACCCCGGTCTCCAGCAGGGCGTCGCCCGCCCGCCGGTAGCCGTCCGCGTCGGCCTCGAGGAGGTCGACGCCGGCGAACCCGTTCACCTGCAGGTCGACGAGCCCCGGGGCTGCGATGCCGCGCCCGTTCGGGGAGACGAGGCCGTAGCCGACCGTCCGCCCGTCGGCGACCTCGACGTCCCCTCGCACGAGCCTGCCGTCGACGACCGCGGCCTCGACGCCGAGCCTCATCCGTCCACCGCCCGGCGGATGCTGCCCTCGCTCGTGGTCAGCCGGCGGCGCGCCTCGGCCGCGGAGACGTTCGCGAGCAGCGCGACGATTGCGACCTTCGCCTCGCCGTCGGCGTCCTCGAGCGCGCGGTCGGCCTCGACCGTGTCCGCTCCGGTCGCCGTCTCGACGATGCGTCGGACGCGGGCTCGGAGCTTGTCGTTCGTCGCGGCGACGTCGACCATCAGGTTGCCGTACGTCTTGCCGAGCCGGACCATCACGAGCGTCGAGAGCGTGTTGAGGACGAGCTTCTGGGCCGTGCCGGCCTTCAGCCGCGTCGAGCCGGCGAGGAACTCCGGCCCCACGGCCACGACCACCGCGTGCTCGACGGAGGCGGCGAGCTCGGAGCCCTCGACCGAGACGACACAGGCGGTCACGGCGCCGGCCCGGCCTGCCGCCTCGAGCGCGCCGAGCACGTACGGCGTCCGCCCGCTCGCGCTCACACCGACGACGACGTCGGCGGAGCCCACGTCGAGTGCCGTGACCGCGGTGGCTCCCGCCTCGGCGTCGTCCTCTGCCGCCTCCTGCTCGAGCGCCGCGGCGGAGACGCCGCCGGCGACGAGCGCGATGACCGTGCCCGGCGGCGTGGAGAAGGTCGACTCGCACTCGGACGCGTCGAGGGCGGCGATCCGCCCGGACGAGCCGGCCCCGACGTAGACGAGCCGGCCGCCGGCGCGCAACTGCGCAGCGACGACGTCGACGACCCCGGCGATCGCGCCTGCGGCCGCCTTGACGACGGCCGGGACAGCTCCGTCTTCGTCGGCCATCCGCTCGACGAGCTCCCGGGTCGACCGCTCGTCGTAGTCGACGCCGGCGTCGCCGCCCGCCTCGGTCGCGAGGCCGTCGAGCGAGGTCCGCAGCTCGTCGGGAGGAGAGTCGACGCCGCTTCGCCGTTCGGCCATTCGCACGAGTCTAAGCGCACTGGCGGTCGGTGGTCAATACCACTTTGGAGAGAATGTGATATTCGGTATAGCCTGGCGCATGGCAGCGATCGGGCTCGAGAACGTGACGAAGGCCTTCTCCGACGACGTCGTCGCGCTCGACGACGTCTCGCTCGAGATCGCGGATGGCGAGTTCATCGCGCTCGTCGGGCCTTCCGGGTGCGGCAAGTCGACCCTTCTCCGGTCGCTCGCCGGGCTGGAGGAGGTGACGAGCGGCCGGATCACGATCGACGGTCGCGAGGTCACCGATCTCGCGCCCAGGCACCGCGACGTGGCGATGGTCTTCCAGAGCTACGCGCTCTACCCGCACATGAGCGTCCGCCAGAACCTCGGCTACGGGCTCCGCGTGCGCCGAACCCCGAAGCGGGAGGCCGGGCGGCGCGTCGAGGAGGTCGCCGAGCTCCTCGGGCTGACCGCGCTCCTCGAGCGCCGGCCTGCGCAGCTCTCGGGCGGGCAGCGCCAGCGCGTCGCGATGGGGAGGGCGATCGTCCGCCAGCCGAAGGCGTTCCTGATGGACGAGCCCCTCTCGAACCTCGACGCCAAGTTGCGCGTGGGAATGCGCGCCTCGCTCTCGCGCCTGCACGACCGCCTCGGCACCACGACCGTGTACGTGACGCACGACCAGGTCGAGGCGATGACGCTGGGACAGCGCGTCGCGGTCATGCGGGACGGGCGCATCCTGCAGGTCGACGCGCCGCAGAGCCTGTACGAGCGACCGCGGGACGTCTTCGTGGCCGGGTTCATCGGCTCGCCCGCCATGAACCTCGTCGAGGCGACGCTCGACGACGGCGACGTCGTGCTCGGAGAGCACCGCCTGCCGCTGCACCCGGTACGACGTCCCGCGCTCGAGCGCGGGGCCGTCGTCCTTGGGATCAGGCCGGAGAGCTTCGAGGACGTCGCCTTCGCGACCAGCGACCTGCCGCTGCTCGAGGTCGACGTCGTCGTGCTCGAGGAGCTCGGCTCGGACGCCCATCTCTACTTCCCGGTCCGCGCCGAGAGCGTCACTCCTCCGGCCGTCGAGGCAGAGGGCGAGGACTCGACCCAGCTCGTCCCGGAGGCCGGTGCGCTGCTCAACGCGAGGGTCGACCCTCGGACGGCCGCCCGTCCCGGCCATCGGATCGCGCTCACCGTCGATCCGGCGCGATTCCACTTCTTCGACCCGGTGAGCGGCGCGAGCCTCCTCGACTACGACGCGACCGAGGCCCCGGACGTCCTCCCGGTCTCGGGCGCACAGGGGTGAGCTCGGTCGTGCCGGGGATGCTCATGGTATTGACCACTCCTGTCGGTGCTCTAGGATTGGTCCCCCGATGACGAAGCAGAGCGAGACGAGGGACCGCGTCCTCGACCTGATCGAGCAGCTCGACGTCGGCGACGCGATCCCCTCCGAGCGGCAGCTCAGCTCGGATCTCGGCGTCTCTCGCCTGACCGTCCGGGCCGCGATGGACGACCTCGTGCGCGAGGGGTACCTCCAGCGGCGGCGCGGCGCCGGGACGTTCGTGAGCGAGCCGAAGATCGCCCAGGAGCTGACGATGACGTCGTTCACCGACGACATGCGGCGCCGGGGGCTCCGACCCGCGAGCCGGACGCTCGACCTGCGCGTCTCACCCGCAGGCGCGCGACTGGGGCGGCTGCTCCACGTCTCTCCCTCCGAGCCCGTCGTCGTCGCCAGCCGACTGCGGCTCGCCGACGGTGAGAGCATGGCGATCGAGACCGTCCATGTCGCGGAGCGCCACGTGCCTGGTATCACCGCCGACGACCTCGAGGAGCAGTCGTTCTACGAGCTCCTCCGCGATCGCTACGGCATCGTCATCGTCGGCGGCGAGCAGACGATCGAGCCGACCGTCACCGACGAGGACGAGTCGGCGGCCCTCGGTGTCCCGCTGCACTCGCCCGCGTTCCGCTTCGAGCGAGTCACCCACTCGAAGGAGGGCGAGATCGTGGAGTTCGTCGAGTCGATCTACCGTGGCGACCGCTACCGGCTCGTGACCTCTCTCAGCCGTCCGCAGGAGGCGCAGCGCAGGCCCCGTCCGCGTGCGGCCGCGGTAGACGGCAACCGCCTGTAAGCGCGTGGCTAGTACCACCGCTCGGAGGCCGAGCTCGCTTCTGTACTGACGTGATTGCGCAGCACAGCGGCCAAATAGCGCGACGAGAACGTCCGCTAAGAGGTCTTGACAGCGGCCCCGGAATGTGGAAGCCTCCCCGCTGTGGCAGATTGGTATAAACCACTTGGACGAGCTCCCCGCGAGCCTGCCACGCTGGTGCGGGGCGTCCAGATGCCGCGGGAGATGCGTATGAACGTTCGTCACTTCGCTGCTGCTGCGCTGGTCGCCGCGCTCGCCGTCATGGCGATCGGAGCCACCGGCGCGTCCGGGCGTAGCAGCGCGGACACACTGACCGTCTGGTTGCAGGTCGACGCGCAGTCCGGCTGGCCCGACGTGGTCGCGGCCGCCACCGCGCAGTTCAAGAGCCAGAACCCGGGCTGGGACGTCGACGTGCAGTACCAGACCTGGGGCACCCACCTCGGCAAGTTCGACGCGACGCTCGCGGGCGGCAACGCACCGGACGTCATCGAGATGGGGAACACCGAGATGACGAAGTACATGGCCGCCGGGGCGTTCCAGGACCTCTCGGGCGCGTCGTTCCCGAACCAGAGCACGTGGCTCGAGGGGCTCGCCGCCTCCGGCCGCTACCTGGGCAAGACCTACGGGGTGCCCTACTACGCCGGCTCGCGTGTCGTCACCTACCGGACCGATCTCTTCCGGCAGGCGGGGATCAAGAGGCTCCCGACGAGCCTCGCCCAGTACACCGCGGCCGCGCGGAAGCTCGGGGCGCGGAACAAGGCGAAGAACTTCTCGCCCGTCTACATCGCCGGCACCGACTGGTACGTGGCGATGAGCTTCGTCGCCGACTTCGGCGGCACGATCGCGGTCCAGAACAGCAAGGGCGGCTGGGTCGGCACGCTCGACCGGCCGAAGGCGCTCGCCGGGCTCGCGGCGTTCAAGAAGTTCTTCAACGCGGCCTCGCGTGCGTCGAAGGTCACCGACGAGGCCCGCCCGCAGCCCTACGACGTCTACTCGCGCGGCGGCGCAGCCTCGATGATCGGACCGGGCTGGTTCAGCTGCTGCGTCGGCACGCACAAGGCGGCGACGGGCCAGTTCGTGATGCCGAGCCACACGAAGGGCCAGCCGATGCCGGGCTTCCTGGGCGGCTCCGACCTGGCCGTGCCCATCGGCGCGGACCGGGACAAGGCGGCGGCCTGGATCCGCGCGTTCACGGACAACGCCTCGATGACCGCCCTCAGGGCGAAGGGCAACATCCCGAACACGACGAGCATGCTCGGTTCGAGCGTCAACGAGCGGGCTGCGCGCCGGAGCTGGTTCGTCCCGACCGCGAAGCACTGGGTCAGCGTCGAGAATGGGAACATCCTGCGCACGATGCTGGCTCGCATCCTCACCAACAAGATGACGATCAAGCAGGCGGCCGAGGTCGCCAGCGACAACATCGCGTTCACCCTCAACCAGCGGTAGGGACGGAGCACGGGGCGTGGCACCTCCTTGACGAGCAGCCAGGCCCCGAACATGACGGGCATCGCCGCCGAGACCGGCGCACCGAGGTCTCGGCGGCGGCGCCCGTTCGCCGTGCGCGGGCTGCTACGGGGCTCCGTCCCCTACCTCCTCGTCGCGCCGGTGCTCCTCGTCATCGGGGCCGTTCTCGGGTACCCGCTGTACAAGCTCGTCACGCTCTCGTTCCAGCAGTACGGCCTGCCGGAGCTGATCCAGCGGAAGGGCACGTGGATCGGGCTCGACAACTACGAGTCCGTCCTTCGCGACGAGATCTTCTGGGACACGCTCGTGCGCACGATCGTGTTCACGGCCGCCTGCGTCGGTCTGACGATCGGGGTCGGGACGCTCCTCGCGCTCCTCCTCGTCCAGGTCTCGCCGTGGGTGCGCGTCCTGCTCACGGGCGGGCTCGTCTTCGTGTGGTCGATGCCGCCCGTCGTCGCGGTCCAGGTCTGGTACTGGATGACGAACTTCGAGAACGGCGTCCTCAACTACGTGCTGACCGAGCTCGGGATCGGCGACTACTCGCAGCACGACTGGTACGCGACGACGTTCTCGAAGCTCGCGATGGTCACGCTCCTGATCGTGTGGGGGGCGCTGCCCTTCGTCGCGCTGACGCTCTACGCCGGCCTCTCGCAGGTGCCGCGCGAGCTCGTCGAGGCGGCGTCGATCGACGGCGCCGGGGCGTGGCGGACGTTCCGCGACGTCACCTTCCCCGTGCTGCGGCCGATCCTCCTGATCCTCACGAGCCTCTCGATCATCTGGGACTTCGGCGTGTTCGCGCAGCCGTACCTGCTGATCGGCGCGTCCCAGGTGAACGCGGACAACTACCTGATGGGCGTCTACGTCTACATCGAGGGCTACGGCCACTCCGACTTCGGTCGCGGCGCCGCGATCTCGCTCCTCATGCTCCTGATCGTCGCGCTGCTGAGCGTCTTCTACGTCCGCCGCATGGTGAAGGTGGAGGAGGCGACGTGAGCTCGCTCGCGGCGGCACCGCGCCGGACGCGCCGGCGCCGGCTGCGGCGCAGCGCCTGGGATCTCGTCGGGATCCTCCTCTTCGTCGTGCTCGTGTTCCCCGTCTTCTGGATGATCTCGACCGCGTTCAAGCCGGACGACGAGATCTACGGCGCCGAGCCGACGTGGCTCCCGTTCTCGCCGACGATCCAGCACTTCCGCGACGCGATG
>Ga0210113_1000387_pt1 | contig 10762 bp, 10 predicted proteins | sample MayberryNW_Catta_5_FD_185523 | JGI IMG/M metagenome (GOLD analysis project Ga0210113, IMG submission 185523) | Wetland microbial communities from San Francisco Bay, California, USA, that impact long-term carbon sequestration -... | ecosystem: Environmental > Aquatic > Marine > Wetlands ...
TGATTAATCTCAAAGCGGCGAAGCAGTCGGGTTAACGATTCCACCCAATGTACTGGCAAGAGCAGATAAAGTAATCCGATGATCCCACAATCCAAAATCTGTGCTGAGCCATGTACGAAGTATCAAAAATCGAGGAACGTATTGGCAAGAGCAGACAGTGATCAGATGAGAAAGGGGCGAGTGCCGAAGTCAAGCGATGAGTGGACAGAGAAAAGGACATGAAGAAAACATTCACGATCCTAACTTTTTGCGCTATGCTCTTTTGCGCTTTGCGTATCCGCCGAGGCGCAGCAGCCGAAACACTCACGACTTCACCTTTTTTCCTAGCCGATGGCATGATAACACCTCACGCGGGACTACAATGTTATTAACATTACTAGTTTTGTCGATGCTCGGTCGTTGTGACGATTCCGTCGAACGTTAGCTCAAGGCCATCAGATGGAATTTTGGCGTTGGTGTCATTGACACCATGGCGGCCCTATGTCAAGGGTAGGAACTTAGGAGGTAAGTCCGTATGGCAAAACAAATGGAGCCTTCAGCAAAACGCCCAAGAATCAGCATTGATGTCCAACCCGAGCTGCGCCGGCGTCTGCGGCTGGCCGCGGCGAAGCACGATCGAACGGTCCGGCAGTACATCTTGGAAGCAATTGAGGAGCGCCTCCGTGAGGACCTCGGCGATGAGAATGAAGCGATGCTGACCTTGACCGCGAAGACAGATCCCATCTTGGCCGAACTGTGGGACAACAAGAAAGATGCGGAGTATGACCGTTTATAATAGAGGGGACGTGGTTTTGGTTGGTTTTGTGTTTTCGGATGAATCAGGAAGAAAGCTCCGCCCTGCGATTGTGATTAGCTCTGTGGCTTACAACCGGGTGCGGCAAGAGGTTATCGTGGCGGCCATTACCAGCAATGTACAACGACGCCTTTTGGGTGATTACCGAATCGCTAAGTGGAAGGAGGCTGGATTGCTGTTTTCCTCTATGGCAACTGCAATATTAAGAACCATCAAGGGAACGATGATCGAAAGAAAGCTCGGCTCGTTGTCGAAAACCGATTTACAAGCCTTTGATCGAGAACTGCGCCGGTCTCTGGGCATGTGAGCGGGGAGTAAAAAGACATTCCAAGAACAAGCTTCAGAAACGATTTTGACTCATCCTGGATGAATCTGCCCATCGAGCAAGCGACAAAGTTTTAAGCTGGTAATCAAATCTTGATGCGGGTAAGCAGATTAGTCTGACGATTCCGACGAGTGTTTTAGGCAGAGCGGATCGAGTCAAGAGATGGAGTGCGAGAACCAAGAGTGTGATTTGCTATCCATTGGTAAGCTTCAGGACAGGTATTGGGCAACGGCACTATCGCTGGAGAATGTGAAGGTTCGAGGCTCGAAAAGGAGTATCTCATGAGTTATTTACGAAGGATCCGATCAATTCTGCTTCTAACCGGAAGCATGACGTTGTTTAGTTCAGTTCTCTGGGCGTCCGACGGCGTCATTTACAGAAACCCGGACGCAAGCGGTCAGTTTTGTCATTTGCGATTCCCGGCGATCAGAGAGGAGACTTTATCCTCGGGTCGCCCCATGCTCAAGGATCCGAGCGAGGGCGATATCATCGATTTCTATGGTCCGTGCGACCACGATCCGCTCGGCAGAGCGGAGGTCCTTCGCCAGAGAGCCGACGCGCGACGCCAGCGTGATCGAATCGACGGCGAGACCGACTGAGAAACGAACTAGTGGCGAGAGCAGTGCCGGTTTGGCTTTGTCGAGGCAACTTTCTCAAAAGCCGCGTGAAGTCCTCCTTTCCCATCTTGTCAGAGGCCATAAAAAACATGGCATCTTTTGAGCCGGCCTCGTGGGTCCAGCAAGCTAATGCCGTTGAGTTCGAGGAATACGAGCGTGGAAGCAAGTGCGGTCCGTTTGTTGCCGTCCACAAATGGGTGGTTTTGACGGAGAATGGAATTAGCCGACCGACAGCAGGAAATCACCGGGGCTTCTCCGATAATCCAAAATCCAAAATCGAAAATCCAAAATCGGCCTACCCGACCTTGCCTTCTTCTTCGAGCAGGCGAGCGAAATCACGCGCTGCCTGCGGGCCTGCGCGGCGATGAACGCTGGCACTGATCCTCCTGTCCCGGAGCAAACCGACGATCCTTTCCGAATAGCAGAATCGCACCAGTTCGTTGCGCCCTTCCGCCTTCTCCCATGCCGAGAGATCGTGCAGCAGTTGCGCCACTTCAGGCCCATAAGTCCACGCGGACTTAAAAACCAGCAGGCCTTCTTTGTTGACGACGAAGATTCCGTTGGACCAACCGTGGTACAAATTTCGTACACGATCGTCGATTGAATCTACAAGGATGGGAAAGTTCACTTTTTCTTCTTTCTGCAAACGCAGCGCATTGCTTCGGCGTTGTTCGATTGAAGTTGGCTGGGGAACCAATTCTCCTGGGTGTGTCTCGCGGCTGTAAATCAGGAAAAACTCAAAGCCCCTCTTGCGGTAGCGCGTGTAGAGCGTTCGAATCGTCGGCTTGCCGGCGCGGAGCTGCGTGATTGTCGCGCCGCAAGTGAGATTGCCGAACATAAGCACGACGTGCGATTTTCCGCGAAATTGACTTAGACGAACTCGCCGTCCTTGCAGGTCGGGCAATTCAAAATCGGGCGCCGGATTACCTACCCGAACTTCGTTCGTGCCAAACCGTAGCGCCGCTTCGATGGAGACTACTGGAAACCGCTTACGCATCAAATCCCCATCCGTCATTGCCTGCCTCCGCGATGAATCAGCGCGGCTGCGACTGCAATGCAGTCACCGCAGTCCAAAAACTTCTTTCCACATCTTTTCGTACTTGGGATAATCCTTGACGTCCTGCTCACCGAGTGGGTAGACCTTCGCGGGGCGGGTTTTTTCTACGGGTTCGACTTTGGGATGCGCCGGCAAACGCCCGCCCTGGGCGTAAACTTTCTGACCTTCTTCGCTGGCGGTCCAGCGCGCGAAGAGCAGGGCCGTGTTTGGGTGCGGGGCACTTTTCATGATGGCAGTCGCATCGATGTCGCCGGTTCCTTCGGTCAGCATATAATCCACTGGCGCGCCCTTTCGTTTGCGGATTGGGTAATGATGCGAATAGCAGGTCACGCAAGCGGCCGCCTGCCCAGCGACCAGAAGCTCGGCGAGTTGCGAGTGGCCTTTGTGGAATTGGACGTTGTTGGCGGCAATCCGCTTGAGTAATGCAACCGCCTTCTCATCGCTCTTGTATTTGTGCTTCGCCAGTCCCAGCAATAGCTGGAAATCGCGGGGCTCGGCGATGAGCTGGTTTTTCCAACGCGGATCGACGAAATCTTCGAACTGCTTCGGCTCATCCTCTTTCTTGACCTTGGTCGTATTCCACGCGGGCACGATGTAAATCAAATCGGTGGCCACCCAGGTCGTGCCTTTCAGCTCCGGAGGGTAGGCTGCGGCCTCAGGATAGAGTTTCTCGAGGAATAAGCCCTGGCTTTGGACACGAATCACGCCGTCCAGCAGCGTTTGGAAAATGTCGGCGATGACCTTGCCGCCTCGCGATTCGGCGATGATTCGCGCCGCCAGCTGATCCGACGTGGCGTCGACGTGATTGACTTTGATCCCCGGAAAACGTTTCTCGAACGCGGGAAGAATGCTCGCCGCGTTGACCTGCGCCAAGGTCGCGTAGAAGTTGAGCGTGCCGCCTTCGGTCAAAGCTTTCTTATAAACTTCATCGAGAGTCTGCGCCTGAGTGGGCGCAATTCCCCACACCAACAATGCTACGATTAACAGAAGATTTAGAGTTCTCATCGCAGTCCTCCGGTCGAGTCGGCCCATATTGGTTTTCACTAGCCGGTGCGAACTCGTTCGCAACACCTCTATGACCAAGGTTGCATGTGTATAAGAAAGAACCCCCCCAAGTCAAAACCTTCCATGGCATTGCTACAGATTCGACACGTTGATATTTTGGCAGCTATTCGGTAGGAGATTTAAGTTTGACACGAGGAGAGGTTTCCATGCTGAACACGACAGGTCTGATCGCCGGCCACTATGAATGCCGCTCGCTCGCGGAGACTTTGCCGGTCTTCACCGATCTTTTGGCGATGGAAATCGTCGAGCAAAAAGCTGGCGAAGCCACGCTCAAGCACCCGAATACGGACTGGCGTTTGATCGTTCACGAAGGCGGGCCGAACGCGCCGGAGAAAGGTTTCGATAACCACTACGGCTTTCGCGTTGCAAGTCACGACGAAGTCGAAGCCGCCTGGAAATACATCGAAGCTCATAAACAAAAATACCGTCTGAGCAAAATCACCAAACCGCAAAGCGCCCACTTCGCTTACTCGATCTATTTTCGCGAACCCGGCGGCAATCACCTCGAGATCGAATACTACAACCCCGGCGGCGCCCTGCATGGCCGTTCGCACACCGCCGGGCACTGGGACAATCCGCTTTCAAGCGACCATTTTCCCGGCCGCGGTTATCTGCCGCAAGCATTCACCCACGGCACGCTTCAATGCGACGACATCGAGCGAAGCCGGCGCTTTTACACCGAGGTCTTGGGCTTGGAGATCGCCGCCGGTTTCAACAACGCCCAGTACATCAAACACGCTTCGGCGCCATGGTATATCGTCGTTCTCAAGCGTAGTCCGCGGCAATATCTGGCGCCGGTGAATCGCTTTACTTTGCAACTTGGTTCAGCCGCGGAAGTCGAGCAGGCACATCGAGAGTTTGAAACGAAGCGAAATGAGTTACAGATCACCGAGGTTAAGGGGCTTCAAAGCAACAACGGCAAAACAAGTTTTATCTTCAGCGACTTGGATAAAAATTGGTGGGAGCTGACCGCGAAAGCCTAGCAGGCAGCTGAAAAAGATTCATATCCTTCGTTGCACTCGATCGTCTCGCTGAAATTCGTGTTCGTGTGACGTGTTCGTGCTCGTGCGGATTTCACGGCCACAATCACGGTCTTGCCCCCGTGTTCAACCGGCGGTGAGCTTGAGTTTGTTCTTGGCGCTCTTGCCGATCTTGTTCCGCGGGAATTTCTCGGCGACATGTTCGAGCAAATCGATGCCCAAGCCGCGCTCTTGACCCGGGCGCTCGACTAAACTGAACCCGAGGGCGAACAGATCTTCCGGTGCCAGGCTCTTTTCCTTCTTGAGCGTTTCAAACACCGGATAGGCCGAGCCCCGATACAGATCGGTGAACAGTTCGACCGCGGGATGTTGGCGGTTGCTGGCCACCGTGTGCGAGTGCAGTTTCAGGTGCGCCAAAGCGAGGTGAAATTTATTCTCCGGCTTGACCGCAGGAAAATCCTTGAGCGGCAATAAGAATCCGACGGCTTCTTTGAATTTTTTCGCTTTCACCAGCTTGGCGCCATGTTCAGCGAGCTGGCGGTATGTGAACTCGGCGTCGGCGCGCTTGAGCACGTGCAGGAACGCGGTGTGAATCCGCTCTTCGCTCTCGATCGCAGCCTGCAGCCGCTTCCATAGCGCATCCAACGTGTCCTGCCGCCACTTTCCTTCGAACGACGGCAACAGCTCCGCGATGCTCCACGCCTTACTCGCGTCTGCGCAAGCCGTAAGCTCTTTGAGTAATGCCCCTCGAGCCTCCGGGATTTTGCGCAGCGAGCTGGCGGCAACGTCGCGCTTGCGGTAGTCCGGATCGCCTAACTGTTCGACCAGAGTGCGCACCGTTGCCGGCGTCCCGACATCGCCCATTTTTCGCAGCGCGAATTTTTGCACGTCGCTGTGCGGGCTTTGCATCAGCTTGGCGAGCAGCGCGCGCGCATCGCTCGGCAGCTCGTGGGCATCGAGCAGATCCAACGTAAGCCGCGCCGCTTCGCTGAAATCCTTCTCTTCGAGGATCGGGAACAGCTTCGCATACTCGTCTTTGCGAATATCTTGCTCGCGCAGGCAGCGCAGCAGCGCGACCAGAGCATGCGCGCGCACGGCCGGATGCTGGTCGGCGCCGACGAATCGAAACAACCAGCGCCGCGCCGGGGCCCGGCCCAGTTGTCCCAACAAGCGCATTGCGGAAACGATCGCGGGCCGTTGCTCTTTCACATCGAGCTTCGCCGCAAAGGATTCGACGTCTTCGTAGAGCGCGTCCAGCTCCTTGGCCTGCATGTCGCGCAGCGCCGGCGTCATCAGATCGCAGATCAGCCGGTTCGACTCATCGGTGCCGCTGGCCAGCAGTTGCAGCAAACCTTTCATCGCCGCCTTGCCGCGTACCTGACACAGCACCCGCGCGGCATTGAGCTGCCAGACCCGGCTCGCGCCCGCCAAATCTTGGAGCAACGGCTGAACCGCCGCCTGGCCGGCGCCGCTGAGCGAGCGCACCGCCCGCTCTTGCATTTCTTTGTCGGCGTCGTCGAGCATCCTAAGCAGCTGGGGGATGTTGTTCTTCGGCTGGACTTCCTCGAAGTAGCGCAGCGCGTAGTCTTTCAGCATCGGATTGGGTTGATCGAGCAATGTCCCGACCAGCTTCACCACCGCGGCGTTGTTCGCTTTGAGGGCCCCCAGCACGACCAATGCCGCGCAGCGCTGCTCGATGGTGCCGTTTTCGATCAAGGTCACAATTTCCTGCAAAGTTTTATCCATAACTCCTACTCTGTTCCCTACTTCCAACGTGATCCAAGCAAAAAAGTCAAGCCGGCGCGGGACGCGTGGTCTTGGGTCTTGCGTTGAACCCGAGACACTAGACCGTAGACTCTAAACTATGGAGAACATCTTGACAGCCGGCAAGATTGGCAGTACGCGAAACTCTAGCTACACGAGGAGGAATAAATGTTTCACTCGGATCTCACCCCATTCGGCGTCGACATGGAGCGGCTGACGAAGGAACGATTGGCGCGACTGCAGGCGGCGATGAAAGGCCAAGAACTCGGCGCGCTGTTGCTCTCGGATTTTCTGAACGTTCGCTACGCGACCAATACGGTCATGATGCTCGGCCTGCGCGCCACCGGAATCCAGCGTTTTGCGCTCGTGCCCGCCGAAGGCGAGCCGCTGATTTGCCAGCGCGAACTGTCGCGCAAATCCCATTACCGCAGTCTGCGCTTCGACGCTTACATGTTTTCCATGCGGCCGCCGGTGGCGACCGAGGATTTCGTCAACCAGGCGGTCACCGGTTTGAAGCAACTCGGCGCGGCCGGCGAGCGCGTCGGCGTGGATTTCTTGAATCTGGCCGCAGTCGACGGCTTGAAAGACGCCGGCATTCAGCTGGTCGACGGGTGGCCGGCGATCAATCAAGCGCGGGCGGTCAAAACCGCTGACGAAGTCCAATTGATACGCTGGACAACCAAAGCCAAAGCACGCGGCTACGACCTCGTGCGCGAAGAACTGCGCCGCTTCGATCCACCCGAAGACAAGCTTAGCCGGGTCATGCTCGACTATTTAATGGATCAGGGGTTCGAAGCCGGCAGTGAATTCATTTCCATCTACGATTCTTCCACCGCCGACACTCGCCCGCACAATGAACCCATGGGCGCCGATCTCGTGGTCAAGGAAGGAGACCTGGTGATCTGCGACGCCACCGTCGCCGGGCCGGGCGGCTATTACAGCGACTTTGCCCGCACCTTCAGCCGCGGCACGCCGACAGCCGAAACCAAGCAGCGCTACAAAGAAGCCTATCACTCGCTGCAGGAGGCGCTGCAGCTGGTTAAGCCGGGACCCTGCACGGAAGCCTTTCGTCACTTTGGCAAAGGCGCGGCCAAGCGGCTGCCGGGATTCGACGGCTATCACGGCGTCGGGTTGTGCGTTTATGAATCACCCTGGCTACGTGGCGGCGACCCGGAAAAATACATGGTCTCGCTCGAGGAAAACATGATCGTCGCCTTGGAAGTGAACCACTATCCAGTGAAGCTCGAGCACCTGCTGCGCGTCACCGCTAACGGCGCCGAGATCCTGTCGCAGTATCCCGTCGACCCGGAGCTCGTGCCCGCATAAGAATTGATTAAACCACAGAGCGCACAAAGTTCACAAAAAAGGCGCGCCAGCGACCTTCTATGACACTACTTTGAATCTACTTTGTAACCTTTGTGTTCTTTGTGGTGAAAGCTCTTGTTCGTTTCGCTTCAATCCCTGATAGACCGCCTCGGCCTTCAACGGCAGCTCGAACAGGCGCACGCCGACCGCATCGGCAATGGCGTTGGCGATGGCCGCGGGCGGAGCGTTGTTGGCGAACTCGCCGATCGGCTTGGAGTCGAGCGGCCCGACGCCGCCGGTAGTTTTGACCAGCACGGTTTTCAGCTCCGGGATGTCTTTGACCGAAGGCAACTTGTAATCGCCGAGATTATTATTGGTGATCTTGCCGCCTTCCATCACCAGCTCCTCCATGATTCCTTGCCCGATGCCCATGATCGTCGCGCCGTCGATCTGGCCCTGGTGGGCAATCGGATTGATGATCGTGCCAACGTCGTGGGCACTCACGAAGCGATGCACGCGGACCGAACCGGTGTCGGGATCGACCTCGACTTCGGCCACCTGAGCGCAAATGTAGGAAATATCTTCGGGGTAGGGATAATCCTCGTAAACCATCACTTGGAGCGGTTCGGTCGCTTGCGTCACCACGCGGCGCAGCGCCAGTTGCTGTCCCGGATCTTGGCGTAGCGAAAACCGTCCGCCGGTGAACTCCACATCTTCCGCGCGACACTCCAGCATCCGCGCCGCCTGATCGAGCAAACGCACACGCAGTTTTTCACAGGCTTCCATGATCGCATTGCCGGCCACGTACGTCATTCGGCTCGCTCTCATGCCGCTATCGCGCGGCGCCGTATCGGTGTCGCCAACGACCACCTGCACCTGATCGACCGGCACTTTCATCTGATCGGCCACGAGCTGGCGCAGAATCGTATGCGTGCCCGAGCCCTGATCGATGCTCGGGCTGATGATCGAAAACCCGTCGATGCCGGCGCTCAACACGACGCCGGTGTCGCCGCCGCTGATATGGCGGCCGCACAAGGCGATGCCGCGTCCGTGGTTGCGCTTCTTCGGCTTCTTCCAACCTGCGGCATCCAGAGCGCCCTGCAAGACTTCGCTAAAGCGCACGTGGCGCAGCTCGTGACCGACAGCGTCGGCCTCGCCTTCGACGATAAAATTTTTCAACCGGAATTCGGCCGGGTCCATGCCCAGCTCCTTTGCCAGCATGTCGGTGTGGCAATCGACGGCAAAGGCCGTCGCCACCGCGCCCGGGCTGCGGTAATAACCGCCGGGAACCGTGTTGGTGTAAATCTGCACAAACTCAATGTCGGCCTGCGGGATGCGATATTGGCCGCCGGCATAATGCCCGGTCGCAAGCGAGCTGTTGGACTTGAGCGCGCCATAAGCGCCGCTGGCGTGCGCCGCGCGGATCTGGCGCGCCACAATGCGCCCGTCTCGCTTCACACCGCTGCGAATCGTAATGATCGTCGGGTGCGCCGGATTGCTCGCCGCCAATTCTTCGGCATAACTCATGACGATCTTCACCGGCCGACCGCTCTTTTGCGCCAAGAAATAAAGCACGGGCAGATCGACGCCGTCGCCCTTGCCGCCGAATTCGCCACCGACATTGACGGGAATCATGCGGATGCGTTCTTCGGCGATCGATAGACATTTGGCCAGTTGGGTGCGCACATTGAACGGATTCTTCACCGAGGCCCACACCTGAATACGGCCATCGGGGTCGATGGCGACCGTCGCCGCGTGCGGTTCGAGATAGCCTTGATGGCGCGCGGGAACATGGAACGTATGTTCCATGACAAGATCGGCGTCGCGAAAACCCGATTCCACATCGCCCTTTTGCCACCGAAGCCGTGTGAGGCCGTTGTGCAGATCGGTGGCGAGAATCTTTAACGGCGCGCCGTCATATCCGGCGACGTCGTCATGAAGCTTCGGTGCGCCGGGTGCCATCGCTTCGACCGGATCGAAGACGGCCGGCAACGGTTCGTAATCGATGTCGATCAAGTGCAACGCTTCTTCGGCAACATCTGGGGTCTCGGCCGCCACCGCGGCAACCCGATCGCCGACGAAACGCACTTTATCCCAACACAACACGGGCATGTCGCGGATCTGTTTGCCGATCAGATGGCCCTTCACATCCGCCCCGGTAATGATCGCGCGCACGCCTGTGAGTTTCTGGGCTTTCGATACGTCGATGGATCGAATGCGCGCATGCGGGTGCGGGCTGCGCAGGATTTTTGCCCAGAGCAATCCGGCGAGCTTCACATCGGCCGCGTAGACGGTCTGTCCGCTCACCTTACCGCTGCCCTCGCCGCGCGGCACTGCAACGCCGACGCTCTTCAAATCAGACATGGAGTTTCTTCCTTTGCTGCCGGCAAGAATTGCCGAAAGTTGGTTTTCGTTCGCCAGTAATGTTGGCTATTAATACGGCGCAGCGGCGGGCGTCAAGGCCGGATCGCAAGCCAAGGGTTCATCCTTCGCCGCTTTCCTGCTAGTGTAGTGACTCTTAAATGAAGGCATTTATTGTTCGACATAACAAAGCGGAACTCTCGAACAAGGGAATCGACTCGCGCCAAGACGCAAAGCGCGCCAAGTTCGGAGGGAAGAGTGAAATTATCTTGGAACAATTATTGCCCCTTATTCTCCGACCTTCGCGGCCTTCGCGTCTTTGCGCGAGATATTCCGAGTTTCAGTTGCGACTCTGCCGCGTCGGGATCTTCGTGATGGTTATACACCGGATAAAGCATCAACAGCGTGAGACACTACACTAGATTGTTTCAATGAACTGGCAGGATAACGTTTTAGCCAACACCGAGCAGATCCGCGTGCTGATTTTCGCCACCC
>Ga0210113_1000388_pt1 | contig 10756 bp, 10 predicted proteins | sample MayberryNW_Catta_5_FD_185523 | JGI IMG/M metagenome (GOLD analysis project Ga0210113, IMG submission 185523) | Wetland microbial communities from San Francisco Bay, California, USA, that impact long-term carbon sequestration -... | ecosystem: Environmental > Aquatic > Marine > Wetlands ...
CGTTCAGCCAAGCACTTTCGTCGGCTCGCCGCCGGCGGCTATCCGGGGCGGCGTAAGCTGTTTTGTCGTGTCAGCATCTAGGGAGGGCTTAGTTTCATGGCCAAGATTACTGGTACTTGTATCGGCGAGTCGCTCGTCGGTGACGGCAACGAGGTCGCTCATATCGACCTGATGATCGGTCCCCGCGGCGGTGCCGTGGAGCAGGCGTTCTGCAACGCATTGACCAACAACAAGGACGGCTTCACCACCTTACTCGCGGTGGTTACGCCCAATCTTCTCTGCAAGCCCCCGACGATCCTCTACAACAAGGTGACGATCAAGGACGCGCGCCAAGCGGTGCAGATGTTCGGTCCGGCACAATATGCCGTGGCCAAAGCCGTGGCCGATTCCGTCGCCGAAGGCGTGATCCCGGCGAACGAGGCCGACGATCTCTTCGTCACCGTCGGCGTGTTCATACATTGGGAAGCCAAGGACGACAAGAAGATCCAGGACTTCAACTATCGCGCCGTCAAGGAATCCATCGCCCGCGCCGTCAAAGGCGAGCCGAAGGCTTCCGAGGTGACCGCGAAGAAGGACTCCGCCCACCACCCGTTCGCCGCTGGTTGAAAGGGAGAACCCCCAGGTCGGGAGAAGACCGGCAATCCTCCGGGCCCGATACAGCGGTGGCTCAAGAAGCTGGGTTTCTAGTCTGATCTGATTTGAGATCGCCGCCTTTGCAAGAAGGCGGCGATTTCATTTTGAGTGACCGCGCCGCGATGGAGCGCGCGGTGGCGCCCCAGCTGTTCGGTCGCGCGGGCTACACTGCGCGCATGCGCGGTGACTGCGTGGAGACGCTCGGGCCGGTACGGCTCGAGGTGGAGCACCGGAGCCCCGGGCCCGCGGGCGGCCCCACGCTCCGCGTGCGGGGCGCCGCCGACGGCCGCGAATGGCTGCGCTTCGACTGCTTCGCGCACGAGGCGCACTGGCACCTCGACCCGGACGGCAGCGACGAGATCACGCCGATCCCGCTGGCCGTCGACTCGCTCGAGTGGACGCTCGCGGAGCTGCGCCGCGACCTCGCCGGCTACCTCGCGAAGGCGGGGTTGACGGACGCGCTGCCCGATCCCGCGGCCGCGCTCGCGCGCGTCGAGGCGGCGCTGCGCAATCCGCCCGCGCGCCTCGAGCAGCTCTCCGAGGCCGTGCTGCGCCAGCGCAGCGGCGAGAAGTGGCACTTCTACCCCTCCGACGTGCTCGCGCTCTGGGTCGCCGACATGGACTACCCGACGGCCGAGCCGATTCGCCGCCGCCTCCAGCGCGTCGTCCGAGAGGCCGGCGTTCAGCATGAGGCCGCGCTGGCCGTGGAGCCGCAGCTCGAACAGGCGCAGGAACCGCGTGTCGTCGACGTAGAAGCCGAACTCGCCCGGGATGTTGGGAAGGTCGCCGCGGCGGTCGGCGACGAGGAAGGCGGTGTCGTGCTTGAGGACCAGCTTCGGAAGGTCGGCGGCGACGCTCGAGGCGAGGATGTAGTAGTGCTCCCCGATGACGAGGTCGTCGCGCGGGCGCGCCTCGCTCATGCCGCGCGGGAACGGGCGCACGCGCGGCGGTAGAGCGCCTCGTAGCCGTCCACCATGCGGGCGACGGAGAAGCGCTCCTCGAAGTCGCGGCGGCAGCGCGCGCGATCCAGCGTGTCCACGCGCTTGACGGCGTCGACCAGCTCGGGCACGGAGTCGGCGATGAACCCGCTGATTCCGGGCCGGACGACCTCCGGCACCGAGCCGCAGGGCCGCGCGATGACGGGCGTTCCGCACGCCATCGCCTCGATCATGACCAGCCCGAACGGCTCCGGCCAGTCGATGGGGAAGAGCAGGGCGCGGGCGCCGCCGAGGAACGCGGCCTTGTCCGCGTCGCCGATCTCGCCGATGAACTCGATCAGCGGATCGTCGAGCAGCGGGGCCACGACGCGCTCGAAGTACTCGCGGTCGGCCGCGTCGATCTTGGCCGCGATGCGGAGCGGCAGGCCGGCGCGCCTGGCGACCTCGATCGCCACATCCGGCTGCTTCTCGGCCGCGAGCCGGCCGAGGAAGGCGAGGTACTCGCCGGGCTCCGGGGAGAAGGCGAAGCGCCCGCGCGGCAGGCCGTGGTGCACCGTGCCCATCCACGTGACGTCGAGGCCCTCGAGCGGCTTGCGCTGGGCGGCGCTGATGGAGACGAGCGGCACGTGCCGGAACTGCCGGTAGACCGGCCCGAGGTACGGCAGATCGAGCCGGCCGTGCACGGTGTGCAGCGTCGGCGTCGACACCAGCCCGGAGAACGGGTAGGCGAGGTAGTCGACGTGGCAGTGGATGAGGTCGAAGTCGCCGGCGTTCGCGAAGACGAGGTCGAGCTGGCGGATCGTCTCGGCGGCGACGAGCTCGCGGCTGGCGGCGTCGAGGCGAAGGGCGCGCTCGGCGACGGCGACCAGCCGTGCCGACGTGGCGGAGTCGCCGCTCGCGAAGAGCGTCACGTCGTGGCCGCGGCGGACCAGTTCTTCCGTCAGCGCCGACACGACACGCTCGGTCCCGCCGTAGAACCTCGGGGGAACCGCCTCGTACAGCGGCGCGACCTGAGCGATACGCATGCCCCTTCGCGAGCGTTGCAAGGGCAGCGCCAGCGACTTGCCAACCGCACGCATCGGGGCAATGATACCTTCGAAACTCTCGGAGGAGAGCACCACGATGCTGAGCGCGCAGGACAACGAGCTGCTGACGCGAACAGGGCCGGGCACGCCGATGGGCGACCTGCTCCGTCGCTACTGGATTCCCGTCGTCCAGTCCGAGGAGGTCGCCGCCGGCGGCCGCGTGAAGCGCGTGCAGCTGCTCGGCGAGCGCCTCGTCGTCCACCGCACGCCGGCCGGCCGGCCCGGCCTCATCGGCGAGTTCTGCCCGCACCGCGGCGCCTCGCTCTACTTCGGCCGCAACGAGCGCGAGGGCATGCGCTGCGTCTATCACGGCTGGAAGTTCGGCCTCGACGGCCAGTGCGTCGAGATGCCGAGCGAGCCTCCGGAGTCGAGCTTCGCCGCCAAGGTCTGTCACACCGCCTATCCGTGCACGGAGCTCGGAGGCGTGATCTGGACTTGGATGGGGCCGGACGCGCCGCCGCCGCTGCCGGAGCTCGAGTGGACGATGCTGCCGGCCGGACACGTCTTCGCCTCCAAGCGCATCCAGGACTGCAACTGGTTCCAGGCGATGGAGGGCGGCATCGACTCCAGCCACATCTCGTTCCTGCACGCGCCGCTCGATCACACCGATCAGGCCATCGCCGAGGACATGGACCGGGTGAGCTTCGGCGTCGGCGCCGCCGTGCAGACGGGCGACCGCGCGCCGCGCTTCGACGTGGTCGACACCGACTACGGCGCGCTCATCGGGGCCCGGCGCACGCAGCCCGACGGGCGCTGGCTCTGGCGCGTCACGCAGTTCCTGCTGCCCTTCCACACGATGCCGCCCGTTGGCCTCGGCGAGAAGGTCGTCCAGTCGCACATGTGGGTGCCGATGGACGACACGCACGTGGTCAACTGGATGGTCACCTGGCACCTCGAGCGGCCGCTGACCGGCGAGGAGATCGCGCTGCACGTCGAGGGCAAGGGCGCGCACGTCTGCGACTACGCGCCGGCGACCTCCGAGCCGTACGGCGACGTCCGCACCGCCGCCAACCGCGACAACGACTACTTCATGGACTGGGAGGCGCACCGCACGCGGATGTTCTGCGGCATCCCGGGGTTCGGGGTGCAGGACCAGGCGATCCAGGAGAGCCAGGGCCCGATCGTCGACCGCTCCGTGGAGCGCCTGGGCACGAGCGACACCGCCATCATCCAGGTGCGCCGCCGGCTCATGACCGCCGCCCGGGCGCTGCGCGAGCGCGGCGAGCGGGCGCCGGGCCGCGACCCGCGCGCCTTCTGCGTGCGCTCGGCCTCGCTGGTGCTGGAGCCCGACGAGGACTGGGTCGCCGCCGCGCGGCCCCTCGTGCTCGTGCGCGACGACCAGACATTGACGCGCGCCTGAGGCGGCCATGCCCGGGCGCATGACGGGCCGCGTCGCCCTCGTCACCGGCGGCGGCGGCGGCATCGGCGAGGCGACCGCGCGGCTGTTCGCCGAGGAGGGCGGCGCGGTGGCGCTGGTCGACGTCGACGGCGCGGCCGCCGACGCCGCCGCGGCCGGCATCACGGCCGCCGTGCCGGGCGCGCAGGTGCTGCCGCTCGCCGCCGACGTCGCCCGCGAGGCCGAGGCGCGGCGGGCCGTGGACGAGACCGTCGGCCGCCTCGGCGCCCTCCACGCCCTCGTCAACGTCGCCGGCATCCGCGTGTACACGCCGCTGGCCGAGGCCACCGCGGAGGACTGGGCACGCATCGTCGACGTCAACGTGCTCGGCACCGCGTTCTGCGCGAAGGCCGCCATCCCCCCGCTGCGCACGGCCGGTCGCGGGACGATCGTCAACGTCTCCTCGGTGTTCGGCCTGCTCGGCCGGGCGGGCATGGGGCAGTACGACACGACGAAGGCGGCCGTGCTCGGCCTCACGCGCGCGCTCGCGGTCGAGGAGGCGCCGCACGGCATCCGCGTCAACGCCGTCTGCCCCGGCGGCACGATCACGCGCTACCACATCGATCGCGCCGCCCGCCAGGGCATCACCGAGGAGGAGCTCCGGCGCGCCCGCGCGCACGACAACGGGCTCTTCGGCCGCTGGGCCGAGCCGCGCGAGGTTGCCTACCCGATCCTGTTTCTCTCGTGCTCGGAGTCCTCGTTCATCACGGGGACGACGCTGCTGGTCGACGCGGGAAAGTCGGTCATCTGAGCGAGCCGCGGGCGTCGTTCTTCGGCCTCACGCCGGACCGCGTCCTCGACGCGGTGGAGGTCGGCGGCCTGCGCTGCACCGGCCGCTGCCTGCCGCTGCGCGCCTTCGAGAACCGCGTGTACGAGGTGGAGCTGGAGGACGAGCGCCGGCTCGTCGTGAAGTTCCACCGGCCGGGCCGCTGGTCGCGCGAGACCATTCTCGACGAGCACGCCTTCCTGGCGGAGCTGGCGGCGGCCGAGCTGCCGGTGGTGCCGCCGCTCGACCTCGGCACCGGCACGACGCTCGGCGAGATCGACGGCATCTTCTACAGCGTCTTCCCGAAGGTCCGCGGCCGGATCATGGACGAGCTGGACCCGGAGCGGCGGCGGCTCATCGGCCGCACCATCGGCCGCATGCACGCGGTGGGCGCCGCGCGCGGCGCGCCGCACCGCCCGCGGCTCGACGTGCAGCGCTACGTGCACGAGCCGCTGGAGGCGCTGCAGGCCGGCAAGGTCATGCCCGAGAACCTGCTGCCCCGCTATCGCGACGTGGCGCTGCGCATCGCGCGCGTGACGGAGCCGCGGCTCGCCGCCGTGGTCCCCCAGCGCATCCACGGCGACCTCCACTGGGGCAACGTGCTCTGGACGTCGGACGGCCCGGTGCTGGTCGACTTCGACGACATGATGATGGGCCCGCCGGTGCAGGACCTGTGGCTGCTGGCCCGTGGCGACTCGGAGGAAGCGCGGCGCGAGCGCGAGGACCTGCTGGCCGGCTACGAGCTCTTCCGCGCGTTCGATCGCGCGACGCTGGCGCTGGCCGAGCCGCTGCGCGCGCTGCGGATCGTCTACATGTCGGGCTGGATCGCCCGCCGCTGGGACGACCCCGCGTTCCCCGTCGCCTTTCCGACGTTCCGGCAGGCGAACTACTGGATGAGCGAGTACGAGGAGCTCATCCACATCGCCGAGGCGCTCGGCTAGTCTCGCCTATCGACACGGGGGCTCCGGGTGCCCCCAGCCCCCATGGGCGGCTCGGGACGCCCCGGCGGAGCCGTGGCGCCCCTCGAAATGCGTTACGCGCCAAGCGCGAACTTCTGGAACGTGTGGCAGTCGGCCGGTGCGAGCCCGCGGCTGACCGCGAACGTCCAGGTGACCTCCGCCACGTAGACGTCGCCCTTCGAGTCGACGGCGAGGCCGTGCGGGGCCGCGAAGCTTCCGGGCCTCGTCGCCTCCGGCGTGCCCCAGCGCGCGAGGAGGCGGCCGTCGCGGTCGAACACGCTCACCCGGCCGTGCTTCGGCTCCCGCGTGACGCCGTGGCGTCGCGAGGTCTGGCCGGGGTGCCACCAGAGCTCCGAGACGTAGGCACGCCCCTGCGCGTCGAAGACGACGTGCGTCGGTCGCTGCGTGTCGGTCCACTCGCTCAGGTACTCGCCGTCCGGGCTGAAGATCTGGATCCGATCGCTCTCGCGGTCGCAGACGAACACGCGCCCGTCGGCAGCCACCGCGATGCCGTGCGGCAGGTAGAACTGGCCGGGGCCCGTGCCCGGCACCCCCCAGGAGCGCTCGAGGGCGCCGCTCGGCGAGAACTTGTGGACGCGGCAATTGCCATACCCGTCCGACACGTAGAGGTGGCCGCGGGGACCGATGGCGATGTTGGTCGGCCGGTTGAACGGGCCCGCGGGCCGGGTGATCGTCATGTAGTCCTTGCCGTCGTAGCCGGTGTCGGACGGCGTGTCGAGCGTGCCGAGCGTCTTCAGCAGCTTGCCCTGGGGCGTGAACTGCCGGACGGTGTGGTTGCCGTCGTCCGTGCACCAGACCGTTCCGTCGGGACCGATGGTGATGCCGTGCGTGCGGTAGGTGAAGTCGCCCTCGCCCCACGAGCGGAGAAAGCTGCCCTTGTGGTCGTAGGCGATGACCGGGTGGTCGCCGCGGCAGATCAGGAAGACGCGATCCTCGCCGTCCACCGCCACGCCGGCGACGTCCCGGTGCTCGTACCCCTTCGGCAGCTGCTCCCAGCCCTCGACCACGTCGTAGCGCATGGTGGCTCCTTCCACCGGGATCATGCGAGACGACGCGCGGCCCCGTCAAGATGGGGTATGCTCGACCGCCGATGGAAGGCACCGCCGACGTCCGCGACGTGCATCGCTTCGACACGGCGGCCCTCGAGCGCTACCTGCGCGAGCGCATCGGGGGCTTCGAGGGCCCGCTCACCGTCCGTCAGTTCCGAGGCGGCCAGTCGAACCCGACGTACTATCTCGCGGCCGGCGGGCGCGAATACGTGCTGCGCCGCAAGCCCCCGGGCAAGCTGCTGCCGTCCGCGCACGCGGTCGACCGGGAGTACCGCGTGCTGGCCGCGCTCGCCGCGCACACGAGCGTCCCGGTGCCGCGGCCCTACCTGCTGTGCGAGGACGAGACGGTGATCGGCACCATCTTCTACGTCATGGACTGCGTGCACGGCCGCATCTTCCGCGACGCCAACCTGCCGGGCGCCACGCGCGCCGAGCGGGCGGCGATCTACGACTCCATGAACGACGTCCTGGCCCGCCTCCACACGGTCGACTGGCAGAAGATCGGCCTCGCCGACTTCGGGCGCCCCGGCAACTACTACGCCCGGCAGATCCATCGCTGGAGCCAGCAGTACCGCGCCTCGGAGACCGAGAAGATCGAGGCGATGGAGCGGCTGATGGAGTGGCTGCCGAAGCACATCCCGGCCAGCGACGACACGACGCTCGTGCACGGCGACTACCGGCCGGGCAACATGATCGTCCATCCGACCGAGCCGCGCGTGGTGGCGGTGCTGGACTGGGAGCTGTCGACGCTCGGCCACCCGATGGCCGACCTGGCCTACAACTGCATGCCCTATCACCTCGGCAACGAGTGGGAAGGGCTGCGGGACGCGCCGCTGGCGGAGCTCGGCATTCCCACGGAGCAAGCCTACCTCGAGGCGTACTGTCGCCGCACCGGCCGCGAGCGCATCGACGACTGGGACTTCTACATCGCGTTTGCGGAGTTCCGCCTGGCGGCCATCGCCCAGGGCATCATGGGCCGTGTCATCGCGGGGACGGCGAACGACCCGAACGCCCGCGAGCGCGGCGAGCGCGCCCGCCCGCTGGCCGAGGCGGGCTGGCGGCTCGTGGAGTCGCGTCCCCGCTGAGTGGCATCCCCGTTGCTCCTTCCTGGACGAGGTAGATCTCGATCAGGGAGGACACGATGAAAAAGTTACTCATGGGCATCGGAGCGGTCGTCGTTGCCACGTCGCTCGTGGGCGGAGTGCAGGCGAGCCCGAGCAACCAGCCCGCGCCGAAGAAGGACACCGCCAAGGAGCGCAAGGCCTTCAAGGCCGAGGGCACCGTGCACGAGTCCAGCGACATCATCGGCACGCGCATCAAGGACGCTCAGGGCAAGAACATCGGCGAGGTGGACCGGCTTCTCATCGACCCGGAGAGTGGCCGCGTCACGCACGCGGTGATCGGTCTCGGCGGCGTGCTGGGCGTCGGCGAGGAGAAGGTCGTGGTGCCGTGGTCCGAGCTGAAGATGACCGCGGCCCGGGACGGCCGGAAGGCCGAGATCACGATGGACCAGGCCAAGCTCCAGAGCGCACCGCGCTACGAGCGCACGGCCCGCGGCGACCGCGCCCCGGCCGCCAGCCCCGCGACGACGCGCGAGTCCGACAAGACCCGCACGCGCGACATGGACAAGAGCGACTCGAAGAAGTAGCCGATAGCAGCCCTCAGCGGGTTGTCAGTCGACAGAGGGACGCCCCGGCTCCGCCGGGGCGTCCCGAACGTCGGGGGGTGTGGGGGGCCCTTCGAGGCCCCCCACGTTCAACAAACCTCGAACAATCCCGCGGCGCCCATGCCGCCGCCGATGCACATCGTGCAGACGACGTACTTCACGCCGCGCCGCTTGCCCTCGATGAGCGCGTGGCCGACCATGCGCGATCCGCTCATGCCGTACGGATGCCCGATCGCGATGGCGCCGCCGTCGACGTTGAGCCGGTCCATCGGGATGCCGAGCCGGTCACGGCAGTAGACGACCTGGACGGCGAACGCCTCGTTCAGCTCCCAGAGCCCGACGTCGTCCATCTTGATGCCGAAGCGCTGCAGCAGGCGCGGCACCGCGAAGACCGGCCCGATGCCCATCTCGTCGGGCTCGCACGCCGCCACCGCGTAGCCGCGGAAGATGCCGAGGGGCTGTAGCCCGCGGCGCGAGGCCAGGGAGGCGTCCATGACGACGCAAGCGGACGCGCCGTCCGAGAGCTGGCTGGCGTTGCCGGCCGTGATGTGGCCTTTCTCGCCGGTGACCGGCTTCAGCGCCGCGAGGCCGTCCGCCGTCGTGTCCGGGCGGTTGCCCTCGTCCTGCCTGAGCGTGACCTCCTCGATGCGCGTCTCGCCGCTGGCCTTGTCGACGACGACCTTCTTCGTGGTCATCGGCACGATCTCGGCGTCGAAGCGCCCCGCCTTCTGCCCGGCCGCGCAGCGCTGCTGGCTCGCCAGCGCGTACTCGTCCTGCTTCTCGCGCGTGATGTAGTAGCGCTTGGCTACCACCTCGGCCGTCTCGATCATCGTCATGTAGATCTCGGGCTTGTGCTCCTCGAGCCACTCGTTGCGCAGGCGGTGGAGGTTCATGTGCTCCGTCTGCACCAGGCTGATGGACTCGAGGCCGCCCGCGACGACGATGGGCACCTTGTCGACGATCACGCGCTGCGCGGCGAGCGCGATCGCCTGCATGCCAGACGAGCAGAAGCGGTTCACGGTCATGCCGGCCGTCGTCACGGGCAGCCCGGCGCGGAGCGCCGCCTGGCGCGCGATGTTCTGACCCGTCGCCCCCTCCGGCAGCGCGCAGCCCATGATGACGTCCTCGACCTCGCCCGGGTCGACGCCGGCCCGCTTGACGGCGTGGGCGATGACGTGGCCGCCCATGTCGGCGCCGTGGGTGTTGTTGAAGGCGCCGCGATACGCCCTGCCGATCGGCGTCCGCGCGGTCGAAACGATGACGGCCTCTGCCATGGCGGTCTCCTTGTCGTCGAGTCTCCGGGGAGTATGCCCATTATACCGGGCGCCATCGCCTTCCCCGCGCGCGCCAGCGGCCGGCCGCGAGCCGGCCGAGGCGGCCGTCGACGGTGAGCAGCCCGGACCGGGGGCTGGAATCGCGCTACCCTGTGCGCCCCATGACGTTCCTCGCCGCGCTGCTGATCGACGGTGCGCTCGCCGGCGCCGTCTACGCGCTGATCGCGCTGTCCTTCGTGGTCGTCTACCGGGCCTCGCGCATGATCAACTTCGCCGTGGGCGAGTGCGTGATGGTGGGCTCGCGCCTCGTCGCCTTTGGCGTGCACGGCCTCGGCCTCGGCGTGGGGGGCGGGCTCGCGGTGAGCTGCGCGGGGATGGTGGCCCTCATGGTCGGTTTCAACCACGCCGTGCTCCGGCGTCTGGCCGGGCGGCCGGTCATCGCGCTGATCATGATCACGATCGGGCTCGCGACGCTCCTGCGTGGCGCGAGCGCTCTGCTGCTGGGCGGCATCCCCGCGACCATCGTGGCCGCCGTGCCCGAGCCGATCGTGCTCGCCGGGGTCTCCGTCCCCCTCGAGAAGGTGGCCGCCGCCGTCGTGGCCGCCGCCTGCGTCGCCGCCGTCGGCGTCCTCCTGCAGCGCAGCCGGACCGGCATCGCTCTGCGAGCCATCGCGGACGACCAGCAGAGCGCGATGGCCGTCGGGATCGATCTCCACCGCTACTTCGGGATCACGTGGGCGCTGGTCGGCGTCATCTCGGTCGCCGCGGGAACGCTGTGGGCCATCGTGGCGGGGGGCGGCTTCGGCATGGCCCTCGTGGGGCTGAAGGTGTTTCCCATCGTGATCATCGGCGGCCTGGACAGCGTCGCGGGCACGATCGTCGGCGCCATCCTCGTCGGCGTGCTGGAATCCCTGGCGGCCGGCTATCTCGACCCCGTCGTCGGCGGCGGGTTCAGCACCATCGCGTCCT
>Ga0210113_1000391_pt1 | contig 10735 bp, 12 predicted proteins | sample MayberryNW_Catta_5_FD_185523 | JGI IMG/M metagenome (GOLD analysis project Ga0210113, IMG submission 185523) | Wetland microbial communities from San Francisco Bay, California, USA, that impact long-term carbon sequestration -... | ecosystem: Environmental > Aquatic > Marine > Wetlands ...
GCGCCGAGCTGCTCGACCGGTACCACGCGGGAGAGGCGACAGGGGTGACCAGGCGATGACCGGCGTGCGTGGGATGCCGCCCGGTCGGGCCGGCCGGGTCTGGCTGGGCCGTCGGCTGGCCGTCGCCGCGCGGGCCGCAGAGCTGCTGGACCAGAAGGTCCGCGTGCTGCGGCAGGAGGCCGAGCGCTTCACCCTGCTCAGCGAGCGCAGCGAGGCGGAGTGGACCCGGGCCGCGCAGGAGGCGCAGCTGTGGTCCGTGCGCGCCGCCCTGGTCGGCGGCCAGGCGGCCCTGCGCGCGGCGACCGACGCCCACCCGGCCGGGCTCTCGCTCGGGTGGGAGACCACGATGGGTGTCTCCCACCCCGCCGAGGTCGGGTGGGACCACGGCCCCGACGCGTCCCACGTCGAGGCGATGACGTACGGCCCGGCCACCGTGTCCGCGGTGGCCGCGCACCGGGTCGCCCTGGAGGCGGCCGTGCGGCACGCCGCCGACCTCGCCGCGCTGCGGGCGGTGACCCGGGAGCTGGCGGTGACCCGGCGGCGGCTGCGCGCCGTGACCGACCGGTGGGTCCCCCGGCTCGAGGACGCGCTGGCCCAGGTGCGGCTGGGCCTGGAGGAGACCGAGCGGGCCGAGGGCGTCGGGCTGCGGCGGGCCCTGGCCGCCCGCCGGCCCACGGACGGCGAGCCATGACGTCCCGGTTGCTCGTCGCGGTGGAGGACTCGGCGACCGGGCTGCGCACCGCGTCGGTCGCGGTGGACCTGGCGGCCGACCTCGGCGCGGCGCTGCTCGCGGTGCACGTCCTCGGCGACGGGGACGTCGTCGAGGCGTTGCGTTCCGGCCGTCGCGACCGGACCGGTGTCCTGGCGGACCGCGGGGTCGCCGCGGCCGGCCTCCTGCGGCACGTGGCCGGCCTCGCCCGCGGCGGCGGCGTGCCGGTGGAGACCAGCCAGGTGGAGGGCCACCCCGCCGCGTGCATCCTGGGCGCCGCCCGGACATGGGGGGCCGACATCGTGGTGATCGGCCGCTCCGAGCGCAGCCGCGGCGGCCCGAGCTACGTGGGGGCGCAGACCCGCCACGTCCTGGAGTTCGCCGACGTGCCCGTGCTCGTGGTCCCCCAGGCGGCAGGGAGCCGGCCGGGGACCTAGCCGGGACCCGGCCGGCCGGGCGAGGATGCCGCCATGGGCAGCTACCGCGCGACGTACGACCGCAGCCTCGCCGACCCCGACGCCTTCTGGCGCGACGCGGCCGCCGCGGTCGACTGGCGCACCCAGCCGCGCACCGTCCTGGACGGCAGCCGGGCGCCGTTCTACCGGTGGTTCCCCGACGGCGAGCTGAACACCTGCGAGAACGCGCTGGACCGCCACGTCGCGGCCGGCAACGGCGACCGGCCGGCCCTCATCTACGACAGCCCGGTCACCGGCACCAAGCGCACCTACACCTACGCGCAGCTGCTCGACGAGACGGCGACCTTCGCAGGGGCGCTGGCCGGGCTCGGCGTCGGCAAGGGCGACCGGGTCGTCATCTACCTGCCGATGGTCCCCGAGGCGGCCGTGGCGATGCTGGCGTGTGCCCGCCTCGGCGCGGTGCACTCGGTGGTCTTCGGCGGCTTCGCGCCGCACGAGCTCGCGGTGCGCATCGACGACGCGCGCCCGAAGGTCGTGCTGTCGGCGTCCTGCGGCATCGAGGTCGCCCGGGTCGTCGAGTACAAGCCCCTGCTCGACCGGGCCCTCGACCTGGCCGAGCACGCCCCCGACCACGTCGTCGTGCTGCAGCGACCGCAGGCCGTGGCAGCCCTGACGGCGCCGCGTGACCTCGACTGGCACGAGCTGGCCGCCGGTGCCGAGCCGGCCGAGTGCGTGCCGGTCGCCGGGTCGGACCCGCTCTACGTCCTCTACACGTCCGGCACCACGGCCAAGCCGAAGGGCGTCGTGCGCGACAACGGCGGGCACGCGGTCGCCCTCACCTGGAGCATGCCCAACATCTACGGCATCGGGCCCGGCGACGTGTGGTGGAGCGCGTCGGACGTCGGATGGGTCGTCGGCCACTCCTACATCGTCTACGCGCCGCTGCTGGTGGGTGCCACGACGATCCTGTACGAGGGCAAGCCGGTCGGCACGCCCGACGCCGGGGCCTTCTGGCGGGTGATCGATGAGTACGGCGTCCGCGCGCTGTTCACGGCGCCCACGGCGTTCCGGGCGGTCCGGAAGGAGGACCCGGACGGCGCCTTGCTCGCGGGCCACGACGTGTCGTCGATGCACACCCTCTTCCTGGCGGGGGAGCGGCTCGACCCGGACACCTGGGAGTGGGCTTGCCAGCGGCTCGGCATCCCGGTGGTGGACCACTGGTGGCAGACCGAGACCGGCTGGCCGATCGCGGCCAACCTGCGCGGGCTGGAGCCGATGCCGATCAAGCCGGGGTCGCCGACCGTCGCGGTGCCCGGGTGGGACGTGCAGGTCCTCGACGCGCACGGCCGGCCGGTGCCCGCGGGCACCGAGGGCGCGATCTGCGTCCGGCTGCCGCTGCCGCCCGGTGCGCTGCTCACGCTGTGGAACGACGACGAGCGGTTCCTGTCGTCGTACCTACGGGCGTTCGACGGCTACTACCTGACCGGCGACGGGGGCTACGTCGACGAGGACGGCTACCTCTACGTCATGGGCCGCACCGACGACGTCATCAACGTGGCCGGTCACCGTCTCTCGACCGGGTCGATGGAGGCGGTCGTCGCGTCGCACCCGGACGTCGCCGAGTGCGCGGTCATCGGGGTGCACGACGACCTGAAAGGGCAGGTGCCGCGCGGGCTCGTCGTCCTCAAGGCCGGGGTGGACCGCGACCCCGACGAGCTGCGCGCCGAGCTCGTCCAGCTGGTGCGCGACGAGATCGGCGCGGTCGCGTCGTTCAAGGACGTCGACGTCGTGGCCGGGCTGCCCAAGACCCGGTCCGGCAAGATCCTGCGCCGGTCGCTGCGGGCGATCGCCGACGGCAAGGACGAGCCGGTGCCCTCGACGATCGAGGACCCCTCGGTGCTCGAGACGCTCCGCCCCACCCTGCAGCGCTGACCCGCAGGCCGGGCTCAGAGCTGCAGGGCGCGCCGGGCGGTCGCGCCCGCCCGGGCGACGTAGCCGCCGCCGAAGAGGGTCGCGTGGACGAGGAGCGGGTGCAGCTGGTGCAGGGCGACCCGGTCACGCCAGCCGTCGGCCAGCGGGTGCGCCTCGTCGTAGGCGGCGAGCACCCGGTCCAGGTGCGCCAGCCCGAACAGCGCGAGCATCGCCAGGTCGGTCTCGCGGTGGCCGCCGTGCGCGGCCGGGTCGACGAGCACGGCCCCGTCGGCGCTCCACAGCACGTTGCCCGACCACAGGTCGCCGTGCAGCCGCGCCGGCGGCTCCGGCGGCCCGGTCAGCCGCTCGTCGCCCTGGCGCAGTCGCTCGCCGACCGCCTCGACGGCGCGCCGGCCGTCCGGGTCGAGCGCGCCGGCGAAGGGCGCCAGCCGCAGGTCGGCGTAGAACGGCCCCCACCCGGTGGGCGATGTCGCGGCGTGCGGGAGCGGGAGCGTCGCGATCCAGCCGTCGCCCGTCCAGCCGTCGGGCGGGCAGCCGTGGTGCCCGGCTCCGGCGCGGTGGGTCGTGGCGAGCGCCCGGCCGAACGCCTCGGCGTCGGCGCTGGTGGGCGGTCGCTGCCGGACGTACGGCAGGAGGAGCTCGTCGCCGCCCACGGACAGCGGCTCGGCGACGGCGACGCCGCCGGCCGCGGACAGCCACCGCAGCCCGGCGGCCTCGACGGCGAAGAACCCGGGCGGCGCGCCGGACCGCGACTTGCGGAACGGCGGCTCAGACCGGCTGGACGACACCGTCGCGGACCAGCTCGCGGATGATGCCGCGGCAGCCGGCCTCCACCTGCGCCAGCACCCGCTCGAAGTCGGCCGCCGAGCCGTAGTAGGGGTCGGCCACGTCGAGGTCACCGCCGCCAGCGCCGCCGTCGCCGTCCTGGTCGAAGCTGCGCAGCAGCCGGACCTTCGTCTCGTGCGGCCCGCCGGCAGCCAGCGCGCGCAGCTCGTCGAGGTGGCCGCTGTCGAGCGCGACGACGAGGTCGCGGTCGGCGAGCCACGACCCCTCGAAGGCCTGCGCCCGATGACCAGACCCGTCGTAGCCCGCCTCCCGCAGCGCGGCGACCGCCCGCCGGTCGGCCGGGTCGCCGACGTGCCACGAGGTGGTGCCGGCCGAGTCGACCTCGACGGCGTGGCCGAGCCCCTCCTCGTCGAGCAGCCCGCGCAGCACCGCCTCCGCCATCGGCGAGCGGCAGATGTTGCCGGTGCAGACGAAGCAGATCCGGTACGTCGTCCCACTCATCCGCGCCATCCTCCCAGGCCGGGCCGCTCAGGCGGCCGCGCGCCCGTCCTGCTCCTCCCACGCCTCGGGGGCCGGGCGCTCCGACCGGGCCGACCCGCTCGGCCGCACGACGGCGGGAGGGCCGCCCCAGCGGGCCGGCAGCCGGACGGCGACAGCGGCTCCGGCGGCGAGCACGGCGACGCCGGCCACCGCGTCGAGCAGGTAGTGGTTGGCCGTCGCCACGACGACGAGGGTCGTGAGCACCGGGTAGGCGACCGCCAGCACCCGGACCCACCGCCGCCGGGTGCAGAGCAGCACCACGCCGGCGCACCAGACCGCCCAGCCGACGTGCAGCGAGGGCATCGCGGCCAGCTCGTTGGTCAGCGCGCCCAGTCCGCGGGGTGCGCTCGCGTCCGAGCCCCACCAGCCCGAGCCGGCCGTCGAGGCCAGCGTGTCGACGTAGCCGGGCAGCATCCGGGGCGGGGCCATCGGGAGCAGCGCGAAGCCGGCGATCCCGATCGCCGAGCCCGCGACCAGGGTGTTGCGGGCGACCCGGTAGCGGCCCGGGTGGGCGCGGTAGACCCAGACCAGGACGGCCGGGGTCACCACGTAGTGCAGCAGCGAGTACCAGTAGCTCGCGACCAGCGGGAGCACCGGCAGGGCGCTGAGCCCGTCGTTGAGCCACCGCTCGACGTCGAGGTGCAGCACCGTCTCGAGGTGCAGCAGGTCGCGGGCGTTGCCGACGGCCTCGCCGGGGTCCGGGTCGGCGACCAGCCGGGAGGCGCTGTAGGCGAGGTAGAGCGAGGCCAGGAGCGCGAGCTCGCGGCCAGCGCGCGGTCGGGGTCCCGTGACGGTCGTACGCACGAGCAGCACTCTGGCCAGGCGCCGGGCCGCGCACATCAGGGCGACCACCGGTCCTGTCCCTGAGCCGACCCTGGTTCCGACCCCGAGGCGGGTCACGTCGTGTCCTCGGCCGGCGCCTGCACCGGCATGGAGCCACCGCTGCCGGCTTCCCGGGTGGAGAAGTCCTCGGGGACCGACAGCCGCTGGGCCAGCCGGATGAACGGCAGCGCGCAGGCCTGGACGACACCGCTGATCGCGAAGGTCGCGGGGTAGCCCCAGACGTCGGCGACCCGACCGAGCCCCGGCTGCAGCGCGACGCCACCGGCGCTGCTGAGCAGTGAGTCGAACGACAGGACGGTGGCCCTCTGCTTGGAGGGGATCAGGGCGTTGAGGTAGGTCTTGCGGACCGGCGCCTCCGCGGCGGCCGCGAGGCTCCAGACGGCGAGCAGCGTGACGACCAGCGCGAAGCTGTCGGTGAGCGGGACCAGCAGCAGGGCACCTGCGCTGATCGCCGTCGTCGTCAGCACCATCGAGGTCCGCCGCCGGAACGCGTGCCGCAGCCGGGGGGCGAGGAAGCCGCCCACGATGTCGGCGCCGGCGACCAGCGCGGCGGCCAGGCCGGCGATGCCGTAGGCCTCCTCGTCGCCGTACAGCTCCAGCAGGTAGGGCTGCATCGCGTAGAAGACGTAGATGCCGACGCCGCCGACGAAGGGCGAGGTGAGCATCATCCAGCGGACCGGCGGGCGGCCCAGCCCGTAGGTCAGCGACTCGCGGAAGATCCGGCGGACCTCCGGGCCCGGCCGCCGCCCCCGGACGGGCGTGAAGCCGATGTCGTGCATGAGGAAGAAGGCGAGAGCGAAGGTCAGCCCGAGCAGGGCGGCCCGGACGACGAACGGCACCCCCAGGCTGGTCGCCTGCGCGAGCACGCCGCCGAGGACCGATCCGACGAGCATGGCGGCCCCCTGCACCGCCTGGCCGCGGCCGAAGACGGCGTCCAGCTCCCCGGTGTAGCCGGTGTGGTCCAGCGCGTCGACCAGCCAGGCCTCCATGGCCCCGGAGAAGAACGTGAAGCCGAGCCCGAGCAGGACCGACACCAGGGCCCAGGCCCAGAACGCGGCCCCGACCTGCCAGAGCAGGACGTAGAGCAGCGTCGACACCATCAGGGTCAGCGCCCCGACCAGGAACGAGACGCGCCGCCCACGCAGATCGGCCACCACGCCGGTCGGTACCTCGAAGAGCATCATCCCGGCGGTGAAGAACGCGTTGGCCGCGAAGGCCTCGAGGTTGTTCAGCCCCGCGTCGAGCAGGAAGAGCGTGTTGATGCCCCAGATCAGCGACGCCGACAGCGTGGTGAGCATGACCAGCGTCAGGTAGGTGCGCTGCACCCGGGTCGACGTGGTCACTCAGGTGCCAGCACCCCGGCGGGGGCGGTTTGTTCCGCCCGGACGGTCAGCGCAGGGCCAGGACGGCGCCCAGCGCCATGCCGAGGGCGGCCAGCCAGATCACGGTGGGCAGCGAGCGCCAGCGCACGTCACCCACCGCCGGCCAGGTAGACGGCGCCGTCGCGCACCTCGACCGGCACCGCGGGGAGCGGGCTGGTCGCCGGGCCGGTCACGACGTCGCCGGTGGCCGCGTCGAAGACGCTGCCGTGGCAGGGGCAGAGGATCCGGCCGTCGGTGACGTCGCCGACCGTGCAGCCCTGGTGGGTGCAGGTGGCGGACAGGCCGTGCACCTCCTCGCCGTCGCGGACCAGCACCACGTGCTGGTCGCCGAGCACCAGGCCGCCGCCGTCGGGCAGGTCCGCGACCTCGGCGAGCGGCGAGCCACCGCCGGCCCCGCCGCCGTCTGCGGCCGGTCCGTAGCCGTTGGCCCCGGCGGCCGCCGCCGGGTCCACGGCCGAGCTCTGCCGGGTGACGAGGTAGCCCACGACGGCGCCGGCGGCCACGACCAGCGACCCGTTGAGCACCGACCGGCGGGTGGGGGAGGCGCTCATGTCAGCGGGATCCCGGACCGGGTGAAGAACCACAACGCCGAGGTCAGCCAGACCAGCACGAGGGTCGAGAGCACCGCGCCGCCGAGCACCGGCAGCGCCCAGCCGGGCAGCCCGCGCAGCCGGAGGCCGAGCATCTTGGCGGCGTACGCGCCGTAGAAAAGGCACGCGGCCAGGCCGTGCACCAGCACCCGCGGGCTGCCCGACGAGAACCCCAGCGCCCACATGCAGTGCAGCGCGACCGGCAAGGTGAGCGCGAAGGCGACCGCTCCGCTGGTGCGGTGCACGGGTGCGGCCCACGCCGGGGCCCGCCCTGCGCCCGGCAGCCGGCCCCACATCCACAGGGCGGTGAGCAGCTGCACGACCAGCAGCAGGGCGGCGGCCGTGGTCAGCCAGGCCTTCATCTGCAGCATGCCGGAGAAGCCGAGGGTGGCGAACGGCCGCCCGGCCGGTTCGTGGACACCGGCGTACACCCCGGTCGCCACGGCGACCAGGCTGCCGACGACCAGCAGCCACCGGACCGACGGCCGGCTGGGTGTCACGCGTCGCTCGACCGTGGCCACGTGATCACTGTCGACCCGGGCGGGCCGGTCCGGCAAGACCCGGCCAGGGGGATCTCCAAGGAGCGACGTTCACCCGGTCGGGTGATCGTGCGCGACTGGGTCGCGGCCGACGTCATGCCTGTGATAGCCGGCGCTTCCCCCGCTGCCCACCCGGTGATGACCGCGCTCGCCCGCGGGATCCCGGTCACCCTCCTCATGGACCTGCTCGACCCGGCCGGTCCGGACTCGCGCGCGGTGCTGGCCGCCGAGACGGCCGACCTCGGCTGGCTGCGCGACCTGGCCTACCCGGCAGGGCCCCCGGAGGCCGGCGACGGCTCGCCGGAGGTCAGCGGCCGAGCAGCCGGTTGAGCGCGGCGGCCCGACCCGACGGCCGCCCGGTGCGGGCCTCCTCGGTGTCGGCGCCGCCCATGACCGCCAGCGACGCGCTGACCCCGAGCCAGCGCAGGGGTTCCGGCTCCCAGCGCCGCGACCGGTGGTTCACCCACGGCAGCGCGGTCAGACCGCTGTCGCGACCGAGCACCAGGTCGGTCAGGGTGCGCCCGGCGAGGTTGGTCGTCGCCACCCCGTCGCCCACGTAGCCGCCCGCCCACGCCAGCCCGGTCGCGGGGTCCAGGCCGACCGAGGCGCACCAGTCGCGGGCGATGCCGAGCGGCCCGCCCCAGGAGTGGGTGAGAGCCGCGTCCCCGACCGCCGGCAGCAGGTCCACCAGCACCCGGTGCAGGGCGTCGAAGGTCGCCGGCTCGCGGTCGTGCTCCGGGCGCACCGACGAGGCGTAGTGGTACGGCGCGCCGCGGCCCCCGAAGGCCAGCCGGTCGTCCGCCGTGCGCTGCCCGTAGATGACCAGGTGCCGGTGGTCGGCGAACGTCTCCCGCCCGGCCAGCCCCACCTCGGCCCACACCTCGGCCGGCAGCGGCTCGGTGGCCACCATGAGCGAGTAGACCGGGGCGACGTCACGCCGGTGGCCGGGCAGACCCGGCGTGTATCCCTCGGTGGCCCGCACGACCACGTCGGCCCGCACCCGACCCCGCTCGGTCGCCACCAGGTGCGGTTCGACGGCAGTGACGGCCGTGCTCTCGTGGACCGTGGCGCCCAGCCGCTCGACCGCGCGGGCGAGCCCGCGGACCAGGCGCGCCGGGTGGATGGCCGCGCAGTGCGGCGTGTACGTCGCACCGAGTACCCCGGTCGCACCCAGGCGGGCCCGGGCCTCGTCGGGACCGAGCAGGGCCAGGTCGTCCTCGGTGAAGCCGAACGCCCGGGCCTCGTCGACCTCCGCGCGCGACCGGTCGAGCTGCACCGGGGTGCGTGCCGCGACGACGGTGCCGCCCTTGGCCCAGTGGCAGTCGATGCCCTCGGCGGCGGCCACCGCGCCGACCTCGTCGACCGTCTCCTGCATCGCGCGGTACTGCGCGACCGCGGCCGGCCGTCCGTACCGGCGGGCCAGCCAGGTCAGGCTCGCGGGGAAGAGGGCGGAGCACCAGCCGCCGTTGCGCCCGCTGGCGCCGAAGCCGGCCACCTCCCGCTCCAGCACCACCACCCGCAGCCTCGGGTCGGCCCGCAGCAGGTAGTAGGCGGTCCAGAGCCCGGTGAAGCCGGCGCCGACGATCGCCACGTCGGCGTCGCGGTCACCGGGCAGCGCCGCCCGCACCGTCCAGTCGTCGTCGGCGGTGGCATGCCACAGCGACAGGGCCCGCGGGTCGGCCCGCGGGTCGCCGGGGGCCGCGCCGGCTCGGTCGGACGGGCTCACCCGCCGGTCCAGCGCCGGACGTAGCCGGGCACCGGGTGGTCACCGCGCAGGTCGGGCGCCTCGACCGGGTCGCCCCACGAGACCCGCATCGGCACCACCCCGGCCCAGACCGGCCGGTCCAGGTCGGCGGGGTCGTCGTCCGGCGGCCCGTCGCTGACCTTGACCGACCACTCGTCGAGCGGCAGGGAGAGCACCATCGTCTTGGCGAGCTCCTTGGCGTTCGGGTGCCGGGCGTCGGCCCACCGGCCGGGCATCAGGTGCTCGGTGAGCACCTCGAGCGCGCGGGGCTTCTCGTCGTCGGGGACCCGCGTCGCGACCCCGAGCACCATCGCCGAGCGGTAGTGCATGGACGACTCGAAGGTCGACCGGGCGACGACGAGACCGTCGAGCAGCGTCACCGTCAGGCAGGTGGGCGCCCCGGCGGCCAGCCCCCGGAAGAGCCGGCTGCCGGTCGACCCGTGGAAGAGCACCGCGTCACCGTCGCGAGCGTGGGCGACCGGGACGACGTACGGCCTGCCCACCTCGTCGACGACGGCGACGTGGGCCACCCGCGCCGCGTCGAGGACGGCGTCGAGCGCCGCGCGGTCGGTGACCTGCTTCTCGGGCAGCCGCCGGACCCGCGTCCGGTCCTCCCTGCTGCTCAGAGCCGCGACCACGCCTCGGTCAGCACGCTGCGCAGGATCTGCTCCATCTCGTCGAAGTGCGACTGGTCGCAGACCAGCGGCGGCGAGAGCTGGATGACCGGGTCCCCCCGGTCGTCGGCGCGGCAGTAGAGGCCGGCGTCGAACAGCGCCTTGGACAGGAAGCCGCGCAGCAGGCGCTCCGACTCGTCGTCGTCGAACGTCTCGCGGCTGTCCTTGTCCTTGACCATCTCGATGCCGTAGAAGAACCCGTCGCCGCGCACGTCGCCGACGATCGGCAGGTCGGTGAGCTTCTCCAGCGTCCGGCGGAAGTCCGCGCCCTTGTCCTGGACGTGCTGGTTGAGCTGCTCGCGCTCGAAGATGTCCAGGTTGGCCAGCGCGACCGCGGCCGACACCGGGTGCCCGCCGAAGGTGTAGCCGTGGGCGAACATGGTGCTGCCGTGCAGGAACGGCTCCACGATCCGGTCGCTGACGAGCATCGCGCCGATGGGGGAGTAGCCGGACGTCATGCCCTTGGCGCAGGTGATGATGTCGGGCTGGTAGCCGTAGCGGTCGGCGCCGAAGTAGTGGCCGAGCCGGCCGAACGCGCAGATGACCTCGTCGCTCACCAGCAGCACGTCGTGGCGGTCGC
>Ga0210113_1000392_pt1 | contig 10685 bp, 22 predicted proteins | sample MayberryNW_Catta_5_FD_185523 | JGI IMG/M metagenome (GOLD analysis project Ga0210113, IMG submission 185523) | Wetland microbial communities from San Francisco Bay, California, USA, that impact long-term carbon sequestration -... | ecosystem: Environmental > Aquatic > Marine > Wetlands ...
GGCGCCGGCGTCGTCACCGAGATCACGGAGTAAGCATGGTCACCCTGACCGCCGATCAGAAGATTCGCATCCGCCTCAAGGCCTACGACCACCACCTGCTCGATCGGTCGGTCAAGGAGATCGTCGAGACCGTGCGCCGCACGGGCGCGCGCGTGTCCGGACCGGTGCTGCTGCCCACCATCATCAACCGGTGGACGGTTCTGCGCTCGCCGCACGTCGACAAGACGTCGCGCGAGCAGTTCGAGATGCGCACGCACAAGCGTCTGCTCGACATCGTCGACCCGACGCCGCAGACGGTCGACTCGCTGATGAAGCTGGACCTCCCGGCCGGCGTCGACGTCGAGATCAAGCTGTGATGACGCGATTCGAGCGCCGGCTGTGCCGGCGCAATCCTGGGGGGAGGCATCGGAAGGGGGGCGAAGCCCCCCTCCGAGCGTAGATATGGCACGCAAGGAAGCGTTGATCGGCCGCAAGGTCGGCATGACGCAGGTGTTCGCGGACGACGGGAACCAGATCCCGGTGACTGTCGTGAAGGCGGGACCATGCACGATCGTGTCGATCCGGAAGAAGGAGACGCACGGGTACGACGCGCTCCAGCTCGGCTTCGAGCCGGCGCGGAAGAACGTGTCGAAGCCGCGCGCCGGTCACTTCAAGAAGGCGAACGTGGAGCCGACTCGCGTGCTGCGCGAGGTTCGCCTCGACAAGGTCGAGAAGCCCTACGAGGTGGGACAGACGCTCACCGTCGAGCTGTTCGCGCCGGGCGAGATCGTGGACGTCGTCGGCGTCACCAAGGGCCGAGGCTTCCAGGGCGGCGTCAAGCGGCACGGCTGGCTGGGCGGCGAGGCAACGCACGGCTCCATGTTCCATCGGGCGCCCGGCTCCATCGGCGCCTCGTCGGATCCATCGCGCGTGTGGCCGGGACACCGGCTGCCGGGCCGCATGGGCGGCGTCCAGCGGACGACCCTCAACGTCAGCGTCGTGCGCGTGCTGCCCGAGCAGAACCTGATCCTCATCCGTGGCGCGGTTCCCGGCGCCAATGGCTCGCTGGTCCTGGTCCGGAAGAGCATCAAGACGACCAAGGCGCAGCAGCAGAAGGCGGCGGAGAAGAAGTGATGCCGACCGTGAAAGTCGTGGACGCCACGGGCAAGGAGACGGGAGCGATGGATCTCAAGCCGGACGTCTTCGGCGTGGAGATCCGCACGCCGCTGCTGCACCAGGCGGTCGTGCGCGAGATGGCCGACCGCCGGGCGGGCACGCACGACACCAAGGGGCGCAGCGAGGTGTCCGGGGGCGGGAAGAAGCCCTGGAAGCAGAAGGGCACCGGCCGCGCCCGCCAGGGCAGCATCCGCGCGCCGCAGTGGAAGGGCGGCGGCAAGCCGTTCGGCCCCACGCCGCGCTCCTACGACAAGGCCATGCCACGGGAGATGCGGCGCGAGGCGCTACGGGCCGCGGTGGCCGCCAAGATCGCCGACGGCGGGCTGCGGGTCGTCGACGCCGTCGCCTCGGACGGCAAGACGAAGTCGCTCGTGGCCGCGCTGACGGCGCTCGGAGCGGCCGACGCCCCGACACTGCTCGTCACCGCCGGCCTGCCCGACACCCTGGCGCGCGCCGCGCGCAACGTCCCGTGGCTCACCGTCGAGACGCCCGGCCACGTGTCCGTCTACCAGCTGCTCCGCGCCACCCACGTGGTGTTCGAGCGCGCCGGGCTGGTCGCGCTCGAAGGGGCCCTGGCGTCCGCGAAGGAGGAGTCGAAGTGAGCCGCGATCCACGCGAGGTGCTGATCCGCCCGCTGATGACCGAGAAGACGATGCGCGAGAAAGAGGAGCGGAACACCGTTGCCTTCCGCGTGCGTCCGGATGCCAACAAGGTGGAGATTCGCGCGGCGGTCGAGGCGGTGTTCAACGTGAAGGTGGCGGCCGTCCGCACGGCCTCCTACGAGGGCAAGCTGAAGCGCATGGGGCGCTTCGCGGGGCGCCGGGCCGACTGGAAGAAGGCGGTGGTGACGCTGCAGCCCGGCCACAAGATCGAGCTCGTCGAGGGGGCATAGAGCACCATGGGGATCCGCACCGTCAAGCCGACCTCCGCCGCACGTCGCTACCTGACGTACGTGACGTACGAGGAGATCACCAAGAAGGAGCCCGAGAAGAGCCTGCTCCTTCCCAAGCGCCGCACGAACGGCCGCAACGCCTACGGCCGAATCACCGTCCGGCACCGCGGGGGCGGTGCCAAGCGGATGCTGCGCCAGGTGGACTTCCGGCGTGACAAGACCGGGATCCCGGCGCGTGTGGCCGCCATCGAGTACGACCCGAACCGCTCGGCGCGGCTGGCTCTGCTGCACTATCGCGACGGCGAGAAGCGGTACATCATTGCGCCGCTGGGCGTCAAGGTGGACGACGTCGTGATGTCGGGCCCGCAGGCCGACATCCTGCCGGGCAACGCCCTGCCGATCCGCAACATCCCGGTCGGCACGCTGGTGCACAACGTCGAGCTGCAGCCCGGCCGCGGCGCCCAGATGTGCCGGAGCGCGGGCGCCCAGGCGCAGCTGCTGGCCAAGGAGGGCGACCGCGCCACGCTGAAGCTGCCCTCGGGCGAGGTGCGGCTGGTCGCGCTCGATTGCATGGCGACGATCGGCCAGGTCGGCAACCTGGACCACGAGAACGTGTCGGTCGGCAAGGCGGGCCGTGTCCGCTGGAGAGGCTTCCGGCCCACGGTGCGCGGGACCGTCATGAACCCGGTCGACCATCCGATGGGCGGCGGCGAGGGCAAGGGCAAGGGCAACCACCCGATGACGCCGTGGGGGAAGCCGACCAAGGGCTACAAGACGCGCCGCGGCGCGAGGCCGTCGGACGCCGCCATCGTGACGCGACGGAAGAAATAGGAGCCGGGCAATGGGACGGTCGCTCAAGAAGGGCCCCTACATCGACGAGAAGCTGTACGAGCGCATCGAGGAGCTGAACCGCACGCGGCAGAAGCGGGTCCTCAAGACCTGGGCGCGCCGCTCCACGATCCCGCCCGAGTTCGTCGGTCACACGCTCGCCGTGCACAACGGACGGAAGTTCATTCCCGTCTACGTCACCGAGAACATGGTCGGTCACCGGCTCGGCGAGTTCGCGCTGACGCGGACGTTCAAGGCGCACGGCCAGGCCGAGAAGGCCGCCGCCTCGCCGACGGGGAAGTCCTAGCCATGCAGACCGTCGCCCGCGCCCGCTTCGTGCGCGTCTCGGCCCGCAAGGCCCGGCTCGTGCTCGACCAGATCCGTGGCAAGTCCGTGGGCGACGCGCTGGCGACGCTCGAGTACACGCCGCGGGCGGCCGCCCGCCTCGTGGAGAAGGTGCTCCGGTCCGCCATCGCCAACGCGGAGCACAACCACCAGGTGCGGAACCTCGACGACCTGCGGGTGGTCCGCGCGATCGCCGACGGCGGTCCCTCGATGAAGCGCGTGCAGCCGCGCGCGATGGGCCGCGCCTTCTTCATCAAGCACCGCACGAGTCACCTGACGATCGGCGTGAGCGACGAGGTGAACGGCGGCCGCCGGCCGCCGGCCGACCGTCCGGCCCGGGGCGCGGCGCCTCCGCGCGAGGCAGAGGCGCCGAGGGCCGCGGCGTCGGCGAGGAAGCCGGCCGGGAAGAAGCCCGCACCGAAACGCAAGGAGAAGAAATAGGCCATGGGCCAGAAGACGCATCCGATCGGCTTCCGCCTCGGCTCCACGCGGACCTGGTCGTCGCGCTGGTTCGCGACGAAGAACTACGCGGACCTGTTGCACGAGGACGTGAAGATCCGACGCTTCATCAAGGACCAGCTCTATCACGCGGGCATCGCGAAAATCGACATCGAGCGGTCGGCCAACCGCGCGCGCATCACGATCTTCACCGCCCGGCCCGGCATCATCATCGGCCGCAAGGGCGCCGAGGTGGAGAAGCTGAAGAACGAGCTGCAGGCGCGCACCGGCAAGGAGATCTACCTCAACATCGAGGAGGTCATCCATCCGGAGCTGGACTCGCAGCTCGTCTCCGAGAACGTCGCCCTCCAGCTTCAGAAGCGAGTCGCCTTTCGCCGCGCCATGAAGAAGGCGGTGACCTCCGCGCTGCGGCTCGGCGCCGACGGCATCCGCATCGCGTGCGCGGGCCGGCTGGGCGGCAGCGAGATCGCCCGCCGCGAGTGGTACCGCGACGGCCGGGTGCCGCTCCACACGATCCGGGCCGACATCGATTTCGGCATGGCCACCGCGCACACGACGGCCGGCACCATCGGGGTCAAGGTCTGGATCTTCAAGGGCGAGGTGCTCCGCGCCGCGTCGCCGGAGGCGTGAGGCGGTCCCATGCTGATGCCCAAGCGCGTGAAGTACCGGAAGGCCCAGCGGGGCAACATGCGGGGCAAGGCGCAGCGCGGTTCCACGCTCTCCTTCGGCGAGTACGGCCTGAAGGCGCTGGAGCCGGGGTGGGTCACCAACCGCCAGATCGAGGCGGCGCGGGTGGCGCTCACGCGCAGCCTCAAGCGCGGCGGGAAGGTCTGGATCCGCGTGTTCCCCGACAAGCCGGTGACCAAGAAGCCGGCCGAGACCCGGATGGGGAAGGGCAAGGGCAATCCCGAGGAGTGGGTGGCCGTGGTGAAGCCGGGCCGGATCCTCTACGAGATGGAGGGCGTGCCGGAGGACGTGGCGCGCGAGGCCTTCCGGACGGCCGCCAACAAGATCGGGATCACGACGAAGTTCGTGACCCGCACCCGGAGCCTGTGAGGACCCCAGCATGAAGGCGGCGAAGTGGCGCGATCTGTCCGAGGACGAGCTCATGCAGAAGGCGCGGGAGCTGTCCGAGGAGATCTTCAATCTCCGGTTCCAGCTCTCGATGGGGGTCGCCAAGAACCCGTCGCGTCTGGGCCAGGCGCGGCGCGACCTCGCCCGCGCGTACACGGTGAGCCGGGAGCGGGGCGCCGCGCTGGTCGTTGCGCCTCCGGCCGACACGACCACCGCGCCGGAGGCGCCCGCGGCCAAGCGGGCGCCGAAGAAGGCCGCGCGCAAGGCCTCGAAGCCGAAAGCTCCCAGGGCCGTCAGGGCGTCCCGGGCTCCGAGGGCGACGGCCAAGAAGAAAGCGAAAGGGTAAGCCGTGGGCGAGCGCAAGAGTCGTGAGGGCGTCGTGGTGAGCGACGGGATGCAGAAGACGCGGGTCGTGAAGATCGAGCGCGTCTTCCGCCACCCCAAGTACCAGCGGGTCATCCGCATGTCGAAGAAGCTCAAGGCGCACGACGAGGCGAACGAGAGCCACGTCGGCGATCGCGTCCTGATCGAGGAGACGCGGCCGCTCTCGAAGGAGAAGCGCTGGCGCATCCGCAAGATCCTGAGCCGGGTCTCCTAGCGATGATCCAGCCCCGGTCGATGCTCGACGTGGCCGACAACTCCGGCGCCAAGAAGGCGCAGTGCATCCGGGTCATGGGCGGCGCCAACAAGCGCTACGCGTCGCTCGGGGACACCGTGATCGTGGCCATCAAGGAGGCGGCGCCGGACGGGACGGTGAAGAAGGGCGAGGTGGCCCGCGCCGTGGTCGTGCGGACGGTGAAGGAAGTGCGGCGGAAGGACGGCTCGTACATCCGGTTCGACCGGAACGCCGTCGTCCTGATCAAGGCCGACGAGAACCCGGTGGGCACCCGAATCTTCGGCCCCGTCGCCCGCGAGTTGCGCGAGCGCCAGTTCACCAAGATCATCTCTCTGGCACCCGAGGTCATCTGATGCAGAGCGTGCACGTTCGTCGTGGCGATACCGTGGGTGTCATCGCGGGACGCGAGAAGGGCAAGCGCGGGAAGGTCCTGCGCGTGCTCACCGACAAGGGCCGCGTGCTCGTCGAGCACGTCAACATGGTGAAGAAGCACCAGCGGCCGACGCAGAAGCTGCGCCAGGGCGGCATCATCGAGCGCGAGGGCGCGCTGGCACTCTCGAACGTGCTGGTGGTCTGCCCGCGCTGCGACAAGCCCTCGCGCACCGGCACCAAGATTCTGGGCGACGGCCGCAAGGTCCGCACGTGCAAGCGCTGCGGCGAATCGGTCGACAAGGGATAGCGCCATGGCCAAAGCCGACGCCGCGAAGCCCGCTTCCAAGCCGCAGACGGCCGCGAAGGCCGGGCAGCCCGCCAAGGCCCAGCCGCGCCGGGAGAAGGCGCCCGACACCCAGCCGGCCATCGCGAAGGGCCGCCCCAAGGGCACCGGTCAGGTGCCGGCCCGGCTGAAGGATGTCTACGCCCAGACCGTCGTGTCGGCGCTCATGAAGGAGCGCGGCTACACGAATGTGTGGGCGGTGCCGCGCCTGGACAAGATCGTGATCAACATGGGCGTCGGCGAGGGGCGCGATAACGCGAAGGTCCTCGACTTCGCGACCGCGGACCTGCAGGCCATCACCGGCCAGAAGCCGGTGGTGACGCGTGCCAAGAAATCGATCGCGAACTTCAAGTTGCGCGAGGGCGTGCCCATCGGCGCCAAGGTCACCCTGCGGGCGGCCCGGATGTACGAGTTCTTCGACCGGCTCGTCAGCATCGCGCTGCCGCGCGTGCGCGACTTCAAGGGCGTGCCGCCGAAGGGCTTCGACGGCCGCGGCAATTACGCCCTCGGCCTGCGTGAGCAGCTGATCTTCCCGGAGATCGTGTACGACAAGATCGACAAGGTCCGGGGCATGGACATCATCTTCGTGACGACGGCCCGGACGGACGAGGAGGCCAAGGCGCTCCTCACGCACCTCGGCATGCCGTTCAGGGAGCAATAAAGGTATGGCGAAGACCTCGCTCATCATGAAATCGCAAGCGACGCCGAAGTTCTCGACGCGCGCCTATCATCGGTGCAAGCTGTGCGGCCGCCCGCGCGGCTATCTGCGGAAGTTCCGGATGTGCCGGCTGTGCTTCCGCGAGCTCGCCCTGAAGGGCGAGGTCCCCGGCATCGTGAAGGCGAGCTGGTAGGTCATGCGCAGCGATCCGATCGCCGATCTCCTGACCCGTATCCGCAACGCCAGCCGAGCCGAGCACGAGAAATGCGACATCCCGGCCTCCAGGCTCAAGGTCCGCATCGCGGAGCTGCTGAAGGAGGAGGGCTTCATCAAGAACTTCCGCGTGCTCGAGGACAAGAAGCAGGGGATGCTGCGGGTCTACCTGAAGTACGGCGCCGGCAACGAGAGGATGATCTCCGGCCTCGTCCGCGTGTCCACGCCCGGCCGCCGCGTGTACGTCACCCACGACAAGATCCCGTCGATCCTGGCCGGGATGGGCGTCGCGCTCGTGTCCACGTCGCGCGGGGTGGTCACCGACCGCGAGGCCCGCAAGCAGAAGGTCGGCGGCGAAGTCCTCGCGTACGTGTGGTGAGGAGCTGACATGTCACGCATCGGCAAGAAGCCGATCCCGATCCCGCAGGGAGTGAAGGTGCAGGTCGAGGGCGCGACCGTGCGCGCCGAGGGACCCAAGGGCAAGCTGACCCAGCCGGTGCCCACCGGGCTCACCGCCCGGGTCGACAACGGCGTTCTCGTCATCGGCCGCGAGGGGGACGACCGGCGCGTGCGGTCGCTGCACGGGCTCACGCGCTCGCTGGTGGCCAACATGGTGACCGGGGTGAAGGACGGCTTCGAGCGCAAGCTCGAGATCGTCGGCATCGGGTACCGCGCCCAGATGCAGGGCAAGGCCATCCAGCTCGCCCTCGGGTATTCGCACCCGGTGATCTTTCCGCTGCCCGACGGCGTCACGGCGGAGATCGACAAGCAGGTCGGCATCACGCTGCGCGCCGCCGACAAGGCGCTCCTCGGCGAGACGGCCGCCAAGCTGCGCTCGCTCCGCAAGCCCGATCCGTACAAGGGCAAGGGGATCAAGTACGCGGGCGAGGTGATTCGCCGGAAGGTCGGCAAGAAGGCGGGGGCGAAATGATCACCAAGGATCGCCGGGCGCCGCGCGACAAGCGGCATCTGCGGCTGCGTCGATGGGTACGTGGCTCCGCGCAGCGGCCGCGGCTCGCCGTCTTCAGGAGTCTCGGGCACATCTACGCGCAGCTCGTGGACGACGAGACCGGGAGGACGCTGCTGGCCGTCGACAGCCGCAGCAAGGATTTCCTCGGCACGCACAGGACGGGCGGGAACGTGGCGGCCGCGAAAGCGATCGGCGAGCTGCTCGCCCAGAAGGCCAAGGCGGGCGGCATCACGCAGGTGGTGTTCGACCGGGGAGGATACAAGTACCACGGGCGGGTGAAGGCGCTGGCCGACGCCGCTCGAGCCGGCGGCCTCGTGTTTTGACCGGCCGGAGTGGCGCAACCCAACACACCAGGTGGGGAACAGGGTATGTGGTCATGATGATCAGGAGACGATGAGTGGCGGAAGCGAAGATCGATCCCAGCGTGCTGGAGTTGAACGACCGCGTCGTGTCCATCAACCGGGTGGCGAAGGTCGTGAAGGGCGGCCGGCGGTTCTCGTTCACCGCCCTCGTCGTCGTCGGCGACGGCCGCGGCCACGTCGGGGTCGGGCTCGGCAAGGCCCACGAGGTTCCGGAGGCCATCCGCAAGGCGGTCGAGCACGCGAAGAAGGATCTCATCTTCGTGCCGCTCCGCGAAACGACGATCCCCTGCGAGATCACCGGGCACTTCGGGGCCGGTCGCGTCTTCCTCAAGCCGGCCGTGCCGGGCACCGGAGTCATCGCCGGCGGCGCCGTGCGGCCGGTCCTCGAGGCGGCCGGCATCCAGGACATCCTGACCAAGACGCTGGGCTCGAACAATCCCCACAACGTGCTGAAGGCGACGATCGACGCGCTCCGGCGCATCAAGCGCCTTCAAGACCTGCACGCCGTCCGCCGCAAGGGCGGCGAGGGCAATAGCGTGGAGGAGGCCGTCGGTGTCCGCCAAGAGGCTTAAGATCACGCTCAAGAGGTCGATCATCGGCCTGAGCCCGAAACAGGAGGCGACGGTCAAGGCGCTCGGTCTCCGGCGCATGCACCAGTCCGTCTCGCACGAGGACACCGCGACGGTCCGCGGCATGATCGCCGCGGTGCCGCACGTACTGCAGGTGAGTCATGAAGCTCAGTGATCTCCGTCCGGCGCCCGGCGCCGTTCGCCGGCGCAAGCGCGTGGGCCGCGGCCCGGGCTCCGGCCACGGCAAGACGTCGACGAAGGGCAGCAAGGGCCACAATGCCCGCTCGGGCGGCGGCAAGGCCGGCGGCTTCGAGGGCGGCCAGATGCCGCTGTACCGCCGGCTGCCGAAGCGCGGCTTCCTGCCCCACGGCGGCAAGACCGAGTACGCGGTGGTCAACCTCGAGGCGCTCGGCGGCTTCGCCGCGGACAGCGTCGTCGACCCCGAGGGCCTGGTGAAGGCGGGCCTGATCAAGAAGTCGGACCGTCATCTCGTGAAGATCCTGGGCGACGGGGACGTGGCCCACGCGCTGACGGTGCGCGCGCACGCCGTGAGCGGCGCGGCCAGGAGCAAGATCGAGGCGAAGGGCGGCCGCGTCGACGTGCTGCCGACGAGGGCGAGCGCTTCGTGATCGAGGGGCTGGCCAGCTTCCAGAACGTCTTCAAGATCCCGGAGCTCAAGCGCCGTGTTCTCATCACGGCCGGGCTGCTCATCGCCTACCGGTTCGGCGCGCACGTGCCGACGCCCGGGATCGACGGCGAGGCCCTGGCCCGCGTGTTCGACCAGGCGCAGAACACGCTGCTCGGCATGGTCGACCTCTTCTCCGGGGGTAACCTCCGCCGGCTGTCGATCTTCGCGCTCGGGATCATGCCGTACATCTCGGCCTCGATCATCCTGCAGCTGCTGACCGTGGTCATTCCCGCGCTGGAGAGGCTCGCGAAGGAAGGCGAGGCGGGCCGCAAGAAGATCACCCAGTACACCCGCTACGGCACCATCGTCCTGTCCGTCGTGCAGTCGCTCGGCATCGCCTACGGGCTCGAGTCCATGCGCCCCGAGGGCATCCCCATCGTGCCGAGCCCGGGCTGGGGTTTCCGCCTGCTCACCATGATCACGCTGACGGCGGGCACTGCGCTGATCATGTGGATCGGCGAGCAGATCTCGGAGAAGGGCATCGGCAACGGCATCTCGCTGATCATCTTCGGCGGCATCGTGGCCGGTATCCCGACGCTGCTGCCGAGCATCTTCGACTCCAGCGTCTCGTTCTTCGGCATCTTCTTACTCGTGCTCATCGCGGTGGTGGCAATCGCCTCGATTGTGTACTTCCAGGAGGCGCAGCGGCGCGTGCCGGTGCAGTACTCGCGCACCCAGTTCCGCGGCGGCCGCCAGTACCGGCAGCAGGGGTCGACTCACATCCCCCTGCGCGTCCTCTCGGCCGGCATGATCCCGATCATCTTTGCGTACTCGATCATGCTGTTCCCGTCGTAGTATTCGTGGTACTGGCAGTCCCAGTCGCCGCTGTTCGTGATCGTCTTGACGATCCGGCGGCCGAGGCCATCGCATTCGAGTGTAGCGACGGTGGTTCCCACGGTCAAGACCCCGCCGCCGGTCCGGTAGGCCCGCTTGACCTGCGTCAGCCGGTTCCACGGGTCGAAGATGAACTGGTAGCACCCGTCGTAGGTCAGGTTCCCGGCCGCGTCGTGCTCTACCTTCTCGCTGCCCAGGCCGCCGGCTACTCGGATACGGACGCCGACGACGCGGCCATCGCCGCGGCGGCGGAGCCGCTCGCCGAGGACGCCGATGTCAGCGGCGAGGCCGAAGCGGAGGAAGACGA
>Ga0210113_1000393_pt1 | contig 10684 bp, 5 predicted proteins | sample MayberryNW_Catta_5_FD_185523 | JGI IMG/M metagenome (GOLD analysis project Ga0210113, IMG submission 185523) | Wetland microbial communities from San Francisco Bay, California, USA, that impact long-term carbon sequestration -... | ecosystem: Environmental > Aquatic > Marine > Wetlands ...
CGGAGAGTCCGCGCAGCCCCGCCTGCCGGTACAGCAACTGCTCGACGTCCCTGAGGGTGTAGCCCTTCTCGGTCAAGAGATAGAGGATGACCCCGGGATCCAGCTGGCCGCAGCGGGTGCCCATCGGGAGTCCATCGAGCGCGGTGAAGCCCATCGTGCTGTCGACGCTCCGGCCGCCCCGGATGGCACACATGCTCGAGCCGCTCCCGAGGTGACACACGACCACGGCGCCGCCGGCGACCTCCGGAGCCAGCTCCGAGAGGCGCCCTGCGACGTACTCGTACGACAGGCCATGGAAGCCATAGCGGCGGACCCCCTCCTGGTACAGGGCGTCGGGCAGCGCGTACAGGTCGGCGACGGCCGCGTGGCCGCGATGGAACGCGGTGTCGAAGCAGGCGACTTGGAGGAGATCCGGGTGCCGCTGGGCGAGCATCCGGATCGGTCGGAGATGGTGCGGCTGGTGGAGCGGCGCCAGCGGGACGAACCGCTCCAGTACCGTGAGCACGGAGTCGTCGACGGCCACCGGCGCCGCGTAGACGGGCCCGCCGTGTGCGACGCGGTGGCCGACGGCGGCCAGGCTCGCGTCGGCGTACCGCTCGCGCAGCCAGCCGGCGACGCGGCTCGTCGCCTCCGCGAGGTCGGGCACCTCCGCGGCGGCGAAGCTCGTGTCGATGAGGGTCGCCTCACGGTCGTCGCGGGCGCGGAGCCGGGGTCGGGTGCCGATGCCGTCCATCTGCCCCCGCGACATCAGGAACAGCCCCTCCCCGGCGCCGAGAGCGTACACGTTGAACTTGAGGCTCGACGACCCGGCGTTGACGACGAGGAGGGTGTCCACGGTCGGAGCCCTACGCCGCCACGGCGGGCCGTGCCCGGCGGGCATGCGCGTAGAGTGCCGCCACGGCGCACGAGGCCATCCGCGTGCGCTCGTTGTCGGCGCGGCTGGTGAGGATGATCGGCGCGCGCGCGCCCAGTACGATCCCGGCCGCGTCGGCACGCGCCATGAACGTCAGGTTCTTGGCGAGCATGTTGCCGGCCTCGAGATCCGGGACGACCAGGATGTCCGCGTCACCGGCCACCGGCGAGGCGATGTGCTTGATGCGGGCCGCCTCTGCGCTGATGGCATTGTCGAACGCGAGCGGGCCGTCGAGGATCGCGCCCGTGATCTGGCCACGGTCCGCCATCTTGCAGAGCGCGGCGGCCTCGACGGTGGACGGAATCTTGCCCGTCACCGTCTCCACCGCCGACAGGATCGCGACCTTCGGGCGCTCGATGCCGAGGGCCAGGGCGAGGTCCACTGCGTTCTGGACGATGTCACGCTTGTCGTCGAGCGTGGGGAAGATATTGACGGCGGCGTCGGTGATCATGAGCGGCTTGTGGTAGGTCGGCACGTCCATGACGAAGACGTGACTGACCCGTCGATCCGACCGGAGCCCGGTGTCCCGCTTGACCACCTCCGCCATCAGCTCGTCCGTGTGGAGGCTGCCCTTCATCAGCACCTCGGCCCGGCCCAGGCGAACCAGCTCCACCGCGCGCGCCGCCGCGCCGTGGCTGTGCGGCGCATCGACGATCTCGAACGGCTCGATGTCGATGGACAGGGTCTTGGCCGTACGGCGGATGCGGTCCGCGGGCCCGCACAGGATGGGCTGGATGATCCGCGCCCGCGCCGCCTCGACCACGGCAGAGAGCGAGACGTCGTCGCAAGGATGGGCCACGGCCGTCGAGATCGGGGGGACCTGTCTGCAACGCGCCAGGAGACGCTCGTACTTGCCGGTGCCGTGTGCTTCCGTCATGACGCCCTCTGTCGCGCGGCGGCCACACCGTTCATGAGAATGGCCTCCACCCGGGCCAGACGTACCTTGCGGGCCGGCGTCAGCTCGCCCCTGGCCGTGAGCACCCGACGCACGATCTCCAGCGCCGCTTCCCGGTCCGCCGCCTGGGGCACGAGCTTCGGCAGCGCGGCCAGCGAGCGTTCCTCGTCGAGGAGCAGCATGAGGTACTGCTCCTTGAAGAGCTGCCGCCGGGCGGACGCGGACAGGCGCTCGGCGGGGAAGTCGCGGTCGTACTCCTCGCGAATGCGCTGCATCATCCGGAACCCGCGGCTGTCGACCGCGATCGTGTCGGCGCCGGCGTAGAGCAGCATCCGCACCGCCGCCTCGCGCAGCCCACCGTCGGCGAGCCGGGACCGGAGCGCGGCCACCTTCTGACCGATCAGCGCCTCGTACGCCTCGTCGCGCTCGCGGGCGATGGCGGGCTCGGCGGCCGCGAGGCCAAGCATCGCCTGCACCCACGGGGACCGGTAGATCGCGTTGAACAGCACCTCGAAGGTCTTGTCCCGTGCGTCGCGATACCCGTTCAGCGTCCGCTCGATCTGCTCGGCCATCCGGCGCTCGGCCTCGACGAAGGGGTTGTCGGCGGCCACCGACCGGCGACGCTCCCTCACCTGCTCGGCAAGCGCCGCGACCGGCTTCATCCACGGGTTCCGGTCCGACCAGACGTAGTACTGCATCCGGTTCGGATGCAGGCGACGCAGCGCGTCGGCCGTCGTCTCGGTGACGAACGGCGTGATCCACGGGCTGACGAACGTGCGGTACAGTCCCTCGTTCACCTCCGACATGCGCGCGACGGCCGTGAACGGCCGCTCGTCCTCGCGCGTGTCCTCGAGACCCCGGATGTCCTCGAGGCGGCGGCCTTCGAACCGTACCAGGTAGCGGCCGGGGATCAGGTCGGCGCCGGGCGCGTCCGGGTGCTTGTCCTCGATGATCATCTCCCAGAGGCCCGGCGGCAGCGTCTCGATCACGTCGAGGCCCTGCACGATCTCGGCGTGCTCGCGCTGCGCCACGCGGCCGGAGACGAAGATGCCGAGGTGGCCGATGTCGTGGTGCAGCAGGTAGACGATCGTCTGCTCGCGCGCGAGGATCTCCCGGTCGGAGGCATAGCAGTCGAGGATCCAGTTCAGCGCCTGCTGCGGCGGCGTGATGTTGTCGCCCCAGGATGCGAAGACGACGATGGGGGACTTGATGTTGCGCAGATCGACGCGGCGGCCGGCCGACGAGACGACCTCGCCGCCGGCGAGCTTGTTGCCGACGAAGAGGTTGTTGACGATGAACCGCATCTCGTCTTCGTTGAGGAGGAAGAAGCCGCCCCACCACTTCTCGAAGCCCAGGTAGCGGTCGGCCTCGGTGTCGATCTTGGAGTACAGGTTGTACGGCTTGGTCCACAGCGTGTTGGCCGGGTTCAGGCTCTCGAAGTTCGCGACCAGGTGGGCACCGTCGAAGCGGCCGTTGCCGAGATCGCCCGCCAGCGAGGCGAGCCACGAGCCGCCGAGAAATCCGCCGGCATAGCGCATCGGATTCTGGGTTCCCGCACCCGCCCAGTAGGACAGCGGCGCCCCCACGAGGATGATCGGCCCCACCATCTCGGGAGCGGCCGCGCTGAGCATCATGACCGCCCATCCCGCCTGGCAGTTGCCGATCACGGTGGGGCGGCCGTCGGCCTCCGGGTGCAGCTCGGCGACTTTCTCGACGAACCGGGCCTCGGCCCGCGCCACGTCCTCGAGCGTCTGGTGGGGCTCGGGCTCCGCGCGAAAGCCGACGAAGTAGCACGGATGACCGGCCCGCATGGCGACGCCGATCTCGCTATCGACCTTGGAGCCGGCGAGGCCGGGGCCGTGGCCCGCGCGGGGATCGACGACGACGAACGGGCGCTTGGTCGGATCGACGGCCGCCCCTGCAGGCGGCACGACGCGTACGAGGAAGTAGTTCACGGGCTTCGGCAGGGTGCGGCCGTCCAGGACCATCTCGGTCTGGAAGCTCAGCACCGGTGGCTTGCCCTTCTGCTCGTGCTCGAGGAACGCGTTGCCGCGGCGCCGCATGACGTCCCAGAAGAGCACCGTCCGCTGGCAGGCGTCGATCCAGTAGTCCGACCAGGCCTGCCATGGGCCCGCCACCGGCCAGACGGCCGGCAGCCGCCACGCGTCGGCGGTCTGGGCGAGGCCGGGAACAGGCCACGTCGTCGCTGACTCCGGGCGCTTCGGAAGCCACATCCGCCAGAGGTCGGTCCAGAACTCTATCGGGGCGAACAGCTTCGCGGTGTCGGTCGCCATGGTCGGTCTCCTCACGATGCAGTGGGTGAAGCGGCCCGCCTCTTGGGTGTAGCGCCGGGGGGTCGCACGCGACAATCGGACGTTGGGCTTACTCCCTCACCGTTCCGCCACGGGCGCGAGATCGCGGTCCGCCTCGAGGCGAGCCGGAGGCGACGGCGCCGCGGGGGGTGGGGGCCGGCTCACCCAGTCCGCCAGGAGCGAGTAGCTGACTGCGAGCACCACGGGTCCGATGAAGATGCCGATGATCCCGAACGCGAGCAGACCGCCGACGACGCCGAGGAACACCAGGAGCAGCGGCAGGTCGGCGCCCTTGCGGATGAGCATCGGTCGAAGCACGTTGTCGACGAGCGTCACGGCGAGGCTCCACACGAGCAGGGCCGTCCCCCATCCGCTGCCGCCCGTCCAGTAGGTCCAGACGATGGGCGCGATCAGCACCGGCCCCGGCCCGATCTGGGCGATGCAGGAGACGAAGATGACCGCCGTGAGGACCGTCGCGAACGGCACGCCGACGACGAACAGGCCGAGGGAGGCCAGGCCACTCTGGATCAGGGCCGTCACCACGATCCCGAGCGCCACGCCACGGATCGCGTTCACCGCCAGCCGCGCCGAATGCTCGCCCCGCGCGCCGGCGAGGCGCCGGGCGAAGCGGCGGGTGGCGTCCGCCGCCCTCTCGCCCGACGCGTAGAGGATCGCCGCGAAGAGGACGACCAGCAGGAACTGCACCAGCAGGAGCCCGATGTCACCGATCGTGCTCGCCACCCATGCGACCGCCTGCCGGCTGTACGGCGCCAGGCGGGTCGCCATCTCCTCGGGTGTGGCGGCGGCCGCGTCGGCCCACCGGACGGCGAGCCGGGATCCCACGAACGGCAGATGGGCCAGCCAGTCGGGCGGCGGCGGGATCGACCACGCCGCGATCGATCTCAGCCAGCCCGAGATGGCCTCGGCCCTCGTGAGGATCGTGTTGAGCGCGAAGGCGAGCGGCACGAGCAGGCACAGGAGCAGCAGCACGGTCATGACCGTCACCGCCAGGCCGCGCCGGCCCCAGAGCAGCGCCTGCACGCGGAGGAGCAAGGGCCAGCTCGCGACGACGATCGTCACCGCCCACAGCGCGGCGGGCAGAAACGGCTGCACGATCCAGTACGTCGCGACGATCATCCCGGCGAGGAAGACCGCCGCGAGCGTGGCACGCACGGGATCCCGGGAGAGCCCGCTGTCGATCATTCCTGCCAGCCGCCTCCGAGCGCCTTGTAGATCCGGACGACCGCAATCAGCTCGTCGCGGCGGGAGCGCGCCAGCTCCAGCTCCGCGTCGAAGAGCTCACGCTCGCTGTCCAGCACCTCGAGATAGCTCGTGACCCCGCCCCGGTAGCGGATGTTGGCCAGGCGCGTCGTGCCCCGTGAGGCCAGGGTCAGCGTCTCCTGCTGGAGGCGCGCCTCCTGCCGCTTGCGATACTCGACGAGGCCGTCGGTCACCTCGCGGAAGGCCTGGATGATGACCTGTCGGTACTGGGCCAGCGCCGCCTCGACCTGCGCCTCGGCCGATGCCACGCCGGCACGGACGCGGCCGGCGTTGAAGATCGGCAGCGTCACCGACGGCCCGATGGCGAAGATTCCCTGCGGCCCGAAGGTCGACCCGTCGATCGAGAAGACGCCGGCGGCGGCGGAGCCGCTCAGGAACACGCGGGGGAAGTAGTCCGCCTTCGCGACGCCGATCCGCGCGGTGGCCGCAGCGAGCTGCGCCTCGGCCTGCCGGACATCGGGCCGGCGTTCCAGCAGCGCCGACGGCACGCCCGGCGGAGCGGGCGGCGCCGCGAACTGGTCTTCCAGCAGGCGCCCGCGCGGCACGGCGTCCGGATTGCGGCCGACGAGCACGCTGAGCGCGTTCTCCGTCTGCTCGATCAGCCGCTCGGTGTCGGCGATCACCGTGGCCGCCTGCGCCACCAGGATCTCGGCTTGATGGACGTCGATCATCGCCGCCACGCCACCCTCGGCGCGCAGGCGGACGAGCCGCAACGAGTCCTGGCGCGCGGCGAGCGTGCGCCGGGCGATGTCGAGCTCGAGATCGAGCTCGCGGAGCGAGAAGTAGCCCGTGGCGACGTCGCTCACGAGCGTGGTCACCACCACGCGGCGCGCGGCGTCGGTCGCGAGCAGCTCGCCGCGTGCGGCCTCGGTGGCGCGACGAAATCGTCCCCAGAAATCGATCTCGAAGCCGAAGTCGAATCCCCCGGTGCCGACGAGCGAGTCCTCGGACTGCAGCAGCACGCGCTCGCCCTCGACGTGCGTCCACGCTGCATCGGCGCCGGCGCGGACCTCCGGAAACTGCGATGACCGGACGATGGTGACCCGCGCGCGGGCGTCGAGGACACGGGCTGCCGCGACGCGCAGGTCGTAGTTCTCGTGCAGGGCCGTCCGGATGAGCCCGTGCAGCGTCTCGTCCTGGAACAGCCTCCACCACTCGATGTCCGCGAGCGTCTCGGCGGCCGTCGCGCCGTCCGGCGCGCTGCGGAACGACGCCGGTGTCGAGACCGCCGGCCGCCGGTAGTCCGGGCCCAGCGTGCAGCCCGCCGTCATCAGCGTCGCCGCGAGCAGGGCGCGAGCCCTCATACCTGCTGCCCGCCGTGAGCGGGCGCCGGCACCCCAGCCTCATGGGTGGGCCGCTCGGCGCGGGCCCCGCGCCGGCCGAGCGACTCGACGAACGAGTAGTTGCCCGGGATCAGGAAGACGCCGAGGAAGGTGGCCACGAGCATGCCAGAAAAGACTGCCGTGCCCATCACGTTCTGGGCGCCCGCTCCGGCGCCGCTGGCGAGCATCAGCGGCACGACGCCGATGATGAAGGCGAAGGCGGTCATCAGGATGGGCCGGAACCGGAGCCGGGCCGCATCGATGGCGGCCTCCTCGACCGACTTCCCCTCCTCGTGCCGGGCCTTGGCGAACTCGACGATCAGGATGGCGTTCTTGGCGGCGAGGCCGATGAGCATGATGTTGCCGATCTGCACGTAGACGTTGTTGTCGTAGCCGGCCAGCCAGACGCCGAAGAACGCGCCCAGGGCGACCAGCGGCGAGCCGAGCAGCACGGCCCAGGGCAGGCGCCAGCTCTCGTACATGGCGGCGAGGAGCAGGAACACGAACACGATGGCGAGGATGAACGTGGGCGCGGCCGGCGGCGCGATCTTCTCCTGGTAGGACAGCGACGAGTACGCGAAGCCCATCTCCTTGGGCATCGTCCGCCGGAAGACCTCCTCGAGCGCGGCCAGCGCCTGGCCCGAGCTGACGCCGCGCGCCGGTGTGCCCTGGATCTCCACGGACCGAAGCAGGTTGAACCGCGTCGTGATCTCCGTCCCCCGCACGGAGGTGATGGTGACGAGCGTCGACAGCGGGATCATCGTGTCGGTCGTCTTGCTCCGGACGTAGACGTCGCCAATGTCGCCCGGCCGGCGTCGGTAGTCGGCGTCGGCCTGGACGTACACGCGGTACAGTCGACCGAACCGGTTGAAGTCGTTCACGTAGGCGCCGCCCATCGCCGCCGACATGGCCTGGAACACCTCGTCCACGGGGACACCCAGCGTGCGCGCCTTCTCGCGGTCCAGCTCGACCTTCACCTGGGGATAGGTCGGGTCGAACGCGGTGAACAGCGAGGCGAGCTCCGGCCGCTCGCGCGCCGCCGTCAGGAACGCCCGCGTGTGCGCGCCGAGCTCCTCGACGCTCAGCGTGCCGCTCCGATCCTGAAGCAGGAAGTTGAAGCCGGCCGCCGCCCCGAAGCCCGAGATGGTCGGGATGTTGAACGGAACCGCAATGGCCTCGGGAATCCGGGCGAGCTGCCCCTGCAGACGCGCCATGATGGCGTTCACGTGCAGCGTCTCCCCGTGCCGCTCCTCCCACGGCTTCAGCCGCGCGAAGACCGTGCCGAAGTTCGGCTGGTAGGTGCTGGTCACGGCGCCGTAGCCGCCGATGGTCTGATACGACTCGACGCCCTCGAGCTTCGCGAGGATCTCCTCCACCTGGCGCAGGACGGCGCTGGTCCGCTCCAGCGACGCGGCCGGCGGGAGCTGCACGTTCACGCCGAGGAGACCCTGGTCCTCCTCGGGAATGAATCCGGCGGGCAGCGCCCGGCCCAGCAGCCCGGCGCCGACGATCACCAGGCCGACCACGAGAATGGTGAGGAGGCTGCGCCGGACCAGCAGGCGCGCGACCCCGAGATAGCCCCTGGTCGTGCCGTCGAACGCCCGGTTGAACCCGCGGAAGAACAGGCCGAGCGGGCCGCGCGCGGGACGCGCCGGCCTCAGCAGCATGGCGGAGAGCGCGGGCGCCAGCGACAGCGCGCTGAAGGCCGAGAGCAGCACCGAGATCGCGATGGTGAGGGCGAACTGCTGGTACATCTGCCCCGTCAGGCCGCCGAGGAACGCGACCGGGATGAACACCGCCGAGAGGATCAGCGCGATCCCGATCACGGGGGCCGAGACTTCCTTCATCGCCTGGACGGTCGCCTCGCGCGGGCTCAGGCCGTGCTCGATGTGGTGCATGACGGCCTCGACGACGACGATCGCGTCGTCCACGACGATCCCGATCGCGAGGACGAGGCCGAACATCGAGAGCGTGTTCACCGAGAAGCCCAGCAGCGGGAAGAAGATGAAGGTGCCGATGATGGACACCGGGACCGTGAGCAGCGGGATGATGGTGGCGCGGATGTTCTGGAGGAAGATATAGACCACGAGGGTGACGAGGATCAGGGCCTCGACGAAGGTCTTCACGATCTCGTGGATCGACGCCTGCACCGCCGGCGTGGTGTCGTACACGATGGTGTAGTCGATGTCCGGCGGGAAGAGCGTCTTGGCGTCGGTCAGCGTCTTGTAGATGGCCTCGGCCGCGCCGAGCTGGTTGGCGCCGGGCAGCAGGTACACGGCCAGCGCTCCCGCGGGCTTGCCATTGAGCCGGCCGAACGAGTTGTAGTCCTGGCTGCCCAGCTCCGCCCGTCCCACGTCCTTGACGCGCACGGGGGCGCCCGAGGCGGCCTCGCGGATGATGATGTTCTCGAACTCCTCGGGGGTGACGAGACGGCCGGGCGCGCTGACCGTGAACGTGAACGCCTGGTCGGCCGGCGTCGGGGCGGCGCCGACGCGCCCGGCCGGCGCCTGGAGGTTCTGCTCCCTGACCGCCGCCATCACGTCGCCCGGCGTCAAGCCCAGCTTCGCGAGCCGATCGGGCCGCAGCCAGATGCGCAACCCGTAGTCGGTTCCGCCGAAGAGATCGACCTGCGCGATCCCCGGAATCCGGAGCAGCCGGTCGCGCACATTGATGGAGGCGTAGTTGATCAGGAAGTTCGCGTCGTAGCTGCCGCCCGGCGAGTAGAGCGAGATCACCATGAGAATGCTCGGGCTCTGCTTCTTCACCGTCACGCCCTGCGCGATCACCTCCTGGGGCAGGCGCGCCTGCGCGGACGAGACGCGATTCTGGGTCAGGACGTTCGAGGTATCCTGATCGACGCCGACCTCGAAGTTCACGTCGAGCTGCATGCGGCCGTCGCTCGTGTTCGACGACTTCATGTAGATCATGCGGTCGACGCCGTTGACCTCCTGCTCGATCGGCGTGGCCACCGACTGCTCGACCGCCACCGCCGAGGCGCCCGGGTAGGTGGCGGTGACGCGGATCGTCGGCGGCGCCAGGAAGGGATACTGCTCGAAGCTCAGGCGGAGCAGCGTGTACGTCCCGAGCAGCACGGTGAGGACCGCCATGACGATCGCGACGATGGGACGGCGGATGAAGAAGCCGGCCACGCTAGCCTCCGGTGCTCGGCCTCGTCACCGGCGAGGCGGCCGGCACCGTTGCCCTGGGCTCCGCCTTGACCTGCATCCCCGGCCGTACCTTCTGGATGCCCTCGACGATGACCCGCTCTCCGGGCTCGAGCCCCGATCGCACGATGTAGGCGTCGCCGCTGGCATCGCCCAGGGTCACGGTGCGCGCCGCGACCTTGTCCCCCTCCCCGACGACGAGGACGGTCTTGGCGCCCTGGAGCTCCTGCACGGCCAGCTGCGGCACGAGGACGGCGTTCGGCACCTCTTCCGTGATGGCCCGCACACGCGCGAACTGCCCTGGTCGGAGCACCCGCTGCGGATTCGGAAACTCCGCGCGGACCTGGATGGTCCCGGTCTTCGCGTCGATGGCGCGATCGACGAAGATCGGCCGGCCCTTGTGCGGAAAGGTGGTCGCATCGGCCACGACGAGCTCGAGCCGCGCCGGTGTATCCCGCGGGACGCGGCCGCGGCCGAGCCCCGGGATCCGCTTCACCAGTCGGAGATAGTCGGCCTCCGTGATCGAGAAGTCGACGTACATCGGGTCCAGCGAGGACACCGTCGCCAGCAACGTGGGCTCGCCCTTGCCGACGAGATTGCCGGTATCGACCTCGAGCCGGCTGATGATTCCAGTGATGGGAGCCCGGATGACCGTGTAGGCGAGATTCAGCTCGGCCTGCGTGACGGCGGCCCTGGCCGACGCGACGGCCGCCTCCGCGAGCTGGATGGCGGTGCGCTGGTTCAGGACCGTGTCCTTCAGTGCGGCCTCGGCGACCTCGACGCCGGCCGCCGCGACC
>Ga0210113_1000394_pt1 | contig 10678 bp, 9 predicted proteins | sample MayberryNW_Catta_5_FD_185523 | JGI IMG/M metagenome (GOLD analysis project Ga0210113, IMG submission 185523) | Wetland microbial communities from San Francisco Bay, California, USA, that impact long-term carbon sequestration -... | ecosystem: Environmental > Aquatic > Marine > Wetlands ...
TGATCGAGTCGGTCGTGCGCCGCGCCAAGAAGCTGGCGCTCAAGCGCTACATCGGCAAGGGCGAGAAGGGCATCAACACCGATGACCTCCTCACCGCCGTCCGCGAGGAGTTCAAGGAGAACGAGGACCTGCCGAACACGACGAACCCGGACGACTGGGCGAAGATCGCCGGCAAGAAGGGCGAGCGCATCGTCTACGTCAAGCCGCTGATGGGCGAGACGAAGGAGCGGCAGCGCAACGTCGAGAAGGTCGTCAACACGGGACAGTACCTCTAGGACGAGGGGGCGCCCGACGCCCAGCCCTGCTATAAGGGAGGGGGCGTCGGACGCTCCGTGATCCGCGCCCCGGCCGCCCTGCGGCCGGGGTTTTTTTCAACGACTGTCGCACGCGAGCTTCGCCGAGGGGACGCATGGCCATCCCGAAAGTCATGGGCATCGAGACCGAGTACGGGATCACCGTCAAGAACCAGCCCGATTTCAACCCGATCCTGTCCTCGCTGCTGCTGATCAACTCCTACGAGACGTACCGGTCCTCCCGCGTGCGGTGGGACTACGAGGCGGAGAGCCCGCTCCGGGACGCCCGCGGCTTCGAGTACATGGAGGAGAAGGAGGGCACCTCGAAGGAGGAGTCGCGCCTGATCAACCTGATCCTGTCCAACGGGGCGCGGTTCTACGTCGACCATGCGCATCCGGAGTACTCGAGTCCTGAAACGACGAATCCGCGCGATACCGTGATCTGGGATCGGGCGGGCGAGCGGATCCTGAATCTGTCACGGCAACGAGCGGAGGCCGTCTCGCCGCCGGAGCAGCGCATCCTGATCTACAAGAACAACACCGACAACAAGGGCAACTCGTACGGCACCCACGAGAACTACCTGATGGACCGCAAGGTGCCGTTCGCGCGGATCGTGCAGCACATGATGCCGTTCTTCGTGACGCGCCAGATCTACACGGGCGCGGGCAAGCTCGGCTACGAGAACAACGCCGAGCCGTGCGACTACCAGATCTCGCAGCGGGCGGACTTCCTGGAGACCGAGGTCGGGCTGGAGACGATGCACTCCCGGCCCATCGTCAACACCCGCGACGAGCCGCACGCCGATCCCGAGAAGTACCGGCGGCTGCACGTCATCGTCGGCGACGCCAACATGAGCGAGGTGTCGACGTACCTGAAGGTCGGGACGATGGCCGTGGTCCTCAGCATGGTGGAGGACGACTTCATCGACCGCGACCTGTCGATCGACGGACCGGTGGCCGCCTTCCGGACGGTGTCCCGGGACCTCACCTGCCGCGACACCATCCGGCTGAAGGACGGGCGCACCATCTCGGCCATCGACCACCAGCGCGAGTTCCTGGCGCTCGCCCAGCGGTACTACAAGGACCGCGAGCACGAGCCGTGGGTGCGGGAGCTACTGGCGCGGTGGGAGCACACGCTCGATCGGCTGGCCGAGGACCCCGCGCAGCTCGGGCGCGAGCTGGACTGGGTCATCAAGCGGCAGCTGCTCGAGAACTACACCGACAAGCACGACCTCGACTGGAGCGACCATCGCCTGCAGATGATCGACCTCCAGTACCACGACATCCGTCCCGGCAAGGGCCTCTACTACAAGCTGGAAGAGGCCGACGCCGTCGATCGCATGGTGACCGACGACGAGATCTCGAAGGCGATCTACGACCCGCCCAAGGACACGCGGGCGTACTTCCGCGGCATGTGCCTGCAGCGCTACGCGGACGAGATCGTGTCGGCCTCCTGGGACTCGGTCATCTTCGACCTCAAGGAAGGCCCCCTCAAGAAGATCTTCATGCTCGAGCCGCTCCGGGGCACGGAGGCGCACGTGCGACAGCTCCTGACGGAGTCGCCGACCGCCGCCGATCTCCTGCGCAACATCTCGCGGCCCAGCTTCGGCATGTAACGCGTTCTTCGGGCAAAGGAGAACGATGAACGACGAGCGCTGGCAACACCTGTTCCGGACCTATGCCAATTCGAGCTTCATCGAGCTGCTCCGGCGCGACACGCCCCACCTGATGCCGACGCCCACGGTCGGCGGCGACGTCGGGGTCGCCGAGGTCCCGCACGGCACCACCGTCATCGCCGTCCGCTTCCGCGACGGGGTCATCATGGCGGGAGACCGGCAGGCCACCTCGGGCTATCAGGTGGCCAGCCGGCGGATCGACAAGATCTTCAAGTCGGACGACCTGTCGGGGGTGGGCATCGCGGGCGCCGCCGGGCCCGCCATGGAGATGGCCAAGCTCTTCCAGACCGAGCTCGAGCACTACGAGAAGGTCGAGGGGGACAACCTCTCCCTGGAGGGCAAGGCGAACAAGCTCGGCCAGATGATCCGCATGAACCTCCAGGCCGCCATGATGGGGCTGGCCGTGGTGCCGATCTTCGCCGGGTTCGACGAGAAGGCCGGCGTGGGACGCCTGTTCAAGTACGACATCACGGGCGGCCGGTACGAGGAGACCAACTACGACGCGCAGGGCTCCGGTGCCAAGGACGCCCGCGACTCGCTGAAGAAGCTCTGGAAGCGCGACATGGGGCGCGACGAGGCGCTGAAGGTCACCCTCGAGGCGCTCATCGACGCGGCGGACGAGGACGTCGGGACGGGCGGCCCCGACCTGATCCGGGGTATCTTTCCGACCGTGAAGACGATCACGCGGAGCGGCTTCGGCGAGGTCGTCGACGACGAGGTCCGGCGCGTGTGCGAGCAGATCCTCGACGAGCGCCGGCGCACCGGGAACGGGGGCTAGGCATGCCGCTGCCCTACTACGTCAGCCCCGAGCAGATGATGAAGGACAAGGCCGAGTATGCCCGCAAGGGCATCGCGCGCGGCCGGTCCATCGTCACCCTGGAGTTCCGGGACGGCATCCTGCTGGTGGCCGAGAATCCCTCGACCCTGCTCCACAAGATCTCGGAGATCTACGATCGCATCGCGTTCGCCGGCGTTGGCAAGTACAACGAGTTCGAGAACTTGCGCATCGCCGGCATTCGCCACGCCGACGTCAAGGGCTACTCCTACAGCCGCGGCGACGTCACCGCCAAGGCGCTCGCCAACGCCTACTCCCAGGCGCTCGGGAACATCTTCACCCAGGACATCAAGCCGTTCGAGGTCGAGGTGCTGGTGGCCGAGGTGGGCGACGCCAACGGCGCCCGCAACGAGATCTACCACATCCTCTACGACGGCACGATCGAGGACGAGCGGAACTACGCGGCCATGGGCGGCCAGGCGGACGAGATCCGCCGTTTCCTCAAGGATCACTTCCGAGAGGGCCTCCCGCTCGACGAGTCGCTGCAGCTGGGGGTCCGGGCCCTGACGGTCACGCAGAACAAGACGCTGACCGAGCGGGACCTGGAGGTGGCCGTGCTGGACCGGACCAAGGAGCGTCGGAAATTCCGACGCATTCCGCCCGAGGCGCTCAGCCAACTACTGGGCACACAACGGTAAGGCATGCTAGGCTGAGACCACAATGAAGCGCCGGATCTTCGGCCTCGAGAACGAGTACGGTCTGACCTGCACGCTCAACGGCCAGCGCCGGCTCTCGCCCGACAACGTCGCGCGGTACCTCTTCGAGAAGGTCATCCCCGGCGCCCGAAACGCCAACGTCTTTCTGGAGAATGGCGCGCGCCTGTATCTCGACACGGGCTTCCACCCCGAGTACGCGACGCCGGAGTGCGACGACGTCGCCGAGCTCGTGATCCACGACAAGGCCGGCGAGCGCATCGTCGAGGACCTCCTCCACCAGGCGGAGAAGCGGCTGCGCGAGGACGGCATCTCCGGCAACATCCTGCTGTTCAAGAACAACACCGACTCCGCCGGCAACTCGTACGGCTGCCACGAGAACTACCTCGTCAGCCGCGACGTGTCGTTCCAGCGCCTGGCGGAGGCGCTGATCCCGTTCTTCGTGACGCGCCAGATCTTCGCGGGGGCCGGCAAGGTGTTGCAGACGCCGCGCGGCTTCCACTACTGCCTGAGCCAGCGCGCGCAGCACATCTGCCAGGAGATCTCCGGCGCCACGACCTCGTCGCGCTCGATCATCAACACGCGCGACGAGCCGCACGCGGATGCCGAGCGCTACCGCCGGCTCCACGTCATCGTCGGCGACTCGAACATGTCCGAGGTGGCGACGTACCTCAAGATCGGGACCACGGCGCTGGTGCTCGACATGATCGAGGACGGGTTCTTCGACAAGGACTACTCGCTGCAGTCGCCCGTCCAGGCCATCCGCGACATCTCGCACGATCCGACGCTGAAGGAGACGGTCAAGCTCAAGGACGGGCGGTCCATCTCGGCGCTGCAGATGCAGCAGGAATACCTGGAGTACGCCACGCGCTACGTCGCCTCCATCGACGCCGATCCCGCGTCCAAGGACGTTCTCGTCCGCTGGACGGACGTGATCGAGAAGCTGGAGTCCGACCCCATGCAGCTCGACCGCGAGCTGGACTGGGTCATCAAGCGGCAGTGGATCGAGAGCTACATGTCGCGCAACCGGCTCTCGTGGCGGGATCCGAAGATCTCGCTCATGGACCTGCAGTACCACGACATCCGCCCCGACCGCGGCCTGTACTACCGGCTCGTCGGCAAGGACATGGTCGACCGCATCACCGACGACGAGACGATCGAGGCCGCCAAGCACACGCCGCCCCAGACGACCCGCGCGCGCCTGCGCGGTGAGTTCATCCGGCAGGCGAACCTCAAGGGCAAGGACTATCGCGTCGACTGGGTCTACCTGAAGCTGAACGACCCCGAGCGCGAGACCATCCTCTGCAAGGACCCGTTCCAGTCCCACGACGAGCGGGTCGAGCGCCTCATCCGCTCGTTCTGACGCCGTACCTGGCCTTTCGCGCCGCCAGGCTCCTCCTTCTCCTCCTGCTCGCGCTCGTCCTGGTCCGGCTGGCCGGCGGCCGGCCGGTCTCGCGCCGGCTCCGCCTGGCGCTGATCGTCCTCGTCGTCCTGTCCGCGGCCGGGTTCGTCAACTTCGGCTTCTTCCACGCCTCCACCGGGCAGGTCGTGCACTACTGGGACGCCTTCCACTACTTCGTCGGCGCCAAGTACCTCCCGGAGCTCGGCTACACGGGGCTCTACGAGGGGGCGTGGGTGGCCGGCCGCGAGATGGGCGCCTTCGCCGACGTGGCGTGGATCCGGGACCTGCCGACCTACCAGGTGCGCGACGTACGGTCGATCGACGCGGCCGCCGTGCGGGCCCGCTTCACCGCCGAGCGGTGGCGCGCGTTCAAGGCGGACTTGCTGGTGTTCGGGCCACGGATCCCGGACTGGCGGCGGCTCTTCCTCGACCACGGCTACAACGATCCGCCGCCACGCGCGCGGCTGCTCCACCTCCTGGTGCGCTGGCTGCCGGCCGCCCCGGCCACGCTCATCGCGCTGAGCCTCGTCGATTACGTGCTCATCGGCGTCGCGCTCTGGCTGGCTCGCCGGGCCTTCGGGCCGCTGGCCGGCGCCGTCGCCGCCGCGTTCTTCCTGCTGAGCTTCTTCGGACGGTTCGACTTCATCGGCGGCTCGATCCTCCGCTGGGACTGGATCGCCACCCTCGTGGCCGGCACGGCGGCCTTCGCGCGCGGCGCCGGCGCGACGGCCGGCGTCCTCTTCGGCTACGCCGCGCTCGCGCGGCTCTTTCCGCTGCTCTTCCTGGTCCCGCTGGCGATCAAGTGGCTGCAGAGCCGCCGCGCGGGCGTCCCGGATCGCACGCTGAACCGGTGCCTCGGCGCGGCCGGTGGCGTGCTGCTCGTGGCGGTGGTGACGGTCGCGCTGGCGGGCGACCGCGCCGCGTTCGCCGAGTTCGGGGCGAAGATCCTGCTGCACGCGGAGACCGCGTTCACGAATCACGTCGGGCTGCGCTCCTGGCTGGTGTTCCACGCGGCGCCCTGGATCGTCGCCGACGGCATGCACGCCGTCGACCCCGTCGCGATGGCGGCGGCAGACCCCCCGTGGTGGGTCGCGCCGGCGGCGGCCGCGCTCTACCTGGCCATCGCCCTGCCCCTCATCGCGCGGGCGCCCGCGCTGCCCTCGATGATGTACGCGGTGCCGCTCGTCTACTGCGCGCTGTCGCCGGCCGGCTACTACTACTCCTTCCTCGTGCTGCTGGTGCTGCTGCCGTGGCACCGCGGCGTCCCGGACCGGATCCGGCTGCTCGGGATGGCGCTGCTCGCGCTGGCCGGCGCCGGCGCCTACGCCCTGGAGATCGCCGACGACGACGTGCTGCCGCTCTTCCACGCCGCCTCGATGCTGATCGGCGTGTACTTCGCCGCCTGGCTCGCCCTCGAGTACGCCCGGCTGCGACGGCCCGCCGTCCCGCTCCCCGCGGTGGCGGAGGGCCCGCGGTAGCGCCGCGGCCGGCGCGCGACGTGCGCGCCGCCAAAATTTGACCGGGCGGACGGCCGGATGCTACATCTGGTCGCGAGACGTGAGCGCACACTCCGTCGGCGTGTGTGCCTCTCGCGGCAGCAGCCGCGGCCCACTCAACGCGACCCGCGCGGCCAGGCGCGGCAGGGAGGCAGGCGCCGCCCATGATCTGGAAGACCAACGGCAAGGCCGGCGGCAAGGGAACCGGCGAGCTCACCGCCTTCCTCGACGAGGCCTCGGAGATCGAGGGCAAGTTCAGCTTCAGCGGCACCGTCATGGTCAACGGCAAGCTGAAGGGCGAGATCGTCTCGAACGACACGCTGATCATCGGCGAGAAGGGCGTGGTCAACGCCTCGATCCGTGCCGGCATCGTGCTGGTGAGCGGCGAGGTCATCGGCAACATCCTCGGCGGCCAGCGGGTCGAGCTCCGGACGGGCGCCCGCGTCACCGGCGACATCGAGGCGCCCATCGTGGTGGTCGACGAGGGGGTCACCTTCGACGGCAACTGCCGCATGACCAAGGCCGAACACGACCACGCGGTGGTGGCCCTCAGCGCGAGAGGCTGAAGCCCCGGGTCACCTCGTCCACGCGGGCGACGATCGACTCCTGCGTCGCGCGCACCAGCCGTCCGGCGCTCACCACGCGCTCGCCGTGCACCCACACGTCGGTGACCGCCTGCGGCGAGAGCGCGTAGACCACGCTCTTCAGGAGGTCGGTCGGAGGATGCAGCGACGGATGGGCGAGGTCGACGGCCACCAGGTCGGCGAGCAGCCCGGGCGCCACCCGGCCCGCCTCGAGACGGAGGATGTCCGCCGCTGACGCGGTGCCGAGCGCGAACGCGGTGGCGGCGTCCAGGGCGGCGCCGTCGAGCAGCCGGACGCGCGCGAGCAGCGAGGCCATCCGCATCTCCTCGAAGACGGAGAGCCGGTTGTTCGTGCAGCCGCCGTCGCTGCCGAGGCCGACGCGCACGCCGGCCCGCAGGAGCTCCGGCAGCCGCGTGATCCCGTCGCCGAGGAACATGTTGCTGCTCGGGCAGTAGGCGACCGCGGCGCCCCGCGCGGCCATCAGGCCGATCTCGCCGTCGTCGAGCCAGACGCAGTGGACGGCGACGGTGCGCGGGCCCAGGACGCCGAGCCGGTCCAGGTGACGCACGGGCGTCGCGCCGTGCTCGCGCAGCGTGCGCTCGCCCTCGTAGCGCCCCTCCGCGACGTGGACGTGGAACACGGTGTCCTCGGCCTCCGCGACCTCGAAGCCCGCGCGCAGCATGGCGGGCGAGGCGCCGTGCGGGCTGTGGGGCGCCGGCTGCACGGTGACGGTGGGATCGCCGCGATGGCGGGCGATCAGCTCCCGCGTGCGGCGGGCCGCGTCCGCCGGCCGCTCCCGGTAGCGGGCCGGCGCGCCCTCCCAGTCGTACATCCCGCGGGCCAGCACGAGGCGGATGCCCACGGCGCGCGCGGCCTCGATCACCGCCTCCGCGTTCTCGTTGCCCGCGTCGTGGATGTAGAAGAAGTCCACGCACGTCGTCACGCCGTGCAGGAGCATCTCGGCGAACGCGAACTCCGCGCCGACGCGGAGCGCCGCGCGATCGAGCCGCGCCGAGAACGGATAGAGCACGCGGTCGCGCCAGCCCATGAAGTCGAGGTCGTCGCCCAGACCGCGCAGGAGCGACTGGAAGGCGTGGCAGTGCGTGTTGACGGTGCCGGGCAGCAGCGCGCGCCCGGGCAGCGTGACGTCGTCCGGCTGCGACGCGGCGGCCGGGGCCACGCCGGCGACGCGGCCACCGACGATGGCGACGGCGACGTCGCGTCGCCAGCCGTCCGGCGTGAGCACGAGGTCCGGCCGCAGTCGCACGGCCGGCATTCTACCGGAGTCGCCGCGCTATACTGCCCTGCCATGACCCTCGCTCGCGTCGGATTCGTCCTCGCCGCGGCGGCCGCGCTGCCGCCGGACGACTTCGTCGCCATCGCGCAGGAAGCGGAGACGCGCGGCTACCACACTGCGTGGACGGGCGAGGTCTCCGGCTGGGACGCCTTCACGGTGATGACGATGATCGCCAGCCGCACGCGGCGGATGCACGTGGCGTGCGCGGTCGTGCCCGTGCAGACGCGCACGCCGGTCGTGCTGGGGCAGAGCGCGGCGGCGCTCGCGCACTTCGCGCCCGGCCGCGTGGCGCTGGGCCTGGGACTGTCGAGCCGCGTCATCGTGGAGCAGTGGCACGGGCTTCGCTTCTCGCCCGCTCTCGCGCAGATCCGCGAGGCCGTGCAGATCATCCGCATGGTGGCCGCCGGCGAGCGCGTGAACTTCGACGGCGCGTTCTACCGGCTGAAGAACTTCCGCCTCACCACGCCCCCGCCCTCGCCGCCGCCGCGGGTCGTGCTGGCGGCCCTCGGCCCGGAGATGCTGCAGCTCGCGGGCGAGATCGCCGACGGCGTCGTGCTGAACTGGATTCCGCCGGAGAGCGTGCCGGCCGCGATCCGGCATCTCGAGACCGGCGCGCGACGGGCCGGCCGCACGCTGGACGGCTTCGAGATCGCCGCCTTCATCCGCACCTGCGTCACGGACGACGCGACGGCCGCCCGCGCCACGCTCGCGCGCGACATCACTGGCTACGCCATCGTCGACGTCTACGCCAGCTTCTTCCGCGGCGCGGGCTTCGCCGCCGAGGTGGACGCCGTCAACGCCGCCTGGCGCGCGGGCGACCGGGCGGGCGCGGTCGGGCAGATCTCGCCGCGGGTGCTCGACGGGCTCGGGGTCGTCGGCGACGAGGCGACGTGCCGGGAGCGGCTCGCCGCCTTCGAGCGCGCGGGGCTCACCATGCCGGTGGTGCTCCCGTTCACGCCGGCCGGCGCCGAGCCGCGCGCGGCGCTGCTGCGCACGCTGCGCGCGTTCCGATGACGCTCGACGTCCTCGGCGTCATCCCGGCGCGGCTCGCGTCGACGCGGCTGCCCCGGAAGGTGCTGCGGCAGATCGGCGGACGCCCGCTCGTCGCCTGGGTCTACGACGCGGCGCGGCGCTCGCCGCTGCTCGGCGACGTGCTGGTCGCCACCGACGCCGAGGAGGTGGCCGCCGCCTGTCGTGCGCACGGCATTCCCGCCGTGCTCACGTCGCCCGCGCACGCCTCGGGCACCGATCGGGTGTGGGAGGTGGCCCAGGGACGCGCGGCCGACGTCTACGTCAACGTCCAGGGCGACGAGCCCCTCATCACGCCGGGCCACATCGAGCGGCTGGTGCAGCCCTTCCGCACGCACCCCGACACGCAGGTGACGACGCTGAAGATCCGGGCCACCGAGGCCGAGAAGCCGAACCCCGCCGTCAACAAGGTCGTCGTCGACGCGGATCACCGCGCGCTCTACTTCTCCAAGTACCCGATCCCCTACGACCGTGACGGAACCGGCGCGCCCGTGTACAAGCACATCGGCCTCTACGCGTATCGCCGGGCGGCGCTCGAGGCCTTCCACCGGCTGCCGCCGTCGTTCCTCGAGCGCACGGAGCGGCTCGAGCAGCTGCGCTTCCTGGAAAACGGGATCGACATCACGGTGATGGAGACGACGGAGCCCACGGTCGGCGTGGACACCGAGGAGGACCTGCGCGCCGCGGCCGCGCAGCTGGGCGCCCCGCTCTCGTGACCGAGGCCGCCCGCGACGACCCCGCGCGCAAGCGCTGGGTGATCCTCGCCGTCATCGTGCTCGCGCAGACCGTCGCCAACATCGGCCCGCTCGGCATCCCCGCGATCGCGTCCCTGATCCGCGCCGACCTCGACCTCACGCTCGCGCAGGCGGGCTCCTTCCTGTCCGTCTACTACATCGGTCCCGTCGCCATGTCGATCTTCGCCGGCGTGCTCGCGGACCGCTGGGGCACGGCGAAGACGCTCGTGCTGGGCCAGGCCATCATCGCCGTCGGCCTCCTCGCCGTCAGCGGCGCCGGCTCCTACCCGCTCTTCCTGACGCTCATGGCGGTGGCGGGCGTGGGGTACGGCACGCTGAACCCGGCCTCGACCACGGCGGCCATGTCGTGGTTCCCCCCGCGTCAGCGCGCGACCGTCGTGGGCCTCAAGCAGGTCGGCCTGCCCTTCGGCGGGATGCTCGGCGCCGCCATCGTGCCGGCGCTGGCGCTGGCGCTCGGGTGGCGCCGCGCCATCATCGTCTCGGCGCTGCTGATCGGCGCGTGCGGCGCGCTCAGCGCCGCCGTCTATCGCGATCCGCCGGGCGCGCCGCTGCCGAGACGGCAGCCCGGCGAGCGCGGGCGCCTCGCGCTCGTGCTGACGAACCGCGATCTGTGGCTGGTCTCCGTCGCCACCCTCGTCTTCGCGGGAATGCAGACGGT
>Ga0210113_1000395_pt1 | contig 10664 bp, 8 predicted proteins | sample MayberryNW_Catta_5_FD_185523 | JGI IMG/M metagenome (GOLD analysis project Ga0210113, IMG submission 185523) | Wetland microbial communities from San Francisco Bay, California, USA, that impact long-term carbon sequestration -... | ecosystem: Environmental > Aquatic > Marine > Wetlands ...
TGTTTAATTCCTCCATCACTCGCTCCTGTTCCTGCGCATCATAGGTCTAAGGAGGGTTAGATTTTCAAATGGCGCAACAAACCTTTACTCGGTTAGATCATACATGGCGCAATAGGTCGACTTGACAGAGCAGATTGTGATCGAATAGGCTCCGCGTCTGGATCGGTAGCAGCGGAGGACTGTTTTGTTATCGGGCACGGCCCCGAGTTGCCGATGGATCGTTCGGGTGTGGGTGCTGGAGCGGGGTTTCAGTTGGGAAGGACGGCGCTAAAAAGCAATTCGCATTCATTGCAGGAGAGGAAATAACCGGATGAAAAAAGTCCAAGAGGCCCACGTCCCTCATAACACCGGCTGGGCAGGAGAATTGAAAAATGGCCAGGTGATTCGGATCCTGGCGACGACCACGGTGGATTTTGTGTGCATGAGGCGAGACAACCTCAAAGAGCGCTTCGACCAGGCGCGCACCAAAGTCTACAACATGAAAATTTTCATCACGACCGGCGACAAGCTCATGGGGCGCAACAACCAGCACATGATGACGATCGGCGAGAACACCAATCGTGAAGGAACTCACGATCTGCAGAAAGGCATGTGCAGTGGTTACCGCTTTCAACTCGCCAAACAAGAGGGAAAACTGAGAGACTATTATCACCGGGATTATAAGAACGAAGAGATTCCAGATCATGGCTGTTATGAAAATCTTTCGCGGGCTTTGGCGCCGTACGGCATCGCTCCCGAGGACATCCCCAGTCCATTCAACCTCAATCAGCACATGAAAATTGACGGCGTGACCGGCCGTATGGATCATACGACGGTGCGGCCCAAACCGGGCAGCTACGTGGACCTTAGAGCCGAGATGGATCTGCTCGTCGCCTTGAGTGCCTGCCCCGACATGCCGGTTGGAGGAAAGCCGGTCGATCTTTTGATTTACGAGCCGTGAAGATTTTTTGATTCCTCGGAGAGGCGCCCCACGACGGCCGGCTTCATCCGAGAGTCATCGATCGTCCGCGTACGGCAATTCTTGGGATATTTCAGCTTGGTGCTCGGCGAGCTCGCTTGGCGCGCAGGGTCTTTTTGCACAGGAGATCGAGATGAACACCGTGAAGCACCGCTACAGCGCGGAGATCCAGCGCACCAGGGGACTGCTGGAATTGGCCGCGGCTCTATACGATACCTCTCTCTCTTTTCAGACCGAGCGCGCGGCGGAACAGGCGATTCAGACCGAATCGCGCGTCGGTTATTCGCTCACCTTGGCGCTTACGGCAACGCGTGAAAAAGGTGTCTCTTTCTCTTTTGCGGCGGACGGATTTCGCGAGCTCCAGGCGGTCAGCCGGGGCAAGCTCACGCTTGCCTGGATCAATCCTTCGGTGGCCGCAACCATGGCCTTCCGGGGTAAAGGGTTATTCGCCAAGCGGCAGCCGATCAGGACCATCGCGGTATTTCCTTCGTACGACGTCATGGCGTTTGCCGTCCACGAGTCGACCGGGATCACTTCGCTGGCCCAAATCCGCAAGGAGCGCATCCCACTCCGACTCTCGACCGGAACCATCTCCCAAGCGTGGGTCAAGTATAGCCCGACGATGTTTACGGTGAGCGCGGTCATGAAAGCCGCAGGATTTACCTTCGCGGATTTGCGGCGCTGGGGCGGGAAGATCCAGTCGGTGACGCGGCCGAGCCATCCGGATCGCCGCGAAGCCCTCGAAAAGGGAACAATCAATGCCGTGTTCGACGAAGGGATCAAGAGCTGGGGGCAGAGCGCCATCGACGCCGGGTTTCGCTACCTGCCGGTGGAGGGAAGCATTCTAAAAAAATTGACGGTCATAGGCTATCGCCCGTCAGTGTTGCCTAAATCCCGGTTTCCCGCGCTGCCTGGGGACGTGCCGACGGTGGATTTCAGCGGCTGGCCGATGGTAGTCAACGCCGCCATGCCTGAGGACGTCGCTTACGCTCTTTGCGAAGCGATCGAGGCGCGGAAGGCGCTCATGCCGACGGACAATTTCAAGCCGCTCGATATGGCGCAGCTTTGTGCCAACGATCAGGAGGCGCCGTACGACGTGCCGCTCCATCGGGGCGCGAAGCGCTTTTACGTGGAGAAAGGCTATCTCAAATCGGCCCTATAAAGACGCATCGATCGCGCTCGGCCGCTGGCTCTCGTCCAATTCAAATATCGCGCAGTTTTTTTTACACGAACTACGGCAAGCTCAACGTTGGCGGATCATAGCCACGGCGCAGTCCACTGAGTACGAACGGCTTCGGTAGAATCTTTTAGCACGGCCACTTCGTGATCTACCATTTCCGACTGCGGCATTTTCTCGCCGCATGACAGGCGTTCAAACCAGGTGCGGCTTGAAAAAACGTCACCTATGTCGATACTATACGTACCGCAGCGTTAAAGAGATCGGAGAGTGCGGGTTGTTTTTGATATCATTCCCTTCTCGGTGACCTCTTGACTCGTGTGGTCGTGATCAATCTTTTTCAATTCTTCTTTGCCAATTTTTTGAGCCATGCTACCGGTCTATTGTGAACATTTCGGTTTGACTCGCGAGCCTTTTAAAGTCACTCCCGACCCGAGTTTTCTCTACTTGGGCGCGAGCCATAGAGAAGCCCTGGCACAGCTGATCTACGGGATTCGGACGCGGCGCGGCCTGGTCGTCCTGACGGGGGAGGTCGGCACCGGCAAGACGACCTTGATTCAGTCGCTGTTGCAGGAGATCGATGACGGGCATACCCGCTGCGCGCTCCTGTTCGGCTTAACCGGCCCCGAGGCCTTATTACGCTCGCTATGCCAGGAGTTCGGACTTCTTACGCCGCTGGAGAAGCAGAATGATTTTCCCGATCCTCTGGCGCTGCTCAACCGTTTCCTGCTCGATTCGTATGGAAATGGCGATAATGTGGTCGTCATCATCGATGAAGCACAGAATCTGCCTGCCGAGGTATTCGAATGTGTGCGGCTCTTGTCGAATTTCGAAACCCAGCAAGACAAGCTCTTACAGATTCTTTTGGTGGGCCAACCGGAGCTGAGCGATCGACTCAATGAACCGGAGCTCCGCCAACTCAAGCAGCGCGTCGCCTTGCGCCATCATCTGAACTCGCTCAATTTATCCGAATGCAAGAAATATATCGCCAAGCGCCTGGAAATCTCGAGCGGCGCCGCCTCCCTGTTTAGCGAAGGCGCGATGCAGGCGGTCCATATTTATTCAGGCGGCATGCCGCGTCTTATCAATATTATTTGTGACAACGGGCTGCTGAGCGCCTACGCTTCGCGAAAGCAGTCGGTCGAGCCGGCCGTGATCGAAAAAATCGCGCAGGACCTGCAGCTGACGGCTCCACGGCGCGGGCTGGTCAATAAGCGCAAGGCGGTTAGAACGAAGTCAAAGGAGATACCGAACCGGGAGAGAGTAGACTGCATCGTGGATGTCACGGAGCCACCGGTCGTCGAGCGGCAGGATTTCGTCAACGGTCAATCCGCCGTAAACGCAAGCTCGCGAGCTGAACCCATTTCCGCCGAGCGATCGCCAAAAGACACTGACACTCCAAAGGTCGAACGCGACTCGGACAGGAGAGCTGAACCCGTCGCAGCTTCAGTGCCCGAGGAGCTCTTTCAGGCGATGATCAGCGCGCTCACCGAAGCAACCGGGCCCATGGCTGCGGTTATCTTGCGCGATCACCTCGCGGCCATGGGGGAATCCAAAGGCACATTTCCGCTAGGTCGGTTGGATCAGCTCCTCGATCAAATCAGCAGTGAGATCGCCAATGAAAATTTGAAAGAGCGCTTCCAGCGGAGGATGTGCGAAGAAATATATAGGTTAAAGTCCGGCATGGCCTGGAAATAGACTTTTCGGCAAAGGCCCCGGACGGTGAAAAAACCAGGATCGGAACGCTCGATCTCTTTCCCTGTCTTCTTATCACATTACTTGGGTGGGCGATCCTACCGCGCCAAGTTCCAAGCAGAGTCTACTGCCTGATGTCCGAACACGTGGGTGCAGCAAAGAACTGGTCCGTCGATAGGAACTCGGACGGGGTCGCTGTACGTGCTGGCGCCGATCTCATTGTATGCCGCGACCCTGTAACATGCTCCTGGAATGAAGACGTCCATCAAAAAATTCTGATTGATGCCGGTGTAGGCGATCACTTCCCAGCCACCAACGCAGTCGTCCGAATCCGTGCGTTCAACAAAAAATCCCTGTTCGTTGACCGAATCGTCATTCCAGGTCAGGATCGTTGCCGATCGCCCGTAGGCCGTTCCCTGTAACAACAGATAAAAACCCAAGAAGTAAGTCAACCACGGTAATTGTCTAGTAAGCATAGAAGCCTCCTCCGGGCGCGGCCCAGATCCAAATCCAAGAAGTTCCGGAAAGGCCCCTAGCGCGATTTTGGTAATTTATGAGAAACGTTTTTGCGAGCGTACTCCCAGCAATCAGACCGTTGCTTTGCAGCTCCATGGCGTCGGATGTAGACGGCAGCACAAAGCGCGAGAGCTTTTTCAACACCGCGCCCGAACAGCGAAATGCCGCTTAAGGATTGATGGCAGCGGTGCTTGCGCAATCAAGCAGCCATCAGCGGGTGTTCGCAAGGTTCCAATTGACATCTCGCGCGGGTCGCACATCCGGCGGCAGACGACGTAAATAGCGTGCTGCTGTACAAAGATCGTGCCGATCCGAGCGCCGGATAACCATGCGAATTTTATAATTGCAGACTAGAACGGTGAAGGCGATTTCTTACAACGACTCCTGCATTTGCGCGCAATGCCTACAGTGGCGGCTCGAAAGTCAAAGACGCACGGCGGCCAGGCCGCTGCTCAAAAGCTCAACCGTTCGACGTTCAAAAATTCCGGTGAAAGAACCGCAACTGGCCTCACGTTTGGGAACAACACAGGCAACGAGGCCATACCGGTTTCATGCCGAGTGCGATGGTTTATCGTTTTTTCTTGGCAGCCGCCGCCTTGCGGATGATTGCGGCGCACTGACTGGCGTCTAGGTCAGACTCGAATCCGAAAATCGCTGAAAATTTTCTCCCGACAACCTGGGCCACAACAAAATCCATATTGATGCCGGCGCCGGCAATGGCCTGCGCGGTTTCATAACCGAGTCCCGTCCGGTTATCGCCTTGGACCAGCAGAGCCGGAATGGATGACGCGCTGAATCCCGCCTCCTTGGCCGCGGTCGCGGACTTCCTGCCGGTAACCGGATAAAGCTCGATTGCGGCCTTGGAAGTTTCGCCCGGGAAGCGATAGGCCATCACCACGTTGATATCCGTGCCGGCGCTGGCAAGCGGCGCGAGGGCGTTGGCAAGAATTCCGGCCTTGTTCTCAACCTCTTTTCGCCACAGCACGATCTTCTTGACGGTTGCTGCCATAGGGAGCCTCCTTTTGGATTCTTGCAAAAATCCCGTCCCGATTTCCCGTTGCAGAATTTTAGTAAAGACGGAAGGACGCTGCAAACTGGGAAGCGAATGCCAGACATTGTCCGACTCAATTTTCAAGGTAAGTCGCTCAAATGCTCAGGCCGCAGCCGCGCACCGGACGCAAAACTACCGACGAGGTTGTGCATTGCAACCGGCTTGTTCTCAGGCCTGCAAAAGGGTGATTCTGTTGCTCGGGAACCAGACCTTCGAAAACCCGCAGGACCGCTGGATCCAACGGAAAGTTGCCTGCGAGTAAAACGCCACGTGGGTCGGGTCTCGCCGATAGTACCAGGTTGTAAAATCGATCTGGTCGTCCAACAGCAGTGTCATCATGCCCAGAAGGCCTCCGCTACGGAGCATGAGCCTCAACCGCCGGAACTCGGCCGCGGGGTCGAAAACGTGCTCCACGACCTCGCAAGCCACGATGAACTCGTAGGTGTACCGAAGATTTTCCACCTCCGGTTGGAAAAAGGGATCGAAGAGCCGGATCTCGTATCCGGCGAGGCGCAGCATGTCAGCCAAAACCGGGCCGGTGCCCGATCCGAAGTCGAGACCCGTTGCTCCGGCGCGTACATGTTTTCGAACCTGATCGTATAAGGGCCGGACGAACTCCCTGTAGCGCGGGTCGGCGATGTCATTGTTATGCGTCAAATACCGGGCCTTTTCCTCTTCCGGCCCGAGCCGGGCGGACGGATGCAAAAATCGGAGGTCGCATCCGGAGCAGGAAAAATACCAGCGCACCCCTTCCTGATGGGCGGGCGACACCGACGAAGAGAGGCAAAGTGGACAGGGAGAATTCATGGCTCGGCGACCTCACGACTCACGGCGCGGCATGAAAACCGCGGGTTCAACAGAGTTCAAGGATCAAGCGCTCAAATGATGTCCGCGCGTTCAATCGCACGATTGGTACGGCGAAAGTCATCTCCTCAAAGTCCGGCGACTTCGAGGGAGCGCCATAAGAGAGGTTCTGCTTCGTTGGTCGTGTCTTTGCGATCACGACTTGCTTGGTGGGTCATAGAGCCGTGCCAAGTTACCGGACGAATCACCGCAATGTCGAGTTAATCTGCGCGGCAGGGATACTGTAAATGTCGAGCCGCGACCAAGTTCACTCTCAACCCGAATATCTCCGTCCATCAGGTGCACGTATTTTTTTACGATGCTGAGGCCCAAGCCAACGCCGTTATAAGGGCCGGTGTGGGCTTCGTTGATCTGCTCGAAAGCCTGAAAAATTCGATCCAGATCCCCGAGTTCAATGCCGATGCCTGTATCGGCTACGGTAAACTCGACCCGGTCCTCGTTCGAAAACTGTTTCACTCTCACGTCAATCTTTCCCTGCGGTGTAAACTTGATGGCGTTTCCAATAAGGTTCTGCAGAATCTCCTCGAGCTTGGTGCCATCGGTAACGATGAAGTCAATGTGCTGGTCGATGTCCCACGAAATCTCCAGCCGGGGATTGCGGTTGAGCGATTCGGCTTGGCTTTTCGCCAGCGAGATGACTTTGTCGATTTCGACGGGCGCCAGCTCCAGGGTCAACCTGTTCGCCTCGATCCGCGACAATGTCAGGATATTGTTGACCATCCGAAGAAGAAAATGTGAATTCTCCTGAATCTGCCGCAACGATTTTTTTTGAGCGGAATTGATCGCGCCGAAAAAGCCGTCGCCGGTCAACTCCGCGTTCCCCATGATAATGTTCAGGGGGGTTCTGAGTTCGTGCGAAATGGCGGAAATGAACTCGGACTTTGCCTGGTTGGCATGCCGCAGCTCGCGGTTCGTTTCCTCCAGTTCGGCGGTTTTCTGACTCACCTGTTCAAACAGCCGGGCGTTTTCGACGGCGACGCCGATTTCCTGGGCCAGGGACTCGATAAGTTGCAATTCGTCAGGGGTGAACGGCCGCCGTTTTTGGTGAGCAAGATGCAGGACCCCGATGACTTTCTCTTTGACCTTGATTGGAAATCCCGCCGCGGTGACAAATCCCAGACTGGTAACCTTTGAGCCGGAACTGATCTCTTTGTAGCGGCTGTCGGTCCCCACATCCTCGAAAACTAACGGGGCGCCTGTCTCGCAGATCTTGCCGCTGATGCCGGAGGTGATGCTGCGTCGCTCCATGAATTGTGCGCTCTGCTCGTCGAGGCCTCTCGATCCACGCATGCGCAATTGTTTTCGGGCGGAGTCCACAACGTAGATCCACACGGCGTCGCAACCGAGAGTCTCTTTGATTTTCTCGACCGCTTTGTCGAGGACGAACGCCAAATCCAACGACTGGCTGAGCGCGTCGCTGACACTGTGCAGGACCGATAGTTGATTGGATCGTTTTTGGATCTCGCCAAAGAGGCTCGACTTTTCGACCGCGAGGCCGAGGTGCTCCGACATCGATGTCAGCAAGCGCACTTCGTCGCTGGTCAGTTTTCGCGGATGCTGCCCATTGAAGAGGATAACGCCAAAGACCCGGAGCGGAGTTTTTATCGGGAACACCGCAAAAAAGTTGAGCTTTGCCTTGTGGGTTGCCTTACTCTGGCTCAAGCTCGAATACAGCGGATCCGTTCGGATGTCCTCAAAGATCATCGGCTGTGCGGTTTCCGTAACATGGCCGACGATCCCTTCGCCGCGCTTGAACAGGCGTACTCCGGTCCAGAGTTCCGGGTCGAGCTCGAAAAAGGCTCGCAGCTCTAATTGCTCCATCCGATCATCGAAAAGAAATATGCGCGTGCACTCGAATTTGAATATTTCGCAGACTTTTACGATGACCGCCTGCAAGATGGTCTCCAATTCCAAAGACTCGTTGACAGTCTTTGTGATTTCATAAAGCACCGACATTTCCTGAGTGCGCTGCCTAATTTTTTCCTCCAGATTGCCGTGAGAATCTTCCAAAGCTCGAGTCATTTTGTTGAACTCGTCCGCCAGCTCCTCGATCTCATCACCGGTCTTGACGTCGGTTCGGTGATCCAAGCGGCCGTTGCGAATAATTTCGATGTCGTTGCGCAGCTTGAGAATCGGCTTGCTGATTCTTCCGCTGATCCAGACGATCAATGTGAAACCCGCGAGAAGCCCCACTCCATTGAACAAAACCGCATAGCGCTCCAGGTTTCTTACGCTCAGAAGCGCCAGGTCCAGAGGCTGCTCAACGACGACCGCCCAGCCCAACTCCGGCACTCGCGAGTACGTGCTCAGGACCGGACTCCCCAGGAGTCCGAGGGCAGTTTGACCGGGAGTCGGGTCCGGGGAGCGATGGCGAAGAAACTGCTCGATCTTTGGCAGATCGCCGACGTTGCGACGTTTCAGCACCAGCGAGGGGTCTTGGTGCGCGATCACCACGCCATTTTGATCCACTAAATAGGCATAACCGCCTCGGCTAAATCTGCTTTCACCGACAACGTCCCAGAGAAATTTAAGGTGAATTTGTGCGACCAGAACGCCGTCGACTGTGTTCGGATCACTTTTGACCGGCAAGGCCACGATGAAGTAAGGCTCGGCTCGCGCTGAGGTAAGCACCGGACCGAGGTAGACATCGCCTTGGACCGCTTGGCGAAAGTGAGGCGAATCCTTTTTGGTTACCAAATCGGCAGTACGGTAGACTTGCCGCTCTGAAAATTTCAGTTTTTCCGTCCCTTCACCATCCAAGATCGCGAGCTCCATGATGTTGGGATCGTTCTTCAACAGAAGCAGCGCCATCATCCGCTGGTCATTCGATCCCAATGGATAGACGCTCATGTTGGCGGCAGCGTCGTTGAGCCGTTCAATTTTATGCGCAATGAATGAATGAATGTGACGCGCGGTCGTGGTCGCGATCTCCAGTTGCAGTTCGGAAGTGGATTCCTCGATCTGTTGATGCGTGAAGATCGAGCCGGCGATCGTACTCAAGACGAGGCTCGTCCCTAAAAGGGCGAGCCCCCAAACCATCAAGCGCCTCCTTATGCTTTTATGGCGTGCGCGGATGAAAAGGTGCCGGAGGCGGGTGAAAGTGTCTTTACTCCACAATCTCGTCGGCCCTTAGCAAAATCTCTTTGGGAAGGTTTAATCCGATGGCTTTGGCGGTCTTGAGGTTGAGCACCAGCTTTAATTTGTAAGGTGATTCGATCGGTAACTCCGAGGGCTTGATCCCTTTGAAAATCTTGTCGGCAAGCGCCGCGCCCTGCTTTCCGAGCGCCGCGTAATCGGCTGCGTAGGTCGCGAGACAGCCGCGTCTCACGTTCACCAGAAGCGAAGTGATGAGTGGCAGTTTTTCTTTGGTCGACTGTTCGACGACCAGGTCGATGCCTTCCGTAACCAGACTATCCGGAGGATGGAAGATTGCGTCGTAAGTCTGTCGCTTGATACCTCGAGCAATGGCTGCGATTTCACCAACGCTGGCGATATGAATCTCTGAAATCGCCAGACCGAGTTTTGACGCTGCCTGCCGCGCTTCCGGAACAATCGACTTGTAATTGACGCCATTGGGATCGACCGGCATGGCGATCCTTTTCACTCGGGGAGAAATCTCCTGCAAAAGTTCAAAACGCTTTCCGGTCAACTCCAAGGAAGCCGAACTTATGCCAGCCAGGTTGCTGCCCGAGCTGGTGAAGCTCTTGACGAGCTTTTGTGCGTTTCCCGCGCTCAAGAAAACGATTGGGATTTGCGTGCCTGCGGTTGCCTTCGCCGCCATCACCGTGGCCGTGGTCGAAGAGGTGACGATCAGATCGACTTTGTCTTGGACCAATTTCTGCGTAACCGTGCGCAGAAGCTCATCGTTGCCCCGCGAGTTGTAATACTGGTAGCGTACTCGTTGCCCGTCCCGGTAACCCAACTCCGCCATCCGCAGTTTGAAGCCTTCGAAGGAGCTGACGAATTGATCGGCGGTATTAACCGAGCCGATGGAGTAAATTCTATGGGGCTCTGCTGCGTTCACGACGCCGAGGGCCGAGACTATAAAGAAGACAGCAAAAAACATTCTGAGCTCGCGCATCCGATGTGTGCCGATCTGAAAAGTCACTAAAGCCCAATTCATTGGGCGCCTGCCTTTCCTGCGCGTAGGTCAAAAGGTGCAGTGCAAACAAACTAGTGTCCCTGCAGCACCCAATTAAGCGGCGCTCTCCGTGTTGTGCGGAGATCCGTCGCGCAAACGCCTCGATTATCTTATCTCCGAATCGGCGCCACAATACTTTATTTTGATCGCGCCGCACGGTTTTTGAAGCAACGCGCGCAGAACTCATCCGAGTGACTTCTATCGGGCCGGAACTACTCGTAAGTGAGATAGATGGAACAGGACTTCGGGATCGTTTGGCGGC
>Ga0210113_1000396_pt1 | contig 10657 bp, 6 predicted proteins | sample MayberryNW_Catta_5_FD_185523 | JGI IMG/M metagenome (GOLD analysis project Ga0210113, IMG submission 185523) | Wetland microbial communities from San Francisco Bay, California, USA, that impact long-term carbon sequestration -... | ecosystem: Environmental > Aquatic > Marine > Wetlands ...
GACGTTCTCGGAGATCACCGAACCGGCGATCCGGGCAGCGTTCGCCAACCCCCGGTCCATCGACCAGAACCTCGTCGACGCGCAGCAGACCCGCCGTATTGTCGACCGGCTCGTCGGCTACACGCTCAGCCCGCTCCTCTCGCGGAAGGTGCGCGGCGGCCTGTCGGCCGGTCGCGTGCAGTCGGTCGCCGTTCGCCTGGTCGTCGAGCGCGAGCGGGACATCAACGCGTTCGTGGCCCGGGAGTACTGGACCCTCGAGGCGATCCTCTCCACGGATGCCGGCGAGCGATTCGCCGCGGAGCTCGTCCGCATCGACGGGGAGCCGCTCGACGTCGCCGACGTCGATACAGCCGAGCGTCACGCGGCCGCCCTTCGGGATCTGCGTCCGCGAGTCGCGAAGACCGGCATCCGCACCCAGAAGCGCTCGCCGGCGCCGCCCTTCACCACCTCGACGCTCCAGCAGGAGGCCAGCCGCAAGCTCGGCTTCAGTCCGAAGCGCACCATGTCGGTAGCGCAGCGGCTGTACGAAGGCGCGGACACCCCCGACGGGCATGTCGGCCTGATCACCTACATGCGAACCGACTCGACGGCGATGGCCGGCGTCGCCATGGGCGAGGCACGCGACGTGATCGCGGCCCGCTACGGCGAGCCGTACACGATGCCCAAGGGCCGGGTCTACAGGACCAAGGCGAAGGGCGCCCAGGAAGCGCACGAGTCGATCCGACCGACGAGCTTCCAGCGCGCCCCGGACGCCCTCGAGTCGACGCTCAAGCCCGAGGAGCTGCGCCTGTACCGGCTGATCTGGCAGCGCGCCCTGGCGTCGCAGATGGCCGCCAAGGAGCTCGAGACCACGACGGTCGAGTTGGCCGACGGTCCGTACGAGCTGCGCGCCAGCGCCACGCGGACTTTGTTCGACGGCTTCGCCCGCGTCTACACAGAGGGCCGTGACGATGCCGCCGGCGAAGAGGACGAGGAGAGCGCGCGGCTGCCGTCACTTGCCGAAGGCGACCGGACGTCGGTCGAAGAGGTCACCCCGACGCAGCACTTCACCGAGCCGCCGCCGCGCTACACCGAGGCGACGCTGATCAAGGCGCTCGAGGAGCATGGCATCGGGCGGCCGTCGACCTATGCGGCGACCATCTCCACGATCCAGGACCGCGGCTACGTCCGCGTCGAGGAGCGCCGGCTTCGGCCTGAGCTCGTCGGCGAGATCGTCACCGACCTGCTCGTCAACCACTTCGGGGATTACGTCGACCTGGCGTTCACCGCCCGGATGGAGGAAGAGCTCGACGAGGTCGCGCGCGGCGAGCGACCGTGGGTGCCGCTGCTGCGCGCGTTCTACGGCCCCCTCAAGGAGCGCGTGGACGAAAAGCGCCGTGAGCTGCGCCGGAGCGACTTCACGACCGAGGAGACGGACGAGGTCTGCTCACTCGGTCACCCGATGGTCATTCGGCTGGGGCGCAACGGGCGATTCCTCGCGTGCTCGCTGTACCCGGAGCACAAGGAGTCGCGCCCGCTGCCGGGCGAGGAGCCGCCGAAGCTCGAAGGGGAAGGGGAGACCTGCCCGAAGTGTGGCGAGGGCACGCTCGTCTCGCGCCGCGGCCGGTTCGGTCCGTTCGTCGGCTGCTCGCGCTACCCGGAGTGCGACTACATCAAGCGCGAGGGTCCGCCGCCACCCGATCCGCTGGCCTTCGAGGTCGTCTGCCCCAAGAACGCCGATGGCACGCTCGTGGCGCGTCGCGCGCGACGCACCGGAAACGTCTTCTGGGGGTGTTCGAACTACCCGAAGTGCGATTTCACGACGAACAACCAGCCGCTCGGTGCGCTGCACGACGTCGACGAGGGCCCGCTCGCCCGGAAGGGCGACGCGGCGATCTGCCTCAAGTGCGGCTCGACGAGCGACACCCAGCCGGACGACATCGAGCCCGGGGTCCGCTATGCGGGCGGACCGCCCGATCCGAGCGCCTTGCAGCGGCCGCGCGGCGGTGGCCGGCGGAACGGCTCGAACGGGAGCGGCGGACGCGGGCGTGGCTCGGCATCGCGCAATGGCGGCACGCGCCGGGGCGGGGCCGGCCGCGACGCTTCGGAACCCTCCGCCGAGGAGTGAACGGGTCGGCCGGCATGGCGACCGACCCCGCGCTCGAGCGATTCCTCCGCGGCCTCGCAGCGCGTGATGCGTCGTCGAACACGCAACGGTCCTACGCGACCGCAGTCGGCGCGTATCTGCGCTGGCTCGGCGAGCGCCACGTCGACTGGCGCCGCCCGCCACGTGCCGAGCTGCGTGCTTATCTTGCCGAGCTGACCGACGGCCACGCCCGCAGCTCCGTGGCGCAGCGGCTTGCCGCGATCCGCTCGTTCCACCGCTGGGCGGCCCGCACCGAGCTGGCGCCGGGCGACCCGTGGGGCGCGATCGCGACACCGCGGCTCCCACGCCGCCTGCCGCGCGTCCTCGAAGTGGAACAGATCGAACGGCTGCTCGCGGTGATCGACGAGGATCTTGCAGCCGCAGGGTCGGCGAGCGACCCGCGCGCCGCGACGTCGCTGGCGCTGGCGTTGCGCGACCGGGCCCTCGTGGAGACTGCCTACGCGGCTGGCCTGCGCATCAGCGAGCTGGCCGCTGCCCAACTCGGGCTGCTCGACCTCCAACGAGGCGAGCTGCGGGTCTACGGCAAGGGCCGCAAGGAGCGGATCGGGCTGCTGGGCCGCCCCGCTCGAAGCGCGATCGCCGCGTATCTGGAAGACGGCCGTCCCGTCCTCCTGGGGCGACGGATCGGCGACGCCGTAGGTGAACCGCCCTCCGAGCTGTTCCTCAACCACCGTGGTGACCCGCTCGGCGTCCGCGGCCTGCGCTATCGCCTGGACCGGCTGTGCCGCCGCGCCGGGCTTCCCGAGGGCGTCTCGCCGCACACCCTCCGCCACTCGTTCGCCACGCACCTGCTCGATGGCGGCGCGGACCTGCGGATCGTGCAGGAGCTGCTCGGCCACGAGAGCCTGGCGACGACCCAGGTCTACACGCACGTTTCGCCGACACGCCTTCGCTCCGCCTACCTCGACGCGCACCCGCGCGCACGCCGCCAGCCGCCCGCGTGACCCGCACCGCCGCACTCGCCCGCGCGGGCCTGATCGTCAGCGCCGCCTTCCTGCTGTCGCGGCTGCTCGGGTACGTGCGGGGCTCGACGATGGCCGCGGTATTCGGCCTGAGCGCGGAGCTGGACGCCTTCTACGCCGCGTTCCGGCTGCCCGACCTGATGTTCCAGCTCGTCGCTGCGGGTGCCCTCAGCGCAGCTCTCGTGCCGATCCTGTCCGGGCTGCTCGCCACGAACGAAACGCAGCGGGCGTGGCGGATCGTGTCGACGGTCACCACGCTGATCCTCATCGCGCTGCTGGTGCTCGGGGTCGTCTTCTTCGTCGCTGCGCCGGTGATCGTGCCGCTGATCACCGCGTTCGAGGGCGACCAGCTCCAGCAGACGATCGATTTGACCCGGATCATGCTGCTCAGCCCGATCCTGCTCGCGCTCGGGGCGGTGGCGACGAGCGCGTTGAACGCGCGGGGGCGTTTCGCCGCGGCGGCGATCGCGCCGAGCGTCTACAACATCGGGATCATCTTCGGCGCCGTGGTCCTGTCGCCCCTGCTCGGGACGACGGTGGACGGGACGCTCGTTCCGAACCCGGTCGGGCTTGCGCTCGGGGTCGTGCTCGGCTCGCTGGGGCACGTCCTTGTCCAGCTGCCGCCGCTCAGCCGGCTGGGGTTCCGCTTCCAGCCGAACACCCGGGTCGACGACCCGCTGGCGAGGAAGGCATTCCTGCTCATGGCGCCGCGCGCCGTGGGACTTGGTGCGAGCCAGATCACGTTCGTGGTGATCACGATCCTGGCCACCGGACTGGCCCAGACCGGCGCGCTGTCGGCATTCAACCTGGGGATGCTGCTGCTCCAGATCCCGCTGGGGGTTATCGGCGTGCCCCTCGGGATCGTGCTCCTGCCGGCGCTGTCGACCGAGATCGCGACCGGGACCGTGGAACGTTTCCTGGGCATGGTCGGACGAGCGTTGCGCCTGCTCGTGTTCGTGATGCTGCCGATCGCCGCGCTCGGGATGGTGCTCAGCCGCGAGATCGTGGACCTGCTGTTCAACTACGCGGCCTTCGACGATGCCGCGGTCGAGATGACCGCCGCCGTGCTCCTGATCCTGCTGATCGGGCTCACGGCGCATTCCATGATCGCCGTGCTGGCACGCTCGTTCTATGCGGAACAGGACACCCTTACCCCGGTCGTGGCGGCGATCGCCGCAGTGGTCGTCAACGTCGTCGTGGCCTACGCGACCGTCGGGCCGTACGGGCTGGGGGGTCTCGCGTTCGCCATCGCAGCCGGTGCGTGGCTCGAGGCCACGGTCCTCCTGGTCATCCTCCGCCGGCGTCATCGGGAGCTCGACCTGGCGGGACTCGCGGCGACGTTCGGGCGGTCGCTGGCGGGCGCGCTCGTGGCCGGGGCCCTCGCGCTCGGCGCGGTGATGGTGCTGAACGGCCCGCTCCCGGTCGATGCGGGCAAGCTCGCGGTGCTCGGGCGGGCCGTCATCGCCGGAGGGATCGGCGCGCTAGGATACCTCGCGATGAGCCTCGTCCTGCGCGCACCCGAGCTCCCGGCGCTCGTCGACGTGGCCACGGATCTCGTGCGGCGCCCGCGCGCCGCATGACCGCAGCGCCCGAGCCGACCCACCTCGAACCGGCCGCGCTGCGCGACGACCCGCAAGTTTGGGACGCGTTCGTCGAGGCGGCCCCGACCGGCGCCTACACCCAGCTCTCGGCGTGGGCCGAGGCCAAGCGCCCGAACGGCTGGCGGGCCGAACGCGTCGTCGCCGAAGGCAGCGACGGGCCCATTGGCATGCAGCTCCTGATCCGCGACCTGCGGCCGCTCCCGTGGCGCATCGGCTACGCGCCGCGCGGACCGGTTGGGTCGTTCGATCGCGACGGCGTCGCCGCGCTGACGGCGGAGCTGCGCCGGGTCGCTCGCGCCAACCGGCTGGCCAACGTCCTGGTCGACCCGGAGGTCGAGGAGGGGCATCCGCTGGTCGGCCACCTGGCCGCGGCCGGCTGGAAGGAAAGCCGGGGGGTGCAGACCCCGCGCAGTCGCCTGGTCGATCTCGTGCGGCCGGAGGAGGAGCTCTGGTCCGACCTCCGCTCGAAGTGGCGGCAGTACGTGAACAAGGCACGGCGCGCGGGGGTCACGGTCGAGGACGTCGGTGCGGAGGGCCTCGACGACTTCTACCGGATCTACGTCGACACGGCGGAGCGCGCCGGGTTCATCCATCGCGCCAGATCCGCCTACGACGAGGTGTTCCGCGCCTTCGACCGCGCCGGCATGGCCCGCCTGCTCACGGCAAGGCTCCAGGACGGGACGCCGGCCGCGACGCTGATGCTGCTGACCTGCGGGCGCCGGGTGATCGAACCGTACGGCGGCATGACCCAGGCCGGTGCCGACTCTCGGGCGAATTACCTGCTCAAGTGGGAGGCCATCCGCAGCTCTCGCGAGCAAGGCTTCACGATCTACGACATGTGGGGCCTGTCGCACGCCGGGATCGAGCAGTTCAAGGCCGGCTTCGGCGGCTGCGAGGTGACGTACGTCGGCGGCCGGGCGCTCGTCACCGATCGCCTCGGCTCGGCGGCGGTCCGCGTGGCACGCAGGGTCAACGTCGTCCTCGCACGCCGCCGGCACGGCCTGTCCGGCGGCGGGGACGCGACATGACGGCGGACCCGGCCGGGATCATCGCCGTCGACGACACCGCGCCATCCGGCTGGGACCAGCGCGCGATCGAAGCACCCGGTGGACACGTGCTGCAGGGCACGGCCTGGGCGGCGCATCGAGCGTCGCTCGGCTGGACGCCCCACTACGTCACGTTCGAGGGGGACCGCGTCGCGCTCGTCCTGAGCCATGCGCAGCCGCCGCTGCCCGGCTTCGTCGCCTACGCCCCGCGTGGGCCGGTCTCCGCCGGCGACCCTGCCGAGCTGGTCGCGGCGCGTGCCATCGCCCTCGGCCAGTGGGCCCGCGGGGCCGGCGCGATTATCCTGGCCGTGGATCCCGAGCTGGATGCGGACGCTGCCTACGAGGCGGCGCTGGCCGGCGCCCAGTTCGGCGTGACGGAGGAAATCCAGCCCTCGCGCAACCGCCTCGTGCTTCGGTTCGAGCCGGGCGACGATGAGGATGCCGTGTTCGGCCGGATCGCGAAGAGCACCCGCCAGCGCATCCGGGCTGCCGAGTCCGCGGGCATGACGGTCACGGAGGACGGGGCCGGCGAGCACCTCGATGCCTTCGGCGAGCTCATCGGGAAGACGGCCGAGCGCAAGCACTTCACGTTCTCGCCGGAACAGGGTTTCGTGCGCTGGTGGCGGCGCGTCCTCGACACGCCGGCGGGGCGGTTCTGGGTCGCGCTCCACGACGGGCAGCTCGTAGGCGGGTTGATCGCCTACCAGCAGGGCGGCCATGTCGCCACGGCGTTCTCGGCGGACCGTGCGGACCTGCGCAAAGCGCTGCCCGGCACCATGCATCTCCTTCGCTGGCACGTGATCCGCCAGGCGCTCGCCGCGGGCATGCCCTCGATCGACCTTGGCGGCGTCGACGTCCGGGGAGCCCGCCACAAGCCCGAGAAGGGTGACCCGACGTTCGGGCTGTGGGAGCACAAGGCATCGTTCGGGGCCGAGTGGGTCGAGTCCGCGCCGGCCCACGAGATCGTGCTGCGGCCGTGGGTCTACCGGGCCGGCCTCACCGCCGGACGGGTTCGGCGTGCGATCCGGGGCCGCGGATGAGCACCATCGCGGGACTGGTGCGGGGCGCGGAACCCACGGAGCCGAAGCCGCTGGGCGACCTCGTCGACCGGCTCGCTGCCGAGGGGCGCTTGCGCGGCGCCCGGTCCGGAGGCAAGGCGATCGCGCCGGCGGCACTCGCCGCCATCCCCGTGCGCGGCGTCACGCACGACTCCCGCGCCGTCGTGCGGGACGGCCTCTTCGTCGCCATCCCCGGGGCCCACGTGGACGGCCACGACTTCACCGACGCCGCCACGCGGGCCGGTGCCTCGGCCGTGCTCGTCGAGCGGCCGCTGGACGCGGACGTCGCGCAGGTCGTGGTCGCCGCCACGCAGCCCGCCCTCGCGAGTGCTGCCGCGTGGTGGTACCGCGACCCGAGCCGCGAGCTGGGCGTCGTCGGGATCACGGGGACAGACGGCAAGACCACGACCTCGTTCCTGGCGGTCGCCGCGCTCGACGCCGCGGGGCTCGCGCCGGGGCTTGTGAGCACCGTCGCGACCCGGATCGGCGCGCTGCACGAGGACAACGCCGAGCACGCCACCACCCCGGACGCGCCGGCCCTGCAGGCGACGCTTCGGGCGATGGTCGCCGCCGGCAACCGGACGGCCGTCGTCGAGACCACCTCGCACGGCCTCGCGCTCGACCGTGTCGGCGGGATCGCCTACGACGCGGCAATCCTCACCAACGTCACCCACGAGCACCTCGAGTTCCACGGGACATGGGAGCGGTACCGGGCCGCCAAGCTGTCGCTGTTCGAACGCCTTGCGGGGCCGGGCAAGGCGACCGCCGGCATGACGTGGCCGAAGGTAGCCATCGTCAACCACGACGACCCATCGGCCGGGCTGTTCGTGGGCACCGCCCAGGAAGCCGGCGCCCGCGTGCTGACCTACGGCACCGACCCGTCCGCGGACGTCCGCGCCACCGGCGTCGAGGAGGACGGCGCGGGGCTTCGCTTCGACTACGAAGGGCCGACGGGTCGCGGTCGCCTGCGGCTCCGGTTGGGAGGCCGCTTCAACGTGCACAACGCCCTCGCCGTGCTCGCCCTCGGCGAGGCCTGGGACCTGGACGCGGACGCTGTTCGAGAGGGCCTCCAGGCGCTCCGCCGCGTGCCCGGCCGGATGGAGCGGATCGACGCCGGCCAGCCGTTCGACGTCATCGTCGACTACGCCCACAGCCCGGCCTCGCTGGCGGCGGTGCTCGACCTGCTCGCGCCCAGCGCAGCCGCCAAGGGTGGGGGGCTGATCGCCGTGTTCGGCTCCGCCGGGGAGCGCGACCTCGAGAAGCGGCCGCAGATGGGCCGCATCGCCGGTGAGCGCTGCCGGCTGGTCGTCGTCACCGACGAAGATCCACGCGGCGAGGACCGGGAACGCATCCTCGACGAGATCGCCCAGGGCGCCGAGCGTGTCGGCCGCCGGCGCGGCCACGACCTGTTGCTGATCGCCGACCGTCGGGCGGCGATCGAGGCCGCATTCGATGCCGCCCGACCAACCGACGTCGTCCTCCTGGCCGGGAAGGGCCACGAGCAGTCGATCATCGGACCCGACGGGCCCGTGCCCTGGGACGAGTCGAGCGTCGCGCGCGAGGTGCTCGCCGCGATGGGCCACGCCACGCCCGCGTGATGGACGTCGTGATTGCCAGCGCGGACGATCGGCAGGCTTGGGACGCCTTCGTGGCGTCCCGTCCCGAAGCCGATCCCCTCCAGTCATGGGCGTGGGGCGAGGCCAACGCGACGGCAGGGGAGCGACCGGTCCGACTGCTGGCGACCGGCGACGGCGGCTCCGTCCGCGGTGTGGCGCAGCTCCTGGTCCGCTCCGCCGGCTTCGGCCGTTCCGTCGTGTACGTCCCGCACGGGCCGGTGTGGGAGCGGGATGCCCCCGACGCCAGTGACCTCCTCGGCCGGCTCGTCGGCGGGGTCCACGACCGGGCGAAGGCCGAACGGGCGATCGTCGTCAAGGTGGATCCGCGCGGGCCGGCGGCCATCGACGAGCCCTTCCGTGCCCTCGGATTCCGCGATGCCCGCCACGACCTCCAGGCGCCCACGACGCGCATCGTCGACCTGCTCGACGGCGGCGACGAGCTCATGGCCACCTGGGACAAGGACGCGCGCAATCTCGTGCGCCGCTCGGCGAAGGAAGGCGTCACCACGACGACCGATCGTGAAGGCGACCCGGCCGCGATCGCGGCCTTCCACGCACTCCTCGAGGCGACCTCGAGCCGCGCCGGGTTCCGGATTCGCTCGTCGACGTTCCTCGCGACGCTTGCCCGCGAGCTCGCCGGGGCGGGCGGCTGGTTCCTGACCCTGGCTTCGCTCAAGGACCGCCCCATCGCGGGCGCCGTCGCGTTGCGCACGGGCGACCGGGCGATCTACGCGTACGGCGCATCGCTGCGCGAGCCCGCGTTGAAGCACGCCAACGGGGCGTACGCCGCGCTGTCCACCACGATGCGCGCCCTCGCCGCGGACGGCGCACGCACCCTCGACCTGTGGGGCGTCGTCGAACCGGGCGACCCCGAGGCGGACGCCGAGTGGGCCGGGTTCAGCGCCTTCAAGCGCCAGTTCGGCGGGGAACCCATCCGCCACCCCGGCACCTTCGACCTGGTGATCGACCCGCTCTTCTACCGTCTGCGCGACCTTCGCGAACGCCTCCGCGGCTGAGCGCCGTCCTCGCGCCCCCGCCGAACGTCCGTCACGGCGCCGAACGGGACTTCCAGCCCGTGGACGCGGCGCACCGCGCCCACGATCGTGCAGCGATGCAGCGGCCCTTTCGAGGTGTTCGACGTGCCGTCGCGTCCGTTGCCGGCGCCGCCATCCTCGCGAGCGGGCTGGCCTCGCTCGGCGCGTCCGGGGCCGCCGCCGCGGACCCTGAGTTCCCGGCCGGCCAGGAGGCGTTCCACACGTACGCCGAGATGGCCGCGGAGGTCCAGGCGGCCGCAACGGCATATCCGTCGATCGTCGAGCGCTTCTCGATCGGCAAGAGCTACAAGGGCCGCGATTTGTGGGCGGTCAAGGTCTCCGACAACGTCGGGACGGACGAGGCTGAGCCCGAGGTCCTGATCGACGGCCTGCACCACGCCGACGAGCACATGAGCCTCGAGATGACGCTGGCCATCCTGCGCTGGCTGACCGAGGGCTACGGCACGTCGACGAGGATCACGAACATCGTCGACAGCCGCGAGATCTGGATCATCTTCGCGATGAACCCCGACGGCGCCACGTACGACATCAGGGACGGTCGCTACCACTCCTGGCGCAAGAACCGCCAGCCGACCAGCGGGTCGACGTCGATCGGGACGGACCTCAACCGCAACTACGACTACCGCTGGGGCTGTTGCGGCGGCGCCAGCTCGACGCCGAGCAGTTCGCGCTACCGTGGAACGAGCGCCTTCTCCGCGCCCGAGACCCGCGCGTTCCGCAACTTCGTGCGCAGCCGCGTCATCGACGGCCGGCAGCAGATTCGCGTCTCGGCCAGCTTCCACACCACGGGCCGCCTGGTGATGTGGCCATACGGCTACACGACGACGAACGTTCCGGCGGACATGACCCGCGACGACGCGGCGGCCCTCACCGCCATCGGCAAGACCATGGCGGCGTCGAACGGCTACAAGCCGGAGCAGGCCAGCGACCTGTACATCACGTCGGGGACGTCGCGCGACTGGCTGTACGGCCGATACCGCGTGTTTGCCTACACGATCGAGCTGTCGCCGGACAGCACGCCGTACCCCAAGGCGAGCGCGATCCCGACCGAGACCGGCCGCAACAAGAGCGCGGTGCTCTACCTCATGGAGCGGGCGGCGTGCCCGTACAGCGTGATCGGCAAGGAGCGAATTCGCTGCGGTGCCTTCGACGACGACCTCGAGGTGGTCCGTG
>Ga0210113_1000399_pt1 | contig 10634 bp, 8 predicted proteins | sample MayberryNW_Catta_5_FD_185523 | JGI IMG/M metagenome (GOLD analysis project Ga0210113, IMG submission 185523) | Wetland microbial communities from San Francisco Bay, California, USA, that impact long-term carbon sequestration -... | ecosystem: Environmental > Aquatic > Marine > Wetlands ...
CCGGCGCGGTGCCGAAGCCGCGCCCGGCGCCGCGCCGGAACCGGCGGCTCTTCGTCGTCCTCGCGTCGATCGGGTTCGCCACGCTGATCCTGCTCGTGGCGTTCTGGGGCCTCGCGAACGCGCACTTCGTCGGCGCCGACGAGGACGGGAACGTCGCCGTCTACCAGGGCCTGCCGTACGACCTCGGGGGCGGCGTGTCGCTCTACCGCGTGCGCTACGTGAGCACGCTGAAGGCGGCCCAGCTCTCCCCCGACGAGCGGGCGGCCCTCTTCGACCACGACCTGATGGGCTTCGGCGCGGCCCGCGACCGGATCGCGCCCTACGAGGACGAGGCCGGCCCGTGACGCTCCGCAACCGCGAGCTCCTGAACCTGATCGCCGTCGGGGCGCTGACGACGATCGGCTTCGCGGCCGTGTACATCGCGAGCCAGGACGTCCCGGAGTTCGACACGACCTCGCTCACCTACGCGGCGTTCTTCCTCGCGCTCTTCGTCGCCGCCCACGTCGTGCTGCGGATCACGCTGCCGCTCGCCGACCCGTACCTGCTCCCGATCGGCGGGCTCCTGACCGCGATCGGGCTGACCATGATCTACCGGATCAAGCCGGATCTCGCCTTCCGGCAGGGCGTCTGGGTCGTGATCGGCGTCGGGTTCTTCGCGCTCGCCTGCCTCTTCCTGCGCGACTACCGGATTCTCGACCGCTACAAGTACATCTGCGGCCTCGGCGCGATCGGCCTGCTCTGCCTCCCGGCGCTCCCGGTCCTGGGTCAGGAGATCAACGGCGCGCGGCTCTGGGTCGACGTCGGCGGGATCTCGTTCCAGCCGGGCGAGTTCGCCAAGGTCCTGCTGGTCGTCTTCCTGGCGGGGTACCTGCGGGACAACCGCGAGATGCTCTCGATGGGCAAGGGCCGGCTCGGCCTGCCCTCGGCCAAGCACCTCGGGCCGCTGCTCCTCGTCTGGGGCGGCGCGATGCTCGTCCTCTTCCAGACGAACGACCTCGGGGGCGGGCTCCTCCTCTTCTCGATCTTCCTCGCGATGCTCTACGTCGCGACCGGCCGGTGGCCCTACGTCGCGGTCGGGTTCACACTCTTCGCGGCCGGGGCCTACGCGCTCTACCACGTCGTCCCGCGCGTCGAGGAGCGCGTCTCGATCTGGCTGCATCCCTGGAGCGACCCCGAGGACGCCGGCTTCCAGCTCGTCCAGTCGATCTACTCGATCGCGGCGGGCGGAATCTTCGGCACCGGCCTCGGCGAGGGCGTGCTCGTGCGACCCGACGGCGGGACGTACATCCCCTTCCTCGAGACGGACTTCATCTACTCCGCGATCGCGCAGGAGCTCGGGCTCGCCGGCGCCGCGGCGCTGATCCTCCTCTACCTGGTCTTCACGTACCGGGGCCTGCGGATCGCGATGAGCGCCGACGACGGCTTCTCGAAGCTGCTCGCCGCCGGGCTCACGGCCACGATCGCGATCCAGGCGTTCATCATCGTCGGCGGCGTCAGCGGCCTGATCCCGCTGACCGGGATCACGCTGCCGTTCGTCTCCTACGGGGGCTCGAGCATCGTGGCGAACTTCCTCCTGCTCGCCCTCCTGCTCATGGTCTCGAACCACGTCAACGAGGCGGCCGACCGTGAATAGGCAGATCCGCCGCCTCTTCTTCGTCTTCGCGTTCCTCTTCGTCGCGCTCGTCGGCATGTCGTCGTACTGGCTCTGGCGGGCGCCCGAGCTCGAGGCGCGGCAGGGGAACCCGAACCAGGTCGTCCGCCAGCTCACGATCGACCGCGGCAAGATCTTCACCGCGGACGGCGTCGTCCTCGCGACGAACCGCAAGCGCGACGTGCAGGGCCAGACGTGGTACCTGCGCCGCTACCCGCAGCGCGGGCTCGCGGCGCATCCGGTCGGCTACTCGACGGTCGAGCGCTCGCGCACGGGGCTCGAGGAGTCGCTGAACGACTACCTGACCGGCTCGAACGCCGACCTCTCGACCCTCGTCGACCGCGCCGCCGACGCGCTGCGCGGCATCACGCGGCGTGGCAACGACGTCCACACGTCGCTCGACGCGCGGGCCCAGCGGATCGCGATGCAGCAGCTCGGCGGGAAGTGCGGCGCCGTGGTCGCGCTCGAGCCCTCGACGGGACGGGTGCTCGTGATGGCCTCGACGCCCACCTACGACCCGAACCTCGTCGAGACGAACTTCGGCCGCGTGACCCGCGCGACCGGCCCGTGCGAGCCGTCGTCCCCGCTCCTCAACCGCGCCACCCAGGGACTGCCCGCGCCGGTCTTCATTCCCGGCTCAACCTTCAAGGTCGTCACGGCGGCCGCGGCGCTCGACTCGGGCAAGTTCACCCCCGAGAGCACCTTCGACGATCCCGGCTACTGCATCGAGTACGAGAAGCGCGTCTACAACTACGCCGACCAGTCGGGACCCGAGTCGTTCGGCCGCGTGGACTTTGCGACGGCCGTCGAGCACTCGATCAACTCCGTCTTCTGCGAGCTCGGGAAGCAGCTGGGCGCCCGCACTGTGCTGGACTACGCCAAGAAGTTCGGCTTCTACGAGAAGCCGCCGCTCGAGACGCCGTCCGACGAGCGGACGCCGAGCGGACTCTGGAACCGCGGGCGGCTCTTCGACCCGAAGGACCCGAACCAGGTCGATCCCGGCCGGCTCGCGTTCGGGCAGGAGCGGCTGCTCGTGACGCCCCTCCAGATGGCGATGGTCGCGGGGACGGTCGCGAACGGGGGCGTGCTGATGGAGCCGCACGTCGTCGAGCGGATCGTCGGCCCGAGCGGCGACGTCATCCAGCGGACGCGGCCCGGCGAGATCCGCCGCGTCCTCAAGGAGTCGACGGCGGCCGCCCTGACGCCCATGATGGTGCGGGTCGTGGAGTCCGGAACCGGCACCGCGGCGCAGATCCCCGGCATCCAGGTGGCCGGCAAGACGGGCACCGCGGAGACGGGCCGCACAGGCCAGAACGACACCGGGTTCATCGCGTTCGCCCCGGCCGACGATCCCCAGATCGCGATCGCCGTCTACCTCCAGAACCAGAGCGGCACGGGCGGCGCCACGGCGGCGCCGATCGCCAAGGCCGTGCTGGAGACGCTCCTCCGGAGAAACACCTAGCCTTAGTTCGCGGAAATGGCCGTCACCGACACCCTGATCGGCACGCTCTTCGACGGGCGCTACCGCATCCTGCGCAAGCTGGGCTCGGGCGGGATGGCGAACGTCTACCTCGCCGAGGACGAGGACCTGGGCCGGCGCGTCGCGATCAAGATCCTGAACGACCGCTACGCGAACGACGAGGCGTTCACCGAGCGCTTCCGCCGCGAGGCGAAGTCGGCGGCCGCGCTCTCGCATCCGAACATCGTCTCGATCTACGACCGGGGCGAGGCCGAAGGGCGTCCGTACATCGCCATGGAGGTGATCGAGGGCCGCTCGCTCAAGGAGCTGATCCTCTCGACCGGCTCGATCCCGATCGGCGAGGCGATCGAGTACGCGAAGCAGATCCTCAGCGCGCTGCGCTTCGCGCACCGGCACGGGATCATCCACCGCGACATCAAGCCGCACAACATCCTGCTCGGGCACGAGAACCGGCTGAAGGTGACCGACTTCGGGATCGCGCGGTACGGGCCGTCGCAGATGACCGAGGTCGGCTCGATCATGGGCACGGCGCAGTACCTCTCTCCCGAGCAGGCACGCGGCGCGCCCGTGACCGCGTCGTCCGACCTCTACTCGGCCGGAATCGTCCTCTACGAGATGCTGACCGGGAAGACGCCCTTCACCGGCGAGACGCCGATCGAGATCGCCATGAAGCACTTGAACGAGCCGCCGCGGCCGCCGTCGGAGCTCCGGCCGGAGATCTCGCCCGAGCTCGATCAGATCGTCCTCCGGGCGCTCGCCAAGGACCCGCACGAGCGCTACGAGACGGCCGAGGAGTTCAGCGCCGACCTCGACCGCGTCGAGGCCGGCCTGCCAGTCGCGCCCGAGACGACCGCCGCCGCGACCGCCGTCCTCACCGGCCTGCCGGCGACCGAGGCGACCCAGGTGATGGCGCCGGACGCGCGCACGCGCGCCCTGCCGCCGCGGCCGGTCACGCCGGGCCGCCGCCCGCCGACCTACCCGCCGGACTACGGCTACCGGCCGCCCAAGAAGCGGCGTCGCTGGGTGCCGTGGCTCCTCGTCCTCCTCTTCGCGGGCCTCGCGGTCGCGGCCGGATGGTACGTCTACTCCCGCGTCCAGGACGAGCTCCAGGACGCGAAGCCGGTTGCCGTCCCGCCGGTGATCGGCCTCACGGAGCAGCTCGCGACCGAGCAGCTCGAGCGCCTCGGGTTCAAGGTGAAGGTCGAGCGCGGCGCGAGCGCCGAGGAGCCCGAGGGGAACGTCTACGACCAGGATCCCGACGACGGCACGCGACTGGCGAAGGGGGAGACGGTGACCATCTTCGTCTCGACCGGCTTCCCGAAGACCGAGGTGCCGTCCGTCGTCGGGTTGCCGTACGCGAACGCGGTCGACCAGCTCCAGCAGGCGGGGTTGAAGGCGAAACGCGTCGAGGTGTTCTCCGCGCGCCCGGCCGGCGAGGTGGTGCGCCAGGATCCGAAGGCGGGCGAGTCGGTGCGCGAGGGCTCGACGGTGACGCTGCGCGTCTCGAAGGGCACCGAGAACGTCGCCGTGCCCGACGTCCTGCTTCAGACGCGGGCGAGCGCCGAGGCGGAGCTCCGCGCGGCCGGCTTCGAGGTCTCGGTGAGCGAGCAGCCGAGCGACACCGTCGAAGCGGACCTCGTCTCCGACCAGAACCCCGAGCCGGGCGTCGAGGCGGCCAAGGGCTCGACCGTCTCGATCGTGGTCTCGACCGGGCCGTCGTCCGTGACGGTGCCGAACGTCCGCGGCCAGGACTCGGAGACCGCGCAGGCCCAGCTCCGCAACCGTGGGTTCGAGGTCGACGTGCAGGAGGAGGAGACCGAGGACCCGACGATGGAGAACCGCGTCATCCGCCAGGATCCGGCGGGCGGCGTGAAGGCGGAGCCCGGGAGCACCGTGACGATCTGGGTCGGCCGGTTCGTGCCGCCCTCGGCCCGGAAGCAGAAGCCGCCGAAGCCCGGCCCGGGCCGTAAGCCCTAGTGGCGAAGCTTCGGGTCGCCGTGCTCGCGGGCGGCCGCTCCTCGGAGCACGAGATCTCGCTCGCGTCCGCGCGCTCGGTCGCGGCGGGGCTCGACCGCGAGCGCTACGACGTGCGCGAGATCGAGATCGGCCGCGACGGTCGCTGGGCGCTCGGCGAGGGCTCGCGCGCCGAGCTGCCCACCGGGGCGAAGGAGGCCCCCCTCCCGATCCCGGCCGAGGGCCGCCCGCCGGAGCCGCTCGGCGACGTGGACGTCGTCTTCCCCGTGCTGCACGGGCCCTTCGGCGAGGACGGAACCGTCCAGGGGCTGCTCGAGCTCGCCGACGTCGCGTACGTCGGCGCCGGCGTGACCGGGTCGGCGCTCGCGATGGACAAGGATCTCTTCAAGGCGGTCATGCGCGACAAGGGGGTGCCGGTCGTCCGGAGCGTGACCGCGCGGCGCGGAGCCACCGTGGAGAACCCGTTCGGCTACCCCGTGGTCGTCAAGCCGGCACGGCTCGGCTCGAGCGTCGGCATCTCGGTCGTCAGGACGCCGGACGAGCTCGCGCCGGCGGTCGAGCTTGCGTTCGCCCACGACGAGAAGATCCTGCTCGAGGAGCACGTGAGCGGGGTCGAGGTCGAGTGCGGCGTGCTCGGCAACGAGGAGCCGGTCGCGTCGCTCGTCGGCGAGATCGTCCCGCTCGCGAGCGACTGGTACGACTACGAGGCGAAGTACGCCGAGGGCGGAATGGAGCTCGTCGTGCCCGCCCGCATCTCGGACGAGGCGACCCGCCGCGTGCAGGAGCTCGCCGTCGCGTCGTTCGTCGCCGCCGACTGCGAAGGCATGGCCCGCGTCGACTTCTTCGTCCGCGACGACGGCGAGGTGCTCGTGAACGAGCTGAACACGATCCCCGGATTCACGTCGACGAGCGTCTACGCGAAGCTCTTCGAGGCCTCGGGCGTCCCGTACGGCGAGCTGCTCGACCGCCTCGTCGACCTGGCGCTCGCGCGCCGCGACCGCCGCCGGAGCCTCCGCTACTAGCGGCTAGCCGGAGCGCACCTCGTTCAGGTGCGCCGACCCGTCGAGCGCGGTGATCCAGACCACGTAGTACCGAAACGTCCGCCCGCCCGTGTCCAGCTCGATCGTCGTCCGCTCGCCGATCGTCGCGTCCTCGGAAACGTCCTCGAAGGGGCCGCTCGACCGGTTCCCGGCCTGGATGCGGGCCGTGAAGCCCGGGTCGTCGGTCACGACCGTGACGCCGCCCAGCTCGACGCGGCTGCCCGCGTCGAGGACGATCCCGACGCCGTCCTTCAGCTCGTCGAAGTTCCCGTAGGTCTCCGTCGTCCACGACGTCGTCGGGTTGCCGTCCGTCGCCTGGGCGACGCGCTCGGGATGCTCGCTGCCGTCGCCCTCGGGATCCCAGTCGCGGAGCGCACGGAGGTCGACCGCCGCCGCCGGCGCCCTCCCGTCGTCTCCCCCGGACGGGTCGATGCGGCCGGTCGCGACCGCCCACACGCCCGCGATGCCCGCGGCGAGCACGGCCAGGCCGGCCAGGAGCTGCCACGGCATCCGGCGACCCCGGGAGCGCTCGTGCTCGGGCCGCGGCGGCGGAGGCGGCACGACGGCGGTCAGCGCGGCCGGGTCGATCGGCTCCGCGCCCGACTCGGCGAGGCACTCGTCGAGCTCGGAGATCAGGTCGTCGAGCGACGCGAACCGGTCCTCGGGGCGCTTGGCCATCATGCGCCGGACGAGCGCGTCGACCCGCGACGAGACCTCGGGGCGCCGCGTCCGCACGCTCGGCACCGGATCGTGGACGTGCTTGAGGGCCACGGTCACCATCCCGTCGCCGTCGTACGGCACCTCGCCGGTCAGGAGCTCGAAGAGGAGGACGCCGAGCGAGTACTGGTCGGCGCGGTCGTCCACCTCCTTCCCGGTCGCCTGCTCGGGCGAGAGGTAGTCGCTCGTGCCCATGATCGTGCCCGATTGCGTGATCGTGCCGTCATGCTCGAGCAGCCGCGCGATGCCGAAGTCCGTCACCTTGGCCGTGCCCAGCTCGTCCACGAGGACGTTCTGCGGCTTCACGTCGCGGTGCACGACGCCGTGGGCGTGCGCGTACCCGAGGCCCCGCGCCGCCTGGCGGACGAGCCCGAGGGCCTCTTCGACCGGCAGCGCGCGCCGCTCGACGAGCAGCTCCTTCAGGTTCGCGCCGCGCACGAGCTCGAAGACGATGAACTCGCACTCCTCGACGAGGCCCCGGTCGATGACCGTCACGAGGTTCGGGTGCGAGAGCTGCGCGATCGCGCGGGCCTCGCGGCGGAAGCGCTCGACGTGCTCCGGGTCGTCCGAGAGGGCCTGGTTCAGGACCTTGAGCGCCACGTCGCGCTCGAGCACGCGGTCGTGCGCGCGGTACACGCTCGACATGCCGCCGCGGCCGAGGACCTCCTCGATCGTGTAGCGGCCGCCGACGACGTCGCCCTGCTGCACGGGGGGACTACGTGGTCGACGCGGCTGAGTCCACGTGCGGGTGGTGCGAGCCGGTCGCCTCGGCGAACGCCTCTTCCCACGCGCCGAGCGCCTCGTCGAGCTGCTCGTCCGTCACCACGAGCGGCGCGAGCACCCGGATGCAGTTGCCGTAGAGACCGGCCTTGAGGAGCAGGAGCCCCCGCGCGGACGCACCCTCGACGACCGCCGTCGCGAGCTCGGCGTCCGGCTCGCGGGTCTCGCGGTCGCGCACGAGCTCCACGGCGAGCATGGCCCCGAGCCCGCGGACGTCGCCGATGCAGTCGAAGCGCTCGCGCCAGGACTCCATCCGCTGGCGGATCGTCTCGCCGATCCCATTGGCGCGCTCGACCAGCCGCTCCTCGTCGACCACGTCGAGCACGGCGTGCGCCGCCGCGATCGACACCGGGTTGCCGACGTACGTGCCGCCGATCGCGCTGTCGCCGGGCGCGTCCATGATGTCCGCCCGGCCGATCACGCCGGAGAGCGGATAGCCGGCCGCGACCGACTTGGCGACGACCATGAGGTCCGGCTCGACGCCGAACTGCTCGATCGCGAACATCGTCCCCGTCCGACCGAAGCCGGTCTGCACCTCGTCGACGATCAGGACGATCCCGTGCTCGTCCGCGATCTCGCGGACGCCCTGGACGAACTCCTTCGGCGGCGTGATGAAGCCGCTCTCGCCCTGGACCGGCTCGAAGATGATCGCGGCGACCTCCTCTGCCGCGACGCGGGTCTTGAACGCGCGCCGTAGCTCGGCGAGCGCGGTCTCGACGTCCGGCCCGCGGTACGGGTCGGCAAACGAGACGCGGTAGACCTCCGGCGCGAACGGGCCGAGGCCGGCCTTGTACGGGTGCGTCTTCGAGGTGAGGCTCATCGCCATGAGCGTCCTGCCGTGGAACGCGCCGTCGAAGGCGATCACGGCAGGGCGCTTCGTGTACGACTTGGCAAACTTGACCGCGTTCTCGACCGCCTCGGCCCCGGAGTTGAAAAACCCGGCACGCGTCTGGCCGGAGATCGGCGCGAGCTCGCAGAGGCGCTCGGCCAGCCTGACGTAGTTCTCGTACGGGACGATCGTGTAGTCCGTGTGCGTGAAGAGGCCGGCCTGCTCCTGCGCGGCCTCGACGACGCGCGGATGCGAGTGGCCGACCGCGAGGCAGCCGATCCCGCCGGTGAAGTCGATGAACGTGTTGCCGTCGAGGTCGGTGAGGAGGGCGCCGCGGGCCTCCGCGATCACGAGCGGCAGGTAGATCGAGAGCGGCTCCGCGATCACGCGGTCGTGCCGGTCGAGCACGGCCTTCGACTTCGGGCCGGGAAGGTCGGTCCTGAGCTGGATGGAGGTCATGGTCGCCATGGCGGGCATCGTAGTCGGTTGGGCGACGGGCAGGAGAGGCAAGCCTCGCCCCTACAATGACGCGGCCATGGTGCTCTCGGACCGCACGATCAGGCAGCTCCTCGAGGACGGGCGGATCGGCATCGAGCCCTACGACGACGAGCTGCTCCAGCCCTCGAGCGTGGACGTCCGCGTCGACCGCTTCTTCCGCGTCTTTCGCAACTCGCGCTACCCGTACATCGACGTGAAGGAGCCGATGGAGGACCTGACCGAGCTGGTCGAGGTCGGCGACGAGGAGCAGCCGTTCATCCTGCACCCCGGCGAGTTCGTGCTCGGCTCCACGCTCGAGCGGATCACGCTGCCCGACGACCTCGTGGCACGGCTCGAGGGCAAGAGCTCCCTCGGTCGGCTCGGCCTGCTGATCCACTCGACCGCGGGCTTCATCGACCCGGGCTGGGACGGCCACGTGACGCTCGAGCTCTCGAACGTCGCCAACCTCCCGATCACGATCTACGTCGGGATGAAGATCGGCCAGCTCTCGTTCGTCCGGCTGACCGAGCCGGCCGAGAGCCCGTACGGCAGCGCTTCGATCGGCTCGAAGTACCAGGGCCAGGCCGGCCCGACGCCGAGCCGCTACTGGCAGAACTTCGCCGATACGTCCGCACGCCGGTGAAGGTCCTCGTCACAGGCGGCACCGGTTTCGTCGGACCGCGCGTCGTGCACGCGATCCGGGCCGAGGGTCACGACGTCCGCGCGCTCGTCCGCGACCCCGGCTCGAAGGAGGCGAAGACGCTCGCGGCCTGGGGCGTCGAGCTCGTCCGGGGGGACATGGCCGACGCCGGCTCGGTCCGGCGCGCCGTCGAGGGCGTCGACGCCCTCGTCCACCTGGTGGCGATCCTGGGGAAGCCACGCGAGGCATACGAGCGGATCATGATCGGCGGCACGCGAGCCCTGCTCGACGCCGCCACGGAACACGGCGTACAGCGCCTCGTCCTCATGAGCGCGCTCGGCGTGAACGAGCAGACGAAGGACCGGCTGAACTACGCGTGGGCGAAGTGGGAGCAGGAGCGCATGGCCGAGGCGTCCGGCATCCCGACCGTCGTCTTTCGCCCCAGCTTCGTGTTCGGGCCGCAGGGAGGCACGCTCCGCGTCTTCGCCTCGCAGGTCCGCTACCTGCCGGCCGTCCCCGTCGTGGGAACACGGAAGTTCCAGCCGATCTGGATCGAGGACCTCGCGGCCGTCTTCGCGGAGGCCCTGACGAGCGACGCGGCGGTCGGACGGACCTTCGACCTCGTCGGGCCCGACGCGGTGACGTGGCAGGAGTTCATCGCGGCGCTCAAGCGCTACTTCGGCAAGCGCAGACTCGTCTTCCAGATGCCGTTTCGCCTCGCGCGCGCCGGCGCCGCGGCGATGGAGAAGCTGCCGCTCAGCGTCCCGATCAGCCGGGAGGCGCTCGACATGCTCGAGGCCGTCGACCAGACCGCGGACCCGGCGCCGATGATCGAGACGTTCGGCGTCCACCCGGTCGGCTTCGAAGAGCAGCTCCGTCGCGGGCTGGCCTAGCCATTTAAACGGCAGCGGGGGCCCGAAGGCCCCCGCGCACTGTTTCGGTCGGTTACTCGCCTTGGATTCGTAGGAGCGCTCGGCCCCCTACGCTGGCTAGGCGATTCCCCTTGGGTCTCGGGGACACGCCCCTACGAGCGAGTACCTCCACTG